>VOFE01001511.1_pt1:85000-421287 | contig 421287 bp, 476 predicted proteins | sample 5384071 | NCBI WGS metagenome assembly VOFE01 (sample SAMN12384724, study PRJNA508395) | human gut metagenome | isolation source: healthy gut D | host: Homo sapiens
CATGCATGGCATTTCCCACCAGCACATCAACTACCGCTTTCTGGAAAGATGCTGCAATATCCGCCTGCACAATCTCAATACCTTTCATTTTACAGCTGTTCAGATGGTTTAAAACAGCAGACTTTAAGCCACTGAAGCTGAAGTCATACTCCCCATCTGCAATCTTCGGTCTTGGGAATTCCACAGCATGAGGATTTCCTTCATGTGCTACTTTTTCAATCTTTGGTCCACCCGGATAGCCTAATCCGATTGCTCTCGCCACTTTATCAAAGGCTTCTCCTGCCGCATCATCCCTGGTTCTTCCGATAATCTCATATTTTCCATAATCCAGTACTTTTACCAGATGTGTATGACCGCCGGATACCACAAGACATAAAAATGGTGGCTCTAACTCTTTATTTTCAATATAATTTGCGCTGATGTGTCCCTCAATATGATGTACACCTACCAGTGGAATATTTCTTGCATAACTGATTGCTTTTGCTTCTGCCACACCAACCAGGAGGGCACCCACTAATCCCGGTCCATAAGTTACACCGATTGCATCTATATCTGCCCAGTCTGCCTGCGCTTCCTGCATTGCTTCTGTTATTACCTGATTAATTTTCTCAATATGTTTACGGGATGCAATTTCCGGAACCACACCTCCATATAAGGTATGTAATGCGATCTGGGATGAAATGATATTCGATCTCACATCCCTTCCATTTACTACAACTGCTGCCGCAGTCTCATCGCAGGAACTTTCTATTGCAAGAATTGCAATATCTCCTTTATTTTTCTGCATCACCATTGTCTCCTTCCAGTGCCACAAATCCTAATATTTTCCAGTCCCCATTCTCATCCTTACGCAGCACATATTCCTGGTTAGCCCGGTTATATGCCTTGGTAGAGCGCAGGAAATAAGATGCCGTCACATAGGCACAATCACTTCCCTCTACTTTCTTATAAGCCACTTCATCTGTATCGCAGACAGATGCTGTTGCTATAATCTTACTTTCTGCTTTATAAGCCGCAATATCATTCTGCATCTGGGTTGAAAATGTATCCTGCGGATTGTTTTCCAATAACTCTTCATCCATCAGTGCACGCATCTTCTCCAACAGCTTCTGGTACTGCTCATCATCGTAAGTTTCATTATAAAGGCAGAGCAGAATCCTATTATAATATTTGATTACAGCACGAGGTGACGCCGGATAATCCTTCTCTAAATTTTTACTTAAAACAGAGGTTATCTCATCTGTTTCTCCTGTTGTTTCCACACTTCTTGGTGAGCGGTTTGTCAGATAATAATAAAATCCGGCCACAATTCCAACGCAAATCACACCTATAATAACTGTCTTAATTATGCCTGCTGTACGTTTCTTCATGTTTACGCCTCCTCAAAATCCAGTGTAACACTCTTTCCATCTTTGCCTAAATATGCATTCGGATATATCTTCCTTACAGCATCCATATAGTCTTCGCCCCTTACAAGGGAAGGGCTGAAGTGGGTAAGCCACATTTCTTTCACCCCGGCATCCTTGGCAAGATGTGCTGCTTCATAAAAAGTCATATGTTTATATTGTTTCGCTTTTGCAAGTTTCTCTTTTTCTGCATACATACCTTCACAGATAAATAAATCGGAATCTTTGGCATTTTTTGCAATGCTCTCCGTCGGGCGGGTATCAGTACAATATGTCAGCTTGATGCCTTTTCTTGGCGGGCCTAATACCATTTCCGGCAGATAGGTCTTGTCCTCTTCTTCAATCATTTCACCTTTTTGCAGGCGGCTCCAGTATTTCTGCGGTATCTGCCGTTCTAATGCATGTTCCACTGAAAATCTTCCAGCCCTTGGGATCTCCAAGGTATAGCCGTAGCAGGTAACATTATGGTTCACCCGGAAAGCATGAATCGTATATCCCTTTAATTCTATAGTCTCTTCCGGTTCCGTCAGTTCTATAAATTTAATCTCAAAAGGCAATTCCGGTGCAATCACACGCAGGGCATTTACCACTCGTTCCAGTCCCTTTGGTCCAATCATCGTCAGTGGCTCAGTTCGTTCTGCATTTCCCATGGTAAGAAGAATTCCAGGCAGTCCGCTGATATGGTCCGCATGGTAATGTGTAAAGCACATAATATCCACCGGCTTAAAGCTCCAGCCTTTTTCTTTTACTGCAATCTGGGTTCCTTCGCCACAGTCAACCATCAGACTGCTGCCATTATATCTTGTCATCAGTGAAGTCAGCCAGCGATATGGCAATGGCATCATTCCACCGGTTCCTAATAAACAGACATCTAACATTCTATTTCCTCAGCTCTCTATACAATTTCTGTTACTTCTTCCATTAAAGGCGGTATCACAAACTGTTTTGTCCATTCATCAAAGCAGGACTCGCATACACGCAGTTTACTTTTCACACCATCCTTAGCAGAAAAATAATTCCATTCTTTTTCTATATAAATATAATCCTGTTTTCGTTCTTCGATTTCTTTTCCACAACAATTGCAAACCATTTCGCATCCTCCGTCTCTTATCTTGTGGTTCTCTTTCATTATAGAACCATTCCAGTAAATTTGCAGTGGAAATTACTGGACCCTGCTCATGATATATGCATCCTCTGAGGGCTTTTCATAAAAATTCTTTCGAGTTCCAAGTACAGAGAATCCAAGTTTCTGATACAGGCGAATGGCAGGCTCATTGGATACCCTTACCTCTAAAACATACCGGCGAATACCATGTTTTCTACCCTGCTGCATTAGTTCTGTTACTAGTTGTTCCCCATAACCTCTGTTTCTGCAGGCTTCACTTATTGCCACATTGGTAATCTCGCCTTCATCTAATGCCATATACATTCCACAATATCCTAAGATGGAACCTGCTTCTTCTGCCACCAGAAAAATCACATGGTTCATGGCAAGAGCATCGCGAAATCCCTGCTCGCTCCATGGCTGTGAAAAAACTTTTGCCTCTATGGCTGCTACATCAAAAACATCTGCCTCTGACATTCTACGAATTTCCATGCTGTTCCATCCTCTCGCGTTCTGCCTGGGAAAGGCGCAGATATTCCGGTTTGTGTTCTTCTGCAGATTCTAATTTACCTGCTTTGTAATATTCTTCTCCTAAAGCTGCAACAGCTGCTGCACGCTGCTTATTCACATGTGCCGGTGCAAAGGAATATGGCACTTTACAGTTTTCTTCTATATAAGTGGTAAATACCGGGACACCATCTCCCAAAAATACAACCGGAGCATTGTTTTCATTTATCTTTGCTACAATCTCATCAATTCCCACAACGCACTGTGGGCACAATACCTGCATTTTTTCGTCTTCAAACTGATATAAACCGGTATAGGTCTGGTTTCTTCTTGCATCCATTAATGGACAGATAATATCTCTATGCCCATAGAGGTTGTATGCCAGTGCATCCACGGTCGGTACGGATATCAACGGCTTATCCAGTGCAAGTCCCAATCCTTTTGCTGTTGCAGAGCCAATCCGAAGTCCGGTAAATGAGCTGGGCCCGCTGCAATTGCAATGGCATCTAATGTATCCAAATCCAGTTCTATCATTTTTGCCAGTTCATCTAACATCGGAAGCAATGTCTGGGAATGTGTTTTCTTATAATTTACAGTAAATTCTCCCAACAGCACATCATCTTCTACTACTGCTACGCTGGCTACCAGTCCGGAGCTGTCCAATCCCAATATTTTCATCGTTCCACCTCTTCTATTGTTATCCTGCGATAATCAAATCCTTTTTCCAAATCTTTCTCTATTGTTATCTGCCGGTAATGTTCCGGCAAAATCTCTTCGATCAGATTTGCCCATTCGATCATTGTCAGTCCGTCCCCATAAAAATAGTCCTCATATCCGATCTCATCCATTTCTTCGATATCTCCGATCCGGTAGACATCGAAATGGTAAAATGGCATTCTCCCTTCTTCATATACCTGCACAATAGTAAAAGTCGGACTGCAGATAGGTTCTGTTATCTCCAAACCCTTGGCTATTCCCTGGGTAAAAACGGTTTTTCCTACTCCCAAATCTCCGATTAATGTATACACTTCTCCCGGCTTTGCTTCCCGTCCAATCTGTTCGCCTAACTTTTCTGTTTCTTCTGCCGAAAATGTTTCATATACCATATACTTTTCTTCCTATCTCTTCTTCATACAATTCTGGTGCTTCTTCAAATTCTTATCTGCCAGTTCCTTCAACGCTGCATACTGTCCGCCTACAATTTCCATCGGCAGGATATATGCATTCACGCGGCTGCTGTAAATCAGAACATTATGCTTTGTTGACACCATTTTATAAATCTGTTTCCACTCCAGCAGGGCATTTTCTTCTCCCAGAGATACATGGACACCTTCATCATCCAACATATAATGCAGTGTACTTTTCAGTGCCTCTGACATGGAAATCTGTCTTGCCGCCCGCATTTTCAAGGTTAATGGAAAATAAAAAAGAAAGACAATGCCAAATATGATGTAAAGCACCGTATACATGGTATCTACCTTTCCATAGGTTCCCACTGCGGCTACAAATCCAAGCACCGCTGCCAAGATGGAAAAGATTCCGGTAAAACTGGTATATATATGATACATATTAAACCGGTACATATCGTTCGCTGTTATTTTTACATCAAATTCAATTGGCATTGTCTTTCCTCCTGCTTACTTTTCTGATTGAAGTATAGCATTATTTTCGGGAATAGACAAACTCTTTATCAATTTTGTGTCGGGCAAAAAAGGGACGTCTAATTCTTACGGCTGTTGGTTCCTTTGATAATTGGTGAAATATGTTTATAAATCAAAAATGTAATTCCAACACTAATCATACCTTTTAAGAAGGTGAATGGCATATTAAATACTACCAGACACTCCAATAAATTATCCATATGTCCGCCTACTGCAGAAGCGATTGCATTGTAAGCACCAATAATGGCATCTTCCGGCATAAATGCTGTATAGAACGGATATACCAGGAAATAGTTTGATACCACACTGAATACTGCCATGAAAAGTGCTCCTGCTAAAGAACCGATTAATGCACCTTTGCGGTTCTTCTTAAATTTGTAAATCAGTCCTGCCGGAAGCACAAACGCTACTCCAAGAATGAAATTGGACAATTCTCCAACACCACTTGTGGTTGTAATAGTCAGATGAATCAGATTTTTAATCAGGCAGATTACAATTCCGCTGACCGGTCCCATGGAAAATGCTCCAATCAATGCCGGAAGTTCTGAAATATCCAGTTTGATGAAGTTTGGCATAAACGGAACTGCAAAATCAAGGAACATCAGGATGAACGCAATGGCTGAAAGCATTGCTGTCATCGTCAGATATCTTGCATTTACACCTGTTTTTACGTTGCTGTTTGTTGTTACACTGTTTGTACTCATTTCTTTTACTCCTTTTTTCTTTACTTTTAGCTCTTGCAAGGGATGTCCGGAGTATTGGTGTACCATAAAAGCCCCGGATAAAACTATCCGGGGCACGCAAAATAATCACCTTAATGGTCACTTATCTTCTCCCATCCAGACTATACTGTCGGTTTTGGATTTTCACCAAATCAACTGCAATACTGCAGTTCACGGACTAATGTGTCATGCACAATCACCGTCGGTCGGGAATCTATGCTTCCATCTCTGTGAACGCATATCACCCTGCCCCGAAGACTTCCTATTCAATTACTATGGGTTTATTGTAGAGCTTCACTTTTTCCTTGTCAATACCCAATTTTATCTGTTACCTTTTATTTACAGTTTCATAGTCAGCTGGATTCTCTGTTTCTTAAGGTCTACGCTCATTACTTTTACTTCTACAATATCTCCCACGCTGACCACTTCCAGCGGATGTTTGATATAGCGTTCGCTCATCTGGGAAATGTGTACCAGTCCATCCTGATGCACGCCGATGTCCACAAAGGCACCGAAGTCAATGACATTACGGACGGTTCCTTTTAATACCATTCCCGGGGTCAAATCCTTCATTTCCAGTACGTCACTCCGCAGAATCGGCTTTGGCATATCTTCCCTCGGATCTCTTGCCGGCTTTTCCAGTTCCTTTACAATATCCCGTAAAGTAAGTTCTCCTACTTCCAATTCTGCTGCCAGTTTCTTATAATCTGAAATCTTCTTTGAAATCCCGGTTAATCCGCCACCGGTTATCTCTTCTTCTGAATATCCTAATTTTTCCAAAAGCTTTCTGGTTGCTTCATAACTTTCCGGATGCACGCCGGTTGCATCCAACGGATTCTTTCCACCGGTAATACGCATGAAACCTGCACACTGTTCAAATGCCTTCGGTCCTAATTTTGCCACTTTCAAAAGCTGGCTTCTGGATGCAAATTTTCCATTTTCTTCCCGGTATGCCACGATATTTTTCGCAATCACTTTGCTGATACCGGAAATGTATTCCAGCAGGGATACGGATGCGGTGTTTAAATCTACACCAACTTTATTTACGCAGTCTTCTACCACGCCGCCTAAGGCTTCACTTAATTTTTTCTGGTTCATGTCATGCTGATACTGTCCCACACCGATGGACTTCGGATCGATTTTAACAAGTTCCGCCAACGGATCCTGCAAACGTCTTGCCATGGAAGTCGCACTTCTCTGTCCCACGTCAAAATTCGGAAATTCCTCTGTCGCAAGTTTACTTGCGGAGTATACGGAAGCACCTGCTTCATTGACAATAATGTACTGTACTTTTACCGGAATCTCTTTTAATAAATCGACGATCACCTGCTCAGATTCCCTTGACGCCGTTCCATTTCCAAGTGATATCAAGGTAATGTGATACTTGGCAATAAATTTCTTTAATACTACTTTTTTTGCCTTCCTCCACCTTATTCTGCGGTGCTGTAGGGAAGATCACTTTCGTATCCAGCACTTTTCCGGTAGCATCCACTACAGCCAGCTTACAGCCTGTCCGAAACGCCGGATCCCAGCCGAGCACCACCTGTCCGGCAATCGGCGGCTGCATCAGCAGCTGCTCTAAGTTTTTTCCGAAAACTTTGATTGCTCCGTCTTCTGCCTTTTCCGTAAGGTCACTTCGAATCTCACGCTCGATTGCCGGTGCAATCAGACGCTTATAACTGTCTTCGATTACTTCTTCTAAAACAGGTCTGGTTATGGCATTATCTTTGGTTATTACCTTTTTCTGTAAATACGGAATAATCTGTTCTTCCGGCACTTCTACTTTTACTGTCAGTACTTTTTCTGCCTCTCCACGGTTCAATGCCAGCGTACGATGTCCTGCCATTTTTGCAATCGGCTCATCAAAATCATAATACATTTCATAAACAGATTCTGTTTCCGGATCTTTGGCAGCAGATACAATCCGACCATGTTTTACGGTAAGGTCACGGATGCGGATACGATAATCTGCTTCATCGGAAATATGCTCTGCAATAATATCCTTAGCACCTTCTAACGCTTCCTCTGCAGTATGAACTTCTTTTTCTTCGTTGATATATTTTGCTGCTTCTTCTAAGATTGGAGTCTTAAGCATCTGAAGACTGATTACATTGCCAGTGGCTCTAAGCCCTTCTCTTTGGCGATGGTTGCTCTGGTTCTGCGCTTCGGTCGGTATGGACGGTACAAATCATCTACGACTACCAGTGTCTGTGCTTCTTCTATCTGTTTCCGCAATTCGTCCGTCAGCTTGCCCTGTTCTTCAATGCTGGTAATGACCTGTTCTTTCTTCTCTTCTAAGTTTCTAAGATAAGTCAGCCGGTCAAATAAGTTACGTAATATTTCATCATTTAATGCGCCGGTTGCTTCTTTTCGATACCGGGCAATAAAAGGAATGGTATTTCCTTCATCAATTAACTGAATTGCTGCCTGTGCCTGATTTTTTCTGATTCCAAGTTCTTCGGCAATTTTTGCTGTTATATCCATCTTGTATTTCCTTTCCTGTTGATGCGTTTGCGCTCATTATAGCATATCCGGCATTTCTGCAAAAGGGAAGATTTTGGGTTTTATTGTTTTTTCCGGCAGAAAATGGTATACTGGATTTATTCACGATTCAAGGAGGTTTTTATGGATTTTCAACCGCAGCCAAACGGCTATCAACCAAATCCCAATTATTCATATAATATGAACCAGGCACCACAACGTAATTACATGGACAAACGTTCCACCGGACTTGCCACCGCATCCATTGCTCTTGGCATTGTCTCCACTGTAACTTTCTGCTGCCTGTATGCAGCACTGCCTTGTGGGGCACTTGCCATTATTTTAGGACTTCTTTCCCGTGGCGGCGAGATGACTTTCTCCACCACCGGCAAAATCGGTATCGTCCTTGGAATTATCGGTCTTGTACTTACTATTGCACTTTATACTTTCGTCATTGTCATGATGTTTACCAACGCCGATTTCATCAACCAGATGTCCAACGGAAATACCGCTGATTATAACGAACTGATGCGGCAGTTTAATGAAATGAATCAGATGTACCAGTAAATATATGCAAAAGAAAAATGCCGGGAAACCAATTCTGATTTCCCGGCATTTTTTTTTCTTATTTTTATACTGAAGCACTCCACGTACTGTACTGCGGATTCTGCTGTTGTGTTCCGTATGGGTCTGTCTGGTTTTCTGTCCGGTCTAATTCTCCTGTAATATCACGATAGAATGTCACCTGTGTCTGTGTATAGTATGGTCCAATCCACAGGAAGCCGATTCCAAATGAAAGGAGACCAAGGAAGGACCAGCCAAGGAAGCTTAACATGATATAGAAGTATCTTCCCTTGTTGCCCTGCATCAGCGCTTTACTTTCCCTCATTGCCTGCCGGATTCCCTTGGTATTATCCTCAAGTAATATCAAAAACAGCATGGAATATCTTAAGGAAAGAATAAATGCAATCACTTCTCCACCAATTCCCAGCACACACATAGCTACTACATAACCAATAAAGAGTCCCTTTGTCACTGCCATGCTGCCGAAAATGGCTATCACATACATCCCAACGGATACTGCAATTGCCGGAAGCATCGGGACTAATACTACAACCATAAACAAAAGGTATGCCAGAATGTATTTATCCGGATGATGATTGAATCCATAGAACATATCGGTAAACTTATATGGCTGCTTTCTTCCCATTTGCAGGGCAATCTGAAGAATTCCTATATTTAAAACAACCCCCAGCAATGCCAGTACAAATGCTGCCACATAATAAATTGCCCACTCCATTTTTCCGGAATACGGAGTCAAATTCCAGGAAAAGAACATGGTCGGCAATGTTACGATTAAATGTGATACTACCATGGCTCCCATTGGCAATCCATAATGTCCGGTAAGACTTTCTCTTGCAATACGTTTTATTTCTGCTGATTTTCTTTTCATCTATCTCAAGCTCCTGTTTTTATTTTCTTGTGTCGATTCTGGCTCCGGTCAGATCTGCCGCATCCTGGCTCTTACGCTCCTGCTGATAAGGATTCGTTTCGTTCGGATACTTAATGGTGGTATTGGTCTCTCCGCCTGCCACATATACTCTTCCGCACTCCGGGCATACGCCGGTACGAAGTGTTACGCTTGCAGATACCACCTGACCCTTTTCTTCTGCTGCTTTGGTATAAGCATTGGAAACATGTTCTGCCTCGTGGGCTGCCACACGGATTCCCGCTGCCTCCGGAGAGATGTGGGAAGCTGATTTAAAAGAAACATTCTCGTTGGAACCATCCTGATATTTCCGGTTCTTGCAGGTCTGGCATTCGCCCTTGCTGCCCTCTGCCGCTCCGGTACTCTTCACATCTGCATCAGTTCCGACCCCATATGTATGATTGTATCCGGTATCATATCCAATGTCTTTCGGATTCCATCCATCAATCTGCATAAACCACTCCTCCTTCCAAAGTCTGAAAAAAGTGCCTCTTTTTATTATACACATATCTTGGGTGAAACACAATAACTTTGACTTTCTCTTATGACAATTGTATACTACCAACAGATTCTATATTTTGTTTGAATACTGATTTGCGAGGATTAATATGGAAAAGAAAAAAAAAACGTCCACTGCTATGGACAACGGATTATATATCACCGGCTGGTGCATCATAGGCACTCTTCTTCTGCTGGTACTTTTTATAAAAGCAACAAATATCCAGCTTTCAAAATATCTTTTTCCCCTGTGTGCTTCACAGCCTGACCGGACTTTACTGTCCCGGCTGCGGTGGCACCAGAGCTGTAGCTTTTTTATTGCATGGGGATTTCCTGCACTCACTGGTTTATCATCCCTTTGTGCCATATGCCTTTGTGCTCTGCACCTGGTTTATGATTTCCCAGACCATTGAGCGGCTCTCTAAGGGAAGGCTTCGTATTGGTATGCATTTCCGGGAAGCATTTCTTTGGATTGCACTGGCTATTATTATTATAAATTTTATTGTAAAAAATGCGGCTCTTCTATTCTTTCAGATTGATTTTATGCCGCTGACGCATATATCATAATGTATTATATATCAAAACCTATAAGGAGCTGCCACCGGCAGCTTTTTCGAACGCTTAACGAGAAAAAAGAATGTGCCTTGGCACATTCTCGCGCCTGCGGCGGTCGCTTGCGACATCTACCTTATACGCCGCAGTGCGCATCCTCGCAGAGCGTTTTTACTTTACAGGAAAGCAATTTCCTGTAAAGTGAAGAAGAGGAAGTGGCTTACGCCTCTTCCTCTTCTTCTGTATCTTTTGCCCATCCAAAGGCATATTTTACTGCCTTCTTCCAGCCTTTTAATTTTTTCTGTCTCTCTTCCTCTTCCATCTGTGGATGGAATACCCGCTCTATCTGCTGGTTCTTTATCACATCTTCTTTGGTCTTCCAGTAGTCTACTGCAAGTCCTGCCAGATATGCTGCACCCTTTGCTGTTGTCTCTACACATGCCGGACGATTGACCGGTGCCTGTATCATGTCTGACTGGAACTGCATCAGGAAATTATTAGCACTGGCTCCTCCATCTACATTTAAGGAACGGATTTCGATTCCAGCATCCGCTTCCATGGCAGAGATAACTCCTTCCACCTGATAAGCAATAGATTCCAGAGTTGCCCGGATGATATGATTCTTATTGGTTCCTCTGGTAATTCCTACAATTGTTCCTCTCGCATACTGATCCCAATGTGGTGCGCCCAGTCCGGTAAATGCCGGAACGACATAACAGCCATGAGTTCCTTTTACTTTGGTCGCCATATACTCTGAATCCGATGCGGAGTCAATGAGACGCATACCATCACGCAGCCACTGGATTGCCGCACCTGCCACAAAGATAGAGCCTTCCAGTGCATAATTTACTTTGCCATCCAGCCCCCAGGCAATGGTGGTGACCAGTCCGTTTTCTGAAAATACCGGACGTTCTCCTGTATTCATCAAAAGGAAACAGCCTGTACCATATGTATTCTTCGCTTCTCCTTCGGAAAAGCAGGTCTGTCCGAACAAAGCTGCCTGCTGGTCTCCTGCTGCACCGGCAATCGGTATCGCACTTCCAAAATATGCCGGGTCTGTATAACCATATACACAGCTTGACGGCATCGGCTTTGGCAGCATGCTCTCCGGAATATCAAGCTCTGCCAGAATATCTTTATCCCAGGTTAATGTGTTTATATTAAAAAGCATGGTTCTTGACGCATTGGAATAATCGGTTACATGTGCTTCCCCTTTCGTCAGTTTCCAGATCAGCCAGGTCTCTACCGTTCCAAAGAGCAGCTTTCCTTCTTCCGCTAATTTCCTTGCACCCTTCACATTATCTAAAATCCACTTGATTTTCGTTGCCGAAAAATAGGCATCAATAATCAATCCTGTTTTCTTACGATAGGAATCTTCCAACCCCTTTTTCTTTAACGCATCTGCAATATCAGCGGTCCGGCGGCACTGCCAGACTATCGCATTATAAACCGGCTCTCCGGTCTCTTTGTTCCATACAATTGCCGTCTCTCTCTGGTTGGTGATTCCAATGGCTGCAATATCTGCTGCCGTAGCACCAATCTTAGACATTGCCTCTACTGCTACCCCAAGCTGCGTCGACCATATCTCATTGGCATCATGTTCTACCCATCCTGGATTGGGAAACATCTGACGGAATTCTTTTTGTGCCATACTGCAGATTTCACCGTCTTCATTAAAGAGAATACACCGGTTGCTGGTGGTTCCGGCGTCTAACGCCATAATAAATTTTGACATAAAAATACCCTCCTGAAATTATATTTATACCCTTAGTACAATTATAATTTCCAGAAGGGTTTTTCGCAACTATTTTACACGAATCATCTGAAGAATATCAGCAAGTTTTGCTGCTTTCTCTTCATATGCTGCTTCTGTCATTTCTTCTGTTACAAATCCAAGTTCGCCGTTTACACCTTCTGCTGCAACAAACTCAACTGCTCCGAATGCATTCTTTACTGCTGCTTCGTCTGCTTTGGTACGGACAAAGAAACGGTTGGTTACCATCTTATAATCTGCAAGCTCTAATTTCTCCGGTCTCCATTCCATTGGAAGGTTGGTGTCTTTGAATTTTGCAATTTCAACCATATCAGCCACAACAGCACTGGCGGTTGGAAGTTTTCCTGCTCCACTTCCGTAGAACATTGCATCTCCTAATACATTACCATGTACAAAAATTGCATTAAATACATCATTTACCGGATACAATGGATGCTCCTGTGGAAGCATACATGGAGATACCATTGCACAATAGCTGTCTCCTACTTTACGGCTGGTTGCCAGTAATTTAATGGCTTTACCCATTGCTTTTGCATATTTGATATCTGTTGCACTGATTTTGGTAATTCCTTCCGTATGAATGTCATTGAAGTCTACCTGTTGTCCGCATACTAAAGAAGTTAAGATTGCAATCTTACGGCATGCATCAAAGCCTTCTACATCGGCAGTCGGATCTTTCTCTGCATATCCTTTATCCTGTGCATCCTTTAATACATCTGCAAATTCAGAACCCTCTACACTCATCTTGGTAAGCATATAGTTGGTCGTTCCATTTAAGATACCGGTAATCTCTTCGATTACATCTGCAGTCAGGCAGGAATTTAACGGGCGGATAATCGGGATACCGCCTCCTACGCTGGCTTCAAACAGGAAATTCACATTTTTCTCTTTGGCAAGTGCAATCAGTTCTGCACCTTTCTCTGCTACTAATGCCTTATTTGAAGTTGTTACATGCTTTCCTGCCTCTAACATGGCACGGACAAAAGTATATGCCGGTTCTACACCGCCCATTGTCTCAACTACCATGCCAATTTCAGGGTCTTCTGCAATTACCTTGTAATCATGCACGATTTTTTCCTGAATCGGGTCTCCCGGGAAATCCCGTAAATCCAAAACATATTTTACTTCGATTGCTTCGCCTGCACGTTTTGCAATGCTGTCATGATTAATGTTTAATACTTCTACTACTCCGGAACCAATTGTTCCATATCCCATTACTGCTGCTTTCATTGTTGTTTCACTCCCTGGCTAATATTTTCAGATAATGTATTCCATCCTGTCCTTCAATCTTATCTACCATCTGTGACAAATCTCCTGTCTCCGGCAGAATATCAATACTCAGTGTCAGGGATGCAATCCCGTTTACCGGTATGGACTGGTGGATAGTTAATATGTTGGCATGAAACTCTGCCACAATATTCAAAACGGTTGATAATAATCCCGGCGTATCATCCAGCTGGATTACCATCGTAATTGTTCTCCCCTTCGCATTGTCGTGAAATGGAAAAATATCATCTTTATATTTATAAAATGAACTCCGGCTGATATCTACCTGCTCGGCTGCTTCCTGTACAGATGTTACGCGTCCGGATTCTAAAAGACGTTTCGCTTCCACTACTTTCAGCAATACCTCCGGTACAGCCTTCTCTTTCAACACAAAATACTTCGTATTCTCTGCCATATTCCCCTCCGACTGTTTGTGGTACAAACACAACTGTTTTCACCAGAAAGATGATAGCACATATATACAGCCATTACAAGTAAATTTCTCTTTTTTTTATACAAAAGTACCCATATGGAACCTTTTTCGGATTCCATATGGGTAAATTGACGAATTTTTATATTTGCTTTCCTTATCCGAAAGCTCTTAGAATTTACGGCTTCCGCCTCCGGTGCTTCGTCCTCCTGCTCCGGTATGTACTGTTGTTCTGCCGGAACCACTTCCACCACCAGAAGATTCCCTCTGGATATGACGATGGGTTACTACCTGATTTACAAAACGGTCAGTACTGTTTGTAAGATTTACATGGCTGTTCTTGTGATAATCATATTTGTACTTATCAAAATGCAGGCGATATTTTCCAATGGTGATTCCACAGAATGCACCACCGATACCCAATGCCACCAGTAAGGTAATCAGGATTTCAAACCAGGTCAGCGTATTTTTCTCGTAGTAATCATATTCCCCGGTTTCTTCATCGTAATTATACTGACCAGAAGGCACACCCTGTCCGTAATAATATTCTGCCTCATCAATCATTGCCTCCATGGCATCTGCATACTCTGCATCTCCCATATAATTGAAGCCTTCATCCAGAATACTTTCTACTCTTTCATCCGTATAATAGCGGTTTGCTTCTCCAAAATGAACCACTGCGATTTCACGGTTATCCATGTCAATGACAAAAGCAACGCCATCCATGCCGGTGGCATACTGGTCAAAGGTATTCTCTCCATACTCCTGGGAAGTATACCCCTGCGCATCCTCTGTGGTAAATGCATAAATTTCCCAGCCGGTCTCACTGGAAAAATCGCTGATTTTTTCACTGATGGAATCTGCTTCACTCTGGTCAAAAAGCTCTGCATCATCATAGACGAAAGCTGCTTTTGGCTCTGATGCCATAACAGGAACAGCAAATAACATACTGCATAAAAGCAGTAATGGTACGATTATCTTTTTCTTTACCATATCAGCAGCCCTCCTAACAATCCAAGTACCAGCACTGCTGCTGATATCATTCCACTAACCAGAGTCAGCTTCTTATAATCTACCGGAAGTTCTCCACATACTTTTCCGGTCTGTCCATTCATGGAATAGTAATACATCTTGCCGTTATTGGCACGATAGGTGATGGTCCAGATTGGAAGAAGCACATAATTCCAGTTCTCACTGTCATTAGAAAATCCGCAGTTATGTACCTTCACACCGTCGTAGCCGGATACGCTTTCCCGCAAGAGCCTGGTTGCATAATCCTTTGTCTCTCGTCTTGCTTCCTCGGCTACGCCTTCTTTTTCAATATCACGCTTCTCTGCCTGGAAGCCGGAAAGATACCCCATGGAGAAATCCTTCATCTTGTCAAACTGATATGGCAGTACACCCTCTACCAGCTCTTTGTTAGCTTTCTGTAATGCATTCAGTTCCAGATTGGAAAGAGATACATCTCCGCCACGTTCTACTTCATAGAATTTTGTCTCGGTATATTCTTCATCTCCGGAACGCCATACCCGGACACGGGTTGCCTCTGCCGAAAGATTACCGTTCATCCTGGTATCATAAATCCAGAACGGAAAGTATACACCGGATAATTTATCAATTTGTTTCTTATTGAAAAATGCCTTTGGAACAAACTTTTTCCTGCCTACATATTCCATAAAACGTTTTTCTGCTTCTTTACGGTCAATTGCAAACGGAATGACCTTATTCGGCATATAGTTTCCGGATAATCTTCCGGAAAGCACTACCGGATTGTGGCAATAATAGCAGAAGGTTGCCGCCGTGGTTGCATCTGTTACAATCTGCGCACCACAGCTCGGGCAGGTATAAATGACTGCTTCTTCCTCTGTCTTCTTCTCTTCCTGTGTTCCGTCTGTATTCTCAGAAGCCTGGCTTCCATCCATGCTGCCGGCAGGTTTTTCCTGTTCCTCCGCCGGCTTCATGGCATCCAGTTCTTCCTGTGTAAATTTTGAGCCACAATATTCGCATTTATATGCGCCAGAAGCAGGGTCAAAAATCAGTTCGCCATCACAATTCGGGCACTTAAAACTAATTACTGACATGCAGTGCTCCTTCCTCCATTATGGTCTCTGTTTTCCACAATTGCTGCAGAATTTTCCGGTATTTACTGCTCCACATTCGCAGGTCCAGTCTGCTGCCGGAGCCGGTTTTCCGCAGTTAGTGCAGAATTTTCCGGTATTTACTGCTCCACACTCACAGGTCCAGTCTGTCTTTACTGCCGGTGCAGGAGCCGGTTTTCCACAGTTACAGCAGAATTTTCCGGTATTTGTTGTTCCACATTCACAGGTCCACTCATTGCCTGCCGGTGCTGCTGCCTGCTGTGCCGGTGCTGGATGCTGCACGCCTGCTGCTCCGCCTGCCATCTGTGCTCCATTATTCATCTGCTGGTTCTGCTGCATGCCTGCAGTCATCTGATTTAAGCTGTCCATGCTGCTGTTGAATGCATTCATTCCCATTCCAACACCCATAAATCCGGTCATTGCACCCGCTGCATTAGAACCTGCATCACGGATACCTTCCGTAATATTTCCAACAGCAATACCACGCATTACATTCGGGTCACTACCCATCATTGCACCTTTGTTGCGCAGATTGATAAGGTTAGTGGATTCCTCGTCGTAAGAGATGCTTGCAATACCTACTGCCTGAATCTCCATACCACGCATCTGATTCCATTCCTCATCAAGAGTTTCTGACATGTACTTACTCAGCTCGCGTCCCTTGGATGATACATAGGAAATGCGGACACCATCTGCAGATAACTGGTTGATGGATGTCTGCAATGCTTCTAAGAATTCAGAGATATACTGTTCATTGATATCTGTGATTTCTACCCTGTCTTTGTTTCTTGGAATTGCTTCTGCATAGAAACGAATCGGGTCTACAATCTTAATGGAATAAGTTCCGTGTGCACGCAGGAACAATTCTGCATTGTAGAAATTATCAAAATAGTTGATCGGATTTCTTGTTCCGAATTTGATTCCCTTGATTTCCTGAAGATTTATAAAGAATACCTTCTGTTTATCCGGTGTCTGACCACCAAATTTGATACGTGCGAAGGAATCTTTTAAAGTATCCTTTAACTGTCCGTTAAACAGGGATGGTAAAGAAGAATTATCTACTTTGTAATATCCCGGCTCTGCAGTATAGTCTACGATTTTTCCACCATCTACTAACATCATAAACTGATTATCATATACATGGATGATGGAACCATTAGATACGGTATCATCAGTTCCCTTTGTATTCTGTCCACGGCGAATCAACACACCTCTGGTAAAGACGGTCTGATCTCCCATATCATCCGGCTCGATTACCTCTAACCACTGATCTGCAAAACTCCCTCCAACTGCCTGTGCTACTGCTTTAATTAAACCCATAACAAACCTCCTGTTTTCTTATGTTATATATTTTCATTACACCTTTTGGTATGTAACTTCGTAAAAATGCTGCAGAGACCAAACCTGCATATTGATTGGTATTACTTCACTGCCACAGAACTCACAGTATTTCGCTCCAAGAGATGTAACCGGAGCACCGCAATGCGGGCAGGTAAGTCCTACCCCTTTATCAGCACTGACTTTGCTCTCATCCTGGATATACATCAGTTCCATGTTGTACTTGGTCTGTTCTAACAAATCTTTTTTACCGGAAATCAGTTTTCCGTCTTTTTCTTTATAGTGAATATGCTCCACTGCACTCTGTAGTGTAATAATGCATTTTCCCTTTTGTTTTTCATATCTTGCAATCTCAGTCTGATGAACACGGATACGTTCATATACCTCATTTACACCTGCTGTCTGATTCTGCTCAATTCTTGCTGCCACTTCTTCTTTAAGTGCTTCCGACAGGCTCTCTGCCCTTCCTATACTATGTGCGGAAATTGCCATCAATGACAATTTCAATGCATCTTCTGCCTTATTTTTAAACTGCACCCAGTTAAATTCCGGGAAATCCCGCTGTATCTGTGGTTCTAATAATCTTGTCATTCCGGATACGGAACATGGTGTCACAGACAGCTCCTCTTCCTGTTTCTTCCAGCCTTCCACTAAAGAATCTGTTCCAAAGAGATCCTGCGAAAATTTTCTTACTTTATTTTCCACATAGAAAAACACGCCTGCTATCACTCCCACAATGACAAGAATAATGACCAGTGGTATGATTACTTTTTTTCCATCTTACTCTCCCATCTTCTCCGGACAGCCCAGTGACAGCCACTTTAAATATCCATTGATGAAAATATCAATATCTCCATCTAATACTGCATCTGTATTTCCCGTCTCTACGCCGGTTCTCGTATCCTTTACCATAGTATACGGCTGCAATACATAGGAACGGATCTGATTGCCCCAGCCGATTTCTGTGACTTCGCCACGGATATCTGCTGCTTTATCTGCATTTTCCTGCTGTTTCAATAAATACAGCTTGGATTTTAACATCTGCATCGCCTTATCTTTATTCATGTGCTGGGAACGCTCATTCTGGCAGGTTACTACAATTCCCGTTGGGAAATGGGTAATCCGGATTGCCGAAGATGTCTTATTGATATGCTGTCCGCCCGCACCGCTGGAGCGGTACGTATCAATCCTTATATCTTCATCCTTTACTTCAATATCAATGTCTTCTTCAATATCCGGCATCACATCACAGGATACAAAGGAGGTCTGTCGCTTTCCTGCCGCATTGAACGGAGAAATACGCACCAGACGGTGCACACCTTTTTCTGATTTCAGATAGCCGTAGGCATTTTCTCCGTTTACCTGAAAAGTAATGGATTTGATTCCTGCTTCATCTCCATCTAAGGAATCCAGTACTTCAATGGCAAATCCTTTATCGGATGCCCATCTTGTATACATACGGTATAGCATGGATGCCCAGTCACAGGATTCTGTTCCGCCTGCTCCTGCATGTAAGGATACAATTGCATTGTCTTTATCATATTCTCCGGATAACAGGGTTTTGATCCGAATCTTTTCAAACGCTTCTTCGTATTCCTTTATCTCTTCTTCGATTTCCGGAATCAGGGAAACATCATTCTCTTCATCTCCCATCGCAATCAGTGTTTCAATGTCGGAAAGTTTCTCTTCCAGCTGTGCACAGACTGCCACGTCATCCTTATAGCTTTTTAACTCCTTCATCTTCTGCTGGGACACTTCTGCATCATTCCAGAAATCTGGTGCTTCCATCTCCCGTTCCAATTCTTCGATTTTTTTTGACTTATCTGCTAAGTCAAAGTGAATCCCTCACTTCCTGCAGTGGAGCCTTATAGGTTCCCAATTTGTATCGGTATGCGTCCAATTCAACCACAGTATCACCAACTTTCTTATATTTTTATGATTTTCTGTATAACAAAGAATGTGCCTTGGCACATTCTCGCGCCTGCGCGGTCGCTTGCGGCATTTACCTTATACGCCGCAGTGCACATCCCCGCGGGAGCGTTTTTTTACTTTACAGGAAAGCAATTTCCTGTAAAGTAAGAAAAACCACTATAAACATTATAGTGGTTTCCCAGCTTCGAATCAATTATATTTTCCTTAATATTGGTTGAAAAGTCTATTTTTCTGCTTTCCGTTTCATTTTTAAGAGCATTTCCTTATCCTCTTTGGTCACGCGATAGGATTCCCTGATTTTCTGTATCGTCTTATTGTAAGTCCAGTCATCCAGATGATTTGTCCTGAGATAGGAAAGTGTTTTATCCCGGAACTTCACAAAACACACGGACAAATTCCAGGCTACTGCCATTTTCACATAATAGGCTTCCTGATGAATCTTATCCACCTCTTCTAAGACAAGGTCGATATAGTCTTCCGTAATAAAATGATCTAATAACATCACAACGCCAAACCGGATGAAAAATTCTTCGTCACTGCGAAGATAAGGCAGTAAATATTCTAAAACTGCCTCCGGCTCTTTTCTGACAATTTTTAAACTTGCACAGGTGCTGTCACATACCGACCAGTTCTTAATCTTTGGAAGAAAGGCATCAAGATACGGACGGATTCCTGCGAAATCACTTTTCACATAGCCTAAGGTCATGCCCTGCAACATGGTCTCTTCCATGGAATCATCCGATGCCTGTAAAAGGTAAGTCTGCCAGTCTCCTTTTGCTAATTCTTTTGCATAAGAACGAAGTAAGGGCAGCCTTACTCCAAGCACATGTTTTTCCCCCGGAATCAATCCGGCGGAAAAGGTGCCAAAATCCGGTTCTGCCCATTCCATTAACTGCTGCCGAATCTTTTCATTTAATTCACTCATGATTTATCTCTGTTGTAATTTCTGTATTCTGTGCATTGTCATGCTCTTCCGCATCCTGATACATCCCATTAAGTACGAGAATGGTAACTACCAAAAGAATTACTGCCACCACATAGCGAATGATAAGTTTTTTCTTCTCTTCGTCATTCATCTTCATTATTCTTCTCCGTTCAATACTTCAATGGCTTTTAATATCTGATTATCCTGCATCTCATCATAAGTACCCTCGGTATCTCCGGTGTACTCATATTCAATTTCAACATCCGGTGTAATTCCGGTTCCATGGATGTTATCACCGTTTGGTGTATAATATTTTGCTACCGTAAGCTTAATGGCACTGCCATCCTTTAACTGCATGATATTCTGCACAATGCCTTTTCCAAAGGTTGTGGTTCCAATCAGTGTTCCATAATCAAAATCCCGGATGGCTCCTGCAAATATCTCGGATGCACTGGCGGAATTGCCATTGACTAATACTGCAATCGGCATATCAAGATAATGCTCTGCATCAGAAGTATAATCCTGACGGTTGCCATATTTATCTTCCGTATAAACAACGGTTCCTTCCGGAAGAATCATATCCAACATCTGCTGACAGGATACTACCATTCCGCCGCCATTATCACGTAAATCAATAACCAGCTTCTCCATACCCTGACCCTGTAAATCTGTAATTGCATCCGAAAACTGGGTTGGTGTATTCTCTGCAAATTCAGATACCTGTATATATCCGATATTGTTTTCTAACATTTTATAAGCTACTGTTGGAATATCTACTTTGGCACGGGACACATCAAATTCCAGATTTTCTGATTCCCCTTCTCTTTCAATTACCAGATGAACGGTGGTTCCCTCTTCGCCACGGATGTTGGTTACCAGTTCCGATAGTTCCATAGAAGTGGCTTCAATATCATCTACCTTGACTATCTTATCGCCTTCTTTTAATCCTGCTTCCTGTGCCGGAGAATTATCATAAATATGGGTAACGGATACTTCCATGGTATTCTTATCCTGGGTAAGTCCTGCTCCGATTCCATAATAATTTGCATGGGTGGATATCATGATATCTTCATATTCTTCCGGGGTATAATACTCACTGTACGGGTCTCCGATCCCCTCAAACAAGCCTTTATACATTCCGTTAATCAAGTCTTCCCTGATCCACATCTTCATAATAATCTGCATTAATCTGGTCTGCCAGATTGTCAAGCTTATTGATGACATCCTTTGAAAGCAGATCACCATCTGATGCTGTTACCGTCTGGCTGCCTCCTGTTCCACCTTTTCCACCAATTACCACAGCACCACTGTAAATACCAATCAATAATACAATCAGTAATACCGCCATGACCGAAGCAGCACCGGTAATCGCACCACGCCAGTAAGTTCTTCTCTTTTCCTTTATTTCCTGCCTGATTGCTTCTGCTGAATTTGTCTCTTCCCTTATTTCGTCCATCTTTCTTCCTCTTTTACTATTTACTCAGATAATTCCATGGGCTTACATAGCTTCCATTTAAGGATACGCCAAAATGTAAATGATTTCCAGTAGATATACCGGTACTTCCTACCTGGGCTATCGTCTGTCCCGCCGTGACTTTATCACCGGTGGATACCAAAAGTGCCGAAGCATGCCCATATACTGTATATAGCCCGCTGCCGTGGCTGATCATTACATAGTTGCCCATTCCATTATTATAGCCTGCATAGGAAACCGTTCCATCTGCCGCCGCCACAATACTCGCACCATAGCTTGCCCCAATATCCAGTCCCTTATGATTAGAGGATGCTCCCTGGGTCGGAGATAATCGCGTTCCGTAATCACTGGTTACCCTGGTACTGCTCGGACACGGTACCATACAAAAGCCCCGCCACCGTATACATCTCCGGGAGTCGTATCCGGAGTAGTTCCATTTTCCTCTGCTTCCTGTCTTCGTTTCTCTTCGTCCGCTTTTTTTTTCTGGCTTCCTCTGCCTGAATCTGCGCAATAATTTCATTCTGTGCATCAATCTCTGCCTGTACTGCATCTGCATCCGACTGTGCCACCGTAATGTCACTCTTTACCTTATCCAGTTCGTCTTCCTTGGCATCCATCAGAGCCTGCACGGTCTGCTGCTGGGATTCTACCTGTGCCTTCAATTCTTCCAGCTCTGTATATTGCTGTTCTAACTGTTCCTTGGCATCTGCCACGGTCTGTACACTGTCATTGTACTGCTGCAGCATATCTCTATCATATTCTGAAATCTGCCGGATATATTCTGCCTGATTCAAAAATTCTGTCATACTGCCGGATCGAAAAAAAGCTTCCAGATATGACATTTTTCCACTATTTTCATACATGAACTGAATCCTTTTGCTCATAGCTTCTGCCTGGCTTGCCACATCCGCCTGGGCATCCTCTAATTCGCTCTGGGTATCTGTAATCTCGGCACTCTTTTCCTCTAACTGTGCCTGTGTATTGGTAATTTCAAGAGAAATGCTTGTAAGCTGCTGATCTAATTCCTTTACCTTCGTCTGAATATCAGCCTTGGAATCTTTCAGCCCATCAATGACACCTTGGGCCTCCTCTAACTGCTTCTCTAAATTTTCTTTTTCCTTCTGTGCATCAGACAGGCTGCTGGCAGATATCTCCATCACCGGAGAAAGTAACATCACAGCTGTCAGTATTGCGGTTGTTACTTTTCTTCGTATCTTCATCTTATTCTCATCACCTTTTATATATTCAAAACAGGGTATCCCTGTGACTGCCCCAGTACACAGGCGATACCCTTTGTCCTTATACTTTCAAATGCTTCTTAATAGTCAGCCGGCTGCCAACAAATCCAATTCCCACTCCCAACAGCAGTGAAATTGGAACCAGACTGTGAAACAGTTCTGCAACCGGAATAAAATTCATAATATTATCTAAAAAGCTGAATTTGTCCGCTACATATACTATAATCTTGCCATACATGAAGTAAAGCAGAATCAGTGGCAATGCAGAACCCAGAAGCCCAATCAGCACACCCTCTACTACAAATGGTGCCCGCACAAAAGAATCCGTAGCTCCAATCAGCTTCATAATCGCAATCTCTTCTCTTCGTACCGAAATGCCAACTGTAACGGTATTACTGATTAAGAAGATAGCAACCGCAAGCAGGATTAAGATAATGCCTCCGGAAACATACGCAATCAGTTTATTAAAATCAGACAATGTATTTGCCACCACTGCAGAATGATGCACTTCCCTTACGCCATCTAAGGACTCTAAATATGTAACCAGTGCATCCTGCATGGAAACATCTTTCATATAAATTTCATAACTGGCAGAATTAGCAAGTGGATTCTCCGCAAATCCCTCTGCTGCTTCTTCTGAACCACCAAAATATGTCTCTTTACACCTTTCCCACGCTTCATCTGCGGAAATAAATTCATAGCTGGCAACTTCCACACGCTTACCAATTTTATTACCAATCTCATCTATCTGTTCCTGCGAGATTCCCTCATTAAAGAAAACAGATATTGCAACGCCTTCCTCTGCCTCTTTTACCATTGACTGGAAGTTTTCTACAATCGAATAGAAAAGTCCAAACAAAAAGATACAGGCACACATGGTCGCAATAGATGCTACTGAAAACATTTTGTTACGCCAGATATTCTTGATACCCTGTTTTATTGAATAGAAAAACGAACTAATCCTCATCGCTGCAATCACCTTTCTCGTCACTGATAATGACGCCTTTCTTCATTGTGATTACACGTTTCTTCATTGCCTTGACAATCTCAAGATTATGTGTAACAACGACTACTGTCGTTCCCTTCTGGTTAATCTCCTCTAAGAGCTTCATGATTTCCCATGCATTATGGTTATCAAGATTACCGGTCGGCTCATCTGCCAGAAGAATCTTCGGCTGATTTACCAGTGCTCTCGCAAGTGCAACTCTCTGCTGCTCACCACCGGACAACTGCTTTGGATAAGATTTATATTTGGCAGCCAGCCCTACCATAGATAACATGGTCGGTACACTGCTTCTTATGAGCCTTGCCGGAGTACCTATTACCTTCTGGGCAAATGCTACATTCTCATATACATTTCTGTCTTTTAAAAGGCGGAAATCCTGGAACACAACACCTACATTACGCCGATATTTCGGTATCTGTTTTCTCCGGATTGCATTTAAATTACGGTTGTTAATCGTAATAACCCCTTTGGTCGGCTCTAATTCTTTTAACAATAATTTAATCAGTGTTGACTTTCCGGAGCCGCTGTTTCCAACGATAAAAACAAATTCCCCTTCTTCTATATTAAGACTGATATCATTTAATGCCGGTATTCCTGCAGAATATGCCTTACTGACATGTTCGAGCTTAATCATGTGTGCCTCCTAAAACTACTGCTTAGTAATCCAATGACTCCATATATTTCATGTATTTTACTACCATCAATGCAATCTTAAATGTAATGGCATCTTCAAATACACGAAGATCTAAGCCTGTACTTTTCTGCAGCTTATCCAGTCGGTATACAAGAGTATTCCTGTGGATATAAAGCTGTCTGGATGTTTCTGACACATTCAGGCTGTTCTCAAAGAATTTATCAATGGTAGTCAGTGTCTCTTCATCAAAATCATCCGGAGATTTTCCATCGAAAATCTCTTTGATAAACATCTTGCAAAGTGGAATTGGAAGCTGATAGATCAGACGGCCAATTCCCAATGTGGAGTATGCGATCACATCTTTTTCCTCAAAGAAAATCTTTCCTACATCCAATGCCATACGGGCTTCCTTGTAAGAACGGGATACTTCCTTAATCTCATTTACTACGGTACCATATGCGATATAAGCCTCGCAGTCTTCATCTGCCTTGAACAGATTTAAGATAACTTCTGCCGTTTTCTCCAAATCCTCATAGGTCTCATTTTCTGCAAGTTCTTTTACCACAATGATATTTTTCTCATCTACCGCTGTCACAAAATCCTTGGACTGGCCGCCAAAGATACTTCGTACTTTTTCCAGTTCATTTCCGTCCTTTTCCCGGTTGGTTTCTACAACATATACCACGCGGCGTACTTCCGTCTCAATATGAAGCTTCTTCGCACGGTTATAAATATCTACTAAAAGAAGATTATCCAATAAAAGATTCTTAATAAAGTTGTCCTTATCAAACCGTTCCTTATATGCTACCAGAAGATTCTGAATCTGAAACCGGCAATTTTTCCCACCATATACACATCATCACTGTCACCATTTGCCAGTAAAACATATTCTATCTGATGATCATCAAAAACTTTAAAGAACTGGCATCCCTGAATCACCTGACTGTCTGCCGGAGATTCTACAAATGCCAATGCAGGATTGATATAATTATCTGCATCGGGAAATGTGGTTGCCAATACTTTCCCCTCAGTATCGATAATGCACATATCCACTCTTGTAATCCCTTTCAAACCGTCAATTGTGTTTTGAAGTATCTGATTTGAAATCATACTTTTTTCTCCTTCTCTTATCAATATCGCCCCAGTTACTGGACAACTTTCACAAAAAATTCGCATCCTTTTGTGAAAGATAAAACTCTTTGAATCTTATTTTAATGCAAAACGTCAAAAAAATAAAGAGGAAATGTGAATATTTTTATGCTAATATTCCAAAAAACCTTCTCCCAGCACTTCCCGGGCATCCGTCACAATTACAAAAGCTTTCGAGTCAAGTTCCATTACTATCTCTTTTAACTCTACAATTTCCTTTTTCGACACTGCACAAAAGAGTATGTCCTTCTCATTTCCGGAATACATTCCCTTTGCATGAATCGCCGTAACACCGCGGTTCATCCGGTGCATCAGTGCATCTGCCACTTCAGCGGCATCTTCCGTAATGATATACGCCGCCTTGGAATATTTGATACCTTCCATAATTGCATCCGATACTTCCGTTGTTATAAAAATTGCCACCACAGCATATAACGCCGGCTTTACTCCAAAGAAAAACATTCCGCTTAACACAATGATACCATCTAACACCAGCATAATCTGTGCAATGGTATATTGTTTAAGAAAACGCTGTAATAAAGTGGCTACCATATCTGTCCCTCCAGTAGAGGACTTCGTCACCAGAACCAGACCGATTCCCGCTCCGGAGATGCATCCGCCATAAATAGCTGCCAGCATATAATCATCCTGGGCTATATTCCAGTGAGGCAGTACCAGAAGCCAGAAAGACAGCATTACCATTCCATATAATGCCCGCCACAAAAATTTCTTTCCCTTTCTTCTCCATGCGCATAAAAAAACCGGAAGATTCAACGCCAGGTTCGTAAAACATAACGGAATTCCTCCGGGAATCCATTTTACTGTCAGTTGTCTGATGAGAATTGCAACTCCGGTAAATCCACCAACAACCATTCCTACCGGGTCATAGATGGACTGAATTGCTATACCCATAAGGCAGGTTCCTGCTGTCATACACAAATAATCCACTATGGCGGTCTTTTATATCCCAGACCCATAACCATCCGTTTCCTTTAATCTTTATTATATTTGTGTAATTTGCTCTGCAGTTTCTTCTTATGAATCAATCTGCCCGCTATCTGGGATATTCTGCTGATACGGGAACGCGGTGCATAATCACTGCTCAACCCATACCATATTTTAGCATCCAGTTTGCTTTTATTTTCTGTCAAAAACTGTTCCTGTAACGGAGACGGCAGAATGGAAAAAATAACATCTGCACTGGCACTGTTAATCTCATTTACCACACTTTCAAAGTCATTGGACTTTTCCTCTATCGCACAATGACCTGCCACCTCAATCTGTTCGTATTTTCCTACAAGGAAATGCTCCAGCTGTTCTTCCTGAGCAATGGTTTCTGCCAACAAAAATACTCTCTTATGGTTACGGATAATCCGCTTGATGAATTCCCTGAAAAAATCATGATTGATTGTCTCACTGATCCGCTGGCTGGAATGAACATCTGCCGCAATCAGAATCTCCTTCTCTCCGATTACCGCAAGATCCAGCTGTTCCATGCACGCCCGTACTGTTTCATCCCGTCCTGCCAGTTCTAGCATCTTCATATCTATGGTCTCTATGGTATTCATTACCGTGTTATCCAGATAATTTTCTACCTGCATCATTGCTTCACGGACTGTATAATTATCTACTTCTATTCCCAGTATATCGATTTTCTTTAACATCTTACACCTGTCTTATTCTGTGCATTTCCATGCGCTTTTATGCAAGTAGTATAGCAAAAGCTCCTGTTTTTTTCAACCATTGTGCAAATTTTCTGTAATTATTTTCTCCGATTGTCTTTTTACACCTTTGTAAATAAACTGACATTTTCAGACAATTTTATATGATTTTTTCAATATTGCAATGTCAATAGATTTTGTATATTTTTTGAAAAGTTATCAACTTTATCATTTGTTCACAAAACATCCGTTCTTATTTTTTGCTATGTAAACCTATATTTTTCTCCTTTTTCTGTGGATAATGTGTATAACTTGGTGTATAACTCCTTTTTTTCGATATTTCCACATTTTTCGATGTGGATAACTTTTGGGACTTTTTATAATTTCCAGCACTTTTTTCGACGTTCTTTTCTTTTTTGTGCATATTGTATATTTTCAAAAAGAAGTGTAAAATTGTCTGATTGCAATTTACACTTCTTTTCCGTCAAATGAATTTTCTTTTCCACTTTTCAAAATAGTCCCTCTTCCACATATGTATATTTACATAATATCATATTCGTTCACATAACTATTTTGATTAGAAAATTGTATGAACAATTCCTTCTATTCTTTTTTCTAAAACTGCATCTGCGTCCAGGATTCAGGCTCTGCAGACAGCTTCGATTTCTTCTAACTCTTCCGTGGTAAATGCCGGTGCATCTACAATCTTTAAATTATCTAATATCTGCTGTGGACGGGATGCGCCAATCAGAACACTTGCTACCGTCTCATCCCTTAATATCCAGCTTAATGCCATCTGTGCCAGTGTCTGTCCACGGCGCTTTGCGATTTCATTCAGGCTCTTAATCTGCTGCATTCTTGTTTCCGTAAGGTCGGATGCATGAAGGAATCTGCCATCTCTTTTAATCCGGCTGTCCTCAGGGATTCCATTGAGATATTTATCCGTCAGCATTCCCTGTGCAAGTGGAGAAAATGCAATCACACCTTTCCCCTTCTCTTTTGCAGCTTCCAGTAAGCCATTATTCTCTACCGTACGGTCAAAGATATTATAGCGGTTCTGGTTTATCACAAAAGGGCACTTTAAATCTTCTAAGATTTCAGCCGCCTGTTTCATATGTTCTCCATCGTAATTAGAGATTCCTACATATAGTGCTTTTCCGCTTCTTACAATCTGGTCTAATGCCAGCATGGTTTCTTCCAATGGCGTATCCGGATCCATTCTGTGATGATAAAAAATGTCCACATATTCAAGTCCCATACGTTTTAAGCTCTGGTCTAAGCTCGCAATCAGATACTTCCTGCTGCCATGATCCCCATAAGGTCCCTGGCCACATATCAAAACCTGCTTTCGTTGTAATTAACAATTCATCGCGGTAGGCATGCAGTTCTTCCCGCATGATCCTGCCAAGATTACTCTCTGCACTGCCATATTCCGGCATAATTATTTGCCAGGTCAAACTGTGTGATTCCATGGTCAAATGCCGTAAAACACATCGCCTTCATGTTCTCATAATTATCATTGGTTCCAAAATTATGCCAGAAACCAAGGGACAATATTGGAAACAACAATCCGCTCTTTCCTACTCTTCTGTATTTCATGGTTTCATATCTTTGTTCTGATGCTGTATATTCCATCTGTGGTAACCTGCCTTTCCTTTCATTCTATAATAATGCGCCTCCGCCACTTTATTAGCTGATTTTATTATAATTGCAGTTTTTCCAGATAAAAATAGAATATTTTTTAATAACGTATCAAATTTTTATATCTGCTTTTTTCCAAATGTCTACCTGCAGTGTGCATCCTCGCGGAACGTTTTTTACTTTACAGGAAAGCAATTTCCTGTAAAAAAGCAAAAAAAGGACTGTTGCAACCGCAACAGTCCCTGTTTATCTTTTTCAATATTATTTCATCCTTAATTTTACCATAAACTACAAGAAACACGCTTTGCGAGTTTCTCGAGTTATCGCGGTGCTCGCCAAATCTGCATGCAAGCATGCGATTTTTCTCGCTACTCGCGTAAATCAAATCCGGACATCCTAGAAAATACGTCTTACGGAAAGAACTGGCTTATAGTCAATCGGTGATGTAAATTTGATTCCAGAAGATGGTGTGCTGGCATGTACGATTGTGTTGTTACCAACATAAATTGCAACATGTCCGCTGTAGCATACGATATCGCCCGGCTGCATCTGGTCTGTACCAACTTCATATCCGCAGCCTCTCATTGCTCCTGAAGAATGTGGTAATGATACTCCAAACTGTGCATATACACTCATTACGAATCCGGAACAGTCTGCTCCGTTTGTTGCTTGTTCCACCTGCTACATATGGATTACCAACGAACTGGCTTGCGAAGTTTGCAACTGCTGCTCCATCAGATCCGGATGGTGCATTGTATGTAGATGTACCACCAGATGTACTGGAGGATGAGCTGCTGCTCTTAGAAGATTTTTCTGCTGCTTTCTTTGCGGCTTCTTCTGCTGCTTTTCTTTCAGCCTCTTCTTTTGCAAGTCTTGCGGCTTCTTCTTCTTTGGATTCTGCCTGAACGAATTCAGTAGATAATGTTACATAATCAGCGGATACATATCCCTCGCCCTCTCTTCGATGGAAACTTTTACCCATCCATCTACAGACTCGTCTGTAACTGTCAAATCATCCAGTCCTGCAACCATTCCAAGTTTCTTAGAATCGGTAGAAGGCTCTGTTCTCACAAATAAAGTAACTGCATCTTCATTTACAGTTGCTACACGACGTCCGACGGAACGGGCCAGTTCTTCGTTGCCGACTACTACATATTCACTCTTAACGTAACCGGTAACGGTACCAGAAGTAATCTGATACCAGCCATCTACGGTCTGCTGGACGGTTGCTGCTGAATTATTATAAAGCTTACCAAGCACCTCACTGTCTTCTGATGCTTCGCTTCTGATATTTACATAGTTATCAACCTGTGCAATTGCCACATTTGCGAACGGATCTTCTTCTGCCGGCTGTGCCTCTTCTGCTGTATCCTGCTGTGCTGCATCCCCTTCTGTAACAACAGGTGTGTCATTATTCTGTGCAGTTGCCACATTCGCCTTTGCTACAAGCTCACTGCTTGCCATATAATTGCTGAATGTCAAAGAAAAACCTGCTACTAATGTGTCATTGGAAGCCCCCACTTCCATTGCTGAAGTAACACCTGCGACTGGTGCTGCATATGTTGTTGTATTGCTTCCAGTGATTAATAATGCGCTTGCGAGTCCGCAGGCTGTTAATCTTAACGCTTTCTTATACATAAAAACCTCCAAACCTAACGATTTGTTACAAATTTATTACATTTATTACAGAGTCATTATAGCGCAGCTAATCTATCATGTCAACCTAAAATTCCCGCTTTTTTTACATCATTCTTTCCATTCTTTTTACGAAATTGCTCCATCACTTTCCATAGAAGCAATGGCATTGGCGCCATCTGCTACTGCAGTTACCACCTGACGCAGCTGCTTGGTTCTGACATCTCCCACTGCATATATGCCAGGCACACTGCTCCTTCCATCCTCTCCGGCTTTGATATATCCTGTATCATCCAATGCCAGATCCGGTATTACTTTTACGGTATTCGGCACCATTCCCACAGCAATAAAAATGCCATTTGCCGGAAGCATTTTTTCTTCCTGTGTCTTCTTATTTAATATTTTGATTTTCTCTACCATTCCTTCCCCGCAGATTTCCTCTACTACGGTATCATATAATATTTCAATTTTTTCATTTGTCTGCACCTGCTCCGCCAACACTTTTGTGCCACGGAAACTGTCTCTCCGGTGAATGAGGTATACTTTTTCACAACCTCTTGCCAAAAAGAGTGCATCCTCTAACGCAACATCACCACCGCCTGCCACCGCAACAGTCCGATTCCGGAAAAATGCTCCATCGCAGGTAGCACAATACGAAACTCCCATACCGGTAAGTCTTTCCTCCCCCGGTACCCCAAGCTTCCGGTAAGATGCTCCTGATGCAATGATTACTGCTTTTGCTTCATACTGTTTCTGATTTGTTGTTACAAGTTTCTTTTCCTGCTTATCCTCCACCGATACGGCCTGTTCTTTTGCAAAGGTTACACCGCTCTTTTGGGCATGTTCACGCATCTTCTGCGCCAGTTCAAATCCACCAACTCCCGGCAGTCCCGGATAGTTGTCCACCTCACTGGTATTAACAATCTGGCCTCCACTCATAGGTTTTTCTTCTATTATAAGTGTATCAAATTTTGCTCTTCCTGCATAAATTGCTGCTGACAGCCCCGCAGGACCGCTTCCTATTATAATCACATCATACATGTTATGGTTCCTCCATTTCTTCAGCAGGATAAGTATACCACCTTTTCCAAAATATATGAATGTTTCCTTGCTTTTTCTAATCTGCCATGCCATAATGAAAGTACATATCAAAGCAGAAAGGATGTGACTGATATGGATATTGCAACATTAAACAATACTGCTTTAAGCGCACTCAACAGTGCCGCTACTCCAACCAGCGAAGCGATTGGAGTTGCAATGCTGAGTAACCAGCTGGATGTCAGTCAGAGTATGAGTGACAGCCTGATTCGTGCCATGGAATTGTCTGTAAATCCTGCTGTTGGCGGGAACTTTGATGTCTCCGTTTAAATCCACTGTATGGTTTTGCAAGACAATACATTGCAACGCAAAAGACCGGAACCTTTTTCTTCCTTTAGGGAGACTTTAAGATTTCCGGTCTTTTTCTATGTTTCCTTGTCTTATTTCATTGCGATTGCTTCGATTTCAAGCATAACGTCTTTTGGAAGACGTGCTACTTCTACGCAGCTTCTTGCCGGGAAATCTGTAGTAAAGAATGTCTTATAAACCTCATTAATTGCTGCGAAATCATTCATCTCTTTGATGAATACAGTCGTCTTAACCACTTTGTCCATATTTGTACCTGCTGCTTCTAAAAGATTGGAAAGGTTGGTCAGCGCCTGTTTTGCCTGTGCTACAGAGCCTTCCGGAATCTCGCCGGTTGCCGGTACAACGGGAATAATACCAGAAGTATATACCATTCCATTTACTTCAATTGCCTGTGAATATGGTCCGATTGCTGCCGGTGCTTTTTCTGTTGCGATTACTTTCTTCATGTCTCGTTCCTTCTTTCTTTATTTAAATAATAACTATTCGCGGTGCTCGCCAAATCTGCATGCAAACATGCGGTTTTTCTGGCTGCTCGCGTAAATTAACTGTTTTTACGGATTGCGTGCTCGCTGAGGGTTATCTTTCTCTCCTTATAGAGTCTGCCTACAGCGCGCTTGAATGCTGCCTTGCTAAGTCCGGTTTCCCTCATGATTACTTCTGGTGATGCCTTTTCTGTAAATGGCAGTACACCGGCATAGGAATCTATCACTTCCATTACCTTCTGTGCATCGCTGTCCATCTGAAGGTAAGCTTTTTCCCGAAGGGTAATATCCAGTTTGCCATCCGGTTTTACATTGACTACCCTGGCAGCAATTACATCCCCTATCCGAAGATGGCTGCTGTCCTCATGCTTGGAAATCATTGCAGAATATTTATCATCCACCGCTGCAAAGGTTCCAAAATTATCACTGAATTCATAGATTCTTGCTTCTACTTCATCCCCTGCTTTATATGGAGAATCTTTGCTTAAAAGGTCATAAAGATTCTTCATGCTGGCACAAAGTCTGCGGCTCTTATCAATATATAAAGTTACCATGACTTCATCCCCGGCATTTACCTTGCGGCTCATCTCCTTATGAGGAAGGAATAAATCCTTTTCCAGTCCCCAGTCTAAAAATGCTCCTATTTTACCAACTTCCAATACCGGAAGCACTGCAAGCTGTCCCAGTACCAATTTCGGTTCATGGGTGGTTGCAATCAGGCGGTCTTTGGAATCCCGGTATAAAAAAGATTTCTACTTTATCTCCAATGCAAAGTCCCTCCGGCACCTGTTTTGCCGGCAAAAGCACTCTGGTCTCATCCTCCGGATTTTCTGCCAGATACATTCCAAATTCAACTTTCTTTACTGCTGTCAGTTCCTGTTTTTCTCCAAGATTCATATTTTCCTGCTTTCTATTGTTCAAATTCTACAATGGCATATGGCTTCTGCTCTTCATCCGCCAGTGATACCAGATACATTTTATCATCTGCATATACAAATGGGAATACCTTGTCTCCTAATACTGCTGCTTTCCGGTATTCTGCCCGCATTTTATGGATATTAAAATTCTCAGGCAGATAATTCTTTGCCATGGCAATATACTGTTCATTATTTACATGATGATTGGTATCAATCTGCTCCGGGCGAATCTGAAAGCTTTCCTTTTCCTGCATTTTCTCCGGAAGTTTTATCTTTCTGTCCGCATAGTCCATTTTGAAAGGCTCTTCCATCTGATATTCTTCTAACATCTTATCAGAAATCCGTGCCGGTCTTTCCCTCTTTAAATCCATAAAAATCCACTGGGAATCCGCATAAGCACAGATTTTTCCCTCAGCATCCTCTATGGTAAAATTACGATAACCATAAAAACCTTTAAAGTTATATGGCCAGGTCTTTACTGTTATTTTTTCTCCAAGAACCGGCCGCCGTTCTACCACAATCTGCCAGGATGCCAAAAACCATGCCTGTGCATGCTCCTTCAAATAGTCCACGCCAATTCCAAGATCCTCTGACTGGAATATACAACAATCCTGCAGATAATTAGTCAATGCCTGAAATGTCATCTTCTGTCCGCTGTCTGCTTCACTATATCTTACTCTGCTTTTCATGGAATACATAGATGTGTCCTCCTTGTAAATGCCTGGCTATTAAAAAGAATGTGCCTGGGCACATTCTCGCGCCTGCGGCGGCCGCTTGCGACATCTACCTTATACGCCGCAGTGCGCATCCTCGCGGATCGTTTTTTACTTTACAGGAAAGCAAGTTCCTGTAAAGTAAAAAAAACACCACGCTGCTGTGGTGTTTTCATGAGCAGGGCTACAAGGATTCGAACCTTGAAATGACGGAGTCAGAGTCCGTTGCCTTACCGTTTGGCGATAGCCCTTTGTTGTGTCAACAATGGGTATTCTACATGAAAACATTCCATTCGTCACACTTTTTCGATTTTTTTTTTCGATTTTTTGCAAAAAGTTTTTACAGGTCATCAAAAAAACCTTGATTGTACCGTTCGAATCTGCAAATTCAATGGTCTCTTCCCACATCAGCTTTGCCTTTCCACTGGTGGAATCCGTAAGTTTCTTTTCTAATTCCAGACACTGTTCTAACGGTACTGCTGCATCCAGTTCCACACCTTCTGCATATTCGGTATCCATAATCGTAACGCCCTGTTCTGCTAGAAGATACTGTATCTTGCCAAGTCCTGTATAATCCGTACTTATCTTAAGACGCTTTCCCGGTCTCTTTTCAATGATGGTACAATTCTTTAAGCCCTCCTGTACAGCACCCTGATAAGCACGCACCAGTCCACCGGTTCCCAGAAGTGTTCCACCAAAATACCGGGTTACTACTACCACTACATCCCGGATGCCCTCCCGTAAAAGTACGTCTAACATCGGACGGCCTGCTGTGCCGGAAGGTTCTCCGTCATCCGAGCAGCGGGTCAGCTCCTGATTTCTTCCTATTATAAATGCGGAGCAGTTATGTCTTGCATCCCAGTATTTTTTCTTCATAGCATTGATATATGCTACCGCTTCCTCTTCTGTGGTAACTGGTGCAATATTTGCAATAAACCGCGATTTTTTCTCTTCAATCTCACCACTGCCGCCTTCATATATTACTTTTCCGTTTGAAACTTCTGACATATTGCATTGCTCCTGCCTCTTTTTTTCGTTTCCTTATTGTAGCATGATTTCCATTTTTCCTGCAAGGAAACCTTAAGAATTTCTTATCAAAACCTTGCGTTTTTACTTTTTTCTTTATTATATGGTATCTTTTTGCTATAATAAGAAAATAATGTTATTAATCCAAAGGAGGCACATTATGAATTATGGAAAGAAGAGTACCGCCAGGAAGGAAAAAGAGCTCACTTCCAAAGGTACTATGGTCCGTAAGAAGTTTTCCGTAATTTTCTGCAAGACTCTACTGATCTGCTTTTTTCTTAGCAGCTGTCGTCGGTATTTGTGCAGGAATCGGAATCTTCAAAGGAATCATTGATTCTGCACCAGATATAGATGATATTGATGCAAGTCCTACCGGACAGCTCTCTACCGTTCTTGACGATGAGGGTAATGAAATTGCCACTCTGGTTACTTCCGGTACAAATCGTGACCCGGTAACCATTGACAAGATGCCGATTAATCTTCAGCATGCATTCGTAGCCATCGAAGATGAACGTTTTTACGAGCACAACGGAATTGATATCAAAGGAATCATCCGTGCCGGCTTCAAAGGCATTGCATCCGGTTTTCATTTTCATCAGGGAGCCAGCACAATTACACAGCAGCTTCTGAAAAACAACGTCTTCACCGACTGGACAAGCGAAGACAGTATGGCTGATAAGTTTGAGCGTAAAATACAGGAACAGTATCTGGCTATACAGCTTGAAAAAGAGAATCCAAGGACTGGATTCTGGAAAATTACTTAAACACCATTAACCTTGGTCAGAATACCCTTGGTGTCCAGGCTGCATCCAAACGATATTTTAACAAAGATGTATCTGACTTAACACTTTCTGAGTGTGCAGTAATTGCAGCGATTACCAAGAGTCCGACAAAGTATAATCCGATTACTAACCCGGACAACAACGCATCCCGTCGTAAAGATGTCTTAGACAATATGTTAGACCAGGGTTATATTTCGCAGGAAGAACACGACGAAGCATTAGAAGATAATGTCTACGACCGTATTCAGATTGTAGATAACAGCACTTCTTCTACTGCAAATGTCAACTCCTACTTTGTGGATACCCTTACCGACCAGGTAATGGATGACTTAATCAATGAATTAGGTTATACCGAGACACAGGCTTTCAATGCACTCTATGGTGGTGGTCTTACCATTTACTCCACCCAGAATACTAATCTCCAGCAGATTTGTGATGAGGAAGTCAATAACTTAGACAACTACAATGGTCAGGTGGAATATTCTTTCTCCTACCGTCTTTCCATCCAGAAAGCCGATGGTACACTGCAGAATTACAGTGAACAGACCATGCTCACCTACTATCGTGAAAAAACCGGTAATAACAACTACAACATCAACTTCAGTTCCAAAGAAGATGCCCAGGCTGCCATTGACCAGTATAAAGCAGATATTATGGAAGAGGGAGATACCATCCGGGGCAGCGGCGAATCCGTTACCTTTACGATTCAGCCACAGGCTTCCCTTACACTGATGGATCAGGCTACCGGTGAAGTGAAAGCATTAGTTGGTGGCCGTGGTGATAAAACCGCAAACAAAACCTTAAACCGGGCTTCTGATACCACCAGACAGCCGGGTTCCACCTTCAAGATTTTAGCTGCTTATGCACCTGCTCTTGACAGTGGCGGAATGACCTTAGCTTCTGTAGAAGATGATGCTCCTTATTCTTATACCAATGGACGTTCTCTTCGTAACTACGATGACCAGTATCGCGGATTTACTACTTTAAGAGAAGCAATCTGCCACTCCATCAATATTGTAACAGTTAAGACCCTCACCGATATCAGTACCGATTTAGGTTACAGTTATTTACAGAATTTTGGATTTACCACCTTAGATGCTGAACATGATAATAATCAGGCTCTCTGCCTTGGAGGTATCTATAAAGGTGTTACCAACTTAGAATTAACTGCCGCCTATGCAACCGTTGCAAATGGCGGTACTTATACCAAACCAAGATTCTATACCAAGATTTTAGACCATGACGGAAATGTTTTAATTGACAATACTCCGCAGACCCATACTGTATTAAAGGACACCACTGCATGGCTCTTAACCAATGCCATGGAAGATGTTGTTACCTCCGGTACCGGTACAATCGTTAACTTCGGTTCTATGCCGATTGCCGGTAAAACAGGTACTACAACCTCTGACCGCGATGCTCTTTTCGTAGGATACACACCATATTATACCTGTGGTGTATGGGGCGGATATGATGATAACAGCGAACTTTCCAGCACCAGATATCCAAAGTTAATCTGGAAAGCAGTTATGTCCCGTGTTCATGAAAATCTGGAATATAAAGACTTTACTATGCCAAGCGGAATTACTTCTGCTGTCGTATGTAAGAAATCCGGAAAACTTGCCGTAGAAGGTTTATGTGACTGTGATCCGCGTGGCAGCATGGTTGAAACAGAATATTTTGCAACCGGCACAGTTCCAACAGAAGTATGTGACCATCATGTCAGTGCAACAATCTGTACTTCCTCCGGAATGCTTGCAAATGAATATTGTCCGGAAGAAACAAAACAGACCGGTATCTATATCGTTGGCGGTTCTGAAGGTACGGATGATTCTCCATATCTTATGACAGATGAATTATCCAACAGCACCTGTAACGTACACACTTCAAGTTCCGTTACACAGCCTTCCACCCCATCTACTAATACAACAGATACCTCTAATCCAACCAGTGGAAGTCTTACCGGTGGTGGGGATAATACTACACCAGATCATGGTAATACCGGAACCAGTACAAATACCGGTGGTGATACCGGAACCAATGGTGGTACAGGAACCGGTGGTGGTACAGGAACCGGCAGCAATACAGGAACCGGTGGTGGTACAGGAACCGGCAGCAATACAGGAACCGGTGGTGGTACAGGAACCGGCGGTGGAAGTTCCGGTACCGGCTCTGATGGAAACACTACGAATTAACCAAATCATTATTCTATAATCAGACACCTATAGAAGCTGCCAAAGGCAGCTTCTATTTTTTCTATCTGATGCCGGGCACAGACAACAACAAAAGCCCTGACATACGCCAGGACTTTCGTTGTTGATGTATATACTACTAAGGGGATTAGATAATTACTAACCTAATCACAATTAGATTAGTACATGATTAGTGAAGTTCTCTTGTTACAAAATCCGGGTAAGCTGACTCTAAGCCATGCTCAGTAGAATCCAGACCTTCTAACTCTTCTTCTTTTGATACTCTAAGACCAATTGTCTTCTTTAATACGATAAATACAATGCTCATGGTTATAATTACCCAGCCTGCGATACATACGACACCAAGTGCCTGAATAGCCAGATGATGAACTCCGCCACCATAGAAGAGGCCATCTGTATAATCGAAGAGACCTACCATCAATGTTCCAAAAAGACCACAGACACCGTGTACGGATACAGCGCCAACCGGGTCATCTACTTTTAATTTGTCTTCTACAAAGTATACTGACATGGTACAAAGGATACCAGCTAAACCACCGATAACGAATGCACCTACTGCATCAACATTTGCACATCCTGCTGTAATTGCTACCAGACCTGCCAGGGAACCATTTAAGGACATGGACACATCCGGTTTTCCGTTTCTGATCCAGGTATAAAGCATTGCGGTTACGGTTGCAACTGCCGGTGCAATCGTTGTGGTTGCAAAAATCTGTGATAACTGCATGGTGTCTGTTGCTGCTGCGCCATTAAATCCATACCAGCCAAACCAGAGAATAAATACTCCCAAAGCACCAATTAAAATGTTGTGACCCATAATAGGTCTTGATTTACCATCTTTGCCATATTTACCAATACGAGGTCCTAATAAAGCGGCTCCGATAAATGCGGTAATTCCACCTACCATATGAATACATGCAGAACCTGCGAAATCTGTAAATCCAAGGTCTGTAAGCCATGGAGTTCCGCCCCATACCCAGTGTGCTTCTACCGGATATACAATCAGGCTGATTACAAAACTGTAAATACAATATGTAATGAATTTGGTACGCTCTGCCATTGCTCCAGATACAATTGTTGCAGCTGTTGCACAGAATACCAGGTTAAATACGAAATTGGACCAGTCTGTTGTTCCAAAATTCTTCAATGGGTTTAAACCCCATCCCACAAATTTTCCATCACCACAAAGAATATTATATCCTAATAAATAAAATGCAACGGTACCGATACAGAAATCCATCAGGTTCTTCATCGTGATATTTCCGACGTTCTTTGCTCTCGTAAATCCTGCCTCTACCATGGCGAATCCACATTGCATAAAAAAGACTAACGCTGCTCCCATAAGGAACCATACACTCATATCCATAATCATTTCCTCCTTTACCAAAATAAATATTAACGTAAAAAATAGAGATATCAAACAAGGCTCTCTCCTTGTCTGCTTATCTCCTTCGATAATATTTATTTGCGATATTCATTTTTCAATATCCACAAGACAGTTTCCTATCTGCGCCTTACTCCTCTTTGCATCTTTTATAATGCTTTGTCACCATGTTCACCGGTACGGATACGAACGGCATCTTCTACATCATACACAAAGATTTTACCATCACCAAAGTTACCGGTATTAATCTCATCTACTACCTTATCAATTAATCCTGGTGCAACTTCATCTGAGACAACGGTCTCTACTTTGATTTTCGGAAGTAATGTTACATTATAAGATGCTCCACGGTAATTCTTGATAATACCCTTCTGATTACCATATCCCATGCTGTTTACAATGTTTAAACCATTGACTTCACTGCTTTCTAAGACTGCTTTCAAGTCTTCAAGCTTTTCCGGTTTAATAATAATTTCCAGCTTTTTCATATCATCTCGTCCTCCTTCTTATTATTGTTCACAATTTATTCACCTGGCATTCAAAGATGATTCACTTTATCAACACGCTTTTTTTCAAATTAGGCTGATATAGTATAGTCATAAGCAAAAGAAAAACATAACTTTAAATATTCTTTTTTTCATAATCTGCCAGGTAACTTAAGTTGCCTGGCATCCTCCCTTTTATGCCTCTTTTTTCGTCTGTTCTAAGGAGAATGCCCTGCAATTAAAGTTCTTTTTTATACTTCGAAGATTAAATCTCCATAAGATGGCATTGGCATATATCTTTGTCAACAAGCATCTCTAACTTGTCAACCGGAGCTCTTAATGCATCCATTGTTGTTTTTACAACATCTCTGTAGTATACAGCCTGCTCTCTGCCCTCATCCATTGTTCCACCTTTTTCTGTTACTTCTTCCAGTTTTGCCAAAGCAACCTTGGTCTCAGATAAGAGGTCAGATACTTCTGCCAGTAATTCTGTCTGGACACTGATGTCTGCATCACATACAGATTTTACAGCTGCTGCAGAAGTTGCAAGCTCTGTTGTATATTTGATAACTGCCGGAATGATCTGCTTTGCAGCAATGTCGATCATTGCCTTTGCCTCGATATTGATCTCTTTTGCGTAGGTCTCATACTCGATCTCCACACGGGAATCCAGCTCAGCCTTGGTAAATACACCAAAACGCTCGAATAAAGAAACTGCTTTTTCTGTATTCAGTGCCGGGATTGCATCTACCATGGACTTGATGTTTGGAAGTCCACGTCTTTCTGCTTCCTCTACCCATCCATCGGAATATCCGTTGCCGTTGAATACGATTCTCTGATGCTCGGTTGCATACTCTTTGATCAGATCATGTACTGCCATATCGAAGTCATCTGCTTTTTCCAGTTCATCACAGGCTTCTGCAAATGCTTCTGCAACGATTGTATTTAATACAACGTTTGGCTGTGCGATGGAATCCTGAGAACCTACCATACGGAACTCGAATTTGTTTCCGGTAAATGCAAATGGTGACGTTCTGTTTCGGTCTGTTGCATCTTTCATGAAGTCAGGCAATGTCTTAACACCAGTCTCTAATTTAGAACCAGCTAAACTGTGTGTAGCTTCGCCTGTACTGATCAGCTGTGATAATACATCCTCTAACTGTGCTCCTAAGAAGACAGAAACGATTGCAGGCGGTGCCTCGTTTGCTCCTAATCTGTGATCGTTTCCAACATCTGCTGCGGACTCACGAAGTAATTCTGCATGCCCATCGACTGCTTTTAGGATGCAGGTAAGGACTAACAGGAACTGGATGTTCTCATGCGGTGTCTTGCCCGGCTCTAAGAGGTTGATGCCATCGTCTGTCGTGATAGACCAGTTGTTATGCTTACCGGAACCGTTCACACCTGCGAATGGCTTCTCATGAAGCAGACACTGTAAACCATGACGACCGGCAACCTTCTTTAAGGTTTCCATTACTAACTGGTTGTGGTCTACTGCTACGTTTGCTTCGGAGTAGATTGGAGCTAACTCATGCTGTGCCGGAGCAACCTCGTTATGCTGTGTCTTTGCAGATACACCTAATTTCCAGAGCTCTTTATTGACATCTTTCATATAAGAAGCAATTCTCTCACGGATAGCTCCGAAGTAGTGGTCATCCATTTCCTGTCCCTTCGGCGGCATTGCTCCGAATAAGGTACGTCCGGTAAAGATGAGATCCTTTCTCTGTAAATACTTCTCGCGGTCTACGATAAAGTATTCCTGCTCCGGTCCAACGGACGGTGTTACTTTCTTTGATGTGGTATTTCCGAATAATCTTAAAAGACGTAAGGACTGCTCGTTAATTGCTGCCATGGAACGAAGCAACGGTGTCTTCTGGTCTAATGCCTCACCTGTGTAGGAACAGAATGCGGTTGGAATACAAAGGGTTGCACCGCTGCATCCTGTCTCACGAATGCCGGTGATGTACAATCCCATGCTGTATAGCCTCTGGCTTCAAATGTCGCTCTTAATCCACCGGATGGGAAAGAAGAAGCATCCGGCTCGCCTTTGATCAATTCCTTACCGGAAAAGCTCATTAAAACTTTACCGTTTGGCATTGGTGCTGTAATAAAGGAATCATGTTTCTCAGCGGTTACTCCTGTTAATGGCTGGAACCAGTGTGTGTAATGGGTAGCGCCTTTTTCAATCGCCCACTCTTTCATCTCATGTGCGACAACATCCGCTGTCTCGAGATCCAGTTCTTTTCCCTCGTTGATTACTTCCTTTAACTTCTTGTAGACTTTCTTCGGAAGACGTTCCTGCATTACTGCATCGTTGAATACGTTTTCACCGAAAATCTCTGCTACATTGAAATATTCTGTCTCACTCATACTATACATCCTTTCTGCCTCTCACCATAAATCCCCTGAGAAATATGATTTTTATTTTCTGCAATCAATGTATGACTTCTCTCCTCCGGTAATTCCCCAGATATAGAAAAAAGGGCATTCCAATTCCTTTGGAACACCCTTGTTCGTCACGCACATTTCATCTGCTATATCTAAAATACATGAAACTTTCTAAAAAATCAAGTCAAAGTTTATATTTTTTTTATTTTTGATACATTCTACAAATTTGTGCAAAATAATATACATTTTTTGTCGATTTTATCAATCGCCGGTTTCGGAATCAGTTGCTGCCAGGCGGTACTGCATACCCATTCTCATCTGCAACTACTTTTTCCGTACCCTCTTCTGTGCTTTTTAATGTACGCATTCCGTGGTTTCCAGCGCGGACAGCATCCAGATCCTCCTGCAGAATCTGGTTAATATCTGCGTCCTCTGCATGCGCAACCCGTTCTGACATCACCATGATAAGCTCTTCATTTAAGTTCCTTACCCAGCGTCCGTTGCTGTGATCTGAAGTCAGACTGTAGTTATTCTTTACCAAATCTGCATAAGCTGCTTCATCCACTTCATATGCTGCGTTATGTAAACCAAGAAGTCCAATCTTCACAATTTCATCCGGTGTATAATCCTCAAAATCAAAGGTATGCGGAATACGGCTGGCAAGACCGGAGTTCATCTGTAAGAACTCAGACATTTCCTTCGTATATCCGGCAAAGATAATAACCATATCTTTTCTGTGGTCTTCCATAAATTTTAAAATCTCATCGATGGCTTCCTTACCAAAATCATTTTCGCTGCCCTGACTCAGGGAATATGCCTCGTCAATGAAAAGGACGCCACCCAATGCTGACTCTAAAACTTCTCTTGTCTTCTTGGCTGTCTGACCGATATAGCCTGCCACCAGATCGCTTCTTGATACCTCAATAAATTTCTTCTGGCTGATAATTCCCTTCTGATAAAGAACCTCACCTACAATACGGGCTACCGTTGTCTTTCCGGTTCCCGGATTACCAAGGAATAAGGAATGCAGTGTGAAGTCACTGTTTTCCATGCCCTGTTCTTCTCTCCGGTGATTTAATTCTACCAATGAAATAAAGCGGTTTACCTGTTCCTTTACACCATTGATTCCAATCAGCTTCTGCAGACGTTCCAATGCATCCTCATCCTTCTTACCGGATGCCTGATATCTGCCCTGTGCTAAGACTTCATCAATATCTGCTCTGGTGATAGTTTCCAAATCCTCTGTTCCCGTATTCATAACACGGTTGGCAAAGGCTTTCAGCAATTTCTCATTAAAGTTTCGAATCCAACGGGCATTGCTATGGTCTAAGGAATTACGATATGCACGTTTTACCTGCTGTGCATAGTATTCTTCATCTTCAAACTGATACTGTTTCTTTACCAGATCCTTTTCACCAATCTCAACGATTTCATCCGGTGTATAATCCTCAAAGACAAATTTGTTTGGCACACGGGAAGTAAGTCCCGGATTGGTCTTTAAAAACTCTTCCATCTCTTTGGTAATCCGGCGAAGATAATCATGATTTCTCCACGGTGGTCTTCCATATACTTTAAGATGGTATTAATTGCTTCAATACCAAAGTCTACATTGGCATCCTTTTTATTCAGGGCATATGCCTCATCAATAAATAACACACCGCCTTTGGCTTTTTCCAATAATGCCAGTGTCTGCTGCGCCGTTCCACCTACATTCTGGGAAATAAAGTCCGGCTCGGATGCTTCTATCAATTTAAATTCATCACTCTTAAATGCTCCGGATTCAAATAAAACTTCTCCGATTAACCGGGCTACGGTTGTCTTGCCGGTTCCCGGATTTCCAAGGAATACGGAATGATAAGACTGCTCCTGCGGCTCTAATCCTTTTGCAATGCGCTGCTGGTTGAATTCCACCATACGAAGCATTTTATCAATCTCTTTCTTGACGCTGCCAAGTCCGATTAACTGATTCAACTGCTCTCTTGCACTTACCTGTGGCTTATCAGAATCTTCACTGCCATTGCCGGCATTTCCGGATGCTCTGCCATTCTTTGGATAATAAGTCTTGCAGCCCTCTTCTGCCTCAATATTCAGTTCACTTACTTCTCCACCATTATGTTTCAGTTCCTTCACACTAAAAATGGAATCCTCTGTCATTCTGATATTCGGTGAATTCACATGATTTAAGGTAAGAGTGTCTCCATATACTACGGAACGATTCATGATGCCAAGGTCAATCTTGTCTTCACTCTCACCTAAAATATTCCATTCTCCAAGAATGCATGCTGCTGATTCATCCTGTATCATAGCTCCTTCACGAATCACCGTATTCTTAAAGGTAGCTTTTGCATCCTCCACTTTTATAGAAGTAAATTCATTTCCCTCAGAATGTAAGCCGGAACCACTCTTCACACATATGGCTGCACTAAATCCCGGTTGCAGGATACGGGATGATACAATGCTTGCTGTACTTTTATCCAGCCATACTGCCGGATATTCTTTGTCCTTGTCACAGCCCTTAATGGTACTGTTTATAATTTCTACATTACAGCCTGCTGCATTTATGGCATTTCCATCCCCTGTCTGAAGGGTACTGTTATTCACTTTAAAATCTACATTGTCTATAATCAGCTTACAGTCCTGGAAAACACAGTTATCCAGTTCCAGCTTACTGTTTTCGATATAGCTTTTTATATACAATTTCGGATTTTCCATGATGGTAGTGTTTTTCAAAACCACCTTTGATTCATTTTCTGCATAAATCAGCGGATATACCTCACCATCCGTCTGTGAATTTTCCAGCACGCAGTTTATCAGGCTGACTTCTGCCTGCTCTTTGCAGTTAATGATATTGGTTCTTTCCACTCCATAACAAATCCAGATATTTTCAAATGTTACATTTGCCTGTTGATTGATATTAAATTTTCCTGTAATTACATTGGTAAAGTTCTGATTTCCACCCTCTGCCAATGTAACTTTTCCTTCAAAATGAAGGTCTTTGCTTATGGCAATGCCATCCACCACCGGCGAATAGCCTGCCTGAAACTCAATGGTATCCCCCGCAGCCGCTGCCTGAATTGCATCCGGCAGTCTCCAAGTATTATTATCTGTTCCAACCAGATATCTCATCTATTTGCTTCCTCCCTGTTTTGCCTGCAAACTACGAGAAACACGCTTTGCTAGTTTCTCGAGTTATCGCGGTGCTCGTCAAATCTGCATGCAAGCATGCGATTTTTCTCGCTACTCGCGTAAAAGAAAAAGACCTCATAGAGCAGTTCTTGCCGCCCTACAAGGTCTTTGTTTTCGCTTAATTTTGTCACTCCATAGGCTAGTAAATTTTACTCTTTAGAAATAAAATACTCTGCCTTGAAATGCAGAAAATCTGACTTTATAAAAATATTATAGCGCGCCCACTATATTTTGTCGATACTATTTTACTTAGCATCTCTTATATTTTTAACCTATACTATAAAACCTATCAAAAGTTTTTTTGAAACTGAATACTTCACAATGGATTCAATTCCCAGTAGATGACAAAAGTTTTCTTCATCGAACCTTAATTGAATAGAACTCTGCTTTTCATCCTCTGCTATATCATACTGATAAATAAACGGATTTAAAAATTTTCTATTTTCAAAAAAGACCTCATAGAACGGTTTTCCCGCTCTACAAGGTCTTTGTTTTTCATTATTTTATTCATTCCTTCGGTTAAAATTTTTTGCCTTGGGATAGATAAAAATCATTCTTATTCAGCTTTTCCGATAGAACCGAAGATTTCCATCTTTTCTTTTACAGTAGCTTTGATTGCATCTGCACCAGGAGCTAATAACTTACGAGGGTCAAATCCTTTACCTTCTAAGTCCTTACCAGCTTCGATGTATTTACGTGTAGCATCTGCGAAAGAAATCTGGCACTCTGTGTTTACGTTAATCTTAGAAACACCAAGGGAGATAGCTTTTTTAATCATATCTTCTGGGATTCCTGTACCACCGTGAAGTACTAGTGGCATAACGCCTGTCTTCTGCTGGATAGCATCAAGTGTCTCAAAGCTAAGTCCCTTCCAGTTAGCTGGGTACTTACCATGGATGTTACCGATACCAGCTGCAAGCATATCTACACCGAGATCAGCGATCATCTTACATTCATCTGGATCAGCGCACTCGCCCTGACCAACTACTCCGTCTTCCTCACCACCGATAGAACCAACCTCACACTCGATAGAAAGTCCAAGCTGATGAGCTACATTTACAAGCTCTGTAGACTTAGCAAGGTTCTCATCGATTGGATAATGAGAACCATCAAACATGATAGATGTGAAGCCAGCTTTGATGCATTTGTAGCATCCTTCGTAAGTTCCGTGATCTAAGTGTAATGCTACAGGAACTGTGATTCCAAGTTCTTCATCCATAGCTGTTTTACCATAGCTGCAACAGTCTCGAAACCTGTCATATACTTACCAGCACCTTCAGATACACCAAGGATTACAGGTTTTTGGATTTTAATTCTTCTGCAGTTAACAGTATTGATTTTGTCCACTCAAGGTTGTTGATATTGAACTGGCCTTGAACTGCATAATGACCAGCTTTTGCTTTTTTAACATTTCTGTTGCTGATACTAACATTTTGATTTCCTCCATTTTTTTTCATTGTACCATGGCTTTTAAGAAAAATAAAGTTAAAAAATATGTCAATCATTTTACAGATGTTTGATTTATTCTTGACCATAATCTCCAAAGCCTGCTTTTGCATATTTCTTATTTCCACTTCCTTATGGTCTCCCCAAACTCACCATCTAAAGTCCATGGAATAATTTCTTCCGGATAAAACTTAATATTGCTGCTCTTAACAAAGTATACCAGGTCGGTATCATCCTTGCGGCTGGTTAATGCTGCAATAATCTCATTTAACTCCAGTGGATTCTTCGGTTCTTTAATCAGTGTCACCTCAAAAACACCGTCATCCAGGAGTACATTTTTACCTGTCAGGTTCTTAAATCCCCCCACAGAAATAGAATTGGTAATCATACCATAGATAAATTCGTCCTCTAATACCTCATCATCATATTCCACCCGCATCTTATAGACCGGAATGTCTAAAAGCTGTTTCATTCCTTCTAAAATATAAGCTGCGTGTCCTAATACATTCTTTAACTACTGGCTGGTCTGATAAGATACTGCAGTAAACAGTCCAAATGCTGCAACATATACGAATGAATCTCCATTAAAATATCCTATATCTACCGGAAACCTTCTTCCCTTTACCGCTACATTTGCTGCCTTTAGCATGCTTTTAGGTATTCTTAAAGAATTGGCAAAGTCGTTGGTACTTCCTGCCGGAATATAACCAAGCAGTGTCTTTTCTTCACTTTCCATCATTCCGCTGACTGCTTCATCCAAAGTACCGTCTCCACCACTACAGACAATCAGATCATAATTCTTCGCTTCTTCTCTGACATGGTTCTGCGCATCCCCTTTGCTCTGTGTCGGATATATGGTTACTTCATAATCTGCCTTTACCATAATATCTCAATTTCTAACAGTTTATTCTTAATCAGTCCCTTGCCGGAATGTGGATTAAATATAAAAAGTAATTTCTTTTTCATTTTTTACATAACCTCTCTTTTCCTTCTAGCCCTCAGACAGGAACTGTTCCAATGTATCCAAGGCTTCCTTCTCGTCCTCACCCTCAGTAACAACTGTTACCATATCCTCATAATTCATTGCCAGTGACATCATACCCATAATGCTCTTCACATTTACTTTTTTATCTCCGGATTCAATATAAATACTGCTGGAAAAACGATTTGCAGTCTGAACAAGCAATGCAATGGGACTTGCTTCGACACCATTAACAAATTTAATGGTCACCTCTTTCTTCATCATATGTATTCCTCCTCATCCTTTTCATACTCTCATGTTTTCAGCAATTTCACTTATCTTTCTTAACCTGTGATTCACACCGGATTTTCCCACCGGCGGATTTAAGTATGCCCCCAGTTCCTTAAGAGGCGCTTCCGGGTGCTCCAAACGTACCTGTGCCATCTCGTAAAGATTATCCGGCAATTCCTGCAGTCGTCCCTTTTCCTGGATAAACTTAATATCTTCAATCTGCTTTACTGCAGCATTCACTGTCTTATTAATATTGGCAGTTTCACAATTTACCTGCCGGTTTACACTGTTACGCATCTCTTTCAAAATGCGTACATTTTCAAGGTTCATCAGTGCCACATGTGCTTCCATGATATTTAACATATCCACAATCTGTGCACCTTCTTTTAAGTATACCACATGGTGCTTCTTGCGTTCCACCACTTTCGCATCCATGCCAAAGTCACTGATTACCGTCCTGAGCTGTTCTGCCTGTTGTGGCGTTGCACATACAATTTCAAAATGATAGGATTTATGCGGGTCACTCATGGAACCCGAAGCCAGAAATGCTCCTCTTACAAATGTCCTTCTACAGCAGGACTTTTGCAGCAACATTCCATTTACTGCCTGTCGGAACGGATGCAGTGAACCGTCCTCTTCAAAATTTAAGTGCCATTAATACCCTGCGCATGGCATCCTGTTCTTCTATATATAACACACCCGGATTCTGTTCAGATAACTCTGCACTGATGTCAAATGCCCGCTTCAAAAGCGTATAGCACTTTTGCCAATCCGGCATGTTCTGTTGCAATTTCCAATCTGGGATCTGCTCCCGTCAATATCATTCTTCCGGAAAAACTTATAATTGCTGCAAGTTCTGCTAACTGGCAGTGTCTGCTTTTACTTATATGCTTCTCCAGTTCCGCCTTTACTTCTCCCGAAAAAGACATCTCATATCTCCATCTAGTGCCGCATCGTATCCTTTTCAATGTCACGATGCTCTATCTTAATTCCAAACTGTTTCTGTTTCTCCAACCGTTTAAACAATTCATTGGCAAGGGTTACGGAACGATGTCTTGCCTCCGGTACAGCCAATGGCAATTACCAGCTGGCTCTTCCCCTCTGTTATGTAATTCGGTATCAGAAATTTTATCATATCTTCTAATTTATCCAGAAATACGTGGGCTTCCTTATATTGCATCACAAAATCCTGAATTTCTTTATCATTGCCATTCTTTTGGCGTAAGCCTTCCACATAATACGGATTTGGCAGAAAACGTACATCAAACACCAGATCTGCATCTGCCGGAATTCCATACTTGAATCCAAAGGATAAAATTGTGATAAATAAATTCTTAAATTCCTGATTCTCTACAAATATTTTATTTAATTCTGTTTTTAATTCTCTGGTCAGAAGATGACTGGTATCTATAATGTAATTCGCCTGTTTCTTTAAGAATTCCAATCTTCTTCTTTCTTCTTCGATGCCTTTATCGACACGATCGCTTCCTGCCAGTGGATGACTTCTTCTGGTTTCTTTATAACGTTTTACCAGCACACCATCCTCTGCATCCAAAAACAGTACATCAAATTCTTTTCCTTCACCTCTCAGGTGGTCAAGAATATCCTGCAAATCTTCCAATGCCTGTCCGCTTCGGATATCCACACCCACAGCAACCTTCTGAAGCTCGGTATTTCTTAAATCTGCCAACTCTATAAAGCTTTTCAATCAGCGGAATCGGTAGATTATCGACACAATAAAATCCGATATCCTCCATCATCTTGTGCTGTACTCTTTTTCCAGCCCCGGACATTCCTGTCAGAATTACCAGTTTCATGAAAATTCTCCTAACCTTTTACTTCCGGCTCCAGTCTTACCTGAAACTCCTGTTCTACTTTTTCCTGCACCCTGCGCATCAGCTCTTCCACTTCTGCTGCAGTTGCCTGCCCACGGTTTATAACAAAGCCACAATGTTTCTCGGATACCTGGGCATCTCCCACACGATAGCCTCTTAACCCGGCATCCATAATCAGCTTTCCGGCAAAATAGCCTTCCGGCCGCTTAAAGGTACTTCCTGCACTTGGGAATTCCAACGGCTGCTTCTCCTGCCGTTTCTGGCGGAGTTCCTGCCATCTATGACGGAGCTTCAATTTTCTCTTTTTCTCCGGATACTAATTTTAACGTTACACCCAGCACCAGAAACTGGTCTCCATAACACGGCTGTGTCTGTAACTTAAAGAAATCTCTTCTACCGGAACTTCTACCACTTCACCATCTTTGGTCAAAAGATCCGCAGATACTAAAATATCCTTCATCTCTCCGCCATAAGCACCGGCGTTCATCACAACTGCACCTCCGATGCTTCCCGGAATTCCTGCTGCAAATTCCATGCCGCCTAAGGATGCTTCCAGTGCCTTGTGCGCAACCTTGCGAAAGCAAGTGCTCCCTGGCTTCGGCATGAATCATATTTTCCTTTACTTCAATGGAAGATGCATTTGCGCCAAATTCAATGACCAACTCCGGGAATTCCCTTATCGCCCACCAGAAGATTGCTTCCGTTTCCAATCAATCGTATACGGAATCTTCTTTTTGCTCTGCACAATGTGATGACATCCACTGCCTCTTTGATGGTCGGCATCAGAAAAATCCTGCCATGCCCCCACGCGGAATGTCGTGTGACGGCTCATCGGCTCCTGCAAGCGTATTCTGTTTTCATCTACAATTGTCTTAATGGCTTCTATCCAGTCTTCTCTCACAATTTGCTTCTCCCATTTTTTATTTCTCTATGAAGCCAAAAATGCTACATATCCTTTATATGCTTCATATAAATCTGCTTTACTGATAATCTCCCATGGTGCATGCATATTTAAAACTGCCACACCACTGTCAATTACCTGCATTCCATAATTTGCCAGAATATACGCGATGGTTCCGCCGCCACCCTGGTCTACTTTACCTAATTCTGCAGTCTGATAAAATACATTACCATCGTCCATCACTGCACGCAATTTTCCAACATATTCTGCACTGGCATCATTAGAACCTGACTTTCCTCTGGAACCGGTATATTTATTAAATACCATTCCTTTTCCAAAATATGCTGCATTTTTCTTATCCATAACGGACGGATAATTGGGGTCAAATGCCGCACTGACATCAGAGGATAATACATGGGAATTCTGCAATGCACGACGCAGTGCAAGTTCTGTATACTGTCCTGCTGCTGCCATCACTTCTGCTGTCATATTTTCAAAAAATCTCGACTGCATCCCGGTTGCTCCCACGCTGCCGATTTCTTCTTTATCTACCAGGAGACATACACTGGTATATTCCGGTGTTTCTTTTTTGCCAGCATTGCCTCAAAGGATGGATACGCACAGACTCTGTCATCATGTCCGTAACCCATGACCATGGAACGGTCAAATCCATAATCTCTTGCTTCTCCGGCTGGTACTACTTCAATCTCTGCGGACAGGAAATCTTCTTCCTCAATTCCATATTCCTCTTTTTAAGATTTCCAAGGATATTTTCTTTTACCGTATCCTTGCATCTCTTTTCTTTTTCTTCACCTGCAAGCGGAATACTTCCAATCAGAAGGTCTAAGTTTTCTCCTTCAATAACCTTTGCTGCTTTCTTTTCCATCTGCTCACCGGCAAGATGAATCAGTAAATCACTGACACCAAATACCGGGTCTCCCGGCTTATCTCCAATATTTACCTCTACTACACTTCCGTCTTTTTTCTTCGCCACTACACCATGCAATGCCAGCGGAAGTGTTACCCACTGGTATTTCTTCACACCACCATAATAATGGGTATCTAACATAGCCAAGCCCGGTATCTTCATAGAATGGATTCTGTTTTAAATCCATTCTCGGAGAATCCACATGTGCGCCGAGAATGCATGCCCTCTTCCATTGGTTTCTTTCCACAATGAACATAGCAAGTGCTTTTCCATTATTATCTGCATACACTCTTGCACCGGATTCCAGTTTTATTCCTTCTGCAATCACTTTCTTTATATCAAGATATCCTGCTGCCTCTGCCTTTGCCTCTACAAAAGTGTGTACACATTCTCTTTCTGTCTTACATGCTGATATAAATTTACGATACTCTTCTGCAAATTCAAAATACTTTCTTCTTCTCTTCTTCACTGTAATGATTCCATGCATTACTTCTCGTTCCATATGAATGAATTTCCTTTTACTCTTCTTCCTCGTCGTCCTTCTTGTTCAGATTTGCCTGTACACGCCGGTACAATTCCTGTGCTGCATTGTAACCCATTTTCTTCTGTCTGTGGTTAACCGCTGCTGTCTCACAGATGACTGCAAGATTTCGGCCCGGACGGATTGGAAGCGAATGACACGCCACTTTATTTCCGAGAGAACTCTGTATATTCTTCCTCAAGTCCCAAACGGTCATACTCATTTTCTTTTTTCCAGTCTTCCAGTTTAATTACGAGATCGATATTCTGTTTCTCTTTTACACACTCAACACCGAACAAAGTCTTTACATCAATGATTCCGATACCTCTTAACTCAATGAAGTATCTGGTGATATCCGGTGATGTGCCGGTTAAGGTATGCTCATTGATTTTACGGATTTCTACCACATCATCTGTTACCAGACGATGTCCCCGCTTAATCAGTTCCAGTGCTGCTTCGCTCTTACCAATTCCGCTTTCACCGGTAATCAGAAGTCCCTCACCGTAAACGTCTACCAGCACACCATGGATGGTAATACACGGAGCAAGCTCTTCACTTAAAAGATAAATCAGCTCCGCCATGAATTCCGATGTGCTTCTGCCTGTTCCGAATACCGGCACATTATTTTCTTTGCCCTCTGTAAGAACAGGTCATCCGGCTGTAAATCCCTGCAGAAAATAACACATGGTATATCATATTTTAAGAACCGGCTGTAAATGCTGTCCTTTTCTGAATCATTCAAATGCTGCAGGTATGTATATTCTACCATACCGATAATCTGTACACGGGACTGCTCGAAATGTTCAAAATATCCGCTCAGCTGTAATGCCGGACGGTTTACATCCGCAAGTCTGATGCGGTGTCCCTTTAATTCCATATCCTCAATATATTTCTTTAACTGCAGTTTTTTACGATTTTCTCAATTCCTACACCTTCCATGGCATGACTCCTTCCTTATCTTCGCCCCTGTATTTTTATAATTCTTTACTGTTCTAATAATTTGAAACGATCTACCAGTTCATCTAAAGAAGTTGCCTCTGCAGACAATTCTTCACTGGTTGCTGATGCCTCCTGGGATGCTGCAGAATTGGTCTGAATAACATCATCAATCTGTTTTACACCATCTTCAATTTCTTTTACTGACACTGCCTGGCGGTCAGAAGCAATTCTGATATTAGCAACTTCTGTAATAATAGTATCCAGTTCTGTAATAACCTTATTTAATGATTCCGATGTCTGCTGTGTTACTTCATTTCCATGTTCTACTTCTACCTGGTTTGTCTCCAGTAAATGCTTGGATGTCTCTGCAGATTCTGCACTGCTTTCAGCCAGCATACGAATCTGCTCCGCAACAACTGCAAATCCCTTTCCTGCTTCTCCAGCTCTTGCCGCCTCAATGGATGCATTCAGGGAAAGAAGGTTAGTCTGGCTTGCAATACCATCAATTTCAGTAATAACTCTTTCCAGCTCTTTGGATGTTGTCGAGATACGTTCCATTGCCTCCATAAGTTCCCGCATCTTGTTCTGGCTGACATTTGCTTCCATTCCTACGCTCTTTGCACGGTCATGTACAATATCTGTTGACTTGCTGTTTGCAACAACCTGCTCTGTAACCTTTGAAACATTCTCCACCAGATTATCTACTGCAATAGACTGGTCTGTTGCACCCTTTGCCAGATCCTGGGAGCTGATTGCAAGCTGTTCAGAACCGGCGGCTACCTGATTAGAAGATTCCTTAATCAGACATAATGTACTGCTTACGTTCTGGATGGTGCTTACCAGTTCTTCCATCACTGTTTCAAATTCTCCCACATATGCTTCTTTGCATGAAGAATGTACGGTATAATTACCCTGTGCAAATTCTTTTAAAATATTCTGTAAATCGCCAACAATTTTCTGTAAAGTATCTTCCATATTACGGAACTGGTTTGCCAGTTCTCCGATTTCATCTTCTGACTGATAAGTTACTTTCTCATGTAATTCTCCATGGGAAAGATGCTCTGCTACATCTTTTAATTCCCGGATTGGTTTTACAATATAATAAATTAACCACTTGGATTCCCTTGGCCAGTTAAAGTAACACTTACTACTACGATTGTCAGCATAATCACAATGCAGATAACCAGAACCGGAATACGGAACGCATCCGGCACCACTGCCAGCAGAATCAATCCCAGACTGGCTAGTGCTACTGTTGCAAAATACAGCCTGAATATCATGTTAAATGCATCATTAACTTTTTTTTCTTGATACTTTTGTTTTTGAATTTTTCTTCTTTGGTCATAGTGATTCTCCTTTTTCTTTTTCTTTTTCTTTTTCCTCTCCCTGTGGAAAAAGCGGAATACTTCTTCCGCTGCTTTTTCGTTCATCGCTTCTGTTCCAGACAATTCTTCTATGGATGCACTGCGAATTGCGTCTAAGGACTGGAACCTTCGCATCAGTGCCTTTCTTCGTGCCGGCCCGATTCCCGGGATATCATCCAGCACAGAATGTACCTGTTCCTTACTTCGTAAAGAACGATGATATTCTATGGCAAACCGATGTGCTTCATCCTGTATTCTTGTAATCAAATGAAATCCTTCACCGGAAGTGTCTATCGGTATCTCTATATTCCGATAATATAATCCTCTCGTCCTGTGATGATCATCTTTTACCATTCCACAGACCGGTATGGAAAGATGCAGTTCATCCAGCACCTGAAGAGCAATATTAACCTGCCCTCTTCCACCATCCATCAGAATCAAATCCGGGAATTTTGTAAATCCCCCATATTGGTCATCCAGCCCTTTTTTTTGTAAAATTTTCCTTTCTTCCTGTCCATGGGTAAATCTGCGGGTCAGAACCTCGTGCATGGATGCATAATCATCCGGTCCCGTAATAGTTCTTAACTTAAATTTCCGGTAATCACTGCGCTGTGGTTTTCCCTTTTCATAGACCACCATGGAACCTACCGTTTCAAAACCGTTGATATTGGAAATATCATAGGCTTCCACACGTTCTAACTTTTCTAAATCCAGCCAGGATGCAATTTCTTTCATTGCACCGATTGTCCTGCCTTCTTCACGCTTTAGCTTTTCCCTGTCCTGGGACAATACCAGTGCGGCATTTTTCTCTGCCAGCTCTACCAGTTTTTCCTTCATTCCTTTCTGTGGTACCCGGAGTACTACCTTCTGACCACGCTTCTTAGTCAGCCAGTCTTCAATAACTGCTGCATCCTCAACTGCATATTGCAGCATGATTTCCTTTGGGATATATGGTGTTCCGGAATAGAACTGCTTCAAAAATGTTGCCAGTATCTGTTCCTTACTGTCTTCATTGGCAATAGTTACATAAAAGTGTTCTCTTCCTATAAGCCTGCCACTCCGGATAAAGAATACCTGAACTACCGCATCCCGGTCATCGGCTGCAAGAGCTATTATATCTTTATCCTCTCCGTCGGAACTGGTGATTTTCTGCTTCTGCGCCACCTGTTTTACACTGTTTAGAAGTTCCCGGTACTCAATTGCCCGCTCAAAATCCATATTTTCCGATGCCTGCATCATCCGCTCTTCTAATTCTTTTAAAACCGGCTGATAATTGCCATTTAAGAAATCTACTGCCTGATTGATTTTCTCCCGGTACTCCTCTTTGGAAATATAACCCTGACAGGGTGCCTGACACTGATGAATATGGTAATTAAGGCACGGACGTTCTTTTCCAATATCTCTTGGCAATACCCGGTTGCAGGTTCTTAAATGATAAATTTTTTTCAACAAATCTATCGTATCTTTCACCGCACCGGCACTGGTATATGGCAAAATATCTGGATTTGTCTTTTTTCATCTGACGACAAAGAGGACCCTGGGATATTCTTCCCCAGCGTCACCCTGATATACGGATAAGTCTTATCATCCCGGAGCATGGTATTATACTTCGGTCTGTACTCTTTTATTAAATTGCATTCTAATACCAGTGCTTCTAATTCCGAATCAGTGATAATATATTCAAACCGGGTAATCTTCTTTACCATCTGGTCTTTCTTGATTCCTTCGTCATGACACGCTTGAAAATACTGACGTACCCGGTTCCGAAGGCTTACTGCCTTACCTACATAGATGATGGCATCGTTTGCATCATGCATGATATAGACTCCCGGCTGATTCGGAAGCTTCTTTAATTCTTCTTTAATATTAAACGTCATTCCCGTTCTCTTCTTTTTGGTCCTCTTCTTCCTTCTTTTCCTCATCCGGATCCGGCAGCCCTTTTAACTCACGGAATATCTTCATAAATTCTTTACCCGTAATGGTTTCATGTTCATATAAATAATCCGCAATATGGTCTAATACCTCGCGATTCTCTTCTAAGAGCTGATATGCCTCCTGATAGCAGTTGTGAATCATGGTACGGACTTCTTCATCAATCTGTGCCGCTGTCTCATCGCCGCAATTCAAATGTGCTGCACCATCCAGATATGCATTATCTACAGAAGCCAAACTCATCATGCCAAATTTATCTGACATACCAAACTGTGTAATCATTGCCCTTGCAATCTTGGTCGCATTTTCAATATCATTTGCTGCTCCACTGGTTGCAGAATGGAATACCAGTTCTTCTGCTGCACGGCCTGCCATATAAGTCGTTATCTTGGCAATTAATTCATCCTTGGTCTCAAGAAATTTCTCTTCTTCCGGTGTCTGCAAGGTGTATCCCAATGCCCCCATGGTTCTTGGTACGATAGTAATTTTCTGTACCGGTTCCGTATTCTTCTGTAATGCGGTAACCATTGCATGACCTACTTCATGATAAGAAACAATCTTCTTCTCATGATTACTCATGGCACGGTCTTTCTTCTCTTTTCCACCAACTGCCACGATTTCAAAGGCTTCAAACAAATCACTCTGATTTACAAATTTACGGTTATGTTTTACTGCATTAATAGCCGCTTCATTAATCATATTTGCAAGATCGGAGCCAACCAGTCCTGCACTTGCCAGAGCAATTGCTTCCAAATCTACGGATTCATCCATATGCACATCTTTGGAATGTACCTTCAGTGTCTCAAGACGACCCTTCAAATCCGGTTTATCTACAATGATCCGTCTGTCAAAACGGCCCGGACGAAGTAATGCCTTGTCCAATACTTCCGGACGGTTTGTTGCTGCCAGAACTAAAAGCCCCTTTGAAGTATCAAATCCATCCATCTCTGCCAGCAGCTGGTTTAAGGTCTGCTCACGCTCGTCATTTCCACCGCCGAATCTGCTGTCACGGCTCTTGCCGATGGCATCAATCTCATCAATAAATATGATACATGGTGCCTGTTTCTGGGCATCCTTAAACAAATCTCTTACCCGGGATGCACCGACACCTACAAACATCTCTACAAAGTCAGAGCCGGACAGTGAGAAGAACGGAACATTTGCTTCTCCGGCCACTGCCTTGGCAAGCAGTGTTTTACCGGTTCCAGGAGGTCCTACAAGCAATGCTCCCTTCGGAAGTTTTGCTCCGATTTCACGGTATTTTTTCGGATTATGCAGGAAATCTACCACTTCCTGTAAAGATTCTTTTGCTTCATCCTGTCCGGCAACATCCTTAAAGGTTACACCGGTTGTCTTTTCTACATATACTTTGGCATTGCTCTTGCCGACTCCCATCATTCCGCCGCCGGCCTTCTTCATGACTGCGCCAAAAATAATCCAGATAATAATCAAAGGCAATACAATACTTAAAATATTAAATACCCATGTCGATGTATTATTCGGAATATATCCGTCAATTTCTACCTTGTGTTTATTTAAGAGATCTAATAAATTTTCATCTTTAATAAATCCGGTATAATAGGTCATCTTTACCAACGTCTTATCATCTGACTTTGGTGTGATATTATACTGGTTTGCACCTACTTCGACCTTTTCTACCTTGTCATCCTTTACCATCTGGACAAATTCCGTATAGGTAATCCGCTGGGAAGTCATATCTGCACTGCAACGGTTTAAAAGACTCATAAAGAACAGCGTCACAAGAGTAATGATAACAAATGCCAGTATCATCTGGCCATTACCGCCCTTTTTATCGCCGTTCTGATTATTATTCCCATTATTCTGGTTATTATTTCCACCATTCTGATTATTATTTCCATTATTAAACAGGTTATCCATTGTATCCTCCGTATATGATTCTCGAAACTCTCCCAAAATATAGTTCTTATTATATGTAATCTGCCCGGATAAATCAATAATAACTCTGTTAAGTTTTCCTTTCTTTTCTAAATATTTTATAAATTTTTGTGGATTTATTTTTACTGTCGTTGTATAATAGACTAAGTTTGAGAAAAATGAGACCGACGGCGCATTCACTGTCGGTCTATCTAAGTTTTAACCATATACACACATTTAAGGAGGAACTACCATGCCTGTAAAATACGTCTTTGTCACCGGTGGAGTTGTTTCCGGTCTCGGAAAAGGCATTACTGCTGCATCACTTGGCCGTCTGTTAAAAGCCAGAGGTTTTAAGGTAACAATGCAGAAATTTGATCCATATATCAATATGGACCCAGGTACAATGAACCCAATTCAGCACGGTGAAGTTTTCGTTACGGATGATGGAGCAGAAACCGACCTGGATTTAGGCCATTATGAACGTTTCATTGATGAAAGTCTTACCAAGAATTCTAACGTTACTACCGGAAAGGTATACTGGTCCGTTCTTCAGAAAGAACGCCGTGGCGATTTTGGTGGAGGAACAGTTCAGGTAATTCCTCATATCACTAATGAAATAAAGAGCCGTTTTTACCGTAACTTTACTTCCGATGATACACATATTGCGATCATCGAGGTTGGTGGTACGGTTGGAGATATCGAGAGTCAGCCTTTCCTTGAGGCAATCAGACAGTTCCAGCATGAAGTCGGACATGAGAACGCAATTCTTATTCACGTAACACTTATTCCTTATATCAAGGCATCCGGTGAATTAAAGACAAAACCGACACAGTCCAGTGTAAAAGAATTACAGGGAATGGGTATCCAGCCGGATATCATCGTCTGCCGTTCCGAGCAGCCGTTAGACCAGGGCTTAAAAGATAAAATTGCTTTATTCTGTAATGTGCCAAATGACCATGTGCTGCAGAATCTGGACGTAGAATATCTCTACGAAGCACCACTTGCCATGGAAAAAGAAAATCTGGCAAAGGTTGCCTGTGATTCTCTTCATCTTCCATGTCCGGAGCCGGATTTAAAAGACTGGACCGATATGGTTGAAGCATTACGCAATCCGATTCAGGAAGTAAATATCTCCTTAGTCGGAAAATATACACAGCTTCATGATGCTTATATCTCTGTTGTAGAAGCATTAAAACATGGTGGAATTGCCGAGCGTGCAACCGTTAATTTAAACTGGGTAGATTCCGAATTATTAAATGATGAAAACGCAGAAGAAATTCTTGGTAATTCTGACGGAATTATTGTACCGGGTGGTTTCGGTGACCGTGGTGTAGAAGGAATGATTACTGCTGCAAAATATGCAAGAGAACATAAAATTCCATACCTTGGTCTCTGTCTTGGTATGCAGGTTGCTATCATTGAATATGCAAGACACGTCTGCAAACTCAATGACGCGCACAGCATCGAATTGGACCCGAATACCACACATCCTGTTATTGCTCTGATGCCGGATCAGGATGGCATTGAAGACATCGGTGGAACCTTACGTCTCGGTTCTTACCCATGTGTTCTGGATACTGCTTCCCTTGCTTATCAGGTTTACGGAGAAGAAACCATCCACGAAAGACATCGTCACAGATACGAAGTGAACAATGATTACCGTAACATTCTTACTGAAAACGGTATGAAGCTGTGTGGTCTTTCTCCGGATGGACGTATCGTAGAAATGGTAGAAATTCCTGGACACCCTTGGTTCGTTGCAACCCCAGGCCCATCCAGAATTAAAATCCAGGCCAAACCGTCCACATCCTTTATTCAAAGGCTTTATTAAAGCAGCAACTGAAATCAGAAAGCAGAAATAGACTTTATTTTAAAAACAGCCTGTGATTTTCATGATACATCATGAAAATCACAGGCTGTTTCTGTTTTACAAATATAACCAAAAATCAAAGCAGTACTGCTTACTTTCTTTCTCCGTCTAAGAAACGCATCTCGCCCTCTTCCCCTTCTTCCGGTTTTGAGAAGCCAATCATTCTGCCTTTTCTCCATTTAAAAGACGCAGGCACTGTGGACAAAGTGTTCCAAAGGAAACCGGCTGTCCGCACCGGGAACAATAATTCGACATAATACCTGCTTTATCCTTTTCTTTATATTCAATTCTTCCCTCTTTAATCCACTGCTTTACCATTCGTACCGGAATATCAAAATACTCTGCCACCTGATATTCATTTACATCATTGTTTCGTACAAATTCCCGCACTTTATCAAAAAGAAGCAGTTCCTCACAGGCATAACAGTATTCCCTGTCTGACAAAGGCGGCAATGCCTTTCTGCACATCTTACAATACTTAACTTCTGTCTCCATTCTTCCCATCACCTGCTAACTGTATTTATTCTGTATCTTCTGAAGATATGTCACATATTTTTCTCTCATCTCTGCCGGCTCGATAATCTCAACCTTTTCTCCAAGACCACAAAGCCAGCCGTAAAACTGTCCGCTGACTGCCACATGAAGTCTTGCTCTAAAATGCATATCATCTGCTTTTCTGACATTTACTTCCTGCCCAAACCGGTCAATCACCACACCAATCATATCATTTTCACAAAGCAGTGTCACCGTTTCTTCCTCACCGGCAAACATACCAAAAGTTTTCTTTGAATAAGATGCAATATCAAAGGTTTCAAACTGCTTAAGACCTTCCCGTTTCTTTCTGGTCAGTGAAATCTTAAGCATCTTATCCACGCGGAAATGCTTGATAATCTTATCTTCCTCATCATATGCTATAAGATAATAATTCTCATCATCCCAGGAAAGCACCAGCGGACTCACCTCGTAAAATGCTCCGTCCCGCCGAAGCTCCATTTCCTTTTCGATATTCCACGAAAAATACTGGAAACGGATTTTTACATCTCCGGAAATTCCGTTGTAAATCATATCAATGTTATAATAAATATTCTCATTAATGGTCTTATTCCGGTTGGTTACCACTACCTGACGCTGAAGCTGTTTTGCCTCATAGACGCTGACCAGCTTCTCCAACTTATGTATCAGCTCTCTTGATTTCTTCTGTGTAATGAACTTCGATGACTGCACCGCATCCACCAAAAGTTTCAATTCTGCCAGTTCAAAATCACGGCTTCCGATATAATATCCGCCTCGGTACTCCTGTTCCCTTAAAATATCCACACCAAAGTCCTGCAGCATCTCCAAATCCCGATAAATACTTTTGCGTTCTGCCGAAATACCTTTCTGATTCAGATATGCTATAATATCCCTCATCCTGACAGCATGCTTCTCATCCGTCTGTTCATACAGCAGTTCTAATATATATAATATTTTCAGTTTCTGATGCTCTGTTTTTCCCATAGTTCTAGTATAGCATAGGGCAAAACTTTGTGATACCTGTTTTTCAAATTTTCTGACATTTTCTCGTCACTCGCCTAAATTATGTTTTTCATTTTACTGTAAAAAGGAATTGTCACCCATTCCAATTCATGTTATAATATGTATAAATAAAGATTGAATTACCAAGAGATGAGAGCAAGGTAAAGAAGAGCGAGAGTATCGCTTTTATTTATCTTGCTTTTTTGTTGCCAGCAGAAAGGAGTTTTATATGTACGATATTGCAATTATTGGTGCCGGAGTCACCGGCTGTGCCATTGCCAGAGAGTTATCCCGCTATCAGGCAGGCATCTGTGTCATTGAACGGGAAGAGGATGTCTGCTGCGGAACCTCCAAAGCCAACAGTGCCATTATCCACGCCGGATTTGACGCAAAACCGGGCACACTGAAAGCAAAGCTTAATGTAGAAGGAAATGCCATGATGGATACTCTCTCTAAGGATCTGGACATTCCTTTTGTACGAAACGGTTCTCTGGTGGTCTGCACCGATGAACAGGATGCCAGCGAATTGGAACGTCTTTTGGAACAGGGGAAAGAAAACGGGGTCAAAGACTTACGCATTCTTGACCGCGAAGCCTTACACACCATGGAACCAAATTTAGACAATCATGTCACAAGTGCTCTCTACGCGCCCACAGGTGGTATTGTCTGTCCGTTTCATATGACAATTGCCTTCGCAGAAAATGCCGTTGCAAATGGCGTTGAATTCTTTTTAAATACTGCTGTAACTTCTATCACCAGCCTAGAAGATGGATACCTGATTTCCACTGATAAGCAGGATATCACCGCAAAAACTGTTATCAACGCTGCCGGTGTATATGCCGATGTTTTTCACAATATGGTAAGCAGCAAAAAACTTCACATTACCGCCCGGAAAGGTGAATACCAGCTTCTTGATAAATCTGCCGGAACTCATGTATCCCATACGATTTTCCAGCTACCGGGTAAAATGGGAAAAGGTGTCCTGGTTACTCCTACGGTTCACGGCAATCTTCTCGTTGGTCCGACCGCAGAGGATACCGATAACAAAGAAGGTATCAATACCACCAGAGAAGGACTTGCTTCTCTTTCCGAAAAAGCCTCTCACAGCGTTAAGAATCTTCCGATGCGTCAGGTCATTACTTCTTTTGCCGGACTTCGTGCCCATGAAGATAATGGCGACTTTATCATTGGCGAAGCAGCTGATGCTCCCGGCTTCTTTGATGCCACTGGTATCGAATCTCCAGGGCTCTCCTCTGCACCAGCCATTGGCGTCATGATGGTACCAGACTGGTGCAGGATAAGATGCATTTAACCAAAAAAGAAAATTTCATTGCCACCCGCAAAGGAATTTTAAGACCAGAAGAGCTTTCCTTAGAAGAAAGAAATGAACTGATCAAAAAGCAGCCTGCCTATGGAAACATTATCTGCCGCTGTGAAATGATTTCAGAAGGAGAAATTCTCGATGCTATTCACCGCCCGCTGGGTGCCCGCTCTTTAGATGCCATCAAGCGTCGTACCAGAGCAGGCATGGGACGCTGTCAGGCAGGTTTTTGTTCCCCGCGTACCATGGAAATTCTTTCCAGAGAAGTTCCTATAGAAATGACGGACATCAGCAAATGTGGTGGCTCTTCACAGTTTGTCTATGGATATAACAAAGAGATTCAGGAGGAAATGCCATGAAATCACATGATTTAGTAATCGTTGGCGGCGGTCCTGCAGGACTTGCAGCCGCTGTATCCGCAAAAGAAAATGGAATAAATGATATTCTCATTATTGAACGTGACAAAGAACTGGGCGGCATCTTAAACCAGTGCATACACAACGGTTTTGCCTTCATACCTTTAAGGAAGAGCTGACCGGTAGCCGGAATATGCTTCCCGCTTTATTGAAAAAGTACTCGCTCTTGGCATCTCTTACAAATTAAACACTATGGTAATGGATATCTCCCATAAGAAAAAAATAACTGCCATGAACCGGAAAGATGGCATGTTTGAGATTCAGGCAAAAGCAATTATCCTTGCCATGGGCTGCAGGGAACGGAGCCGTGGTGCCCTTAATATTCCGGGCTATCGTCCGGCAGGTATCTACTCCGCCGGAACGGCACAGCGTCTTGTCAATATGGAAGGCTATATGCCGGGCAGGGAAGTCGTTATCTTAGGCTCCGGTGATATCGGTCTGATTATGGCACGCCGCATGACCTTAGAGGGCGCCAAAGTAAAAGTCGTAGCAGAACTGATGCCTTATTCCGGTGGTCTCAAGCGTAATATTGTTCAATGTCTGAATGACTTTGATATTCCGTTGAAATTAAGCCATACCGTTATTGATATTGAAGGAAAAGAGCGTGTCACCGGTGTTACCATTGCAGAAGTCGCCTCCGATGGAAAGGCCAATTGCCGGTACAGAAGAATATTATTCCTGCGATACGCTCCTTTTATCCTGTGGTCTGATTCCGGAAAATGAATTAAGCCGCGGTGCCGGTGTCACTTTAAATCCGGTCACCTCCGGTCCTGTTGTAAATGACAGCTTAGAAACCAGTATTTCCGGTGTTTTTGCCTGTGGAAATGTCCTGCATGTCCATGACCTGGTGGACTATGTTTCTGAAGAAGCCGGTATCGCCGGAGCGAATGCTGCACATTATATTTTATCCGGCAATACTGCTGATGCATGTAATACCAGCAGCCAGCATTCCAATGCATCCGTTTCCGAATGCAGCCAGCCATCTGTCGAAATTATTCCAACCGGTGGCGTCCGCTATACCGTTCCAAAATACATCCGGCGGAGGCTATGGCAGAACAAAGTTACTGTCCGGTTCCGTGTGGGACAAATTTATAAAAACTGCGGAATTGCTACTTACTTCGGCAAAGAACGTATCAGCTTCCGGAAACGTCCGGTTATGGCTCCGGGCGAAATGGAATCCGTTGTCCTTACCAAAGAACAGCTTACCAACTGCCCTGATTTAGAGCAGATTACCATTTGTATAGAGGAGGCGTAAGAGGATGGAAAAACGTGAATTAACCTGTATCGGCTGCCCTTTAGGCTGCTCCATTACCGTAACCATGGAAAATGCAGAAATTCTTGATGTTACCGGCAACACCTGCAAACGCGGCGATGCTTATGCCCATAAGGAAGTTACCCATCCAACCAGAATCGTAACTTCTACCGTCCGGGTATCCGGTGGCACGATTCCGATGGTGTCCTGCAAAACCAAAGAGGATATCCCAAAAGAAAAGATTTTTGCAATTATCAATGCTCTCTGTGGCGTCACTGTTCCTGCACCGGTTTCTATCGGAGATATTCTGGTTCAGGACGTTGCAGGTACCGGCGTGGATATTGTTGCCACAAAAAATGTTCCTGCAAAATTATAATCTCATTGTTATCAAATGATTCACATCATTCTGATAAATATTTATTCAGGGGAATAACTGTTTTGGTGCGCCAGTATCTGATTGAGGGGTCGGATGCTGGCGTACTTGTTTTTACATGCGTTCCGTATGTTCATAAAATTCCGCAAATTTATATTTTTTATCCTATAGTTTTCCTTTATCATTTCCGGAAATGACGGTATAATATTTATAAATACGAAAATACGATGCGTAGAAAGGCGGTTTTACTATGCTTTCAAATTGTAAAGATGCTATGGATAATTCTCCGATTATTGCAGCCATCAAGGATATGGCAGGATTGAAAAAATGTCTCACCTGCGACAGTCAGGTTATTTTTATCCTGTTTGGAGACATCTGCAATATTGCAGATATTGTAGATAAGGTCAAAGCTGCAGGGAAAACGGCTATGGTACATATCGATTTAATCAATGGCCTGTCCGGAAAAGAGATTGCTGTGGATTTCATCCGCAAATACACCCACGCCGACGGAATTATCACTACAAAACCAGTCCTTATCAAACGAGCCAGGGAATTAGAGCTTTCCACGATTCTGCGATTCTTCGTCATTGATTCCATGGCTTATGACAGCATTGAAAAGCAGCTTCGTTCTGTAAAACCGGATTACATTGAAATCCTGCCGGCACTAATGCCTAAGGTTGTATCCCGCATATGCCGGCTTTCAAAAGTTCCGGTTATTACCGGCGGACTCATTTCCGATAAAGAAGATGTAGTTTCCATGCTGAATGCTGGAGCAGTCTGCATCTCATCTACGAATCCGGATGTGTGGTTTTTGTAATATGATTTTCAATTAATTTTATACAATTTCTATTTGTAACGAATCAGGAGGTTTCCTATGACAGAATCAGAAAAAATGAAGCTGGGACTTTGGTATGATGCCAATTATGACCAGGAATTATCAGAAGAACGTGAGAAAGCCGAAGATTTATATTTCACTTTCAACCATACTGCACCAAAGGAAAAGGAGCTGCGGGAAGATATTCTTAAAAAACTGCTTCCAAAAATGGGTGAACGTGTTACCATTCTCTCCCCATTTTATACCGATTATGGTTATAACTGTAACATTGGCTCTGATTGCTTTATCAATCACAATGCCTATCTGATGGACTGTGCTCCAATCACTCTTGGCAGCCACTGTTTTATCGGCCCAAACTGCGGCATGTATACAGCCGTTCATGCTACTATCGCCGAAGAACGCAATCTTGGGCTGGAAAAGGCGCTTCCGATTACTATTGGCGATAACGTCTGGATGGGCGGTGATGTCACCATTCTTCCAGGTATCACCATTGGTGGAAATACCATTATCGGTGCCGGAAGCGTCGTCACAAAGGATATTCCTTCCAATGTCGTTGCCGCCGGTAATCCATGCCGTGTTCTCCGCCCAATTACAGAGGCCTGACCGCATTGCAAAGAAATAATGCATTTCATTATAATTACTTCTTTCTTCAAAATATTCTTCCTTTTTAATCTACTTTCTTATTCTTCTTATCAACACACCATTTGACAAAAGTGTGGAATCTATGTAATGTCGTTCAAGCAGAATTTCTCCCTGCGGCACTACCTCGACATCTTCCTCACAGCAGTTAATCAGCACTTCCACATAACAATCCGGAAAATCCACTTTCTGAAACTGGATCACACGCCTGTACTTGGCATAATCATTCGGAAAATGAAAATTACGGCTTTTTAAGAGCGGTTCATGCCTGCGCAGATGAATCAATGTTGCAATAATTTTGCTGCGCTCAGCATATTTTCCAGCCTCAATATCCTTCCAAGGCATACCACGTCTGCAATCCGGATCATAGCTTCCCTCCATTGCAATTTCCGTTCCGTAATAAATGCAAGGACTTCCCGGCATTGCAAAAAGCACAGCAATCTGTGCAAAATATTCATCCAGATTCTTCACATCCGAGCGAAGCCGCTTGGTATCATGCGAATCGAGCAGATTAAACAGCACATCATTGGTCTGCTGCATATAGCTTGTATAGCAGCGGTTAATCGTATACTCAAAATCCTCATTCGTCAGGCTCTTATCAATCCAGAAATCCTTGATACTTTGTCCAAGCGGATAATTCATTACCGCATCAAACTCATCTCCGCGCAGCCACGGAAGCGCGTTGTGCCAGATTTCTCCTAAAATATAAATGTCCGGGTTAATTTCCTTTACTCTGGCATGCAGTTCCTTACAGAATCGATGAGATACCTCATTTGCCACATCCAGACGGATTCCGTCAATACCATAATTTTCCACCCAGTTGGCACAAATATCTACAAAATATTTTCTGACTTCCGGGTTATTGGTATTGATTTTCGGCATTCCATCATAAAAGGCAAAGGTATAAATCTGTTTTTTCTTTGCAGCCTTTCCATTCCGGTCAAAAGGCCATTCATTGATCATAAACCAGTCATAATATTCTGACTCCGGTCCCTTTGCAAGCACATCCTGCCACGGTGCGAAATAATATCCGGAATGATTAAACACGCCATCTAACATTACACGGATGCCACGTTTATGTGCTTCTTCCACCAGATGAATCAATGTCTCTTCATCTCCGAACCGTGGGTCTATCTTTGTATAATCCGTCGTATCATACTTATGGTTGGATGGTGACTCATTGATTGGTGTCAGGTATAATCCATTGATTCCAAGATTCTGCAGGTAATCCAGCTTACTTGTGATTCCAGCCAGATCTCCGCCAAAGCATTCCTCATTTTTCACTCTGCCATGCTCACGCCACGGCACTACATCCTCCGGGTCAATGGAATGGTCGCCGTTGCAGAAACGATCCGGGAAAATCTGATACCATACGGTATCATTGACCCATGCCGGGGTACGCGGTACATCACACGGATTCATCCACGGAAAAACAAAGCACTGACGGCTTCTGCCTTCCAGATGCATCTGCTCATCACTGACAAATCCATCCTCAAAATAGAACCAACTTTCATTTTCTGTCTGTAACTTAAAATAATATTTCAGACGTTTATACTCCGGTCGGACGGTCGTTGTCCACCAAATCTGATTTTTCAGACGCTTCTTATAAATGATTGCCTCTTCCGTTCCATCCCAATGCTCTCCACCGCCTAAGATACCGGCAGCAAATGGGTCTCCTAATATGATGGATACTGATTGCACATCATATCCTGTCTTAATATTAATAATTAACTCATCTTCATTCAGCGGATAACAATAATTGTCACTTGCCTGATGATAAACTGCATTAAAATCCATTTGTTTCCTCTTTCTTTCCATTCTATGATTCTTTTTATTCCGAAACAATTTTAGATAGGTATATTCTACCACAATTATCACAAAAAAAACACCCCAGGACATAAGTCCTGGAGTGTAAAATACTTTTTCTGTAACGTTGTGATTCTGACTAACGTTTTGAGAACGAGAAAAGCCCTGAAATAAGGGATTTGTTGATAACAGTGTTGCATTTGTGTTGTATGCTGAGGACTGCTCCAAGCATTCCACGACTTCTCCAATATGTGAGATTGCTTGTACACTTTTGTCGTACAAATACTACAAGCATGAAATATGTGGTGAGCGTATTTACAAAACATCGCCACCCGAAAGGATCTACTTATGATTAAGATAATCTTTGCTATATATAACTCCGAAACCGACAGCGTTGAGGTTAGCCTTGATAAACAAATCCACATCTCTTTTAACTGTCAAAAATGTAACGCTTCTGTTCGTCTGGATGCTCCTTCTGATATTGCATATCTTACAAGGCTTGCCAGAGAAGAACCATGACTATATGCCAAACTGGCTGCCAAGGATGGTGGGTTGAAAGGGTATGTTGAGGCGATGGGGCGTTTAATTAATGGCTCCCCAAATCATCTATTTCGTTTTTATTCAACTCGTCATTGCCTAACGAACTAAGTAACTGTTTTAATGTTTCATAACCACGTTCCACAAGCAAGGATTTCATCTTATCTGAATAACCATTTTCCACACCGTTTTTTCAATTGATAATACAAATGAATATAATCCTTTTATGTGTGCAATTTCATTATAGTCTTTTTCCTCCTTATCATATTGATTAATTGCAGACCAAAAAATATGATTTTTTAATTTTCTCCCCACACTTAAATGTCTATAATTATTTTTATCTTTTGTTATACTCACTCCAGTAATACGAACATGATTCGTTTTCTCAAGATTAATTATTTTAGTTTTTTTATGATTTATAGACAAATGAACTCTTTTTAATAAATTATCAATTTCACTCCTTATCAATTCTATTTTTTCCAAATAGTCTTCCTGGCTCTGAAACGAAATAACCATATCATCCGCATATCGTGTATATATCGGTCTTTTTATATCCATTTTTTTTAACTTTCCATATAACAATCCATCAAACTCTTTCAGATAAAGATTGGCTAACGCCGGTGATGTCACAAAACCTAATGGCAATCCTTTTTTTCCTACACTACATTTTTTAACTATATCATAACACTCTCTTCTACTAATCGAAGTATTTTTGTTAATTTCATGGTAAAGACATTCCGCTAAATAATTATGATTAATACTAGGAAAAAAATCTTTAATATCCATTTTTAAGAATATATCATTGTACATATGTGCATACGCATTTTTATAAATAGATGTTTTAGGTGCATAAGCTTTTGCAAATTTTGATACAATAACATGTTTATCTAAGTATTCAACTACTTTTTCATGATACTTCCTTAGTTCCCCACGTTCCTTATATGTGACAATTTTTCGAACTTTATTTTTTGTTTTTATATACTTAACAACTAATTCCTCGTCCATGTTAATCCTTTCACACTATCTGTGTATCAACAGCACAGCCTATGCACTCATCATATTTTTGTAAAAGAAATGATTCATTCCCGTCTTGCATTGCACAATCTTTCTAGTAATCTCAACTTTACCACTTTCTTTATAATCTTCATCCTTTACAATTTGTATAAATTCTGCAGCTTGAAATAAATATAAACACATACCTATAACTCCAGATATATAAACTCCTCCAACATTCATTCTTGGAGTAATAGAACAAGAATATATTTCTTTACCAGTTTCCTCTACTATTGTATTTATAAACACTTGTTGCAAGTGTTTTTTCACAATGGCAATATACTCTTTCATTTGCTTATATCCTGCATTAAATATTCCATCTTCAAATTCATCAACATTAAAAATTGTTGCTATACATAGCATAATTATTCGAGGTAAAGCTGTGATTTCTAATCGACCATCAATCACCGAATAATGAATCATCCCTTCATTAACTTTATTAATATTTTTAGTAAATCGAATTTGATATTTCAAATCATCGCATTTGAGAAATTCCATAATATTTTTACCAAGATTTTCACCTATCATATCTTTATGAAAATATGTATGCCAATTCATAACCTCGTTAGAAATAATATTCTTCTCTACTCTTGGATAATATGTTATAATTTTTACGTCGCTCGCTTCACTTAAAAATGCAAGTTTTATAAACCGACCAATCTTATCTTCTTCTACCGCAATTTGATCCGGAACTAACAAACATGTTTTTTAGCCATTTGTTCTTCACTTAAAAACAAACCAGTCTCTGCCCCTGTTGAAATACTTTCATGAATAATTATATTTTTATCTGATAAATAGTTTGTCAGCATCTCAACCTGATATAGATCCTTCATATAAATATCATCATATACGAGAAATCTGGACATATTCTTTTTGAAAATAAAATTGTCTTCTAAAATTATTGGCTTATAACAAGAATTACTCGTTTTAATAAAATTTCTAATTACATTTCGCTTGTCTTTCATACTATTTCTTCCGTACTTAGTTCCACACAAAAAAAATATACCTATACTCATCTACAATTTGTTTTTCTCTAAATATGTATCGTTTCATTTTTTCTCCATAAAAAAAGGATCCTACTTAAATTTGGAAATAATTCTTTGCAAAAAGAAAATTTATTATGGGGTTCTTCTTATTGAGGCAAGGTTGCCGAAATAAGAAGGTTCATATAATAAATTTACTTTTAAACCAAACATCGACATCGTCGACCAAATTTAACCAAATTTATATTGCTTTAACCTCAAACGCTGAGGTGGCAAAAAAGCCTTACTAGGATCCTAACTCATTCTATCATATTATTCCCGCTTTTTCAAATGAATCAAAATCACAAAAAATCTTTATTTTTGCATCTCTTTTTTCTTGTGTGTCATAATTTGAATAAATATCACCTTCCACATCAAATCCCACATTTTCCAAATATGCCTTTGCTCTTTCATCCATATAATAGTAATATTTCAATAATAAAATATATTTTGATGTTGTTTGTTTTAAAAAGTTGGGTTTATCTAACCAAAGCGACACAGACATCATATCTTTCGCCAAAATTAAATTAATCAATATTAATAAATCTTCAAATGTTATATCTATATCTTTTGGATTAGAAAGTATTTGCCCATCTACAATTTTCTTCATTCCCTTTAAAGCATATGATTCTTTTCCAATGACAATTTCATAAGATTCCCCTTCATCCATATATATTTTTTTAACTCCTCTATTAATAAATCCATTGTACTACTTGCTTTTATTTGAAGAAGCATCATAAGAATATCTGCATCTGAAAAATACACTCTACACCCATTCTTCACATACAAATATTTTGTAAACTGTCCTTTTTTTATAATAAACTCCTTACACTCCCTTCCATACACTTCAACTTTTATTGGTATGTAAAGTGCAAAATTCTTATTATATGGACTAATCTTATTTTTAACTCTAACGTCGTCATATAGGCAATCCAAATTCTCAATAAAATTTGACATTTCTATTCCTCTCAACAATTTTTCATCTACATTCTTTACACTAAGATTGATTCCTAATATTTCCATTTCCCATATTCCTATATCCAAATTCACTAAGTGGCTTTTCCTTTCCACAATTCGGATATATACGCATCGGCTCACTTCCATTGTAACAACTTGTTTGGATAATTGGTTTTTATCATTTTTCTTGTTTTCGAAAATAATAACCTCTCCTTTCATACGCTCGTCACTAAATAAACACCTTTTCCATAGCCCCATTCTCCATATCCTCAATATTGTAAATCGTATCCATAACATCAAATGTCTCTCTTAGATTACCTCTGGCACTCTTCCATCCAATTCCATCTGTAAACCATACAAATGTAAAGCCATCTATTATATCAGCCTCTTGAGAAAGCATCTTATAACTTCTCGCCGTTTCATTTAACTTTGAACCACCACTCGCATAGAAATTGGTTTCAATTGCATATATCATCTTATCCGTCTTAACCACAAAATCAAATCTCTTTGCAGCTTTGCCCTGATTTGAAAGTGCGGATAAATCTATATTCCATTTGGCTTCAATGTCCTTCAGATACATTTCTTTAAAATAATTTACATCCTTTTTAAATCCTGCTGCCACAATATACTTTTCAACCAAATTCTCCATCTGATGGCCACCACGATTTTTACGACCATTAGAGTCAAGACCAGTTTCTATACCTAATGCATAGTCAACTAGGTTATTCACAATATGATTTGCAATCATATCAAACAATCCAGTCTTACGCATGAATATCTTGTACTGCTCCACGCTATAATCCATCTGCTTGAAATTATATAAAAATGCACCGTCCTCATCCTGTGCATAAATCTCATTTCCACGAACTGCAAGCAATAATGGAATGCATTTTAATGTTTCTGGATACTTGGTTACAATCTTTTCAAACTCATTTTCTATGTTTTTAGAACCGATTAATGAATTCAGAATGTTAAGCTCCACCTTGATTTCATCGACATTCTTAATTACCTTTGCAAAATCTATGTAATAATCATAGCTTGATATACTTGGTCTGAATTTACTCAGCCATTCATCAAAATCTCTCATCTATCAATGCTCCTTTATAGTAATATCTATTTTATCTTCAGAAAATTTCCAAATTGCCTTACATGGATTGTACGAACCATCCTCAGCAATTAATCCAGATTTCTTATACAAATCTGTTACGCCTGCAAGATATCCTCTATTCTTTGCTACCGTTAATTCTTTAGTTGACAGTCCATTAAATATCACTTTAACTTTATGTGCGTCTTCTGGTAAACGATTTGTAATAGCTTTTGGTAATCTTAATATTCTTGCTCGAATGTCATTAGCCGAAATCTGTTTATCCACAACCAGCTTAATCTCTTCGTTTTCTTCAGCGATTGTTCCATCTTCTTTTACCAAATCATCTGTTTCATCCTTTAGTGCGTCCATTGCATCTTTACTGAATACAGGTGTAAATACAAAACCAATCTCGTTATCAATACAGCTTTCAACAAGTGATTTTCCATCTATAAGTATTATCGGACGTGATGGATCTGCTTCTATAAATTCTTCTGTCTTTTTTGAGTAACTTGCAGTTGTTATAAATATCCCTTTACTGCCTGATGGCATCACACCTCTAAGTGCCCTAACTTTTTCAATAGGAATTGTAGTTCCTGGTTTATTTCTCTTTGCCTGAACAAAATAATCAACAGCATCCGCCCCATCAAAACCACCAACACCATATCTTACAGCCTCTAAATCAATTCCACCATCTGAAGAACGCTGTGTGACAATAACCTCATCTAAACCAATCTTTTCAAGATACACTTTTAAAAATTCCTCGAATGCATATCCGCTTTCAAAATAGCCATAAAACTGCTCTAAAAATTCATTTATCTTTTCATTAGATATTTCAATATTCTTTCTCACTCGCTAATACCTTCTCCAATCTTCTCTTCGATATCTCTAAGTATTCTTCACTGACATCAATTCCTATAAACTTTCGTCCAAATTTTACTGCCTCCACCCCTGTAGTTCCTGAACCACAGAACGGATCTAATATAATCTGTCCATCTTCCGTAGATGCCAACACTATTCTTTCCAGCAAATATTTTGGCTTCTGTGTAGGATGCTTTCCTTCTGTCTTCTCGGATGGCTTTGTCAATGAACCCGTCCACACATCCTTCATCTGCTTGCCACCATTCATTTCTTTCATTTTCTGATAATTAAAAAATGCCGAGACTTCTTTTCATTCTTCCTTGCCCATAAGATAGTCTCGGTAGAATGTGTGAAGCATCGACATGCTAAGTTTGGTGGTGGGTTTGTTTTCTGCCATGTAATATTATTGATTATCTTGAAGCCTTCCTGCTCCAATGCCATACCAATCGAATATATATTGTGTAATGTTCCTGATATCCATATTGTGCCGTTTGGCTTTAGTACTCTCTTACATAACCCAATCCACTTTCTGTTAAACTTATGTTTTTCTTCAACACTGGTTCCGCCTTCTGAAAGCTTATCCCATGAGCCCTTATTTACTGAAACCATCTTTCCACCCTGACAGGTAATTCCGTCATTACTTAAAAATATGGTGGGTCCGCAAATATCATATCTACGGATTCTGGTTTCATTTTTGTTAGAATTTTAAATGAATCACCTACTATCAACTGTGATTCATCAGTCTCAAAGTATAATGGCACTTTCTTAGTAAATAAGTTATCCATTATATGTCTCCTTGTTTTTCTTAACTAAATGCGAATCTTTACAAACAAATATATTTTCTACATTTAATACTTGCATATAATCACTTCTTTACCAACTCTGTTAGATGCATCTGAATTAATCATACGCTTTACGCTTACAACATCTATCTTATAATCTTTATTTCCATATAACTCATTTATCAACTCTGTATTATGATTCGTAAGCATACAATAGCAACCTCTGGCAGTTAATTCATCATAAAGCTTTGCTAATCGCTTGTGACTTTCTATGTCAAACCCTTCTTTTGTGTAGGATTCAAAGGATGTAGGATTCAAAGGTGCATACGGGCTGTCTATAAATACAAAATCACCTTTCTTTGCATTCTTACAAGACTGTTCAAAATCACCATCTTTAATAGTTACTCCCCTAAGATACTCAGATGTAGCCATAATAACATCTTCATCAATAGAAACTCTTCGACTATTATTATATGGAACATTAAACAATCCCTTGCCATTCACACGATATAATCCATTAAAACAATGTTTATTTATAAATACAAACAATGCTGCCAGCTCTACATCATATTCTGACCGCATAAGTTTGTCATTATAATGTTCTCTGATAGAATAATAATATTTTTTCCCATCTTCCCACATATCATTATCTAGCCTGTTGACCTCTTTCAGGAAAGTATCAGGTTCATTACATATTGTTCTGTATGTGTTAATCAAAGCTTTATTTATATCATTAATCAGAGCATTTGCAGGTAGTAGATCAAATATTACAGCACCACCACCTACAAACGGCTCATAGTAATCATTATATTTTTCAGGCATTCTTTCTCTTATCTGCGGAATAAGCTGACGTTTCCCTCCAGCCCACTTCACAAATGGAGCAATACTTGAATTACTCATTTTGATTCCTCTTCTCTAGTCACTAAGTGACAAAATCTCATAAATTTATTATACTTGCTAACATAGAAAATAACAATCAAAACTTTCTCTCCATGTGAATCCAATATACTTTCATTACTTCTCAAAGACAAATATATACTCATGTGCAAGAAGCAAAAAATTATTATTCTGTTTTTCCCAGTACCCAGTAGATTTACAATTATGCTGCTCTTTTATGATTATTTCCTTGTTGGTAAATCCAACTCGCAAAAAACACTCCATCATACGAAATCCTAACGGAACAACTTTTCCACCTTTTCTTATATCACCAATCATAACAGCACACATCTTTCCCTTTTTCAACACACGATATGCTTCATATGCTACCTTATCCATTGCATCTATGAATGGCTTTAACCCCAGCATAGAAATATCCCCTTCTATGCCTTTGCTGTACTTTATGATATCAGCATATGGCGGATGAGTGCAGATAAAATCTATATGAGCATCTTTGATAAAATGCAATTCTGCTGCATTTCCCTCTCGTATATATATTTTTGAACTTGTATCACATTGGAATTGTAAATTTGTTTCTGAAATTGAAATTGACTGCGGATTAATATCTATACCTACCGCATTACGACCTAGTAGTTTTGCCTCAACCAGTGTGGTTCCACTACCCATGAATTGATCTAAAATCCAGTCACCTAGTTTAGAATATCGAAGTATCAGATTTCTTGGTACATATGGTGACCAATTTCCCCGATACTTTCCTGAATGCGTTGCCCAACTTCCTCTGTCCGGAAACGACCAGATTGTTGTTGGTTCAAGCTTGAAATTATTTGGTTGTAAACTTATAAGTCATGCCCCCTTTTCATTTCCATTGGCTGAAGTATTCTGAAACACCCCCGATACCTTTTATCATGAATGCTCTCATAACATCATTTTGAAACTTAATTTTATTTTCATCAGAAAGGTTATTAAAGTCCTGTTGTATCTCTTGAATTTTATGTGCTGTCTCTATTACAAATTTATCATATTCATATTTTTCTTGAAATGAATCCATTGTAATCCCCACCTTCCATCAATCATATATATAAGTTTACCTCAACTCAGTTAAAAAAGCCATCTCTTTTTTCTTTCACAATAAGTGAATTTTTATCTTATTCATAGCATGAGATAATATTCACAAATAGTGAAAGAGGTTTTTGTATGCATTTCAATAATGATACTGACCTATATCGTACTATAGGTTCAAATATAAAACATTATAGACAACAAGCTAATTTAACACAGATGCAGCTTGCAGAAAAGGCTCAAATCAGTATCAGTTATCTTTCTAAAATTGAAGCTTCTGGTTGTGATAAAAGTCTTTCCATATCTGTACTTAATCAGATTGCAAATGTACTCAATGTTGAAATCAATGACTTTTTTAAGGAAGAGGAGACAAATGCCAAGACAAGCTAATCGCTTTGGTGGCGGAGCTAATACCAATAGAAATGGACTCCATTTCGAACAAACAACATCCCTAAATACAGCATTACAAAATGCCGGATTTATCATTGCCAATCATTTTGAAGTATATGATAGAAACCAGTTACTAGGTTACTCTATAAATCAAGATGAATTTTCCACAATATTTTTGAGACGAAATGGAATTAATGACCGAGCCATCAACTCCAAACGATGGAAGCCTGATGAAGCTTTTATAAATGAAATTGATAAAACCGTTTACATTATTGAAAAAAAATTTCAGCACACTAGTGGTTCAGTTGATGAAAAACTCGCAACATTCCCATTCAAAATCAGAGAATATAGACGGCTTTTTAGATCCTATTGGTTACGATTTGGTTTATATCTATCTATTGTCATCTGATTGGTTTAATGTTCCCAAATATCAAGATTATTATGATTATATGGATGAACTTGGTTGTCCTCATTACTTTGATAACTTACCATTATATGCTATTGGTCTATAAGCATCGATAGTTATTTTAGAAACTATCATATAGGAGGTGTTTCAATATGGCTATATGTAACAAACAACATCGATATTTGCAAGGTTTTAATGAGCTTCCAGAAGCTCAAGATAATAGAAACGGGAGACGACATATCTGTGCCGCTTGTGCTTATGAAGAGGGACTAAAAGATGCTCTACAAGGCAATTCCCCACAATCAGATCTTTCTCATTTGCCCGATAGTCAAGCCGGTGCTGTACGCCATAAGAGTGCTATTGATGCATATAATCTCGGATATAAATTTGGCAGGGAAATCAGTTCTTAACTAATATTATAAGGTATCTTGAAAATTTATTCAAGATACCTTATTTTTATCTTCCCTCATACACCTCCCACAACCTCTTCTGCTCCGCTCCAATCCTCAATATCTCCTGAAAATCTCTTGCCATAGTCTCAACATTAGCATCCATCTGTTCAACTGTTCCTGTCCTGTTACCTGCCTTAATCTCCCATTGAATTGACTCTTTACTATAATATTCCCTAGTCTCCACATTCGTATATCCATACACCGAATATGAATACTAGGGCTACTTCGCCCTTAGAAATTTTCCACCTCATAAGCCTTGGAAACCAGCATAATCCTTCTTTTATCAGTTCCTTAAATGTCTCCAACAACTTTCCTATCTCATAAAATATTCCTCTGAATGAGTTTCCTGCTTCTATCGTCTTATCTGATTCAACATGATTAGCATATTCTTCTATTGTCGGAGCGAATAATCTGAATGATGATACAAAGGCATTGATCTTATCAAGCAATTCTACTGCTTCATTTGCTTTGTTTGTCACGCTTGCCAGCTCTTGCTTTACCGATTGAAGTTCTGAACGCTTTTCATTAAGTTCCTTAGTCTGTCTACGCTCCAATTCCTTATAGGCAATTTGTGAAGCAAACAACTTAATATCCGCATCACTCACCTGTTCCTGTATCTGTTCCAAATGCTCTGTTTCCTGTGCTACTTTATATTCCGCAACTGTCAGATCATGATTACGTCCTTTCGACTTTTCCTTTATTTGTTCCCCAAACCAATCATTGACCTCTTTATTGGCTACCTCCCTTAGCTCGTCCTGCAGCACTTGCGAAAGCACTTCTCTTGTAAACACTTTTCTCTTTGATACCTGCTTGCTAAGTCCCTTTTTATATCCATCTGCTACTGGAACTCCCACTATATGCATATGAGGACTATCCTCGTCAAGATGAACTACTGCATTTGCCACAACAAATTGTGGAAGTCTCTTTATTAGTTCACCCAATATTATCTCATACGATAGCTTTATATATGATTTCGTATCATCAGATTCTTTCCAGAACTCCCTGTCGCCTATCTGAATGATTATCTCTACCGCCATATCCTGCTCCTTACCAGCGACATGTTCAAAATAATCTTCTATCCGTCGGTCAGGTCGTGTCTGCTTTTTATTATATTCTTCTAATACCTCATCGAATTCTTTGTGATATACTGTCTTTACATCATCAATCAGATTTGATGTTCCATAGACAATAACAATGTTGTCTTTGCTGTAATCTGATGACTTATATTTTCTCAGATTGTGTTTTGCAACAGCAGTTAGCTTAGATTTCGATGTAATGGCACTTTTCTTACTGCTCACATGAGCTGTATATGAAATATTTCCCATTCGCATCTCCTTATCTGTATTCTATTCTTATCTGTGTTTCTATCGGAGCAGTGCAGTTATCATCTTGGCTCTGCCATAGATGATAACCCCCTAGCAGTTCTGTCAGTCCAAATCCACAATCGTCATTGTGAATATTGTTCTGTCATAACTGCGGGGGCTCTCCGAGGGTTACATATACACCAGTCCGATACAACTGATACATATGTGTTACATATCAAGAATTTAATAATCTGTCCTTTTAAGAAGTACAGACTCTAAACTCTTATAAGAATTTAGAATCTGTTTTCTCAAACATTCAGATTATTAAATTCTTTATTGTGGTAAGAGCCAAGTCCAATAACTTGTTCCATCCTCCGCTTTAGCTTTACCCGAAGTAATTCCCAGTTTTTTCTTTGCTGATAACAGAGTGTTCCTCTTTATTCCTCTTCTTACTGCCTCTTGCAAAATATCATTCGATATGATTTCTTTGCTTGAGCCGAAGTACTCTTTGATAAAATTCTCTGCTATATCCAGCTTCTTTTTACCTCTCCCTTCATTACCCGACAGAAGCTCATCTATGCTGATATCATAAGGTCCTATGCATACCATTCCACTATCCTCTGTCATCTCGAATCCTATAGCATCTCCTGTTGGTGCAAGTGATGATTTATCATGTGCCATTATTCTTATATTAGGCTTGTCCCGAAGTCTTGCTACCAACAACACGCTCCTTGCTGTTGCCTGAATATCAATCGAGCCTAAACCTCTGTAGGTTGACTTACTTCCAGCCGCCTTATTCATATGACCGATAAGAGCTATTGCACAGTTATATTTTTCAGCAATCATTCCCAAACGCTTTAACACTGGTCTTATTTCATTTGCTCTGTGCATATCAACCTTTGCCCCTATATACGCCTGTATCGGGTCAAGAATAACCATTCTCGCTCCTGTCTCAACAATCGCCTGCTCCAGCCTGTCATCTGTCATACTTAATTCTTTTTCAGTTTCATCAATCACTCGTATCATGGAACAATCCGCACCAGCCTTTTCAAGTCTTGGCTTTATCGTATCGTCAATTCCATCCTCTGCTGTCTGATAAATAATATGAATTGGTTCTCGTTCCATATCATCATCACAGGGAAGTGGCAAGCCCCTGCTAAGGGCTGCCGCTAACTTTAATACCAGAGTTGTTTTTCCTTCTCCCGGATCTCCTTCTACTATAGTTATCTTTCCATAGGGTATATATGGATACCATAACCACTCAACTTCTTTTGAAACCACATCTTCCATGTGAATGAGTTTCAATTCTACTTTCTGTTGCTCGTTCATAATCTTCCTCCTTGTCATACTGCTTCTTTGTTAAAATATCCTGTTTCTTCCCACACTCGCTTATCCGGACAATAATAGCTATATTCGTTTGAATTTCCTACTTTTATCGCCGATCCGAATTTGAGTATTCCTTGTTGTAATCCCAGCCTTACATACTGTGCGTCCTTCCCTATTGCACTTGCAATCTCCTTTATTGGTACATTCCTTCCTGTAAAAGCTGGCAAATCAACCTTATAAAGAACATCTGGCATATTTACCACCTCCTCTTTTATAGAGCATTTCTTGCTCTGTTTGTGTTTTGTATTATACAGACCTTTGTTTGCTCTGTCAATAGTTTAAAATTTAATGTTGACTATCAATTATTAGTATGTTACATTTACAACTACAGGAGGTTGAAGCAATGAATACAGGTAAAAAGATTAAATTGATACGAACCTTTCGTGGTTTAACGCAAAAGGAACTAGGTGAAGCATGTGGAATACACGAAGTTGCAATCCGCAAGTATGAATTAGGAAAAAATATTCCTAAGCCGGAACAATTAAGAAAAATTGCAGAAGCACTTAATGTAAATGTCAATTCATTAGCAGAATTTGATATTGAAGCTGATGGTGATGTACTACCATTACTATTTGCAATTGATGAAAAGTTTGATGTGTCTCTCAAAGACATTGATGGCGAGCCGGGAATATTTTTCTCTGATAAGAATCTTGTACAGTTCTTAAAGGACTGGCAGGCTATGAAAGAACTTCTTGCATCTGGCAGCCAGACACAGGACAACTATGAGATATGGAAAACAATTCGCCCAAGCGTGACAAAGGTAACCCACGAATAACAATCATTTTATCCGTTTGCTATCAGCTTTCTAGTAAATAGCGAAAGGAATGGTGCTTATGAAGTTACCCAACGGATACGGAAGCGTTGTAAAACTTTCCGGAAAAAGAAGAAAGCCTTATCAGGTCAGAAAGACAACAGGCTGGCACTACGATAAGGAAAAGGACAGACAGGTTCAGGATATGATTACAGTTGGATATACAGCAACCAAAGCCGAAGGCTTACAGATGCTTGCAGAGTACAACAATAATCCATTTGATACTACTGCCGCCAAGATGACATTTTCAGATGTATATGATGAATGGTCAAAGCGTAAGTTTCCTACAGTTTCTGAATCTAATGTAAAAGGATATACCGCATCCTATAAGACATGTGAATCCCTTTACAACAAAGTATTTAAGGATATCAAACTGGTTGATTTACAGACAGTGATTGATACCTGTGGAAAGAATTATCCCACACTAAGGAAAATCAAAGTCTTATTTAATCAGCTATATGATTACGCCTTGAAAAACGATATTTGCAACAAAGATTATTCAAGCTATGTAGATGTTGTTCAGTACAAGGATCGTAATCCTAACAAATACGACAGAAATAAATTCGAGAAAAAATGAGATTGACCTTCTATGGGAGCAGAAAGAAGACAAATATTATCAGATAGTATTGATGCTTATATATAGTGGTGTCCGAATTTCAAAACTGCTCGATTTGAAGAAAGAAAATATTTATCTGGATGAACAGTATTTTGATGTCATCTGTAGTAAGACAGAGAATGGTATCAGAAAAGTTCCAATCGCCGACAAGGTTCTGCCATACTACAAAGACTGGTATGAATCCTGCCCTGAATGTGAATATCTGCTTCATACAGAAGACGGAAAACATTTTGAATACAGGAACTACTATGATAGCTATTTCAAGCCACTTATGGAACAACTTAATATTAATCGTACACCACACTGCTGCAGACATACATGTATATCTATGTTAGCAGAAGCCGGTATTAATCAGACGATTATCAAGAAAATTGTGGGACACTCTGGTGCTACGACACTCACAGAAAAAGGACATTCCCAGATTCCTCTGAAAATGTCCTATACATATCATTGATATATTTGTTGCATACCTGCTACATATGTGTTGCATACGATGTAATTTCCAGCACATCTGACAACATTCCACAACTTCTGTAACCCTTGTAAAATGGGCTTTTCTTGATATCTTCGTTCTTGAAATATTATCTCTTTGTTAACGTTTGCTGAACTGTGGAGCACGACGTGCAGCTTTGAGACCGTATTTCTTTCTTTCTTTCATACGTGGGTCTCTTGTTAAGAATCCGTTAGATTTCAGAACGGTCTGTAATCTGCATCAACGGTAAGTAATGCTCTTGCAATACCATGACGGATAGCTCCAGCCTGTCCTGTGTATCCGCCACCTTTTACGTTTACTAATACGTCGAACTTATCAGCTGTCTCTGTAGCTGCTAATGGCTGACGAACGATAACTTTTAATGTATCTAATCCGAAGTATTCGTCCATATCTCTTTTATTGATTGTAACCTTACCTGTACCCGGTACTAAGTATACTCTGGCAACAGATGATTTTCTTCTTCCTGTTCCGTAATATTTTGCGTTAGCCAATGTCTTTTACCTCTCATTAAAATGTTAAAGCTTCTGGCTTCTGAGCTGCGTGCTTGTGATCCGGACCTGCGTATACGAATAACTTTTTGTACATCTGTCTTCCAAGAGGTCCTTTCGGAAGCATTCCCTTAACAGCGAACTCAATAACTCTTTCTGGATGCTTTTTGCTAACATTTCTTTTAAAGTTGTCTCTTTCATACCGCCAACATAATCGGAATGGTGGTAATAAATTTTCTGATCTAATTTCTTACCTGTTACTTTTACCTTTTCAGCGTTTACAACGATCACATAATCACCTGTATCGATGTGTGGTGTGAAAATCGGTTTGTTTTTTCCTCTTAATACGCTTGCAATTTCGGATGCTAAACGTCCTAATGTCTATCAGTAGCATCTACTACATACCATTTTCTTTCGATTGTAGCAGGGCTTGCCATAAAAGTTTTCATTGGTTGACCTCCTTGAAATTATAAGGAACATATACATTCTGCGTAATGTCCGGACGCAGTCCGCTTTGCGTTCCACACTATTGTTTCTATAGTTGAAATGTCGCTCCGGGGCTTTGGATTGACATTCTTGTACTATGTCAGACTTAGATATTATAGTACACGACCCCTCGTGTGTCAAGTAAATTCTCTACAAATATTTTCCACAACATTCGCCATATACCATCTATCTTATTATTATAAATATTCGATTCCAATCATCGTTAATCCTGTGCCGGTGCCGTTGGTCCTGCAGCACTTCTTTCCTTTGCCGCAAGAATTGTTTTTATCTCTTCCGGCTCTATCATTCCCATGCCTGCCTGAAGCAGGGTTCCTGCAATAATCCGGACCATATTATAAAGGAATCCATCTCCAGTAACACGGATTGTAATGATATCCTCCTGCCTGCTTACCGTCAGCTCATAAATGGTACGAACCGTTGTTTCAACCACTGCCGCTGTAGCACAAAAGCTTTTAAAATCATGTTCGTCCCCTTAAATATTCTGCCGCCTGCTGCATCTTCTCTAAATCCAGCTTGCGGTAACAGAAAAATATGTGTTATTCCGATACATCGGAAGCGGAAACTCCCGGTTTAAAATCCGGTATTCATAGGTTTTCCGGCTGTCACAGTGTCTCGGATGAAAATCAGCTGGTACTTCCTCTGATTTCTGCACTACGATGTCCTCCGGAAGCCGCTGGTTCAGGGCATAAGAAATCTTTTCCGCCGGAATGCGGCTCTTCGTATCAAATACTGCTACATTTCCCATGGAATGTACACCCGCGTCCGTCCGGGATGCTCCGGTCACAATAATCTTTTCCCCTAAGAGACTGCTTAAGGTGCGGTTTAGCACGCCTTCTATTGTCTCTCCGTTGGGCTGCACCTGCCAGCCGTGATAATTCGTACCGTCATAGGCTACAATTAGCTTCACCCGTTTCAATCGGTCTGGGGCAGATGGAGTTTTCTGCTCTTCTACCTCTTCTATGTTCACAACCGGATTTATCTCTGTACTCATAATGGGAATGCTCCCGGAAGTATACCTGCTGCCATACCGGACAATACGTTAATCCAGAGGATGCGAAGTCCGATGACTGCTGCAAGATAGACCAGTAAAGTCAGATAAGCCATGCGGTCACGTTTCTGGTAATGAAGCGGTTTCATCTTGGTTCTGCCTTCCCCACCGCGATAACAGCGGGCTTCCATTGCCATTGCCAGATCATTGGCACGGCGGAATGCAGATACAAATAGCGGAACCAGAAGTGGAACCATGTTTTTGGCTTTCTGAATCAGATTTCCATGTTCAAAATCTGCTCCTCTTGCCATCTGTGCTTTCATGATTTTATCTGTTTCTTCAATCAGAATCGGGATAAATCGAAGTGCAATTGACATCATCATTGCAATTTCATGCACCGGTACTTTTATATATTTCAATGGAGATAACGCTTTTTCCAGACCATCTGTCAACTCGTTTGGTGTTGTGGTAAGTGTCATCAGCGAGGTTCCGATAATTAAGAAAATCAGACGAACCATCATGACAACAGCATTTTTCAATCCCTCATAAGTAATGGTAAAAATCCAGAAGGAAACCAGCTTTGTTCCCGGTGTCAAAAACAAATTAAATACCGCCGCAAATAACATAATCAGTACAATAGTTTTCAATCCTTTAACCATATAGGAAAATGGCACCTTTGACAGCTTGATTAATACTACCAGAAAGATTGCTGCCAGTATAAATGCCGGAAGTCCCTTAAATACAAACAGGGAAATAATATAAATCAGTGTTCCAAATAATTTCACCCTCGGATCCAGCTTATGAATAACGGAATCTGCCGGATAATATTGTCCTAATGTAATATCTCTTAACATACTGTTCCATCCTGTCTCTTTGTTATTACACGCAGGATTTCATCCCGTGCCTCGTCTACTGTAGTTGCATCTGTGCTTACCGGGAAACCTTCTTCCTTCAATTCATGCATCAGATAAGTTACCTGTGGTGCCGCAAGTCCGATTGCTTCCAGTTCTTTATAGTGGCGGAATACTTTCTTTGGAACATCATCAAACATCACCTGTCCCTGATTCATTACAATAATTCTTCCCACATATTTAGCCACATCTTCCATGCTGTGTGAAACAAGAATGATGGTAATTCCACGTTCTTTATGCATTGCTGCAAGCAAATCCAAGATTTCATCACGGCCTTTCGGGTCAAGTCCCGCGGTCGGCTCATCCAGGATCAGCACCCCCGGTACCGCATGGCAAGCACCCCTGCGATTGCAACACGTCTTTTTTGTCCACCGGACAAATCAAAGGGTGACTGATAATATAATTCTTCCGGAAGTCCTACGCTCCGTAATGCTTCAAACGCCCGCAGTCCCGCCTCTTCCTTGGAAAGTCCCTGGTTCTTCGGTCCAAAGGATACATCATCAAAAATGGTAGTTTCAAAAAGCTGATGCTCCGGATACTGAAAGACAAGTCCCACTTTACTACGCAGGGCTTTCATATCAAAGTCCTCTTCGTAAATATCCTGTCCATTATAATAAATGCCGCCGCTGGTAGCTTTTACCAGTCTGTTCAAATGCTGAATCAGGGTGGATTTACCAGAACCGGTATGTCCGATGATACCGATAAATTCTCCATCTTCTATTTTCAGATTAACATCCTTTAAGGCATGTATCTCATAGGCAGTGCCTGAGCTGTAAACATAATTTAATTCATTTATTAGGATTGACATAGCTTTTCCAACGCCTCCGTCAGTTCTTCTCTGGTCAGGATTCCATCCGGTATATCCAGTCCCGCCTTCTTAAGTTCATATGCTAATAATGTAATCTGCGGCACATCCAGACGATATTCCTTCAATCGCTCCACCTGGGAAAAGATGCTGCGCGGCGTTCCCTGCATAACCACTTTTCCGGCATCCATAACATAGACATGGTCTGCCTCTACCACTTCTTCCATATAATGTGTAATCAGAATGATGGTCACACCCTTTTCCCGGTTCAGTGCATGAACAGCTTCTAATACTTCTTTTCTTCCTACCGGATCCAGCATGGCTGTCGGCTCGTCTAAAACAATACATTCCGGCTGCATCGCCATTACCCCGGCAATGGCCACACGCTGCTTCTGTCCGCCGGATAATTTATTCGGGGAATGCTCTCTGTATTTTAACATGCCGACCGCTTTTAAGCTTTCTTCCACGCGCTTCCAGATCTCATCCGTCGGCACGCCGATATTTTCCGGTCCGAAGCCGACATCCTCCTCCACGACGCTCGCAATGATCTGGTTGTCCGGATTCTGAAATACCATTCCGGCACGCTGTCTGATATCCCAGATATTTTTCTCATCTGTGGTATCAAATCCATCTACCCAGAGACTTCCCTCTGTGGGTTCTAAAATTGCATTGATATGCTTGGCAAGGGTAGATTTTCCGGAACCGTTGTGTCCTAATACTGCGATAAAGTCACCCTTTTTTACATCAAGGCTTACTTTATCAAGGGCAGTCTGGATAGACTCCACATTGCCTTCTTCATCACGTCTTATATATTCATGTACCAAATCTTTTGCTTTGATGATGCCCATAATTTACCTTTCTACCAATGTAATCTGTGCAGTTCACCCGCCAGCCGCATATGGTCAAAATTGTTCTGGCGCAGTGCTTCATATAATACGATTGCTGCTGAATTGGATAAGTTTAAGGAACGGGTATCTCCGATCATAGGAATCCGGATACACTCATCCGGATGCTGTATCAAAATTTCTTCCGGAATACCCGCACTTTCCTTTCCAAACATAATATAACAGTCCGGCTCATAATTTACTTCTGTATAAACATGGCGCCCCTTGGTGGTTGCCATATAAATCTTTGCACCCGGATTCTTCTCTAAGAAATCCTCATAATTGACATATCTTGTCACATCCAGCTGGTCCCAGTAATCCATTCCTGCCCGCTTGATTGCTTTCTCTGTCAGATGGAAGCCCAGCGGTTCAATCAGATGCAGTCTGGTTCCGGTTGCTACACAGGTTCTTCCGATATTTCCGGTATTATAAGGAATCTCCGGCTCATAAAGTACGATATTAAGCTTCGCCATTGTTCCCGCCTCGCAATCCTGTTATGTAACGCTCCATACGGTCTAATGCCTCTTTCAGATTATCCAGGGAATAAGCATAGGAAATACGGATAAATCCTTCTCCGCAGTCTCCAAATGCAGTTCCCGGAACAACCGCTACCTTCTCTGTCTTTAAGAGATTGGTGGCAAATTCTTCAGAAGTCATTCCAAATTCTTTGATACATGGAAAACAGTAAAAGGCTCCATATGGTTCAAAACACTCCAAGCCCATTTCTTCAAAACGGTGCATCAGATATCTTCTTCTGCCATTATATTCTTCCCGCATTCTCTGGACATCTTCATCCCCTGCCCGGAGTGCATCCACTGCTGCATACTGTGAGGTAGTCGGTGCACACATAATCGCATACTGATGAATCTTTAACATCTGCTCTATGATGATTCTCGGTCCGCAGGCATAGCCCAAACGCCATCCGGTCATCGCATGGGATTTGGAAAATCCATTGATAACAATGGTACGCTCCTTCATGCCCGGAAGGGATGCGATAGAAATATGCTTCTCGGTATAAGTCAGTGCAGAATAAATCTCGTCACTGATGACAAAGAGGTCATGCTTCTTTACTACCTCTGCCACTGCTTCTAAATCTTTTTTTCTCCATGATTGCTCCGGTCGGATTATTCGGGAAAGGCATAACAAGAAGCTTTGGTCTTTCGGCGTGATTGCAGCCTCAAGTTCTTCTGCCGTCAGGCGGAATTCGTTTTCTGCCTTAAGATTAATCGGCACCGGCACACCATTGGCAAGCACGGCACATGGCAGATAAGATACATAACTTGGCATCGGGATTAATACTTCATCGCCCGGATCAAGCATGGCACGCATGGCAATGTCGATTGCCTCGCTCCTCCTCCTACGGTTACTACGATTTCATGCTGATAATCATACTGCAAGTCATAATTACGGAATAAGTATTTTGCAATTTCTATTTTTAATTCTTTTAATCCGGCATTTGAAGTATAAGAAGTTCTTCCCTTCTCTAAGGAAAAAATCCCCTCATCACGGATATGCCACGGTGTATCAAAATCCGGCTCACCTACTCCGAGTGAAATGGCATCTTCCATCTCACTTACAATGTCAAAAAATTTCCGGATACCCGATGGCTGTATCGTTACGATTGTTTTTGATAATGGATTTCTCATGGTATCATCAAAATCCTTTCATCTTTTGATTTGGCTGCCATAATGGTTCCGTGGTCTTTGTATTTTTTCAAAATAAAGTTTGTCTTTGTGCTTAATACGGAATCTAATGCAGAAAGCTTCTCAGACACGAACTGGGATACTTCACGCAGGCTCTTTCCCTCGATGGTCACCAAAAGGTCAAAGCTTCCTGAAATCAGATATACAGAATTTACTTCCGGATAATTGTAAATGCGCTCTGCAACCTTATCAAATCCCATGCCGCGCTGCGGAGTAACCCGTACTTCAATTAATGCGGATACTTTTTTCTACGCCGGCTTTATCCCAGTTAATCAAGGTATGATAGCCACAGATGATATTTTCTTTCTCCATTGCTTCTAATTCATTCATAACGGCTGCTTCTTCTACGCCTAATACAACAGCCAGCTCTTTTAAATCGATTCTGCTGTTCTTCTCTATAAAGGTTAAAATCTTCTCTCTCATGCTTCAATTCCTCCAATTGATTTCTGATTTACTACTGAATTACTTTATATAATTCATCCGTCTTCGGCGGCTCTAAAAATCTGCGTTCGTCCTCATTCAAAAGCACGCGGTCATTTCCCGCAGTTGCTTTTCCAATTACCGTTGCTTCAATGCCATTTTCCTTTAATCTTCTAATCAGCTCATTTCCATCAGCTGCTGCCATCAGCATACAGCCGCTGGATATCAGTTCATAGGGATTGATATAGAAAAACTCACAGATTTCTACTGTTTCCTGCTTTAACGGAATCTTCTTCAAATCAATTTCCAGTCCGACGCCGGATGCCTCTGCAATCTCCCAAAGTGCGCCAAAAATGCCGCCCTCTGTCACATCATGCATAGCAGCAACGCCAGACTTAACGGCGGTGGCGGCCTCCGGCATTACAGATAAATACCGGTCAAGTGCCTGTGCCTGTTCTACAAAATGCCTGGAAAAATGAGTACAGAGTTCTTCTTCCTTTTCATGGGCAATAATAGCAGTTCCCTCTAAGCCAATCCACTTAGTGGCAATGATGTCCATGCCCGGTTTTGCTCCTCCGGTAGAAATGAGTCCGTTCTTCTTTACTTTTCCTACACCGCATACAGTAACCAGTGGCTGATTTACCACCCTGGTAATCTCGGTATGTCCGCCCATAATCTGAACGGACACCGCCGCGGCAGCCTCTTCCAGCTCCTGCATCAGTTGTTTCAAAAGACTTTCTTCCGTGTGCTCCGGCAGCAATATGGTTAACATAACTCCAATTGGTTCTGCTCCGGCACTTGCCAGGTCATTAGTAGTAATGAGAATTGCCAGCTTTCCGATTTCATGGATTGTTCCTGTAATCGGATCCGTAGACATTACAAACATCTCATCCGGGGCAAGGGTAAGGGCAGCACAGTCTTCTCCCACGCCTGCACCTAACACAACTTCCTTTCTCTTCGTATGCAATTGTCTGATTACGGAGCGTTTTAATACGCTTTCCGGCACTTTTCCTATCTTCATAGATTCTTCTTCCCATTTTTACAGCATAAGGCTGTCTCATAGCCGAGGCAGCCTTTCTTGCTTCTTATTTACGCGGGTGGCGATAAAAATCGCATGCCTGCATCATCTTTCACCGTTTTACTGGGTGGTTGCAGCTCCATCTCCGGTTCCTGTATCCGGTGTCGTCGGTGTCGTCGGTGTTGTTGGTGTTGTCGGTGCAGTCGGTGTAGTCGGTGTTGTTGGTGCGGCAGGTGCATCAGCCGGTGGCTCTACTCCACCGGAAACCGCCTGTTGCTGCTGCTGCGCTGCAGCTTCTGCCGCTCTTGCTGCTACCGCATCTGAGCACCAGGTTGCTGCTGCAGAACGGATAATTGCTTCATCCTGCGTTGCAATCGCTGCATTCATTGCTCCAATTGCCTCTTCATTATCAGAGCCCATACCAACAGAAATAATTCTAGGTGTTGCTTTATATTTACTGGTATTAAATACCTCTCTGCTTTCTTCTACGCCATCTACGGTAACAATCTTCCAGAGTTTTGCCGATTTACCGATGTGTGCTTTCTGAACGGTTACAGTTCCAATCGGGTCTTCGGTAGTCTGCACCTGAATAGTCGGCTCTTCTTCACTGACCGTTTCACTGACAAAGTTTACCTGACGGTCAGCCGGTCTTGTCTCCTGACCAAATACGTTGAAATATACAATACCGCCGCTGCAGTATCCTTCAATATAAATCGGAGCCTCCTGATTATTCTTAAATTTCAAATCCTTTAAATTGCTGGCAATCGCTGCATCCATAGATGGCTGTACATATGTTACCAGCATGGAATGTGCATAACGCTCGGTAATATCCAGTTCTGCACGGATAACCGCGTTATAAAGCGTTGTGGAAACCTGACATACCCCACCACCATAAGATTCTACGGTTGTACCATTCTCATATGCACCTGCCAGTTCATATCCACCGGAAGCGTCCAGTGGTGCAATAGCTTCATACACAGAAAATTCCTCTCCCGGGTAAAGTACGGTTCCATCGATTTTACTTACCGCATTTTTTACATTTGCCACACGACCGGCAGAAGAATCACTGAAGTCGGTAGAGAAAGAGCCCAGTAAATCCTTTACCTTGGAAAGTTCTTCTGCAGTTCCTTCCGGCTCTACCACATTTGCTACCAGACTGATGGTTGCATCTCCGCCCTTCCATTCTTCGGTAAAATATTTCTGTAAATTTTCTACAGAAGCATCCTCATCTACTTCGATACCTTCCTGACCATCGATGATTTTAAATTCACCATCCTCGCGTGTAAGGTACCATTGTTGACCGCTTCCTGGTTCAGCTCTTTGGCGTGATTTTCCAGAAAACTTTTTGTGGTGTCTGTATCTACGGTATATATAATATCAAATACTTTATTTTCCTTTTCCAAATCTTTCTTCGCTTTGTAACGCTCCAGAAGATTTCCCGTACGGGTATAATTCATTGCTTCTTTTACGATATCCTTATTGCTCCAGCTCAATCCCAGATCAGAAGGGCTTGCCTTTACACTGTTTTCTGCAGCGGACAATTCAAAGGTCGCATCCTCATAAGCAGATACTGCTGCTTCTACAGCTGCCTCTGCATCTGATTCACTCATTCCGCCTACAGACACATCCCCGATATATACGTTCTGTGGAATCACTTCTGCATTTTCATCCGCTTTCACAATTGCGGTTGCTGATACACCCGCTGTTACTGCGAGTACCAGTCCCAGAATCGGAAGCACTAATTTTTTATTTTTTTCATATTCTTCCTCTCAATCTCTTAAACCCTCAAGACATTTTAAAGCTTTTTATTCACCAGATTACACTGTGAAAGTTTTGCTAACACTCATTTTATCATATAACTTTGCATTTTCAAGCGTCATAACTACTAATATATTTGACAGAAATACGCGATTTCTGTATATTATGACATGATGAATGCATAAAAAATTCTATGAAAAAATAGTGATGCAAAGGGATAATACCATTGCTGCAACGAGAATAATTGCGATAAATCCTGCGAAATATTTTTTTCCTTTTGAATTTTTAAAATTAATCATTTCATTCACCTCATATTTATTTTTATACTACTATACTTTCGAAAGGAGCAAACTATGTTTCCTATCATACTCATATGCTTTATCATTTTTGTTGTTTTTCTAAACTCCAGAAAGCGTCAGATTACCAAACAGGAACAGGAAATTACCGAGCAGTTCTGGGCCCGTGAAAATAAAGCCAACGCCACCCGCCGCCGCAGTCTTGACAACCTTCCTTATATTACTATTCCGGAAGAACTGCTGACTCCCCGGCACAGGCATCTGAAGATGTCCTCACCCTTTATGAAACACTTCGTCAGCTGTCTGCTAAAAAAATCGTTAATCTGAATGGCAAAACCAATACCGATTTAAAATTAGCTTACGGTGCTGCCAGCCTTGCAGCTCTGACCGAGTTTGATGAAAATTATAATACTTTAATCTGTACCATTGCAAAACTTGGCAAACTGCTCTGCGACCAGTCTGAAGAAAAAGCCGCTATCGATATTCTGCTCTTTGGCATCCGCTGTGGAAGCGATATTACAGATAATTATACGTTGTTAGTTCCTCTTTTAAAAGAAACAAACGATAGCAGTTCACTGACCGAAATATATCAGAAGCTTGCCACACTGCCGGAAGGCTCAAGAAAACGTATCAAAGAAAAACTTTCCTAATCTTTCGGGCATCTTCCATACTGTGAAATCAACTTATCCATAAGACGCGATGCTTCGCTTCTGGTCAGTTGTTCCCAGACAATGTCAAGTTCTATTTTATGATAATCCGCCAGTTCCTTCAAGTGAATTTTTTGAATTTTCGTTGCAGGAGTCTGGCGTTTTGTTTTATATATCAAATCTTTCGGTTCAAATACTTCCGGATTTGTTTCTCCATATGTCTTTTGTAAATACTGATAAAGTTCATGGGTTGCCAGTGCATCATAGATTGCCCGGTGCTCCCTGCTCCCGCTCGATATCAAGGTAATCGCAGAGACATTCCAAAGACTTTTTTTCCGGACGCAGCATACATTTGCGTGCTGCTTTCAACGTATCTACTGCTTTTTTTTCAAACGGCACTTTCTCATTGACGGTACCTGCTGCTTTAAGAAGCTGTAGTCAAATATGATATTGTGTCCCACCAGAATATCATCTCCGATAAATTCTGCTGTCTTATGAAATGCTGCTGCCGGACTTAAGCCTTCCTTTACCATCTCATCGGTAATTCCGGTAAGTTCTGTTATCTCCTGCGTAATTTTCCTGCCGGGATTCACAAAAATGTCCATGGTATCCGTCACTTCGCCATTTCTTATTTTTGCTGCTCCCACCTCAAGGATGGCATCATTTTTCGGATGAAGCCCCGTCATTTCAAGGTCAATTACTGTATAATCCTGTGGTATCATTTCCGCTTATCCTCTGCTTTACACAAATCCTGTAAGAAACATTCGCTGCACTTTGGTCCTCTTGCAAAACAGATATTTCTTCCGAATGTTATAATCTGGCTGTTATATAAAATCCAGTGATCCTTCGGTAATACTTTCATCAGATCATATTCTACTTTTACCGGATCATCCTCTTTTGTGAATCCCAGACGTTTGGAAATACGTTTTACATGGGTATCTACTACGATACTTGGGTCATGGTAAATATTTCCCCGGATGACATTTGCAGTCTTTCGTCCAACTCCTGCAAGGGAAGTAAGTTCTTCCAATGTAGACGGAACTTCTCCATGATATTCCTGAACCAGCGTCCTCGCACAGGAAATGATGTTTTTTGCCTTATTGTGATAAAATCCGGTCGAATGGATATCCTGCTCTAATTCCGCCAGATCTGCATTGGCAAATTTCTCTAAGGTGTCATATTTTTTAAACAATGTTTCTGTCACAATATTCACCCTGGCATCGGTACACTGCGCACTTAAGATAACGGCGATCAGAAGCTGCCACGGTGTCTCATGGTTCAGATAACAGATGTATTCGGTACCATAGGTTTCATCTAATCTTTTTAATATTTCTGCCGTCCTTTTTTGTCACTTTGTCTCTCCCTCCCACTGAATTATCGTAACTTCCGCCTGATTCGTCAGCGGATTTCTGTTTTCATAATCAAATTTCAGATAGTATGGTTCGCATTTTCTGCCAAATGCATCTTCTTCGAAGCTATAGTCAAAGCACTCGATATGTGCAAGGCTTCCCTTCGGGCAATATGCTCTTGTCACATCTTTCCACTGCGCATAATCCTTTGCCCATTTCGGACGGCTCTTGGCATTTTCCCTGCTGTAAATATCATAAGTTGCCGCCTGATAGAACACTTCCATGTCAGCCACCCCAAGGCTTTCTACATATTCCAAGAGAATCTCGCTTCGCCGCATTCTGGTATGGCTCATGGCAAGGTAGCCATGTTCCTCATAGAAATGTCCCAGATTTTCAAACATATGATAAGCACTTTCGTGTATCGTCTCTAGCAGCCGGATGCTCACCGGAAACTGTGTGCTGTTATAATATACCTCAAGCATTTCTTCCGCCAGCTTTATGTTACAGATATCTTCATAGGAAAGCCACTTCGTCCGAAGCACCTCATAAGGTGGTTTTGCCCGGTATACTGCCTCATACTCTTTTGCATGTTCATACATATAAGAGCCTTTTAAAACCTTTAAGAAACCAAGCTGCAGCTGCTCCGGTTTCCATTCATAAATATCATCAAAGGAATGGGTAAATGTTTCATAATCTTCAAAAGGCAGTCCTGCGATTAAATCCAGATGCTGATGAATGTTTCCTGCCTTCTGGACTTTTTTCATCATCTGGTGCACATCTTTTAAATCCATATGGCGGTGGATTTCCCGGATTGTTTCATCATGGGTGGACTGTACCCCGATTTCCAACTGTATCAGGCCCGGACGCATCTTTGCAATTAAGTCTGCTTCCTCATCCGTCAGCAAATCCGCTGCAATTTCAAAATGAAAATTCGTGATTCCATTATCATGTCCTAAAATATACTGCCAGATTGCCATAGCATGCTTTTTGTCACAATTAAAAGTACGGTCAACAAATTTAACCTGTTTTACCTTCTGGTCTAAGAAAAACTGTAACTCTCTTTTTACGATTTCCACATCCCGGAACCGAAGTATCTTCTCTACCGAGGACAGGCAATAGCTGCAACGGAACGGACAGCCCCTGCTGGATTCATAATAGATAATCCGGTGGGAAAAATCCTCCGACAAATCATAGCAGAAGGGAATCGTATTCATATCAAGAATTTCCTGTGACTCATGAATCTGCACATTTCCAGCTCCATCAAAAGGGCTATGCCCTTCATCTCCTCCAAACTGCCTTCTCCCTTCACATAATACCTGCAAAGCTCCGAGAAAGTTTTCTCCCCTTCGCCGATTATGACACCGGTAATAAACGGATGCTCTTTTAAGAACGCCTCCACTTCATAGGAAACCTCCGGGCCTCCCTACCCAAATTGGAACCTTGGGACAAAGTTTATGAAATTCCTCTGCCACTTCTAAAATAATGGAAATGTTCCAGATATAGCAGGAAAAGCAGATTACATCTGGCTTTTTCAGATAAATCTCCCTTAAAATATATTCTGTCCGGTTATTAATGGTATATTCTGCCAGTACTATATTTTCTTTTAATTCTCTGGCATATGCCCGCAGGCTGTAAACCGCAAGATTCGAATGAATATACTTTGCATTTACTGCCGTGAGTAATATTTTCTTCATGATTTCTTCCTCTTTTATTTCTATTCTGGGAAATTCATATTGGCAACATATCGTTCCTCAAAGTCCGCCTGTTCTGCAAGATTGATTGATTCACATTTTTTTATCATTTCTTCCGTGCGGCTCCTGTTTTCTTCCGAACTTCCATAGGCGATACAGCCCTGCAGAGATGTATTTCCGACTGCTTTTGTACACTTCTCTAATTCCGCCGGAAGCAGTCCAATGCCTGCTGCTATATGCACATCCAGATATCTCCAAAGCCTCCTGCCAAATATACTTTTTTATCTCTCCCATGGAAATGCCGGCATGCTCTAACAGTAATTCGATTCCGCTGTGAATTGCCGCTTTAGCAAGCTGCACCTCTCTGATATCCTGCTGGGTAAAAGTAATCTGTTTTCCATCCTTCATCCGTGCCAGAGGAAAGCCTTCTTCCCTGTATTTTTCCTTCATCTCCGGATGCATCTATGATATGATTTTCATAAAGTCCTGCTACCAGCTCTAACACGCCGGTTCCACAGATTCCCGTTGCCGGTGCGTTTCCAATCGTTCCAATAATTGTCCGCTCTCCAATGACACGCACCTTGCTGATTGCTCCAGTCACACTGGCAACACCGCATGAAATATTTCCACCTTCTAATGCCGGTCCTGCCGGTGCAGAGGTGGCAATCATCTTATCCTCTAATGCCAGCACCATTTCTCCATTGGTTCCCAAATCCAAAAGCAGGGAAGGTCTTTCTTCTTCATCCATCCCGCACGCCAGCATGCCAGCTGCAATATCTGCGCCCACAAATGCTGAAATTCCAGGCAGTAACGTCACCGGTATGTTCGAAAGGCTGTCCTTTCGTTCTGCAAGACTGACCGGAGTAAATGGTGCCTTACCAAGTCCCTCACAGGAATCTCCCATATAAAGATGTTCCATGGTGGTATTTCCTGCAATATAAATATGCTCAATTACAATGTCTTTCTGTTTCTTCTGTATCTCTTCTAACAGGTTTAAAATATCCTGCCGGATTAATGTCTTTAATTTTTCACCCGTTCCCGCTACAGATGCCTTAATTCTGCTTAATACATCCTGTCCAAATATACGCTGGCTGTTGCCACAGCCTGCTGTGGCAAGCACCGCTCCCGTCTCCTTCTCTGCCAGTGCCGCTGCTATGGTAGTAGTCCCGATATCTACTGCAAGGAAAGTTTTTCTCGTTTGTCGTTTTGCCTCCTGTGCTCTGCCTTCTGTTATATTTATTTTTTCTACTCCTGCAATCTGGGTTAATTCTTCTCTTCCCTCTCCCCAGCCAAAGGCAGAAATTATAATATCTTCTTCCGGTTTCGGATAGAGTTTACAGGAATTCACCCATGCACCATCTATCTCTACTTTACATTTCCCACAGGTGCCGTTTCCACCACATGCCATAGGAACCTTATAATCTTTCCGAAGCAGTGCCTGTGCGATGCTTTCTCCCGGCTGCATAATAATGTCCTGATGTAGTTGTCCAATTCGAAGTTTCAGCATTGTGGTCACTGCCTCCTTTCTTTGTGGCTATTATACCCCCCGGCATTACTACTTAACAAGGGAAAATACAAATACCGCCGGCAGCTGCGCTCCCAAACGCAGCTGCCGGCGGTATTTTCACGCCCTTATATTTATAATATAAACCTTATTATTACATCTACTCCGCCAATCAGAAGAAGAATTCCTCCAATCAGATATACCTTTGTCTTCTGTTCATAGCCGAAATGATATCCAACATAAGCACCACCGACTACACAGACAACAGTAAGTATGATTCCAACCAGTATTAATGACAGTAGGCTTGTTCCCAGAAAGCCAAATGCCGCACCGGTCAGGAATGTATAAAATGATGTTACAGCACAAATCCGTACGAATTTATGTACGCCAAGGTTCTCTTCCCGGCGTTCATCAATCCGGTCATTCTTCCAGGCTTTAATCAAAAGCCGGATTCCCAGACACAGGAATACTGCCACTGAAATCACTTCACCTAATATAACCTGTGATTCTTTAATATCATATTTACACAGGAGGTCGGCTCCAAGATTTCCAAGATATAAAACAATTACCTGCCATACGGATACCAGTAATGTCACCAGCACAAGCTGTTTGGTACGAATCTTAGCTAACATTGCTCCCTGACATTCTACTGAAGCAAATACATCCATGGAAAGTCCGCATACAATTATTAATGTTTCTATCCAGTTCATCTTCCGTCCTCCTTTCTCTTAAAATTATTATACTTAATCCTCTGCCTTAATGGAAGCAGTTTTCCAAATAAATTTTACATTTCCTTTGACACCATCTGCTGTTCTGGTAAATGTGTTATATTCATTTCCGGCATCCAGCACTGCATCTACTTTATCCAAGAGCTCTTTCAAATCTCCGTTGTAAGCATCCGCAAGTTTCTCTATTGCCTGCTCATCAAACTGTGCCATTCCATCTGCCAGTGTCTCAGAGCCATCCTCTAACTGGTCTACACCATTTATCAGAAGGTCTGTTGCACTCTTCAAAGAAGTCATTCCTGCATTCAGTTTGTCATTATTTGCAACTAAGGTATTTGCTCCGTCTGCCAGCTGTTTTGCACCATTGGTCAAATCTGTAATTCCCTGTGAAAGTGCGCCATTTACAGAGCTGTCTAATGTATTAACACCTGCTACAATTCCATCGTCACCATTCAGGCCTGCATCTAAGGATGCTGCTCCAGTCTTTAAGGTTGCAAGCTGTGTATCATCAAACTGTGCAAGTCCTGCCTGTACCTGAGCCAGTGCCTGTGCACCACCTGTAGTTCCAAGCTTGGTTGCAACTGCTGAAATATTCTGTAACTGGGCTGCATAAGCTGTGCTTAAGCTATTGAAATCAACCGCACTGCCTGCCTGGGTAGTTACTGCTAAAAGTGTTGCATTGGTTGTATCATCCAGCATATAAATATTAGCATCTGCATTAACCGCCTGTAATCCGCCACCGGTTGCTGCTACTACCTGTGAATAGGCACCGTTTAATGTAGTTCCCGGGGTCTGTAACTGCTGTAATACTGCAAGGTAATTTACTGCTGCACTGGTATAATCAGTCAATGCGGAAGTAAATGCTGCCTGTGCATCTGCTGAAGATGCATAAGCATCCATTCCTGCAAGACTGCCATTTACAGTAGATTTCAAGGTTCCGATTCCATCTACCAGCTGGGCAACTCCACCATTAATCTGTGTTGCACCGGCTCCTGCCTGCTGCACACCAGTCTTTAATGCAGATACACCACTTGTCAGTGCCGGAGCACTTTCTGCAAGCTTTGCAATGCCGGAGTTTAAGGTATTTGCACCATCTGCTACTGCAGATGCACCAGAAGTATAATCTTTCACACCAGACTGTGCTGTTCCAACACCGGCTTTAAATTCTCCAAGACTGCTCTGTAATGTTTTCAGTCCATCGGATAACTCGCTGCTGCCATCTACCAACTGGTCAGATGCATCAGTCATCTCATCTATTGTATCGGATAATACAGATAAGTCAATATCTCCATTTACATTCATTTCAGAAAGAAGGTTGCTGGATGCCATGGATACTGTCATATCCAGCGAGAAATCTTCTACATCTGCAGTTACTTCTACATAATCCGGGAACTGGACATCATCACCAAGGTCAGCATCATCAATACCAAGGCTTTCTTTTAAACCTGGCATTGTGATTCCTACCACAATATTGTTTTTTCCATCAGAAATTACTTTTCCATTGGTAACTTCTACATTCGTGAAGTTATCATTTAATACCATTCCGGTTACAACAGAGAACGGAACATAGACATCTGTGGATTTGCCATCGATAGTCTTTGTTGTCTTCTCATTATTGGTAAATTCAAAACGCATGGTAACTTTTCCGCTCTTTCCGGCTAAATCCTTTGGAGCAATTTCTTTTCCATCCAGATAGTAAGTAATTTTCTGGGTAATCGGACTTCTTTATCCGTAGTACCCTGATAGAAGATATCATTTCCCTGTGCATCCCAGGTTACTTTATCTCCATCCTGTTTGAAGGTCTCATCGCCTTTTACATTCTTGATATCCTTTAAATCAGATGCATCCTCCAAAGTATCTGCATTTTCTTTATTCTTTAACCAGTCGCTTACAATGGTTTTATTTACGGTACCGTCTGCATCTGCAATCATATATACTGTTTCATCTTTTCCGGTTTCTTCTGTTTCCTTATCGGAATTCAGAAGATTTCCCAGCTGGTCTTTTAATTCAGACTTGGTTTCTTCTGCGTCTGCATCTTCTGTGTCTGTTTCCTCTGTAGAAGTTTCTTTTTCCGTAGCCTCTTCTGATACACTTTCGGTAGATGGCTTTGCTGCATTTACCTGCCATACGCCATAACTGGTTCCAAGCATTGCCACCATCAGCACGCCTGCGATTACACGAATCGCATATTTATTTTTGAATTTATTCTTTAATTCTGAAAATTTCATTGTTATGTCCTCCTTCTTAATCTATACCGTTTTGTTCTTGTTGCGGAAACCAGCACTGGTTACGCAGATTACTTTATCAAATATCATAAACAATGAAGGTAGTACAAAGATTACAACCAACATACTAATCAGTGCACCTCTTGCCATCAATGTACATAAGGAACTAATCATATCGATATCAGAATAAAGTCCTACACCAAAGGTTGCTGCGAAGAAACTCAATGCGGATACGATAATGGACTGGATGGAGCTCTGCAGGGCACTTGTAATTGCTTCCTTCTTCTCGGCTCCCTTATATCTTGCTTTCTTATATTTATTGGTCATCAGGATTGCATAGTCAACCGTTGCACCCAGCTGAATGGTTCCGATTACAATGGATGCGATAAACGGAAGCTGTGTACCGGTGTATGCCGGAATACCCATGTTGATAAAGATTGCAAAGTAAATTGCAGCTACCAGGATAATCGGCAGTGATATAGATTTAAATACAACTGCGATGATTACGAAAATTGCTCCGATAGATACTGCACTTACGACTTTGAAGTCATGGTCTGTTGTGGTAATCAGATCCTGCGTACATGGTGCTTCACCAATTAACATGCCATTTTCATCATAGTTCTTAATAATACCGCTTTGATGGCATCACACTGTGCATTTACTTCATCTGATGCTACTTTATATACTCAGAATAATCAGCAGCAGTTCATAATTTTCATTTTCCAGCTCGCCACGGATAGAATCCGGGATGACATCTCTTGGAATTGCCGGTCCGACGATTGCATCCAGACCAAGTGTTGCCTTTACACCATCCACATCATCGATTTCATCAATCATCTTCGATATGGTCTTTGGCTCTAAGCTGCTGTCTACTAAAACAATGTGGGTAGCACCCATATCAAAATTTTCTTCCAGCTTGTTATTTGCTGCAATACTTTCCAGTGAATCCGGCAATGTACCGGCCAGATCATAATATACGTTCGTATTGTTATAACCCCAGATTGCAGGTCCTAAGATTACCAGGAATAAAATAATGAATATGTAATAATGGCTGGTAATCCAGTTTGCAATATTTCCAAGGTCCGGCAGAATAACACGGTGTTTGGTTTTCTCAATTGCCTTGTCAAACACCAGAATCAGGGATGGAAGGATGGTTACGCAGGCGATTACACCGAAGATAACACCCTTAGCCATTACCACACCAAGGTCAAGTCCCAAGGTAAAGCTCATGAAGCATAATGCAATAAATCCGGCTACTGTAGTAATGGAACTTCCGACTACAGAAGTAATGGTATTTGAAATTGCATGTGCCATGGCACGATTCTTATCTCCCGGAAACCGTTCCTGATTCTCCTGATAACTGTGCCACAGAAAAATGGAGTAGTCCATGGTAACACCAAGCTGTAAGACTGCCGCCAACGCCTGCGTTACATAGGAAATTTCCCCTTTTATTACGTTACTTCCCAAATTATATACAATTGCCATTCCGATACTTAATAAGAAGAACAGTGGAATAATTGCGGAATCCATGGTCAGAGAAAGTACCAGAACAGATAACAGTACTGCAATCAATACATAAAACGGAACCTCTTTCTTTGTTGGTCAGATCCTTAATGTCTGTTACAACTGCTGACATACCACTTAAGTAACACTGTTTTGTTGTAATTCCCCGAATCTCTTCAATGGCATCCATTGTCTCATCTGCTGACATGGAAGTATCAAACAAAATCGCCATCAGCGTACTGTCCGATTCGTCATTGTTGAATATGTCATAAATCTCATCCGGCAACACATCCATTGGTACGGATAAGTCTGCCAGTGAATCATACCAGATAACAGATTTAACATGGTCTACATCTGCAATCTGTTCCCGAAGGGTGGAGATATCTTTATCTTCCATACCTTCAATGACACATAGGAAAATGCTCCAGTACCGAACTCATCTACCAGAATATCCTGTCCTTTCATGGACTCTAATTCATCTGGCAGATAGGAAAGGATATCATAGTTAACCCTTGTGTTAAAGTAACCAAATGCTGCTGGAATCAGTAAAGCAAAACTGATAATGAGTATCAGGACTCTGTGCTTTACGACGCCCTTTCCAAATTTAATCATCTCTTTACCATCTCTTTCTTTTTTTTCATGTTTTTCTAGGTAAGAGTATAAAAAAAAGACTGCATTCGAACATATGCAATCTTTTTGTTTTTTGGCTGTATCAATCCAATATACAAATTGTAGAATCTGTAACAGTTGCTATACATATCTGCCAATTTGTATATTAATTATCGCCTATAATATCTGCGATAGAATTGCGAATCATATAATTATAAATATCTGACATCTCTTTTGCAGGCATAGACATTCCACTTTTTATCCAGGTAATTACCAGAAAACATAAGGACTGGGCATGATACCGGGCAATCCGCTCTTTTGTAAGCCATGGCGATGGAATCTTCTTATCCAGATCCTTCTCTTCCAATACTTCTATCAGTGTTCCCGTAATGCATTCCTTTACAATATCTTCAAAAGAGTTCTGTCCCTCTAAGCGGCTTGCTTTGGTATAGAAATCTTTTTCTTTTTCAATACCCGCAAATATAATAATCAACGCCTGATTAATCATTCCATTCTGAATCAACGGCTTTACCGGTTCTAATAATTCAGTCCGGATAATCCACTCTAACAGTTCATACTTATCCTGAAAATGATTGTAAAAGGTCGGGCGGATAACTCCCGCTTTATCGGTTATCTCTTTGATTGTAATCTTTTCTATAGGTTGCTTGATTGTCAGCTCTTTTAGGCTCTCCGCAAGCAGTGTATCGATTGCATTCCTTCCCTGATTTGTCATAACTTCCTCTCATCTTCTTATCAAACAGCCGTCTAAACGACCAGTCGCACTATGGTGATACTTCTTGCTTCCTTATTATTCTTAAGGTCTATGATTTCTCCTGTATCACAGACTTTTACAATCGGGCGAAGCACAAATCCCTGATAATTATGCTTTACTACTGCCATTCTTCCATCAGAAAATTCCACTTCACAGCCCGCCGGATAGACAGCCACCCAGCGTAAAAATACTTCCACCAGCTTCGGATCAAACTCCGAACCGTTCATTGCCATTATATATTCAATGACATCTGCCGGCGGCATCGGATCACGGTATGGTCGTTTTGAAATCATGGCATCATACACATCTGCCAGCTTGATAATTCTTCCATAAATACTGATTTCATCACCGGATTTTCGCATCGGATAACCTTCGCCATTATAGCATTCATGATGTTCTAATACACCAAGATATACTTCCGGTGCGAAATCAAAATTATCCCTCAGGAACTCATATCCTAACTTCGGATGCTGTAATACGATTCTTCTTTCTTCCTCGGTCAGTGTACGACGTGCATTTAATATATCTATCTCTAAAAATTTCTTTCCGATATCATGAAGTAATGCAGCCGTAGTAAGAATGCGGAGTTCATACTCATCCATTCCATAATGTGCTCCGATTACTGCGGATAAAATTCCCACATTTACAGAATGAAAATAAGTATAATCATCATAATTCTTAAGACTCATCATGTTATACATTACTTCTTCATTTTCCAGAAGACTGTCCACCACCTGCATGACAGCTTCCCGAATCTGCCATTCCTGTTCGCTGACATCTTCCTCTTCCATACGGTCAATAAACAGATGATGTACTATTTCCAGGATCTTTGAGTGAATAGACGGCTTAATTACTTCGGCAATCTCTATTTCTTCAGAAAACTTATCATCAATATAAAGACCCGGATAACCCATCTTATCCAGATTCTCTATCTGCTCCTGATTTAAAATCTGATGTCTGCCTAAAAGCATGACTCCCTGACCGTCTAATATGTCCTGAGCCAGTACCATTCCGGCCTCCACCTTTTTATTGGTAGATAACGCATCTAAATTGCTCCTCTTTGTCTTTTGTTACCCCACACGCCTATTCTATAACATTTTATCTGCGATTACAACTTTTTACTCATCAAATTCTACCGTCACGAAAAAGCCCTTCGGTGTTTCCTTTACATCCACTACCGTCCCTTCGGTAGACTTCAGGCGTTCCCGGAAGGTATAATTTGCTGACATTGCAAATGCATTTCCAAGTGTATAGTAATAGGAAGTCGGCAGCTTACTCTCTGTCACCGGTAACACATCTCCTACTTCCAGTAACCCGGTTCTCTCCATTTTAAACTCCATCTGCCGCATTGATAATACGCCTCCTGATTATGCTTCTAAATTATTCATTTTCTTCTGAATCTTCTTCTACTACTTCTACATCAATGACTTCTGCCGCCTGTTTTGCCGCTTTGACAGCACCTGCCACACGATATACTACAAACAAATCACTCAGTCCGTCATAAATCAGTGCAATTCCTACGATTACCATAGCAATCTGTACCATCTCGATGGCTTTCCAGATTAATAATATTCCGAATGCAAAATTAAGAATTGTAATCAAAAGCAGGATTCCCCATGCTGTGTCACCATTCTGCTTTGCTTCGATGGTCACCCGTAAGTCTTCCAGACCATGCATCAGCAATACGACTCCGATTACTACCGGGAATATCTTTGCAAAGTTCAATGGCTGTACCAGAATCCATACCCCCAAAATAACCAGTGCAATTCCGGTTGCCAGTCCCAGCCTGCTTTCCAGTTTATTTCTCATATAAGAAATAACATGTCCGATTCCCATCACGCATAAAATAGCTGCTAAAATATAGCAAAAGTACCTTTGTTACCTGCGTAGGCCATATCATAAGAATAACTCCCAGTGCCACACAAAGAATAGCGGATAATATAACATCTGCTTTGATTCTCTTTAATGTTTCCTTCATAATAAATACACTCCTTCCACTTGTTTTTTTATTTAATTTCTTTCCTTTATTTTGCAGTAATATCTGCATAGGCTGCTCCGGTTACTGCTGCTAAGTCTGCCGGAGATAACGCCATGGATGTGCCGATTCTTCCGCCACTGATATAGATTTTATCAAACTGTTCCATACTTTTATCTAAAATGGTCGGAAACTGTTTCTTCATTCCAAGGGGACTGCAGCCACCTCTTACATAACCGGTAATCTTTGTAATATCTTTTACATGAATCATTTCTACGGATTTCTCACCGGTACCGCCCTTGCTGCCGCCTTTAGATCCACCTCTTCTGCAATCTGTACCACAAAGACATAATATGCCTTGCTTTTTTCCCTGCATGACCAGTGTCTTATAAGTCTGTTCCACCGGTGCTCCGGTCAGTTCTGCCGTATGCAGTCCGTCAATAAATTCATCACATTCGTAATTTAAGATTTCATATGCCACTTTATGCCGGTCTAAAATCCGCATGGCATTGGTCTTTACTTCTTTCCCCATGGTTTTATGCTCCTTTTGGGTTCTTTACTTTTTTGAAAGTCTCTGTTTTAACCTGAGCTGATTTGCATGTTACTCATCCGCTCCATTCACATAGGTTTCTAAAAAAGAATGTTTTACCCCATCTTTCTTATAAGCAATAATGGTACTTAAATTTACATTTTCCACACTACGGAAGATATTATTTTCCACATATGGATTTACTTCCTTTAATCTGGCAATCAGCTGTTTGATTTCCATCCGCTTTGACACGGTACGTCCATCCGGGTCACAGGTAGTACAGGTATCGGTAAATTTACATGCACACTGGATAAAATGAAGGTCATTGTAATCTCTCCAGTGCTTGATGTCATCCTCCCGGATCAAATACATCGGTCGGATCAGCTCCATTCCTTCAAAATTCGTGCTGTGTAGCTTCGGCATCATGGTCTGTACCTGTGCACCATAGAGCATTCCCATAAAAATAGTCTCAATGACATCATCGTAGTGATGCCCAAGCGCAATCTTGTTACAGCCAAGTTCCTTTGCCTTGCTATATAAATAACCGCGGCGCATTCTTGCACACAGATAGCACGGAGAATTCTCAATCTCATATACCGCATCAAAAATCTGTGTTTCAAATACCGTAATCGGAATCTGCATCAGTTCTGCATTCCGTTCAATCACTTTACGGTTCATCTCACTATAACCGGGATCCATCACTAAAAATACCAGTTCAAAGGGGAACTTGTTATGGCGTTTCAGTTCCTGGAACAGTTTGGCCATCAGCATGGAATCTTTACCACCGGAAATACAGACTGCCACTTTGTCTCCCGGTTGCAACAGCTCATATTCATTGATTGCTTTCGCAAATTTACTAAAGATTGCTTTATGAAATTTCTTGCGGATGCTCTTCTCGATTTCCTGACAGCGTTCCTTTCTCTGATGTTTTCTTCTGGAAACTATCCATCAGATATGCGCCATAACCGCCCTCTAAGCTGACTGCATCAAAACCTTCTTCCCTTAGTCTTTCCGCTACTCCGATACTGTTGATTCCTTTGGCACAAAATAGTATCAGACGCTTGGCCGCCGATAGTTCCTCTTTTCTCAAAAAAATCTCCTGCTCCGGCAGATTGACTGCTCCCTTGATACTTCCATAGCGGAAGGCATCCTCATTTCTGATATCGATTAACTGGTATTCCCCAGCCTTATATTCTTTTAATTGTGCCAGATTAATCTCAGTATCTGCCATGCTTCCGCTCCTTACTTTCAATTTTTCTCTTATTTTATACTAGGCGTTTTCTTTTATCAATACCTTCTGTTTCCATTTTCCGCTCCGCCACCGTAAAATCATTCCCACTGCCCGGACACATTCATCCATTGCCATACCGATATATGCTCCACAAACCAGCAATCCTAGATGAATTCCGAAGAAATAAGATCCCCCACCGCACACAGGTACATGAATATCGCAGCAATCACTGTAGTAAATACCGCATCACCGCTGGTCTTTAAAGCATTTCCGTATACCAGATTAGTCACCCGTCCAATTTCAAGGACAATATCAATTGCCAGAAGCTTTCCAACCAGAGATACCATCTGTGGATCATCCGTAAACATCCGTATCAGCCAATGGGACGATAAAGCAAAAATGCTCTCCAGTATCGTCGCAACAATTACACCCACAACTGCTGCTTTTCTGGTTCCTTTATCACAGGCTTCATAATCCTGTGCACCTATCCGCCAGCCGACCATAATTGCATTTGCCTGGGCTAACGCTGCACCTACGCAGTAAGAAAAATTTGTAATCTGGATGGCATAGGAACGGGCTGTTACGTTCATTCCATTGGCATCCATCTGATTTAAGAAACGGATAATCAAAGTCATTGCCACATTATATAGTGCTGTTTCCATGGCAGAAGGCAGTCCGATCTTGACAATCTGTCCGAATACCACACGGTTCTTAAGCCTCTCCTTCTTCTCCTTCGCATGAATATAATAATGTCCGAAGCAGATTACCAGGCCAAGATTCAATACCCTTGAAATTACTGTTGCTGCAGCAACTCCTGCTACTCCATAGTGGAACCCAAAAAGGAATACTGCATTTAAGATAAAATTTAAAATGTTGGCAGATACCGTTGCCACAAGAGGCTGTCTGGTATATCCAAACGCTCTTAAGTAGCTGGAGAAAATCGGAATCAGTGCGTTTAAAATGCATCCGCCTCCCACAATCCTAAGATATGTTTTTGCATACTCCATCAGAGAATCTGCCACACCAACCGCTGATAATATCATTCCTGACTGGAAGAACAAAAATACCGCAAGAATTGCTCCTACAATAGCGTTAAATAACATGCCAAGCTGTCTTGCCTGATATGCAATCCCCTCTCTTCCGGCACCGATATACTGCGTCATAACCGCAATCATTCCGGCTGAAATAACAGAAAACATAATGATAAAAATACCTATATAGGTATTGGCTGTTCCAACAGCACCGACTGCTGCATCTCCCACAGATGAAAGCATCAGTGTATCCACCATGCCGGAAAGCATATAACATAATGTTTCCAGGCAGATTGGTACAAACAATTGTCCAAGAGTTTTCTTTTGTTCCACGTTTTATCCTCTTTCTTTTCTTTCGATAATTCTTTACATTTTATAATTTATCTTTTTTGAATGGCGTCTGTGTAGTCTGCCAAGACGGAATGCGGTATCAGGGTGTAAGTAGTATCTGGAATTTGTTTTTTCGTTGTCTCTGTTCCGGCAACCGGTGCAAAGTCACATCCCTGTTCCTATGCACCTCGCTGGTACATCCCTGTACCAGCGTTGCCAGATAAAGAACAAATTCCAGATACTACTAACAGCCCCGATAAGCATCCCTGCTTTGGCAGACTACACAAACGTTTATCTAAATAGCAAATACTAAATAGCAAGCTGCAAATAATAATAAAATCAATAGCTATGCGCAATTACAAGAAAATCCTGCGGACGCAAATGTAACAAACTTACATTTATTTTTGGTCTGCAGGATTTTATTTTACTGCGCTATCCGACTTTTATGCTTCCGGCTGTTCAGACTGTTTATCATGCATTACCAGCTTCAGCAGAATCGGGGTAATCAATGTTGTCACGATTACTACCAGTACGATTGGTGCGAAGAATCTATCATCTAACATGCCGCACTGATATCCCTTCTGGGCAACAATTAACGCAACCTCACCACGGGAAATCATTCCGACACCAATCTGTAATGCTTCTTTATTTGTATAGCGGCAGAACTTTGCGCCCAGTCCGCATCCAACCACCTTGGTCAGTAAAGCAATAACTAAAAGGATAATGGTAAATCCTACCATAGAACCTGTCATTCCGTCTAAGGATGTCTTAATACCGATACTTGCGAAGAATACCGGTGAGAAGAATAAGTAAGACGGGAAGTTGATTCTGTCTTTTACATATTCACCGTTCTTCATGCTGCAAAGCATCAGTCCTGCGAAATATGCACCTGTAATATCTGCAATGCCGAAGAATTTTTCTGATATATAGGATAATAAGAAGCAGAATGCCAGTGCAAATACAGTAACACGTCTTTTCTGACCTTCGCTTTCAATTAATGGTTTGCATTTTGATACCAGGAAGAATAAGATTCCGATTACAATAAAGTAAAGAACGATCTTAACCATAACAGTAACCGGATTTACGCTGGTATCCTTTAAGCTCGTTACAATGGTAAGTACAATAATTCCAAGAATATCGTCAATAACAGCTGCGCCAAGAATGGTTGTTCCGACTCTTCCCTTTAAACGTCCCAGTTCACGCAATGTTTCTACTGTAATACTCACAGATGTTGCTGTCAGCACAACTCCGATAAAGACAGATTTCAATACCTCCTGATAATCTGCAAAATCTGTATGGAAATACAATGCATACCCTAAAAATCCACCAATCAGAGGAACAATAACTCCGATTAAAGCAACGATAAAGGATGCCAATGCATTTGCCTTGATTTCTTTCAGATCAGTCTCCAGTCCTGCGGAGAACATCAGGAAAATAACTCCGATTTCAGCTGTAATTTCAAGGTATACTCCGTTGGTTCCATCCAGTGTGATAAGTTTTAATACAGATGGTCCTAAAATAATACCGGCTGCCAGTGCTCCTACTACTGCCGGCATATGCACTTTTCGTGAGAAAAGTCCTAATACTTTTGTTGAAATTAAAATAATTGCTAAAAAAAGCAGAAATTCATAAGATTCCATAATATGACCTCTTTCCTTTCTTCTCTTGTTTTTTCTTTTTACATTCTCCTAAACCCGGAACTATGTTAACTCTTTTTTTGTGGGTAATAGCAATACATTTTTTCTCTTTTTTGTTACTTAATATTTATATATTTTCCAGAATTTTTTGTTACTTTTTCACAATTAAAAATCAGTCATTCTTTTTAGCATGAAAAAACAGCCCTTCCGGACTGTTTTTTCGAGGAGTTTAGTTATGAAAATGTTTCATCTATTAAAAGGAAATTATTGCCACTTTTTCAAACGAAAGGAAATCTGTTTTTATTTTCGTGTCCCTTCATTTGATAAATTCATTATATCCATGAAATGTGTCTAAAGTGTGTCAACTTTCGAAAAGGATTCTAAAAAATCTAAAAAATTATTCCCATTTAATTTATATTTTATTTAGAATTAAGTAATGTTTCGCACAAACGCAGCTTTTCTAGTGTTGCAGCGCTGTTTTCAAATATTACCCTACCTTTTCTGTCTCCGGTATACAATAATTCCTTTTCCATAAGCCGCCGTCTGGTCTCCCGTGCCACACCAGCTCCTCCATCAAAAAATTCCACCGTATTTTCCATCACTTCTGCTATTGCATCCTTTACAAAAGGATAATGGGTACATCCCAAAACGATTGCATCCACCGTTCCCTCACAATATGGTTTCAACAGACTGCATAAAAATGCCTTCAATCCTGCACTGTTTAATTCGCCACGCTCAACAAATTCCACAATTCCGGGACATGCCAGTGGGTAAATCTCTGCATTTTTTTCATACCGTGCCATAAGCCGTTGAAATTTTTCTTCCCGGATTGTCATTGGCGTTGCCATAACAAGTACCCGCGGATGCTCCATAAACTGTACTGCAGGCTTTAATGCAGGTTCAATTCCAACCACCGGTACATCCGGATATTCTTTTCTCAAAATCGAGACATCTGCACTGGTTGCTGTATTACAGGCAATCACTACTGCTTTTGCTCCTTCTGATAACAGGTGTCTCACATGACATTCCGTCAGTTTCCGCACCTCTTCTAAGCTCTTTCCACCATACGGTGCATTTTTAGAATCTCCAAAAAATATATAATTTTCATTTGGCATCAGGCGTACCAGTTCACGTAATACGCTTATTCCACCTACACCTGAATCAAATACTGCAATTGGTCTTTCGGTCTGTTTCATGATAGCCCCTGTTTTCGCATACAAATAGGTTCTCTTCTTTCGTAAAAAACTGCTGAAAACAGATTTTCCGTTTTCAGCAGCGATTCTTAGTTTTCCCTCGGGCATCTACGCACTCTCTTAATATTGCAGTCCTGCACATCACACGGAGCACAGTCTACCAGTCCTTTTAAGAAGCAGAACGCCTGCCGGCTCTCCTTCTTAGCCGTGTCTTCTTCCCGCGGACACCTAGACACATGCTTTACATTGCAATCCTGAATCTGTCCCGAACTGCAGTCCACAAGCCCTTTCAGGTAACAGAATTTGTTTTCCATTTTTCCCCTATCTACTCCTCATCACCCCAACATTATAATTTCTAATGTCATCTTTATTCTATCATCTTGGGATGGAATGTGCAAGCCATAACAGACCTGTGTTTTGAATACTTTTCCAGCAAAAACGATTACTTTCTATTTTTCATATAAAAATTTTTCCGGCAGTGTTACTTTAAAATCTTTTGCCAGCTGCCGGAATTCATCTGGCTGGATTGTCTGATGTTTCTGACTCTGCATAGATAACATCTTCACCAGTATCTCTGCTGATTTTTCAGCTGTATGCATAAGTCCAAATGTCAAATCAAAATCCTCTCCTGCCGCAAATGTACCATGATGTGCCCAGATTGCTAGATCATATTTTTCCATCAATTTGCTGGTAGCAACAGCTATTTCTCTGCCACCTGGCACCATCCACGGAACAACACCAATTCCATCCGGGAATACAACCGGACATTCTGTTGCCATTTCCCAAAGTTCTCTTGTAAATACTTTATCTTCCAGCGGCAGAACAAAGGTCAGGGCAATAATATTGGTGGTATGTGCATGATATGCAACTCGGTAATTTGGATTTTTCTTCTTTTTTACTTCCAGATTCATCAAATGACTCGGTAATTCAGAAGTTGGTCTTCCTCCATTTACCAGTCCCCAGACAATACGGTAATTCTCTCCTTTTTCGTCCAGTTCTATCATACAGATAGAATCTTCCGGTTTCAAAATCACATTGCGAAAATACTTACCACTTCCAGTTACCAGAAAATATTCTCCTGCAAGATATGGCACCGATGTTCCGATTGGCTGCCATTCTTTACTATTAAAATTTTCTTTTACCATTTCTACTTCTTCCGGTTTTACACGATAAGATAAATTACCGCCATTTCTTTCATGCCATCCCTGTTCCCATCCATCATTTGCCATACGGATAAATCCCTGTACGAATTCTGCATCTAAAAACTTCATTCTCTCTTTTCCTCTTATTATATCTTTCTGATATTTTTCTTTCTTAACTATTATTGTTTGTATATTCTCTAGTTACGGTTTACCAATACTTCTTTTTCATATTTTTCAATTGCATCATAGAAATGTGCATCATCTGTAACACCTTCCCGTCTGCAATATTCTTCCCAGACTTCTCCAATCGGAAGCATCTTTACTGCCTCCTGCATTACCATTAATTTACCCAGCTGATTGGTATCCTGTAATTCTTTCAATTGTTCATTCGGTGTACATAAAGCCATAAGCAGAGCCTTCTGCCAGCTTCGGAATCCTGTTGCAAGTGCAGAAACACGATTGATACTTGCATCAAAATAATCCAATGCCATATACACCCGGTCCAGTGCCTGATTTCTTACAATCTCTTTTGCCATTTCCTTTGTTTCATCGTCCAGCAAAAGAACATGGTCGGAATCCCAGCGTACTCCTCTTGTAATATGTAATGCAAATTCCGGATAGAAACACAACATTGCAGGAATTTTATCCGAAACATATTCCTGTGGATGATAATGTCCATTATCCATAAGCGGCATACAGCCATCATGCATTGCAGCAAAGCTTAACGTAAATTCTGCAGAACCTACCGTATAAGATTCTACTCCGATACCAAAAACTTTCGATTCCACGCATGGTTTTACGAGATTTTTATCATATGGTTCTGATAATATCTGTTCTATGGAATCCTTATATCTCAGACGTGGTCCCATTCTGTCTGCCGGTACATCCTTAAATCCATCCCCGGTCCATATATTCATAACGCAAGGCATTCCCGTCTCTCTTGCAAAATATTCCGAGATGCGGATGCATGCCTTTCCGTGGTTGATCCAGAAGTTTCTGGTCTCCTCATCGGGGCTTGATAAGGTAAGTCCGTTTTTACTTTTTCGTGGGAGAAAAATGTCGGGTTGAAATCAATTCCCATATGATGCTTCCTCGCAAATTCCACCCACTTTGCGAAATGTTTTGGTTCTAATGCATTTCTGTCTGCGTATTCTCCATCTTCAAAGATGGCATAAGAAGCATGAATATTTAATTTTGCCGTTCCCGGCATCAGCTTCATTGCCTCCTCCATGTCAGCCATAAGCTGTTCCGGTGTCTTTGCTCTTCCCGGATAATTACCAGTTGTCTGGATTCCTCCGGTCAGGGCTCCATCATTGTCAAATCCGATCACATCGTCCAGCTGCCAGCAGTGCAGCGATACCGGAACCTTTTTCAACTGCTCCATTGCAGCCTCTGTATCTACTCCCCATGCTGCATATTTCTCTTTTGCAAGTTCATAACCTGTCATATTTTCTAATCTCCTTTTCTATGCTTCATATAATTTAATTTCAAATGAATCAAAAATACATTTTCTTGTTTCTTTCAAATCTGCAAATTCTCCTGCCGCAATCATCTGCACGGAAATATTTCCCAATGCGGTAGCCTCTGTAGGTCCTGCATAAATTTTTTCTTTGTATATTTAGCTGTCAGCCGGTTTAAGAATTCTGCATTGGCTCCACCACCTACAATATGAATTCCGGCATATGTCCGACCGGTAATTGCTTCTATTTCTCCTGCCACTTCTGCGTAACAATTTGCCAGACTGTTATAAATAACCGCTGCCATTTCACCAATGGTTTTCGGTACCTGCTGCATGGTTTCCCAGCACGCTGTCCGCACTTCTTCCACCATACTGTCCGGAGCCAGAAATCTTTCATCATTTACATCCACTAAAGAAGTAATCTCTTCCTGTTCCGCAAGTGTACAAATTTCCGAAAAGTTCATATCCGGAACAAGCTCTTTCCGCACAGACTGTATCATCCATAATCCCATAATATTTTTTAAGAAACGATAACGGTAGTTATAGCCTCCTTCATTGGTAAAATTGCGAACCCTGCTCTCTCTGCTGCAATTTGCCTGCAATTGTTCGGTTCCCATTAATGACCATGTACCGGAACTGATATATAAGTTTTCATCTTCCTGGGCTGGTACCGCAACAACTGCAGATGCCGTGTCATGAGTCGGTGGTAAAACAACCTTACAGTTAAACCCAACCTGATTTTGAATTTCCGGTTCCAAATCTCCCACTTCATAACCAGCCATCTTAATTTCTTTAAAAATACTTCTCTTTATTCCAAGCTTTCTTATCAGCTCATCATCCCAATTCCTTGTCTTTGGATTTATCAGCTGGGTAGTTGTTGCATTGGTATACTCCTGTACTTTCTGTCCAGTCAAAAGAAAATGAAAATAGTCCGGAATCATCAAAAGCTTTCTGCCCGTTCCAGATGAGCCGGTTCCATCCGTTTTAATGCCATTAACTGGTAAATGGTATTAAATATCTGCTTCTGAATTCCGGTTCTTGTATATAACTGTTCTTCTGTAACCAGCTTATATACTTCCTCATCCATTCCATAAGTCCGCTTATCCCGATAAGCAACTGTCTCCCCAATTTTTCTGTCATCCGCATCCAAAAGAACATAATCTACTGCCCAGGTATCAATTCCCATGCTATATGGAATTTTTCCAAGTTCCGCACACTTTTTCATTCCTGAAAGAATTTCCTGAAACAGTCTTCTGACATTCCACACTTTATAACCTTTCCGATCAATCATTTCATTAGAAAAGCGGTAGATTTCTTCTAAAACTATTTTTCCATCCTCTAAGTGTGCCAGCATGTGTCTGCCACTGGATGCGCCAATATCTACTGCAAGATAATATTTTGTATCCATTTCTATGCTCCTTCTCTTTTTGTTGACTTAAATGTAACAAAAATAAGGACAGTTTTTCAGCCTCTTATTAGACCAAAAAACTGTCCTTATTTTCCATTTTAAATTGGTATTCTTTTATCCTTCTTATGCAGCTTACGATATTTTGCAGGTGTCATTCCATAACGTTTCTGAAACTGCCGGTAAAAATAACTCTGGTTCTCATATCCTACCTCAAGCGCAATATCCTCTACTGTAAGTTCTGTTTCCATCAACAGATAAACCGCCTTTTGAAATCGACGTCTTTGCAACAGCTCCTGAAACTTATAACCAGTCTTCTGTTTTATCAGCTTACTCAATACCGTCATAGACTGGTGAGTATCTTCTGCAATTTTGGATAAATTTGCATTTTTACAGTCACTGTTAATGTATTCCAGCACTGCCTGTACAACAGTTTCCTTATAATCAAGGGATGAGTTATGGCTCAAATTTTCCAGATGATTCAACAGATATAAAAATACAAGCCCCATGGTATACTGATTGGCAATATCTTCATTACAATGTGTATGCAGCATGGATTCTATCATATTTTCCATCAGATTCTCCACCTGTAAATCTTCTTTTAAACGAAATAGCAGATAATGGGAAACCGGATTCTTCTGCCGCATTGCACCAATTACAAAATCAGCCAGTACATTTTTTCTCATGCAGCATCGTAAGTGGAACTTCAAAAAATTCCGGTAATGCAATAAAATTAATTCCAATATCTTCATACTCAGCCCTTTTTATTGCATGTGACACATGCTGGTTCAGCATCAGCACATCTCCTTTACGCAATACCAGTTCTTTTCCTTCTATATAATGTGTAATACTGCCCTGTACCACATACATCATTTCCACATAATTGTGCCTATGCTCCGGGAAATCCACAAACCGGCTGTGTGGACGTACCGTAATCAGCTTTCCACGCTGCAGTAATCTTTTTCTGTCAATCTCTGTCAGGTTATCTTTCGCATACAGACTTTGTTCCACCGTACTTTGTCCTGATTTATATTTCTTTTCTTCCTCCGATATTATCATCAATTCGTCCAGAAGTTCTTTTCTCATCCCGTTTTCTCCTCAATGAAACTTTTCCTAAAAACAACAATACAGCTAATATGCTTCCGGAAGCTGCCAACAATATCAAAGTCCGCTGCCATTCTGTCTCATCTCCTGTCTTAATCTCTTCTGTTTCCAATGGGACCACAGGTTCCTCCTTTTCTTCCTGTGGTCTTGAAACCGCCTTCCTTGCCAGCTTTAAATCCACTACTGCATCCTTCATCCAGACATACTTTCCATCACCTGATTTTTCAATATTCTCCATAAAACCAGGCAGTGTAATCAGATACGGATCTGCCTGATAGACTTCATCGGACAAATAAAGCGGTTTCATGCAGACCAGATATACTCCAGATTCCATTCCATCCATACTTCCTGTATTATCTGTCAGTTCAATCTCTGCATCCGGTTCTGCCTTTGCACTCTCATTCCATTCGGTAACCCCAAGAGAGTCCGCCACATCTTCTGCTTTTTTCTTATATTCACGGGCAGATGATTCCACGGATAATTCCTGTATATTTAACCCGGAATATTTTTCTAAATGACGGTATTCCCCTGTCTTCGTAATATCTGCAATGCGATATAGCCTAAGCTCCAGCTTCTGCTCTTTTAATACTGCACGATATGCATTGGGAATTTCAAAAGTAATAGAACACGATTCTGATACCGGAATATTCTCCTCTGCCCGTACGCTCTCCGGTTGCAAACCAGCAAAACATATCATTATGAATAGTATTTTACAAACTATTTTCTTCCTGTACTTTCTCCCTTTTGTTCCGTGGCTGCTTCTTTTCTTTATCAGCCGGATGATGCTTCTGCATAGTACAATGGAACCTATAGTAGCTATTATTCCAATAAAAATCCATGCCAGATAATTCGTATGAATGCTCCTCTTTGCCTGTCTTTCCTGCTCCTTTTCCTGTTCCTCTACATAAGGCACTCTGTGTCCACGCACCAATAAGCGCTGTGTATTTACACCATATGGCGTACAGGTAACCAGAGTTACATAATCCTTCCCCTCTTCTACATTTAAAATCTCTGTATCTTCCGGCATCACGGTTTCTATCTGGTCTACTTCGTATGCCAGAATTTCATCTAATATATATAGGTAGAACTGGTCTCCTTCTTCCAGTAAATCAAGGTCTGTAAAAAGAGACATTCCAGGTATTCCCCTATGCGCTGCTATAGATGCATGTGTTGACGTTCCACCGATTGGCAGCGATGAGCCCTGGATATGCCCTGCTCCTTTTTGTAATACTTCTTCTCTGGAAGTATGATATACAGGTATAATTTCGCCTATCTTCGGAATAGACAGATAGCCCATCATACCATCCCCATTCTGATTCAGACAGGACATATATTCACTATCCTGCTGTGTTTCTTCCTCCTGTTCTGCTTGAATGAAACTATCAGGAATTACAATCGGCTGCAACCGTTCATTATATGCCGCTGCTTTCTCCCCTCCTCGTCTAAACTGGTATCCTCCGCTTTTTCTGCATTTTCATGCTGATATTCTTCAAACTTTAATTTGCTATTATACTCGTTCCACATATTAGAAAACATCGGATAAAGCAGCAGGGCAAAGCCTGTCAAAAAGCCAACTGCCATGAGAAACATTAATGTTTTACGTACAGATTCTTTCATTCTACTTTGCCCTCTCTTAATTATTTTACCTGTTTTCTTTTTCTTAATGAAACAAACATTGTTCCAAATCCTGCCATTAAGATAACCGCTGCAACAGTCAGTACAATCATTCCTGCTCCACCTGTCTCCGGTAAGGTAATAAGTGGTGTATTATTAATTCCAAACGTATCTGCATTTGCAGCATTGTTTGTTGTATTTATTGTTCCGTTATCCAGCTTTTCATGTGTAAAAGTAATAGAATTTCCAGTTGCTCCACTTACTCTTACCGTATAATTCTTTAATTCTCCTGTCAGTTCATTATAAGTTGGTGTGATTACAATTGTATATGTAGTCTTGTCCAATGCATATCCCAATGGTGCCTTGGATTCTTTTAATGTATATGTACCTGCATCAAGACCGGTTGCTGTCAGCTGACCATTGTTTTTTGATACAATATAATCATATGTTCCACTTGTCTCGGTAGTATATTCACCAGCACTGGTAAAATATAACTGCTTTCCATTTGCATCAAATAACTGGAACTGTGCGCCGTCCAGTGCTACTTTATTATCAAGTTCTGTTGTTGTCTTTACACCATATTTGGTAATTTCTGTAGTTTTCTCAGAACCAGTTCCATTTACCAGAGTATCAAATCCAAATGTATAATGATGTGTAATATCCTGCATCGGATCACTCATATCTGTACCGGATGCAACCGTAGAATATTTCAAAGTTGCTTTATTCTCATCTGAATCAAAGTTTACTTTTGCTTTATCATTTACCTGTGCCTGATAAGTAATTGCAATCGTATTTCCTGCATACTGATAAACATCCTCACCATATAAATCTAATGTAAAACCACTTGTGGAGGTTGTAATATTGGTTGAAGTACATTTCTTATTTGTTACAAATAAATCATTGATGGATGTTCCTTCTAATTTAATAGAACTTACATCCAGAGTCAGTCCATCTGTAAATGAATCCTTAATATTATAATGTAACTTATCAGATAACCAGGAACCCTGATAATCCGGAATTGTCATTGTAATCTTAAATTCTACTGTATCTCCAATATTTGCATCCCCATATTTATATGCATTTCCATTTTCAATTACTTCCTTCTTCATGGTTGGATCGCTGGATTTCTTTGCTGCTACATGAATCACTCCATTTTCATCTGCAATAGATGCTATTCCAGTACCGCTGTACTGATAATTTACTGCAACCACATTACCACTATAAGAATATTCTTTGACCTGTTTATTTGCCGCGATTACATATAAACCAGGTTTTACATTTGATACACTATAGGAACCATCTGCAGCATTATATTGCATATGTAATACGGTCTTATCTACAACAGCATCTCCTTCTCCATCATGTAAATCCCAATCATCAGCTCCCATTGTTGAATTCAGATTCATATAAAAATAAACCAGATCATCTGTATCCACTTTGCCATCTTTTACTCTCGACTCAACATTTCCTTCCGGATTGTATTTCCAGTAATGATTTCCATTTGCATCTACTGCATCAATTGCAACTGCATATGTATAAACATTACATCCTTCCTCAATTCCGGTTACCTGAATTGTGGTGGTAGGATCTGCTGCCCTAACCGTTTTTGCCGGCAGAATTATACTAAATACCAGCATTACTGCCATCATCATTGCCTTCCATCTTCTTACTCTCTGTTTCATATTCTCTCTCCTTTACTTGTTCAGACAATTATCAAAGCGGTGCTCCAGGCCGCCTTGCAATCGTCCAATTTATATCAACACTGTCAATCATTCTTACATTTTTAGGGAATTTTAAAAAAACTAAGTTATACTACTGATTGGGGAAGAACCTATACTTTTTGCTGGCGTTGGGAAATCACCAGCATTAGTACGGCAAAAAACTCATGAAAAGTGTACCGATAACCGCAAGCGGATAGAGCCCTCCACTTTTTGTTTCTGGCATACGATATACTGCTTTATCTATAATTGAAAGTGTTAATACCTTATTTACCGCATCATATGATGCCTCTCCATAACCTGCCCCACCCTGCGTTACTTCTATTTGTGAAGCATCCTCATTTATACTTAAGATAATATCTTCCATTATTTCATATCCCACAGGTGCATGTGTTTCCCGCAGAATATAGGTTGTATTACATGCAAGCTGCAGTGGTTCTCCATTTGTATCTGTAAATTCTAATTCTCCGATTTCATGTCCATCTGTTCCATCCGAACTTGTAAGCGATATAATTTCCGTTTTGCCGGATGATTCCACCTGATATAATGTAAATTCTGCACCAGACAGAGCCAATGCATCAATTACTTTTGTTCCATATTTTCTTGCCTGTAAAGTCCATGTCGGTGGTTTTTCCTCATCATAAACAGAAAATACTATGGCATCTTCCTGCCTTGCCACACGCCAGTCTCCATATTCTGTTGTGCCACCTGCATCTGCCCCGGAAAGTGTATTTCCGTCTTCTAATAAAACGTCATTGATAAATACCTGATTTTCTTCTTTTATCCTGATATCTATCTCATCTGACATCAGATAAAAGTTTTCCGGTGCTTCTGCTTCTTTTAATTTATAATGGGCTCCTTTTGAACAGGTAAATTCTGAGCCATTTAAATCCAGCAGTTTTACCGTACCATTTGTATCTGTTGTTCCGTTTGCCACCAGTGTAACCGGTTCTTCTGCTGTATATAATTCAAAACGCGCTCCTGAGAGTCTCTGCTGGTATTCTGTATCACGGTACTTATCCACCTGAATGGTATAATCTATATTTTCTTCTAACAGTTCCGTAGAATTCTTCAAAGTAAACACAATTTCTTTATTCACCAGCATTCCTTTGTCGCCATATGTAGAATTCACTACCTGTTCAGACGTTCCAAGCACTTTGTTATTGGCAACCACTTCTACAACTGATACTGTCTTTCCGGTACTTTCATCCAGCTTATGTTTTATTTCAATAACAGCTAATTCACCTCTTGCCACATACCCATCCGGCGCAGTATCCTCTGTCAAAACATAAGTTCCATCATCTACCATTAACTTTCCCATTTTCTCAGCATCCAGATAAATATAAGTTTCACCTGCTGCCACACCGTCTTCTTCCATACCGCTTGTCCCGCTTATTCCGATATCTTCATAACTCACTGTTCCATCTTCTGCTACATTCTTTTTCTTAAGTGAAAATACAGCCCCATTTAATCTGTCATCCGTTCCGATATCGCGTTTTGATATTTTTATGCTATAGTACACAGCATAATCTTCTTCTAATTTATCCCTCTCTGTATAAATCAGATAATTGTAATTCTGCATCTGTCTTTTGTCTCCCGGTGAATCAGATGCCTGAATCAGCATGGTCTGTCCTTTTACATCTTTATAGGTATACTTTTTTTGCTATATAAATCTGCCTGATAAGACGGCCAATTAGATGGATAATCCTTTCCAGCCATTTCATTCTTCGTCGGGTCAAATCCCGCCGAAATCATCAATCCTTTTGTAGAATTAATAAAATAACTGGAATAAGTATAAAATTCTTCCTGTGAGATTGGATTTTGCGAAGTTCCTTCGGTCTGTGTCGCATTTTCAATAACTGTATGTCCGGTACAGACTGCATTACTGTTGGGATATGCTGAATCAATATCTATATATCCATCTCCCACTACAACAAGCCTGTCTGTAACCTTAATAAAATGCTTCGTCGTGCTTGCCCAGTTATTCTGGTGCAGATATACAATTCCTTCTATATCTATAACACCCTCTATTCCAAAATATCCATAATTATATATGGCATTCTTAGTCTTATTTCCATTATAAGCTGCGCAATGTATCACAGCCTTGCTTTCACCACCCTCTTCTTTCTTCGTTCCACCTTTCATATAGAAATAGCCTGGTCCATCTCCGGAATCATCTACATAAACAGCAGCTCCTTCTGATGCATTACAATTTTCAATTGTACCTCCATACATATAAAAAGACGGTTTCTTCCCGGAGAAAGTGCTTGCCACATATACTGCACCGCCATACTGTGATGCCTGGAAATTACGTATAACTCCACCATACATGTGGAATACCGGTGTTCCCATATTGCTTCTGGATAAATTCACGCAGCCACCACTCTGTGGAAGCTTTGTCATATTCTCCCCCTCCAATGTTCCACCATATAAATTTACTGTGCCGCCACTATAGATCCTGATTAACTGACAGGATGCGTAAATGACACCTCCACCGGCAGAATCCCGGATATTGAGTACTGCATTATCGCTGCATAACATAAAACTTGCGTTATTCTGCATCGTCATCTTATGGTCCATTCAAATCAATATTTAAAACACCATTTAACTGACAAATGCCTGAAGCTGTCACATCCTCTGTCAAAGAAATTGTTCCTCCACCGTTATAACTGCCCAGTGAAATCGTGCCACTTCCATAAGTCTGTGAAAAAAAGGCTATCTTGTTTTCTTCTGTATTATCTACATCTTCTATGTCCTCTGTTTCTTCTGTACTCTGCTCTAACTCACCTATCTCTGTTTCATAAATTTCTTCACCATTTTCCTGCTCTTTTGCATTTGCATTCTGCGAAAAAGACAGCAGAAGTAATAGCATTACTACTAAAAATGCCTGTACTATATGAAATTTACGTTTCCTTTTTCTCCCACAAAAAAGCATTTTCCCTCTCCATTAAATATCTTCTTTATAAACACTATATATTAATAAACCTTTCTGTCTCTCCTTTAAGTCCATTTGATACGGTCTGATTTACATATGACTGCTCTTTAATATCTTCTACTGCTTTTGCCAAATCCTCGACACTTCCTGCGAAGCCCTGTAAACCTTCCGAGCTTTCATCGATAGACGTTGCTATGGTATCCATATTTTCTTTCATTTCATCCATTGCCTGATACATATCCTGCACATTATGATTGATTGTTCCACAAAAATCTCCCATGTAGTCCGCATCCTGGCGATAGCGGGAAGCCATCATTTCAAAGCCGTTATAATCCTGCAATATGTTCTGATTTAAGAATTCCATCATTTTCTCCACCTGTTCAATCAGTGTGCTGACTGCTGTGGTCACAGACATATTAATTGTCTGTATCTCGCCCATAGTCTCCCGGCTATTATCTGCCAGTTCCCTGATTTCAGATGCTACTACTGCAAATCCTTTTCCTGCTTCTCCTACTCTTGCTGCCTCTATTGCTGCATTCAATGCCAAAAGATTGGTCTGTTCTGCAATTCCAAGAATCTGTTCTGTCAGATTTCCTATCTCATAGATTTTTTACTTCCTTTTAAGCTGTCTGCAATACTATGTCCTAAACTTCCAATCATATCATTGGTTTCTTTTTTACTTTCTGCTGTTTTTTTCTCGATATAATCTGCCCGTTCACGCATCTTATCTACGAATTGGACACCATTTCCGGTTTCCTCTGATATATCTCTGACATTTTCTACTATTTTTCCAACCCGTTCACTAACCTGTCCGGAACGATCATTAATTTCCATGATTCCTGCAGATAACTCTTCAATTACAGCTGACATATTCATGGTCTCTTCTCCGATATTTCCAGCCTGCCTGTTCATCTTATCTGCAACTTCGTCCATATCGGATGAACCATCTTTTAACTGCTTCATGATATTTTGCAATTTTTCTACAAAAGATTTACTCCTGTAACCAGTTGTCCTATCTCATCCATTCGTTTTACCGGAATCCGGATGCTTAAATCTCCAGTTCCATTCTGGATATCCTCTACCATTTGGTTTAACTGCAGACTTGCTTTTTTCAATGGCTTAATAATTGCTTTATTCACAAGTATGTATGCAATAGCGCAGATAAGCAGAAAACAAATACCAATCGTAACACTGATAAGATAAGTTTTTTCGGTCCGGGCTTTCATATTCTGTGCACTTATCTTTACATTCTCATCTAACTTTTCCTGAAAATCGTTACATGCCGACTCCCGTGCCTGTATTTTTTCTAATGCACTGCCTCCTATAATGGATTTTGCTTTTGCAATATCTCCATCATCTCTTGCCTGTCTGCATTCTTTCAATTGCTCCATCAGTTCTTTATTTACACTGCTGTAAGTCATAAAACTGTCGGTTAAACTCTGCTCTGAAATATCTTTGGTCAGCTTTTCCATTTCCGTGAGATACTGGGCAATGGCTTCTTCCTCTGTTTCCATATTTCCACTGATATCCCCGGCAATCAGCATGTCTTCATCACTGAGTGCGGTTAAAATATTGGCATATTTCTGACAGGTTTCAATTTTCTTTTCCACTCTTCCATAATATTTCTCCATGGAAATATAGCCATCCGTAACAAGCTGCTCTGCCTGTTCAATTTTTGTTACCTCTCCGATAATTACCGTAATTCCAATTACCATTACCAGAAATAAACCAATTGCCATAAATAGAAATTCTTTTTTTATTGTTTTCTTCATATTTACACCTTCTCTAAGGACGCATGTTTAAAATTTTTTCATACTTTCCGCAGTCTAATATCTCTTCCGTTCCATCCGGCAAAATAAATCTCGCATTTGCATTAAATGGAACTTCTATGTTACAGACTACTTCCTGCTCACCCTTCCAGTTCCATGCACAGACATATTTACCAAATACACTTCTCCAGCTTCCCTCTGCTTTTTTAATCTTTGATCTGGCATTGGATATATGGTCATCTTTACCGCCTCTTCTATAGACGGATTCAGACCACACATGTATCTGTATATCCATTCTGCAATGCTTCCATATGCATAATGGTTTAAGCTGTTCATACCGGTTCCGCTGATACTTCCATCCTCTTCCAATGAATTCCATCGTTCCCATACCGTTGTTGCACCAAGGTTCACCTCATGCAGCCATCCTGGATAGTCCTCGTTTAAAAGCAGGTCATAAGCAAGCTGATTTTGTCCATTCTCTGACAAAGCCATGCACAGAATTGGTGTTCCAACAAAACCTGTATTTAAATGTCCATTATTTTTCTTAAGCAACTCTGCCAGTTTTGCCGTTATAACTTCTCTTTCTCCCTCTGGATAAAGTTTTAAATAAAGCAAAAGTGCACAAGCGGTTTGTGTGTATTCCAAGCAAAACTTTTTATCTGGAAAGTAATAATTTAAAATTGCATTCCGAATCTCTTTTTCTCTCTCTGCATATACTTTACTTTCCTCTAATCCTAGACTTTCTGCCGCTTCTTTCACCATTTTGGTTGACCAATAATGGTAAACGGATGCGATAAAGCCACTGTCTGTCTTTCCAATCGGATTATTGATATTTCCATTGTCTAATGCCAGCCAGTCTCCCAGCTGCCTGTCATTCTGCCACAGATACGGAATCTCATTCTCTTTTGTTCTCTCATATTCGTAATCCACCCAGGCTTTCATAACAGGATACTGCTCCTCTAACATTGCCTTATCTCCATAAAACTGATAGAGTTTCCATGGAATCAGCGTTGCTGCATCTCCCCATACTGCCGCTCCGGAATCCAGATAGAAAGGATTCGTATGTTCTTCTTTTTTACCTTTGGTCTTGGAACAAAGAACGGAATAGCTCCATTACATTTTTCCTGCTCAGCCTGCATATTTTTCATATAGTGATGAAAGAAACTTCCGCTATCCATATGGAAACATGCTGTGGATGCAAAATTCCCGCATCACCTGTCCAGCCCATTCGTTCATCACGCTGCGGACAATCCGTTGGAATATCCAGAAAATTACATTTCTGGGAACGCAGTGTATTTTCTAATAAATGATTTACCTTATCATGATCTGTTGCCACCCAGCCGGTTCTCTCAATATCAGACATAATACGATAAGCAGTAAATCTATATTCTTTTTCCGGATTCAGACCTTTTATCTTCACATAGCGAAATCCATAATAGGTAAAATGAGGACGTATGGTTTCTCCTTTTCCCTTCGATACATATGTAAATTCTGCTTTGGCAGTACGGAGATTATCCCTGTAAAATCTGCCCTTTTGCAGAACTTCTCCATACTGCATCATAACTTTCTGACCTGTTTCAAATGCACCAGTTATTTCTACCCAACCGGTGACTGTTTCCCCAAAATCCAGCAAAAGTGCTTCATCTTCCTGTTTTACTGATACCGGTTGAAATTCTTCTACTTTATGAATTCTTGGATTAAATCGTTCCACAAGTGGTCTTGTTTCTTCTATTTCCTCCACGGAAAGCATTTTGTGTTCTAATGTCTCATCAATATGTTCTCCATCATAGATTCCATTTTCACATATGCTGCTTTCTTCTGCCTTCCAGCTGCTGTCTGTTACAATACATTCTTCCTGTCCATTGGCATATCGTATATGTAATTCTCCAATGCACTTCTTCTGATTACCATATAGATTTCTGTAATCACCATCAAATCCAAATCTTCCTTTATACCAGCCTTCGCCTAACAGAACCGCAATTTTATTCTTTCCCTGAGATAACAGTTCTGTAACATCCAGTGTCTGATATTCTAAAAAGCTGTCATAGCAATGATAACCCGGCATAAGAAATTCTCTGCCCGCCTTCTTTTCATTGACATATGCTTCATATAATCCCAGACCACATACATGCCATCTGACAGACTCCGGTTTCTCTTTTAATTCAAACTCTTTATATAAAAGAGGCATTCTCTTTTCATTTTCTTCTGTTCCAATCCATTTTGCGGTCCAGCTTTCCTGCAGTTTTCCCGTTTCAAACCATGCCGGATTACTTTTTGCGCAGTCTCCCTTGTCATCTTTAACTTCTACCTGCCAGTAATATCTGGTTCTTGGTTTTAAGTCGAAGGAAACCAGCATCTGGTTCTCATGATAATTCTCCTGTACTCCGGAATCATATACCAGCTTTTCCATATTGCTGCTCTCTGATACTATAATTCTTGTTTCCACGGCCCATTTTCCACAGACATCCTTTACTTCCCAGGACAAATGGATTTTTGCCAAATTAAAACCTAATGGATTTTTTTTATGATTTACTCTTAATCTGCTGATATACATATAACCGGTTCTCCCTTATGTCTCGTTATTCTTTTAGTAGGAAAGTTCGATTCGTCGACAGAATGGATCTACCGGACTTACTCCTTTAAAGCTGCTTTCTCCGGCAATCTTTGCTATTACTGCCTCTAATACATAATCATTATTGGAGTAACAGTTAATATACGTTTTTATCATTGGCACATCCAGTAAATGATATGGATTGGCTACACTGATAAAAATTACCGGTACTTCTTCTGCAAACCACGGAACATTATTTCCCTGTCCCCAGAAGGTATACCAGTTTAACCGGTTGGTGGTCTGATTGCTGGTATTTTCCACATTTCCGATGTAAATTACCATGTCATACTTATCTTTAAAAGCTGTTACATTATCGACACCCTTTTCGAAATCTTCCTTCTCATAGAGGAATACCTGGAAATTTCTCTTTTCCAGTTCTTCTTTTACTTTTCCGACTACTCTTTCATTGGACGGAAAATGTCCTAAAATTTCTAGCAAAATACGCGGTGTCTTCTTCGGACTGATTGGAAGATTCTCTGCAATATCTTTCACCAGTGTAACAGACTGGTCTGCCAGCTCTTTTGCCCACTGTATATGCTCCGTGGTGCGTAAGTTTTTAATGCTTCCTTTCCAGGAACCAGCTGTCTTTTTATCTTCTTTTCATGTAATCTTAAAGAAGCCTTTAATGCCAGTATGCGTCTGTTTGCATCCAGTAATCTTTCACGGGATAACAGACCATTCTTATAACCATCTAGCATAAACTGATAATCTTCTTTTAAATCTTTATTGAATAAAATCATGTCACAGCCATTTTCTATTGCCATTGGTACCGTTTCACTTCGTTTACCGGCTGCCGTAAATCCGACCATCGGTGTTGCATCTGTAATGACAAGTCCGTTAAATCCTAATTTGTCCCGAAGCAAATTCACCAAAAGCTCTCTGGAAAGAGAAGCCGGAACAATCTTGCCCTTTAACTGTGGATTAAAATGTTCCTGATACGCTGGCATTGCAATATGCCCTGCCATAACAGTTTTGGCACCATCGTCAATCAACCGCTGATAAATACTTCCATAGGATTTATCCCATTCTTCCATGCTAAGACTATTTACCGATGTCAAAAGATGCTGGTCTCTTTCATCCACACCATCTCCCGGGAAATGCTTAATTGAGACTGCCATATTGCATTCATCTGCTGCACGAAGATACTCCCTTGCATAGGCATAAACCTTCTCCGGATCATCGCCATATGTTCTGACATTGGTAATTGGATTATGATAATTTCTATCTATGTCAACTACCGGTGCAAAAGCCCAGTTAATTCCTAATGCACTTCCTTCTGAGCAGGCAATCTTTCCCAGACGATATGCATATACCGGATCATTTGCAGCTGCACATGCCATCTGTTTTCCATATGCAGTTCCATTGGTAGCCGCTCCATCTCCTCCCGCTTCTAAATTTGATGGAATCAGAAGCGGAATCTTTGTGTGCTCCTGCGCATAGGTAAATGTACTTTGCATCTCTTCTGCCACACCATCCCGGAAAAATAATCCGCCGATATGGAAATGTAATAACATATTCAGATACTCCGGATCCGTTGAATATCCAATCGGGCAGAACAACTGTCCTATCATTTCTTCCAGGCTCATATTTTCCAGCGTATTTTCTACCCAGGCAATGTCTACATCATCTAAATAAAATGGTTTTTCTTTATAATTCATCTCTTTTTCCTTTCATTTAAGGCAAAAAAGAGCAGCCACAGTACTGCTCCTTTTCTTAATTAATATTTCTCAGTTCAGCAAAACCGCTCAATGGATATGTTGTCATTTCACATTCGGATGCTTCACCCAATCCTGCACTATCAAAGCCTCCAGCTGTAGCTGCTTTTATCCCTGCCACCGCATCTTCTACAACAAGACACTCCTGTGGTTCTAACTGCAGGTATTCTGCTGCTTTCAAAAATACCTCCGGATCAGGTTTTGATTTTGTAATATTCGTTCCATCACTGATGGCATCGAAATAATTTTCTAATCCTAAATGTTTTAATATTCTCTTTGCATTTTTACTGGATGAACCAATTGCCAGTAAAACTCCCTGTTTCCTTAAATCATCTAAGGTTGTTTTTACTTCTTTTGGCAAATCAGCCGGTGTCATGTCTTCCAGCAATTCCACATACATCTTATTTTTCTGCTCTGCGAAATCTTCTTTCTCTTCTTTGGAATATTTCTTTGTACTTTTCTCTAAAATAATCTCAAGGCTTTCCATCCGGCTTACGCCTCTTAACCGGTTGTTTATGGTTTCATCAAAATATATTCCCAGTTTATCTGCCAGTCTCTTCCATGCCAGATAATGATACTTATCGGTAAAGCAGATTACTCCGTCCAAATCAAAAATGATTCCTTTATATTTCATCTAATTATCCTCTTGTCTTTTTTTCTTCAACTGTTTCTTCAGCATTACAAGCTCAATTACCTTATTCTCGTTATTCAGATAAATCAGGAACAATACCAGGATAACTGCGGTAACAATCTGCTGAATGGATGCATCTACATTTAATCTTGCATACATCAATGATATGAATGCTGTTGTTACTGCTCCTAACAGATAACCAATTTTTTCATTGCAGAACCGTCCGATAAATCCACCGATAAACATCGGTAAGAAAGCTGTAAACATTACTCCAATTGAGCCAAAGTTTAAAGACATCTGAATATTTCCTGTATTTGAAGCACTAATAAATCCAACTACACCCATGAAGCCGCCTGCAATGGTATAACAGATTACTGCATTGGATACTTCATGAATTCCTGTATTAACAGAAACCTTCTGTCCGGATAATAGTGACTTATATTCATAACCAAATTGTGTATAATCAAAAATCGCAATAAATAAAACGAGTCCAATTACAATTACAAGTACATAATTCAAAACACCTGGAAAACTTGTTAATTCTTTATTTGCTACAAATGACACGCCATAACCATCTGTAAGTGCGAATGCCATTCCTTCGTAAAACAGTGTTACTCCCAGTGACACAATAATCGGTGGTAATTTTACAATTACATAAATTGCTCCGGATATCAGTCCAAGCAATGCTCCGGATACAATAGAAATCACGAGCATATATGGTGTTGAAAGCCCATGGGATGAACAAATTGATGCACTGATTACTGATGACAATAACGAAATTGCTCCGATTGAGAAATCAAATCTTCCGGAATTCAGATTCAATGAAAGAGCAAATGTCGTTAACATTACTGTTGCTGTTGCCCGGAAAAACAAAATCCAGTTTCCTTCTGATTCAAAAAAAAATACAACACCATTCCTCTGACATAAGAGTATCATTACGAGCAGTGTCACTACCGGAATACACAAAGTTCCAATTATCTTTTTTAAAATGCTATTTCTTCCTTTACTTTTCATGTTATTTTCCCTCATGTCTTTTCTAAATTCTGCTCCGGAGAATTCCGGAGCAGAACAAAAATTTTATTAATATGTTACTTATTTTGCTTCTTCCTGGATATCTTTAAATCCATAAGCACTTACAAATTTTTCAAATGATGCATAATCTGCTGTAAGAAGTCCATCTAACATACCTTTTGTATATGCAGGGCTGTCTACAGAGCTGTCTACTGCATAGTACTCAGAGAACTCTTCTGGTGAAGTTGCAACCCAGTAACCCTGGCTGAGAGCTAAAGCATTTCCATCTTCTGTACGGATCGGGCTTCCAAGTACTGCACGATAAGTTGCAATAAAGATAGGTCCGATACTTGCTGAGAACTTACCTGCAAGGTAATCAAGCATTCCACCATCCATTGCAGTACCATAGCTTTCTGCATAAGCATCTACGCTGGCAATCTTAACATCTGTGCCTTCAATTGCTGTTCCAAAGAAGTCAGAACCATTTCCAACAGCTAAGATAACCTCTAAGTCAGGAGTCTGTGCCATCTGAGCACATTTTCCAAACCATGCATCATCCATGTCATATCCGCCTACATAACCAACGATATTTACATCACCAATTGCTCCGGTTTCAATCTGTCCATCTGCATAAATCTGTCCAATAATTCCAGCTTCATCTGTAGCACCTTTGTAATTAGCATCTGCTCCACCTGCATCTACCATAGCTGCAATCATACCTGCTGCACGATAAATATGCATATCTGTATAATATGGAATTGCTCCACCGAAGATAGCAAAGTTTTTCTTGCCCTGCTCCAGATAGTAATTTGCCATATCATAACCAGTCTGATATTCTACTTCAAGAGATGGCCCTGATTGCACCTACATAATGCTCATCTTATAAGTCTCATATTCTTCATCGGTTAAAGTTCCTGTTGCAACTGCATAATACACACCTGCCGCTTCACACTGCTCAATCTGTGCTGCACGGTCAAAGGACGAGAATGAAATAATTGCTTTACAATTATTTGTAATAAAAGTATCAATTGCTGATGTTTCCCCTGCTGCATCCTTTAATTCATCGGAATAAATAAGCTCAACATTGTACTGTTTCTGAATATACTCTGTATAGTATGTCCGGAATGCCAACGCCTCTGCACTTGTTGCATCTGATACAAGAATACCCATTTTAACGGTTTCACTCATATCAAATTCTGGTGTCTCTTCTTTGCTGCCTGACTGTTCTGTACTTACTACTTCAGAACTGTCATTCTTCTTGTCGCTTCCGCATCCGGTAAAGCATCCTACTACCATGACCGTTGCCAGCAACATTGCTAGAATTTTTTTTTTTCATGTTTCTTTCCTCCTGTACATTACATGTTTATGTATAAAGTGACTATCACTTAATACCATATGGATATTATCTTGGTAACATCTTTCCTCTCTGGTCACTGGTTGCCAGGAATACTACCAATATAAATATTGCTGCTTTTACCATCTGTCCAATTCCGGAATTCAGATTAAACATCACCATAATCTGACTGAGCAATGTCATGGAAAAAGCTCCGATTACTGCTGCATAAATTTTACTTCTTGCGCCACCTGATACCGGCATACCACCAAATACAATCGCTATGATGACATCCATTCCTACACTGGATGCAGTATTTCTCGTTAAAGTCGGAGCATAGACAATGGAAAGACATGCGCCAAGTCCAACTCCTATTCCAGACATGATAAATGCTATAATCGACATTTTCTTTACAGAAATACCGCTTAATTTTGCACAAATTGGATTTCCGCCCTGGAATTTCTGCATTCTTCCTACTTTAGTAAAAGAGAATACCAGTAAACATACTAAGAAAAATGCAGCTAATACGAATATTTTAAACTGTGTTGTATTCAGCTTACTGACCGCCATCATTGGCACTCTTATTTCAGAACCTGTTCCATTCATCTTAATCAGAACCAGTACCAGTGCATTCAATACGCTTAGCATTGCAATCGTTGTTACGAAAACAGGGAGGTTAAAAATAGATGCCAGTACTGAGTTAAATAGTCCTATAAAGACCGCCACTCCAAGGCAAGCTGCAAACATTATTACCAGGCTCTCTGTTTTGTTATAAACAATCCCACCTATCAGTGCGCTTACTGCTACAGATGCTCCAAGACTGATATCAAAGGAACCAAGGGTATAAATAAAGATTGCACCTGTTGCTACTACTGCAACCACAACTGACTGGTTGATAATACTTTTCATTCCATATGCAACATTTATATTTTTAGATGTTCCAATGATAAAGAAAGCAACCAGCAATGCCACAAGACCAAATAAAGGGGCAAGGAGCATAACATTTTTTCTTAAATTCTTTGTTTTCATTTCATCCGCCTCCTATATCATGTACTGAATCGCATCTGCTTCTGAAAGCGATTCACTTCTTGGAAATTCATGCATAATCTTTCCATCCTTCATAATCATCAGACGGTCTGACATACCGATCAGTTCTGTTAATTCCTCTGAAATGATAACAATTGATTTTCCTTCTTTTTTCATCTGGTACATCAATTGATACATCGCCTGCTTCACACCAATATCAACGCCTCGCGTCGGGCAGTCCAGAATCAATACATCACTGCCTCGTCCAATCCATTTTCCAAATACAACCTTCTGTTTATTTCCACCGGATAATGCCGAAACATACTGATTTATTCCTGCACATTTAATGCTTAATGTTTCCACCTGTTTCTGAACATATTTCTTTTCATTCCACGGGAAAATCAGGAATCCACCAGTTGTAAACTGGTCCAGTCCGCCAACAGCAATATTATCTTTGATGCTGGCATTCAGGCATAGCGACTCAGTGTCTCTGTCTTTTGCCACATATCCAACCATATGCTTCATTGCATCGGCTTCGTTTTTCAATTTCTTTCCTTTGATTCTTATTTCACCAGACTCCGATTTTTTATTTCCAAACATGACTTTGCCAAGTGTATGCATTCCACAGTGCGAAAGTCCGCCGATTCCAAGAATCTCTCCTTTATGCAATTGCAGATTAAAATCAATCAGTTTGCCAGTCAGATTTACATCTTTCATTTCTAAGACAACTTCATCTTCGCAGCTTCCATCATAATCACTTCGATAATAGTCGCCTTCCAGCTGCCTTCCAATCATACTTGATTTTATTTTGTCTTCATCAAATTCGCTCTTATCAAAAGTAACTATAATATTTCCATCACGAAGAACCGTCAATGCATCGCATTTTTCCATAATCTCTTCCAAATCATGGGAGATGAAAACTACCGCTTTGTTTTCTTTTTTCATCTGTTCCATAATATTGTAGATAATCTCTCTTCCCTTCTGTGACAATGCAGTTGTAGTCTCATCTACTACCAGCACTTCCGGATGCTTATTCATAATTCTTGCTATCTCAATCAGCTTACGTTCCTGTAAATCAAGGCTTGCTGTCATCTGTTCTGCACGAATATGGCTGGCACCGATTGCATCTAAGGCTTCCTGTGCTTTCTGATTTAACAGTTTCCTTTTAACCGGTCCCCATTTATGCTTTTCGCCAAAACTCTTAAAGAATTTTGTCTCGCCAAGGAATATATTCTCTGCTACTGTAATTCCCGGCACTGTTCCAGTTTCCTGGACAATCATTCCAATTCCATGTTCCAACGAATACAGCATTGATTCCGGCTTCCATTCTTTGTCATGATATGTCATCGTACCGCTGTCTGCGTTCTGCATTCCTGCAATAATAGATGTAACTGTTGATTTACCAGAACCATTCTCTCCAATAAGTCCGAGAACTCTGCCTGAACAAACCTCTATTGAAACATCCTTTAATGCAACGGTAGAGCCAAATCTTTTATTCATATGTTCTACTTTTACTAAGATTTCCTGCTTCATCCATATGCCCCTTCTCTGTAATCATTGTTTTTGTGAAAATCACTTTTCTTTTGTTGTTAAATCTATTATAATCTATTCAAGTGGTTTTCCAATTGTTTGTAACAACCAATTCTATTTACTTTTTTTGATAGATATATCATTTTCTTTATGTTGTTATTGACTATTTTTGATATTTGAATTGGAGGATTCCATTATGGATTATGAAGCGTTAAGAACAGTAGTATATAAATTGAATGAAGATGAGCAGTTTTACAAAAAATATTATTATGCCAAACAGCAGGAGTATTCCCTGCAGGAATTCTTAAGTACTATCAATATAGATGATATACTGCGCCGGCATCTGCTGGTTCCGGAAATCAAAGAAACCATTCCTCCACGCTTTGAAGATAATTTCTTTTTTGATGCAGGAAACCACGTTTCTATTACTGTAACCAGACATAACCGTTACTCTCCGGCACTTACTCACGACCACACTTTCTTTGAACTCTTATATGTCTATGACGGAAGCTGTTCCCAGAAAATCAGTGACAGTCAGCTCACACTGCGCACCGGAGACCTTTGTATTATTCCACCCGGCATCAAACATTCTGTCAGTGTCTTCGATGACAACAGCGTTATCTTAAATATTTTGATTCGAAAAAGCACTTTACATAATATCTTTTTCAATTTTTTAAATTCACCAAACATCCTGTCCGCTTTCTTTTTAAATAATATCTATTCCGAAAACGGCAACGATTATATTGTATTTCACACCGGCAATGATAATGAAATACGTTCTGGCTTTCTCTGGATGTACTGGGAATCTCTGAACCGCTCCCTTTACTGGGATCAGATGATTTCCTACACACTGATGATAACTTTTGGTCTTTTAATCCGGAATTATGAAAAAAGTTCCGAGCTTCCTACTTTCAACCGTAAATCTGATGTGCAGCGTTTTGCCCTGCTTCAATTCATCCAGGAAAATTATGCAACGGTTACATTAGAGCAGGTTGCCGAAAAATTTCACTATACACCTGAACATGTTTCAAGACTTTTTAAAAGCACTACCGGGAAAACCTTTACCCAGCTGTTACAGCAGGTCCGGATTGAAAAAGCCCAGATACTCCTTTCTGATACCAACCTTACGGTTGCAGACATTGCTTCCCAGGTTGGTTATGATACAACGGAACATTTTATAAGACTATTTAAGAAAAATCTGAAAATCACACCAACCGAATATAGAAAAAAAGGGATTATCATCTAATCCCTTTTCCTTGCCAGACAACCTTTTTCATGCTATTTTTAATAAAGAATCGAAAGCAGGTGCTGTTATGATAGAACGTAAAGATTTATTTTCCATTCCTTTTTATAATAAAACACAGTATACCGGAAGCCATCTAGGCATGCGCTACCGCATCGAGAAGCATGTAGAAGATGACTCCACCACTCTGCTTGCCACCTGGTGGCCGGGTCCTTATTGCTTTACCGCTACGCCGGATGAACAAAAAACCAACACCTTCGAATATTCTAACGAAGGTATTGGTCAGGCATGCAACTGGCTCAATCAGGTCTATACAGAAAATGCAGACCTCTTTAAAACTGTTCCTATTTAAAATTTACATCTGATGACGTACAATCTTGTACTCATCATATAACTGATAATACGGGCAGGAATTCGTGTTACCGGTAAGAAATCTTACCATATCATCTTCATCCAGATCCATATCACAGACATAATATTCGTAATCTTCATCATATACAAAATTTACACAGGTATCACAAGTTCCCTGCTCTGCCATAAAATCAACTCTCCTATCTGATGACCTTCTTCGCATTCCGATTGCAGATCATGTCCAGCATATTTTCATCCGGTTCAAAGATAATATCTCCAAGTCCGCTGCCATTCTTATAAATGACTTCATAAGTCTTAGCTCCCGGCTGTTTTGAAGAACAATCCTTTACACTTAACTGGTTGTTGTTATGATAATTATACAATTCATGTGCAGTTGACGGTGCAATCAGCACAACCTCTTCCATCTCAATCTTTGCAATATTTTTTCTCTTTCTCTTTGCCTTGATACGTGCAAAGCTAAGTCTTCCTTCAATATAGGTATATTCCCATTCAATCTGTGATGCAATTTTAAGAAGATACCAGAAAACTGCAAAGATAATTGCAGGAACCAGTAAAATTCCTGGATACACAATAATGGAAACCAGTACACAAAAAATCGCCAATGCGATACAAAGATATCTTAATATTACATTTACCATCGATACCTTCTTATCTACTAAAACTGTGTTTTCAAAAATACTCATACTTTAAACCTCTCAACTTTTTCTTTTTATAGCTGCTTTTTATATGCAGATTCTTTTTAGATTATATCTCTTTTTCCATGATTAATCCAGTAGATTATATTTATTTAATAATTATGTTTTTCAGTAGATTTTTTCGAATTATTTCGTTACAATAGAGGCAAACAGTCCGGGGGCGGGGGAAGCATACGAAATCAAACTATTGTATAGGATATCCCGGCTTTCTATTATTTTTTAATACAGAATGCTGCAGAACTAAGCTGCTTTGTTTTCTTTTGCTATTGAGCCTGTCTCTCCAATGTTTCACAGCATAGCGGCCTGGTTCGCTGATATGCGGATGCATGAGAAAGGCTGTTAGGGGCACTTGGAATTTCATCCTGCAACCGGCAATGCTGGCACAGGACGTGCCAGCAAGGTGCAATCTGAACACGGATGTGAATTTGCACCGGTTGCCGGATGAAACAATATCTTTTCTGAAATTCATAGTGCCCCTTGCAGGCTGTCTGCCGCATCCGCATACAACGGACAGTGACGCTATGCAGTGAAAGCAGCGGAAAGACAGCCTGCAATCAAAAAACAAAACAGCTAAGAACTGCAACGCATTCTGCATCAACAAAAAATAATAGGAATCCGAAATATGCTTACAATATGTTAGACGATTCGTTTTTCTCCCCCGCCACCCAGACAGATTACACGATAAAGGAGATTTCTATGAAAGCATATCATTTAAATAAAGATGCCCTCACCCCAATGTCGGTGGGTGTACAGAAGGAATGGGTTCTGACCAATGGAATCGGCGGCTATGCCGGCAGTTCTGTAACCGGTGCCCATGCAAGAAAGCACCATGGCTATCTGATTGCCAGCCTGCACCCACCAGTAGAACGTTTCGTCATTCTCTCAAAAATCAACGAATGTCTGATTCGTTCTTCCGGGAAAAAGGATTTTACCGTAGAACAATATCTTGCCGGTGATGGCAGCACTGCTTACCGTGAAGGTATTGAATACCTTAATTCCTTTACTTATGACGGGCTGGTACATTTTACCACCAAAGCTCCGGAATTTACCATGACAAAGACTCTCGCCTTTGAACACGGCAAAAATACTATTGCAGTTTCCTATGATATCCAGAATGATGGAGAGGCTGCTACACTGGTGCTGACTCCGCTCTTTAATTACCGGGTACACCATGATGCTTCTACAGTAGACACTTTAAAATTCGATACTACTTATGAGCAGCCGGAAATCAGACTGGTTCCGCAGCAGAATAAAGATGTCACCATCCGTCTTTTTACCGATGACGGAACCGTTGTTCCATGTGAAGAAAAAAATATACCACCGGAATGCAGTTACAAAAAGAACTGGATGTAGAATCCGATGCTTTAGATGATAACTACACGCCATACCAGATTGAATTTCCGCTGGACGCCGGATGCCGCAAGAAAATATCTATCGTCTGCACCATTGAAGATGCTTATGAAAAGGATGCTTTTGCCACTGCTGCCGCAGAAATGGCACGTTTTGATGCGTTAGAGAAAAAAGCTGGCTACCATGATGAACTGGCAGAGACTCTGACCATTGCCGCCGACCATTTTCTTGCATACCGGCAGTCTACCGGACTGATGACTGTTCTTGCCGGACTTCCTTGGTTTACCGACTGGGGCCGTGATACCATGATTGCCCTCACCGGCTTAACTCTGGCTACCGGACGCTATCAGGATGCCAGAGACATCCTGACCACATTTGCCCGCTATGTCCACCACGGCATGGTACCAAATATGTTCCCGGATGAAGGAACCGCCCCATTGTATAATACAGCAGATGCTTCCATGTGGTATTTCTATGCAGTTGGAAAATATCTCGATTACACCGGCACTCCGGAAGATTATGCTTTTGTGCAGGAAACCATTTATCCGAAATTAAAAGAAATTATTGCAGCTTATGAGCACGGAACAGATTTCTCCATCTATATGGAAGAAGATGGACTTATCCATGCCGGAAGCGGTCTTGATCAGGTAACCTGGATGGATGTCCGTGTGGGCGACTGGGTTGCTACACCACGGCACGGCAAGCCGGTAGAAATCAATGCGCTCTGGTATCATGCACTCTGCCTGATGGAACAATGGGCAACGCGCTTTGGGGAAGACGGTTCCCACTATGCTGCTCTTGCAGCTCATGCAAAGGAATCTTTCGCAAAAGAATTCTGGAACGAAAAAGACGAATGTCTCTATGATGTGGTGGACGGGCTGGAAGGTGATGCATCCCTTCGTCCAAATCAGATTTATGCTGTTTCCCTGCCGCACCGGATGTTAGATGCTGACAAGGAAAAGAAGATTGTAGATAAGGTTTACGAGAAACTATATGCCAAAACCGGTCTTCGTTCCTTAAGCCCGGATGATAAGGAATACCATCCGACCTATGAAGGCTGTCTTGATAAACGTGACCACGCTTATCATCAGGGTACTTCCTGGGGCTTCCTCTTAGGCGGTTTCCTGACTGCTTATGTGCATGTCTATGGAACTTCCAAAGAAGTTATCACACAGGTAGATGCCATGTTAGATGCCACCAGAGAGCAGTTCTACCACGGCTGTATCGGTTCTATTGCAGAAATTTTTGATGGTAATGAACCGCACACCTCCCGCGGCTGCTATGCCCAGGCATGGAGTGTCGGAGAAATTCTCCGGGCATATACGGAGGATATTCTGCCGTATAAATAAATCATTTTTATACCAACAGAACCTGCCCCCGGCAGTTTTCTTACGGATGAAAAAAGGGGCTTGATAAACCAAGCCTCTTTTTTCATCCCCATGCAATACCCATATCTCTACGCCGGAATCTGCTCCTTCAACCATGTTTTTTTTCTTCTTCGGAAAGGAAGTCTGCAATGGTATCATAGACATACTGCTGATACTTCCGAAGCAGTGCCTTTTCCCGGCTGTCTAATTCTTCCCAGTCAATAGCCTCCAGATCATATGGCGCAACAGTCAATGTTTCAAATTCCATGAACTGTCCATATTCCGTTTTCTCCGCTTTCTTACAAAGCAGCAGGTTCTCAAGGCGGATGCCGTATTTTCCTTCCAGATACAGTCCCGGTTCATCCGAAGTAATCATACCTTCTTCCATGACAGTTCCGGTGCCATACCGTTCCCGGTAACGGAATGCATTCGGTCCTTCATGTACATTTAACAAATAGCCAACGCCATGGCCTTGTTCCGTGGTTATAATCAAGCCCCATGTGCCACAACGGTTCCCTTGCCAGATAGTCAAGATTGACTCCCGTACAGCCATATTTAAATTTTGCATCCGAAAGATTCAGATTTCCTCGTAATACGGCAGTATAATGCTTCTTCTCCTCTGAGCTTAATGCTCCAAGGGCAATGGTTCTTGTCACATCCGTTGTGCCATCCAGATACTGTCCGCCGGTATCCAGCAGCAGAAAGCTTTTGTTATCCAGTGGAATATTGCTCTTCCCATCCGGCTCATAATGCACAATGGCTCCATGAGCACCGTATGCAGCAATCGGTGCAAAGCTCTGTCCCAGATAACCTTCTCCCTGCCTCCGGAATTCTTCTAATTTATCACATACCGCAAGCTCCGTTATCTGCCGCTTATCTTCCACATGCTTTAACCAGTAGATAAGTTTTGTTAAAGCAATGCCATCCTTCTTATGTGCCAGCCGCTCATGCTCCATTTCGGTGGCATTTTTCACTGCCTTCATAAGCTCAATCGGGCTGTTCTTCTTTACCTTATGTGCCTCTTTTGTAATGGCATCATACAGTGCATAATTTGTCATACTCTCGTCTATAAGAATGCTTTTGTCTGCCGGAATTTCCTTTATATCCGCATAAATCTGTTCATATCTGTAAATAAAGATTTTTTCAGTGGAAAGTCTTTCCTTTAAGTCAGCCGGCACACTCTTTTCATTTACATACCAGCGGATTTCATCCGGTGTAATCAGTACATAAGATAATGCCACCGGATTATATGCAATATCATTTCCCCGGATATTAAAAAGCCATGCGATTTCATCCAGAGATGGAATCAGAAAATAATCCGCCTTGCAATCCACCATTGCTTTTCGTACCCCTGCCACCTTATCCTTCCGGCTCTCACCTGCATATTCCACGCCAAGCTCCCAGATTGGATCACAGGATAATGCAGGACGATTCGCCCAGATTTCGCCTACAACATCCCGGTCTGGAGCAAATGTAATCTTTTTCTCCCGCAATTTTTCTTTTAAACTCTTTGCCATGCCGGTACTTACGGTTCTTCCATCAAACCCCAATACGGTTCCATCTTCCATTTTTTCAGCCAGAAAAGTGCCAATATCCACTACTCCCGGCTGTCCGCTCCGGAATAACGTAATGCCGGTGCCGGCAAGCTGTTCTTCTGCCTGGATAAAATATCTTCCGTCTGTCCAGAGTCCTGCCATATCTTCAGTAATTACCAGTGTTCCTGCCGAACCGTTAAATCCGGAAATATATTCACGGCATTTAAAATATTCTCCTACATATTCTGATGCATGGAAATCATCGGAAACAATGAGATATGCCGCCATGCCGTATTCTTTCATCTTCTGTCTTAATTCCATCAATTCTTCTTTCAAATCTATCACCTCTATGTTATGCTATAATGAATGCAAGCTGGTCAATTACAGTATAGCATTCGTTATTATGAACGGAAAGGAATTCTTTTATGTTTCGCCTGATTGGAAAATTACTTTTCTTTTTCATAAGATTTATCATACATCTTCCGTTCGCCGTATTCCATGGACTGCGGCGGTTCTTTTTTGGTGTCAATTTTGACAAAATGAATGGCTACGAATTTGAAGAATATGCAGCCCGCTATCTTAAGCGCAACGGATATTCAAAAATTACTGTCACCAAAGCTTCCAGAGACTTTGGTGTGGATTTAATCGCAAAAAAACACCGGACTACCTATGCAGTCCAGTGCAAATTATATCAGGGAAAGGTTGGTAACAGTGCCGTACAGGAAGCTGTTGCCGGTAAATCCTATTACGATTGTGATGAAGCAATGGTCATTACCAACAGCGTTTTCTATCCCGGTGCCATTGCCCTTGCCAGAGCCAATGATGTCACGCTCATTGACGGTACCCAGCTAAAACGTCGCAGCTTCCGCTGGGGCAGATTTTTCCGGATTATCCTGCTTCTCCTGTTATGTGGCTTACTGATTTTTTGTATTACATCTCCGGAAACTGCACTTATCTGACATTCAAAAAAGCAGTTCATCCTAATGATTTTATATACAATTATTATACCGTTGTATTTACTCCGTTTACGTTGGCATGCTCATCTTCTGCCATCGGAATTACCAGACATTTCTGTCCGTTGATTACTTCGGATTTAATCTGGGAAACCTTTTCCGGTTTTACACGAAGCACAACATCATAGGTCTTAACTACTTCGTCAGCTTCTTCCTCTATCTGTTTCTCTTTTAACTGCTGTTGCAGCACTTCAACCTGGGCTACCAGCTCTTTTTTCTTTCTGAATCTGCTCATTGGCAGCCAGGGCTTTGCTGTCTACTACATTTTCTGCCAGCGGTGCTTCTTCTGCAAATTCCTCTGCGCAGGTCTTTCCAATCTTTTCTGCCTTTTCCGGTGCAACGCCGCTTTCTTCCATAACATTGGTCAAAAGCTCCGGTGTCAGAATTACCGGGTCTTCTTCCAGTTCTGCTTTCTTCTACCAGATCATTTAAGTTCTGCTGAATCTCCATCAGCACTTCCCCGCTCTTTTCCACATCATCGCCATATGCCTGTTTGACGATAGAATGGAAGGTCATCTTCTGCTCCGTTGCGGTGCGTCTTGCGCCACAGCCTAATCCCAACTCCATAAATTCCGCATGCGGTGCCTTGGTATCCTTAGTATAGAACATCAAGGAATGAATATCTGTACTGCGGTCGGTAAATGCCGGGAATAAGAAACCGCTGTCCGGTACGCTTACCACCCAGTCACGGATTCTTGGTCCGATACGGTTTTCATCTTCTCTGTAACCCAGTCCCGGTTTGGATAACTGTACCGGACAGATTGCACACAGAAGGTATTCAAACACTTCTTCTGATTCATCCAGTGCATTATTATCCGTGGTCTTGGTCATGACATCATAAGCATCATGGAACAGCAAAATCAGATAGTTGCCTGCATAGTCATAGCTTTCAATGACCATATCATAAAAACGTTCCAGTAACTCAGGATTTTTTAATTTACTTTCCCTTAAACCTAAAAGAAACTGTTGTCTTCCTCCTGCTGCTTCTTCATCCAGTGGAAAATTCAATTCCAAAAGATTATTTCCAATGGTTCCTGATAAGGTTTTCTTGGCAATCTCTAAATATTTATAAAATTCTTCATCTTCCAGATTTAAAAATGTCTCACTTAAATCAACGACCTTATTCTTACCGGCATCTACATAACAGCCACACAATCTGGTAAAGGTACAATTTTCTTTTTGTAAAACGTCTCTTTAACTCTGCCACACCTTTTTTATCCATACTATGAATCTACTCCTTTACTACCTTTCTTTTTATTTCTTATGTTTCCAAATCAGACTTTTATAGAACAAAGAATGTGCCTTGGCACATTCCCGCGCCTGCGGCGGTCGCTTGCGACATCTACCTTATACGCCGCAGTGTGCATCCTCGCGGAGCGTTTTTGACTTTACAGGAAAGCAATTTCCTGTAAAGTCAAAAAAAAGCAAGATAAATTTCTTGCTTTTTCGAAAGAGCGATAGACGGGGCTCGAACCCGCGGTCTCGACCTTGGCAAGGTCGCGCGTTACCAACTACGCCACTATCGCATATGCAATTGTATTCTGCAAAGCGGGTGATGGGAATCGAACCCACGTATCCAGCTTGGAAGGCTGGTGTTCTACCATTGAACTACACCCGCAGTTCATTGCCTTTCGGCAATGCCCAGTTCCGGAATCGAACCAGAGACACGAGGATTTTCAGTCCTCTGCTCTACCAACTGAGCTAACTGGGCTTGTGCTGTAAAGCACTCACAGCACTGATTATTTTATCGGAAAAAGCAGGGGTTGTCAAGACAAATTTCCTGCTTTTTTCATTTTTTCTTTTTTATTCCGGTGGTACGATAACTCTGTTCCGTTTTTATGTATTTCGGCTTTATTCTACGGTAATAAGTGCCATGGAATAAGATGGCAGTGTCAGTTCATTATTATCCAGCGTAATTGTATCTTCTCCGGTCAGAAGCATTCCACCGATAGTACCTTCTCCGCCTAAATCTACACCTGAAATGTCAACCTTCTGAGTTTCCTGGGAAAGGTTAAATACCAGTAATGTGGTTTTACCATCATATGTCTTGGTAATTGCTGCTATATTCTTATCAGAAAGATTCTCTACATTTGCAGCGATACCACGGGCGATTTCCGGATAACGGTTTCTCAGGCGGATTGCCTGTTTGAAATAATTATAAATGGAATCCGGGTCATCCTGCTGGTCTTCCAGGCTTCCATTTGTCATCTTAATGCTTTCCATTCCATCCTACCTTTACACATACCCTCTGCAGATGCATCTGAGGACCACTGCATTGGTGCACGCTTATTTTCATCTTTTCCAGAGCCTTTCATACCAATTTCTTCCCCATAATAAAGAAATACATTGCCGCTCATCATAAGATTCATGGCTCCGGCAGTTTTAATCTGTGCAGCCTTATACTCGCCACTATAGTATCCGGCACCTCTTGCCATATCATGATTTGTATAAAACGGTGCATCAATATAATTTTCATTATACTGGCTTAAAAGCTCATCCATTTTGCCGCAGACATTGGCATATCCTTTTGCTCCGGACTCTGAGCTTCCTTTTACTGCATTGGCAATAATCCCATCGCCATCTCCAAAATCAAAATTGAATACACTATCAATTCCACTTTCCAGATATTTTGCATATGTCTCACGATCCGTCCAGACCTCTGCCACGATATAGGAATTCTCATCTTTTGCCTTTACCATATCATTAAACCATTTTAAGACTTCCACATTTTCTGTGGTATTATCTGAAAAATATTCTTTGGCACCATCCATACGGAAACCATCTACCCCAAGATCCATCCAGAAGGATGTAATCTCATCAAATTCAGCTCTCACCGCTTCACAATCAAGGTTCAAATCCGGCATTTCACTCCAGAATTTTCCTTCATAATACCAATTGCTGCTGCCAGCTTTATAATACACACTGCTTAACTGATCTGTTGTAAAGTTATAATAATCTACATACGGACAAACGCTGCTATCCGGCTGCTGTCCGTCACTTAATCCCTCCAGATATTCCACTGCCTGTGTAAACCATGGGTGCTTGGACGATGTATGGTTAATCGGGAAATCAATAATCACACGGATTCCGCGCTTGTGGCATGCTTCGATTAACTGTTTGAAATCATCTATAGTTCCATACTGCTCATCAATATTTTCATAATCAGAAATGTCATATTTATGATAGGTCGGTGATGGCATGATCGGCATCAGCCAGATTCCATTACAGCCAAGGTCTGTATCTGTACTGTCATCTCCATCATTGATATAATCCAGTTTATCAATTAATCCCTGGATATCTCCGATTCCATCTCCATCACTGTCATAAAAGCTATATAAAAACACTTCATAATAGGTGCGGTATTTATCATCAATGATATTCAGTTCTCCTGCATTTGCCTTTGCCATAGCAGAGTCTTCCACACTTGCGGTCTTTTCAGTTTCTGTCGCCGCAGCAGTCTCTGTTCCCGCAGCATTGTTATCCTGTCTGCCGCCACAGCCGGCACCTATAGTTCCAAGGGTAAGGCACAATGCAAGAAGTAACGCCTGTAGTCTTTTTTTCATATGATTCTCCTTTTCTTCTCTTTCTTATTTCGTTGAAATGAAGGGGTGATGTAAATGCGATGCTTTTGTTCTGCATTTGAAATAACGTTATTTTCCAGGCAGAATGCTCCAATTCTAACCAGCACATTTTTCTTTTCTTATTATCATCTGTCTTTCCAATGTTTGACAGAATGCAAGTGGTTGTCCGGCTGAATGCGGATACCATTTTGTGACTGGTTAGGGGCGCTTGGAATTTCATCTAGCAACCGGCAACGTTGGCACAGGACGTGCCAACGAGGCGCAACTGGAACACGGATGTGACTTTGCGCCGGTTGCCGGAATAGATATAATGTAGATTGAAATTCTTAGCGCCCCTTACCAGTTGCATGAGGTATCCGTATCAGCCGGACAACCACTGCATCCAGTCAAAGCAATGGCAAGACATCTGAAAATCAGAAAAATGTACTGCCAAGAATTGAGACGCATTCTGTCTGAATGAAAATACCTGTTATTTCAAACACAGAACAAATATCCTTCGCAATCTTCCACGCCCTTCATTATCAACTGATATAACAAAGAGAGGCAAAAGCCTGCCTCTCTTTTAAACATTTTAAACGGCTGTAATATTTAGCCCTTTACTGCTCCACTCATTCCCTCTACATAGAATTTCTGTGTAAACATAAAGAGGATAGCAATAGGAATAGATATTACTACAGCACCTGCTGCAAAACATGTATACCAGCTGTTGATATACTCTTTCTCTAACATCTTCCATAAACCGATAGATACGGTAAACTGGTCTGCATTTGCACCACAGATAACCTTTGCAAATACGAAGTCAATCCATGGTCCCATGAAGGAAGTCAGGATGGTGTATACAATAATTGGTTTACTAAGTGGAATGGTAATCTTAGTAAATACCTGCCATCTGCTCGCTCCATCAATGATTGCTGCCTCGTCCAAGGATTTTGGAATGGTATCAAAGAATCCCTTTGCTACATAGAATCCAACACCACTACCTGCGGAGAATACAATAATCAACGCAATACGAATCATGGATCCTTCGGATAATCCCAGTGCCTTTAAGATAAAGTATACCGCAATCATGGACATGAAGGATGGGAACAGACCTAAAATCATTGCAATATTCATAAACGGTTTTCTCATTTTAAAACGCATTCTTGACATACAGTAAGATACTGAAAGTACAAAGATGGTTGAAATGATACAGGTAAAGATTGCAATAATCAATGTATTCATGAACATTTTCGGGAAGTTCAGAATACTGGTATCTGTAAATAGCTTAACATAATTGTTTAAAGTATAAGTCTTCGGGAAGAAGGTCTCAACATAAGAACCTTTCTCCGCACGGAAGCTTGTAAGTACTACCCAGAATACCGGAAGTACCCAGATAAATGCTAATATTGCAAGAAATATATGAATCAAAACATTTACAAATGTTTTACGTACTTTTGCGCCTGATGTGGCTGTTTTCTGCTTACTCATTACATGAATCCCTCCTCATCTTTGTAGGATGCGGTATTACGATAAGTAACCAGGGCAACAATAGCCAATACCACGAATGTCATAATACCAATAACGGCACCCAGGTTAAAATATTTCTTATCAACAGTCAGCTTATACAACCAGGTAACCAAAAGGTCTGTCTTTCCTGCGGTTGCATCCACCGGAGTAGGATTTCCTCCGGACAGCAGGTAGATAACGTTGAAGTTATTGATGTTTCCTGTAAACTGTGTAATTAAGTACGGTGTCATTACAAATAACATATATGGCAGAGTAATTTTGAAGAAAGTCTGGACAGCATTAGCACCATCAATCTTTGCTGCTTCGTATAACTCAGCCGGGATATTCTGTAATATACCTGTTACCTGCAGAATAGTATATGGAATACCTATCCACAGGTTGATTACAATAACTGTAACCCTTGCCCACATTGCCTTGGTAAAGAACGGCAATGCTGTGTCAATAATACCATATTTCATAAGCAGTGTGTTAACAATACCGGTTGGCTGTAACATACTTCTCATGATCAGCAGGGAAACAAACTGAGGTACTGCGATGGATAATACAAAGCAGAATCTCCAGAATCCCTTTGCTCTTGTTTCTTTCCGGTTGATAATGATTGCAAGAATCATACCGAAAATATAGTTTAATGCTGTTGCAAATACAGCCCAAATCAGGGTCCATCCTAATACGGAATAGAACTGTTTTCCAATACTGTCTCCAATATTCAATATTTTCTTAAAGGTAGCAAATCCAACCCAGTCGAATAACACTAAGTGTTCTCCAGATGTACTGTAGTTGGTAAATGCCATTGAAATATTGTAAATCAATGGCAAAACAGTAAAGATCAAAATTCCCATCAGTGGGAGTGCTAACAGTAATTTATGTAAATTTTGATCAAACAAACTCTTGAAGTCTTCTTTAAAGGTGTTCAGGTGCTTTCCTGATTTTGCCAGCAGTTCTGATTTATATGAACTTTTTACTGCTTCCCTCCATACAATGATAAATATGAAGGTAATATATAATGTTGCAACTCCATAAAGTAAGATAAGCTGTGAATTATCACCAGCCTGATATTCATAAATACTCTTTGCATCATTCCATACCTTTTCCCTGCTCTCTCCATCCAAGTGATGGCAGCATGGAAACTGCATAGAATCCATAAGAAATCATGTAATAAAGATACGCAACCTCGATTGCCAAAAACATAAGACCTTTTACAATCTGTTTATGCGCAATATTGCCCAAGCCCATGATCAACATGGAGAGCTTAGTAATTGCATTTCCCTTAACTAACGCACCAGTAACAGTATATGGTGTCTGGAACTCTTTTGCTTTTTTTTTTTTGTAGCAGCCTTCTTCACGCTATGGCGCCTCCTATACTCTCTATAGTAAGACATCCAGGGTACCGTTGCCGGTATCCTGGAGTCCCCGGTTCTTTCCAAACCGCTGTTTTAGGAATTCTTATAATGAACTTCCAATTACATCTTCTGCTTATTCAGCAACGTCTGTATTCATAGTTGTGTTCATTTCTTCTGTCTTCTCAGCAGCGTTGTCTTTTGTTACTTCGCCAGACTGGATATTTTTACCCATATTCTCTGCTGGTGACCAGTAGTTACCCATTTCTTTACATAATGGCTGCATGATAGATGTATCTGTCATAACATTTGTAACTGCTGTTGCGATTGGATCGTCAGCTAAAGAGATGTTGATGTTTGAAGGAAGGATGTTTCTCATTTCATAATGAGCTGTCTGAGCCTTCTCACCTGCTAAGTAAGCTGCAAGAGACATAGCTACCTGCTGGTTCTCAGCATTAGGATTAACACCGATTGCTTTAGATCCGATGAAGGATTTCATCTGACCTTCTTTTCCGTCGATTGTAACGGTAGGAAGAGCTGCAACACCCATGTTGTCGCCAAGTTTTTCTTTAACTGCTTCAGCATCCCATGTTCCGGAGAATAATGCTGCTACACTGTCGCCTAATCCTGCAAGACCAGATCCATCAGCATCTACTAAGAAGTTAGGATTAGCTGCTAAGTCTACTAAGTACTCTGTAACTGCTGCTGCTTTGTCTCCGCTGAAATCAATACCAGCGTCAGTGTCTGTTCCATCACCGAATAATGTACATCCGTTAGCTACATAGAATGACTCGATATACCAGGAATCAGTTAATTTGAAAGAAACTTTCTTTCCAGCTTCTCCAGCTTTCTCTAACATTGTATCAAAGTTCTTTACATCATCCTCTGAGAATACGCTCTTATCGTAGTACATAAACCATGTATTAGGAGTAAATGGGAATGCTACTACTGAATCGTTGTATGTAACAGATGCAAGGATAGAATCAGAGTTTGTAGATGTTACATATCCAAGATAATCTCCACCAAGCTCTGATAATGCGCCTGCAGATACCAGATCTGGGATGTTATCGTTAGCAAGCATGTAAACATCTGCTGCTGCTTCAACGTCTTTTGTTACGTTGTCTTTTGCTTCACCCTCTGCACATACACCATAATTGAAGTTGATTTTCCAGTTTGGATGCTCAGCTGCAAATGCTTCACACTGATCCTGAAGCCAGTTTGTATCCTGATCTTCCTGTGGGCTCCATACTGTTAAGTCACCCTCCCAAGCTTCATCTTCTGCTGCAGGTTCTTTTTCTGTTGCTGCTGCTACTTCAGTATCTTTCTTGTCTGTGTTCTTGTCTGTGTTCTTGTCTGCGTCTTTGCTACCGCATCCTACCATGGATACTGCCATAGCTGTTACAAGAAATAATGATAATGCTTTCTTTTTCATTTTCTTCCTCCTTAAAAATGTGATTTCGATTAAGCATTTATATAAAACGGTAATCCGTTCTATATCATATAGAAATTATCTGCGGTATACTGCCGCAATGGTGCGGATCCATGCTCTTCGTTCTTCACTCAGAGTATCTTTTCCCACCCGCCATTTCCAGTTCTGTCCGACTGTGGATGGCTGATTCATTCTGGCTTCATTGCCAAGCTGTAAAATATCCTGCATCGGAATAATTACCACATCCGCTATGCTTGAATAAGCCAGACGGATTAAGGCGTCCGGAATTTCTTCCTTCGAGCCGATATTCAAATATTCATAGAGGTAAGCCAGTTCATATTCTGTCTTATCCCGGAAATAACCAACAACAGTATCATTATCATGTGTTCCGGTATATACCACTATGTTATTTTCTTCAAAGTTATGTGGAAGATTTTCATTTCCTGTATTTCCATCAAATGCAAACATCAGGATTTTACTTCCAGGCCATCCAATTCTTGCAAAAAGCTTTCTGCTCCCGGCGATGGCACTTCCGGCATTGTCTGCTATAATTCTGCAGTCACCGGCACTTTCTTCCATCACATCTGTCAATTTCTTTCCAGGACCCTTGTTCCATTTCCCATTGCAGCAATCTTTTTCCTGAAACGGAATCGTATAGTACCTCACAACTCCAAGGAAGTGGTCAATCCGGATTACATCATATAATGCTGCGTTTTTCTCAATCCGGTGCCTCCACCAGTCAAACTGATGCTCTTCCATATAGGAGTAGTCATATACGGGATTGCCCCATTTCTGACCTTCTTCCGAAAAATTATCCGGCGGGCTGCCTGCTACATGCTGCTGGCTTCCGTCTTCTTCTAATAAGAAGAGCTTCCGGTCTGCCCACACATCGGCACTGTCCATAGCCATATACAGCGGTATGTCCCCAATAATCTGTATTCCTCTTGTATTTGCGTACTGTTTTAAGAATTTCCACTGTTCATAAAATTTATACTGGCAGAACTTCCAAAACAGGATCTCTTCTTTTAATAATTCTGTATATTCCTGTAATGCCTCCGGTGTACGGTTTCTGATTCCCGGTTCCCATGCCATCCATTCCCGGTTATTTTCTTTTCCTTTGACTGCCATAAACAATGCATAATCAGCCAGCCAGCAATCATTGTCTTCTTCAAACTTCCGGAAAGAAGGCTTTGCGGTATCAAACCGTTCAAATGCTTTCTTTAATATCTGAAAGCGGTTTTCAAAAAGATTGGCATAATCAACATCTTTCTCATCTGCACCCCAGTTATAGCTTCGAATCTCGCTTTCCATAAGCAGACCGTCGCGAACCAGGTCATCTAAATCTATCAAATACGGATTTCCTGCAAATGCTGATATTGACTGATACGGACTGTCTCCAAAACTGGTTACCAATTGGAAGTATCTGCCAGTATCTTTGTTTCAGGTCTACAAGTAAGTCTACGAAATTGAAAGCTGCATCACCCAGAGTTCCGATTCCATAATCAGACGGAAGACTTGTTATTGCCATCAGGATTCCTGCTCCTCTGGTTAGTCTCTTTGCCTCCAATGTTTTTCCCCCACATCGGTTTTTATTTTTGCTTTTCGTTAATTTTCGTATCTGAGGTTATTTTACGTCTTTTTAACATTTTTGTCAAACAAAACGGTCCTTTTAACATTATTTTTGCCATTTTTGACGGAATTCACATTGTTTTTTGGTTATATTGCTATTCAAAACCCTGTTTTTTTCGAAAAATATTATTTTGCAGTACTTGCACCTGTCATGCAAATTCTATATAATACAGAATATAAAAAGTTTTTGATATAATTTTTCTTAAAATATACCAGATTTATGGAGGCTTGTTATGGTCACAATTAAAGATATTGCCAACCGGCTCGGCATTTCCGTCAGCACTGTTTCCAAAGGATTAAACGGCGCCAGTGATATCAGCGAAGATTTACGGCAGATGGTTCTTGATACCGCTGTAGAAATGGGATATCAGTCCAAGAAGATGAAAAAGGATGAAAACAAGAAGCTTTGCCTTTTTATAGAAAATATGGAATATGAAACAGCCAACCAGTTCGGATACGAAATCATCCTAGGTTTCCGCCAGGCTGCTTTCCGGAATGGCTGGTCCGTCAGTGTAGTTCCGGTTACTCCCGCTTTCCAGATGACCGAAAAATATGATACTTATATGTTAAAGAACGGTTATTCCGGTGGGTTCCTGGTAGGCTTTGCTCTCCATGATGACTGGATGCGGCAGCTTGCCTTCACCTCCATTCCGACGGTTCTTTTCGATAATTATATTAAGAAGAATCCACATGTGTGCTATGTGGGAACAGATAACTTTGAAGGAATTGAATCTGCAATCGACCATCTCTATCAGCTTGGGCACAAAAAGATTGCTTTCCTCAACGGTTCTCTCTATTCCATGGTCAGTGAGAAACGTTATCAGGCATATTTAGATGCCATGAAATCCCACAATCTTCCAGTAGAGGAAGATATGGTTGCACATGGCTACTATGTTGCAGACAGTGCAAAATATCATGTACCGAATTTTCTTGCTGCCGGAGCAACAGCAATTCTCTGCAGTAATGACCTGATTGCTTCCGGAGTCATTACAGAATGCCGGCTTCGAGGTTTTTCTGTTCCGGATGATATCAGTGTGGTTGGTTTTGACGACCTGCCGATTTCTTCTTTCTTAGAGCCGCCACTGACTACAGTCCGTCAGGAAAGAACCGAGCTCGGCAAATGTGGATATGCTGCTCTGAGCAACCTTATTAATCATGTCTCCGTCAGCATGACTTTACTGCGTCCGCAGCTTATTACAAGAGCATCTACTGCTCCATGTGCAGAGCGTGAAGAAGAGGCAGAAGAAGAATAGGACTATTTATAAAAAAAGGAAGCGGTTACCGCTTCCTTTTTTAATGCCCGCGACCGGAATCGAACCGGTACTGTGTCACCACAACAGGATTTTAAGTCCTGCGCGTCTGCCAGTTCCGCCACGCGGGCAAGTATCTTTTATAGTTACATAAAAAATTCTCATTGCATAACCACAACGAATGGGCAGAGGTGGATTCGAACCACCGAAGCAATTTGCAGCAGAGTTACAGTCTGTCCCCTTTGGCACTCGGGAATCTGCCCATTTATCAGTCCTTAATTGTCCTGACGAATATAGATTATAGCATAACGCCCTGCTGTGTGCAAGGCGTTTTTATGCATTTTTTGCATTTTTATTTTGCCATTTTTTATTCTTCCGGATTCTTTCTCTTCAGAATGACAGCTGCATGCTTTGGCAATGTAATATCCAGTCTTCCATTGACGATGTCATAGCTGACAGAAGAAATGGAGTATCCATTTTCACTGGTAAAAAGTATCTGTTCTAAAGTTCCATACTTCGGAAGCCCCACTGCCCATACAGACAAATCAATGTGCCGGATATTTTCATCATTATTTACAATAATGACAAACTGCTGTTCCCGGTTAAATCTTCCATAGCAGAGAAGATTATCCTCGCCATTTAAAAATTTCACACTTCCGGTACGAAGTGCCGGGTTTTTTATGAATTCTGATGATATCACGATGGAAACGAATCAGCTCTTTATCTTCCCTGCCCCACGGATAAGTTCTGCGGTTATCCGGATCTGTAAATCCACATAGTCCGGCTTCATCACCGTAATAAACAGTAGGTGCTCCCGGCCAGGTCATCTGAATAACAACCGCCTCCCGGAGAACTGCTGTATTTACGCCCTCTTCTGCCGCTTTTGTTCCAAGTTGTTCCGCTCTGCCCACCTTATGATTGGTTCTGGTTAAGAATCTGGAATGATCATGGTTGGAAAGTTCATTCATGGAGCACTGCAGCGATGGTGTCAAAAAGCTTGCCATATAATGCTTCATAGCGCCTTTAAAGTTCTCAAACTTTCCGATATTTTCCGGTTTAAAATCATCACTGTGTTTCTCCATTCCGGTCAGAAACCAGGTTACCGGCTCCATAAAAGCATCATAGTTCATAACCGTATCCCACTGGTCTCCACCCAGCCAGTCTCTCGGGTCGCCGTAATGTTCTGCCAAAATCACCGCCTGCGGGTTGGCTTTCTTTACGGCATCACGGAATTCTCTCCAGAACTGATGGTTATATTCCGGACTGTGTCCCAGATCTGCCGCAACATCCAGTCTCCAGCCATCGGCATTATAAGGTGGAGAAACCCATTTTGCAGCCACATGCAGAATATAATCGTGTAATGTATCTGAATCTTCGTAATTAAGCTTCGGCAATGTATCATGTCCCCACCAGCCATCGTAACTTCCGTTATCCGGCCATGCATTCTGATCATGGAACTGGAAAAAAGTCATTGTACGGACTGTCCTTGCTGATATAGGCTCCCGGTTCATAGCCTGCTTCACTACGGTAGATTTTTTCACGATCCAGCCATTTATTAAAGGAACCGCAGTGATTAAATACCCCATCCAGGATGACACGGATGCCCCTCTGGTGCGCTTCCTTTACCAGCGTTGCAAAAAAGTTCATTGCTTGCCTCCAAATTCCGTTTATCCGTCACGCGGGTGATATAGCGGCTGGCATGCTGGTTATTGCGGTCACCCGGTTGTAAAAGTTCTCCCTCATCCACCACTATTTTGCCGTAATGAGGATCAATATAATCGTAATCCTGAATATCATATTTATGATTGGACGGAGAAACGAACAGTGGATTGAAGTATATCACCTCTATTCCAAGTTCTGTGAGATAATCCATTTTCTTTCTCACGCCCTCTAAATCTCCGCCATAAAATTCTGCTACCGAAAAATTCTCCGGGCATTTCTCCCAGTTATCTACCTTCTGACTGGTAGTACGGATATAGAAATATTCATCCGTCAGCGGGTCGTTGGAAGTGTCTCCATTGTAAAAACGGTCTGTTAAAATCTGATACATAACCGCCCCCTTTGCCCAGTCCGGCGTGGAAAAGCCCGGTACAATTTCAAAATTATACTGCGGTCTTGGTGTCTGATTCACGCCATAGCGGTCAAAGATACAGTGAAGCATTCCCGTCTCAATTTCAAAGTAATAGTAGAAATGCTCCTCTGTCATACGGATTTCTACGGAATAATAATCAAAGAGCCCCTCTGACTCGGTCTTTTCCATAAAATATTTTTTCTGTTCTGTGCAAAGCCAGACTGCATCTACATTATCTCTTGCTGTACGAAAACGAATGGTCACCAGCTCTCCGGCTTTGGGTTCTGCCGGACTACGATAATCTTCTGTTCCATCAGAAAAGAGTGCGCGTTTTCTAAGAATCGGGCGCATCTGCATAATATACTGCTGAATTCTGTTCAATTCATAAATCGATTGCTGTTTCTTCATCATCTTACAACAAGCCTCTCGTTTCTAAATAATTATTTTTATTACTATAATATACGAAAGTTCCAAAGATTACAACCAGAAAAGGACGGATACATTTTCCGTATCCGTCCCCTCTTAAAGAAGTAACTCTATGAAATCTATTATATACCTAACTCCGCCTTTACGTCTGATACCCATTCTTCTACGGTACCATACCATTCAATCATTTCATTTAATTTGTCTTCTTCAATTTCAGTGTCTCCCTCTAACAACTCTTTGTGCTGCTGTAAGACATCTGCCATTTCAACCATGGTATCAATCACATCCTGGTCGTATGCATCCGGATCCGCATTGATGGCATTCGCTACTTCATTGAATGGTGTGCTTGCTTTATTGAATGCATCAATTGCAGCCTGTTTATCCGTTCCCCCGCAGGCAGCCAGTGAAATGCACATAGTTAATACCACTAAACATGAAATTATTTTCTTCATTTTTATCTTCCTCCTGTCTTTTGTGTGTCATCCTCGACTTAGATATATTTTATCATTCTTTATTATCCAGCAGGAGATTCACGTCTCAAACGGCAGTAAAATGTACTGAATCGACATTCTTTTCCGACAGATTCAGGCGGAGTATAAAATACTCTTTTTCCAACGAAAATGTATATACACCTCCATAGCGTTCCACAATGGCACAGATACTCCGGGTTCCGATACCATGTCCTTTTTTCTTTGAAACCGGGACTCCGTTTTCGAAGATTGGTGCTCCGGCACAAGAGTTTTTATCTGTAAAAATATCTGCTGCTGTTTTTCATAAATCTGTACTTCTATTCTGGCTTCTTTTCCCTCTTTTTTGTACTTCCCTGCAGGCATGGATGGCATTTTCCAGGGCATTAGACAATAGCACACACAAGTCAGTATCACTTATCACCGTCTTCGCTTTCATGCCGCCTTCCACTTTCATCACAATTCCTTCCGCTTCTGCCCTTCCTGCAAAGGATGACAAAATCAGATTCGCAGCTTCGTTTTCACAATACTGTATCACCTTCTGCTGATCCAGCTCATTACAGATATCAGATATATAATCCTCTGCCTTCTGTATCTGATGGTTCTCCAAACAGGCATATAGATATTGTAAATGATGACGCAGGTCATGGCGGTAACGGCTGCCAGATTCTGTGACTCCCGTAACGCCGTTATTTCACGCATGGACTGTGCCACCTGCATATCAAGGCTTTTTTGAATCTCCCTCATCCGGTTTTCTTCCTGTCCTTTTGTAAAGTTATACAACAGGAACACAAGATACGCTCCACAACAGATAAATGGCATAAATTCCACGACAACCGGAGCCCCACTGGACAAAAGATCTGTATACACTCTTGTCAGATAATCAAATACATAATACAGCACCGGTATCACACCAAACTGACACTGCATTTTTCTGGAATAACAGGAAATATAACGGACTGCCGGCGTCATAAAGTGCAGCAGTCCAAACAGTAGTGGCAGGGTAATCAATAATTCCACCGCATCCAGCATCAATGCTCCTCCGCCCAAAATTTCCACTGTAAGAAGTGCCAGCCAGCGTCGTAACTGGCAGCACAGGTAGGCTGCCATCACAGAGAAAAAACGGCCATAACAATTTACCGGTCAGTCCACATAACAGTAAAATCAACGGAACATGTACCAGAAGCGGATAAATCTGCCTCAAAAAGCCATCCTCCCATACATAGTAAATAATCCCCTGTGCAATTGGAATCAGTGCGATGCATATCCAGAATATGATCCGGTTTTTCCGCCGGTCCAGTGCATCACAGAAGGACGCCGCCAGCACACTTCCAAAAACACTGACTGCCACATTGTTAAGAAGGGACATCCAAAGGCTCATAACGTCACCTGCCCATCTTCAAATGCATTTTTCAGAAATGCACTCTTTATTTCATTGTATTTCCCTCTTGGAATAGGAATTTCCACAAGACTTGACATCGTAATGGTACGATAAGAAAGATTCTTTATATATTCCAGATTCACAAGATATGAACGATGTGGACGTATAAAAGTTCCATAAGGCATAAGCTGCCGGCCCAGTTCATCCATGCTGCCGCTGCATTCATATACCGTCCCATCGGTCAGATGTATCAATAATGTCCTGTGGATTACTTCGCAGTATTCCAGCTGTTTTAACGCAATCCGGGCAATTCCCGTCTTACAGCGCAGTACAATACTACTGCCATGCTCTTTTTCCATCTGTTCTAACATAGAATCCAGTAGATGATAGAAGCTGCCCTTTTCAATCGGTTTCAACTGGTAATAATATGCTTTCACCTCATAAGACTGCACCGCAAACTCCACAGAAGAAGTAAGAAAAATAATTTTGATATTATTATCAAACTTCCGAATCTCGGATGCCGTTTGGATTCCATCTACCCCCGGCATTAAAATATCCAAAAACAAAATGTCAAAGCGGGTTCCTTTTTCCATTTCATTCAGTAAATCCAGCGGACTGTGATAGACTTTTGCATCTATTCTGTAATCACGCTCCCTGCGATACTCCTCCAGTAAGCTCTGCAGTTCTTTTTAAAACCGTATCGTCATCATCGCAAAATGCTGCCTTTATCATGTTGTATCTCCCATCTATGTATCAGCTTTATCGAAATATTCTTTTCTTAAGATTCATTATAGGCAGTTTTTGGACCGATGTCCACTGTTTGAGGGATGGGAGTTTTCTATGCGAGATAAGTGAGGGAAAAGCTCCCTCACCTACTCGCGTAACAAAGAATGTGCCTTGGCACATTCTCGCGCCTGCGGCGGTCGCTTGCGACATCTACCTTATACGCCGCAGTGCGCATCCTCGCGGAGCGTTTTTTACTTTACAGGAAAATAATTTCCTGTAAAGTAAAAAAAAAAGACGACCTTTCGCACGGTCGTCCTTTTTGGAGAAGGTATTTTTACTATGGGGTGTAGCAAAAATTATATAATGTATTGGGGGGTTTTTACGTTAATTATAGTACCATTTTCCCATTCAAAAGTGTGCACAAACTTCCAAAAAAATTCACATTCCTTTTATTCAATCTGTATAGCCCATAAATTTCATATCTAAAATACCACTTATTTTTTGCACAAAAGAATGGCTTTTTAGGCTTCTATTTTGGTCTGACCATTTTTCTGCTCTTTTCCTCACCCGTCACTTTTCCTCATTACTTGCGGAACAAAGAATGTGCCTGGCACATTCTCGCGCCTGCGGCGGTCGCTTGCGACATCTACCTTATACGCCGCAGTGCGCATCCTCGCGCAGCGTTTTTTACTTTACAGGAAAGCAATTTCCTGTAAAGTAAAAAAGACAGCCACCGATCGGCTGCCCTTTTAAGGAGAAGGTATTTTTACTATGGGGTGTAGTAAAAACTATATATATAATGTATTGGGGGTTTTTACGTTAATTATAGTACCATTTTCCCATTCAAAAGTGTGCACAAACTTCACAAAAGTTACACATGCTTTTTGTACACTTTGTATAGTACCTTTTTCCCATTTTCGAAAAAAACCTTCTCTTTGGCTTCTACTCCTCCGTTGTCTCAGTTACAACATCAGCTCCGCTCTGGAATAATGCTTCAAATTCATCTCTTCCAATCTTTTCTTTTTCCAAAAGAAGGTCTGCTGATTTATGGAGTACATCACTATTTTCCTGAATGATTGCCCTTGCTTTGGCATAGCATTCGTCAATGATGCGTTTTACTTCTTCATCAATTTTGGATGCAACACCCTCGCCATAGCCTCTGGTATGTGCAAGATCTCTTCCGATAAACACTTCGTCATCATCATTGTTATAATTAATCAGTCCGACATTTTCAGAAAATCCGTATTTCGTTACCATTGCTTTGGCAAGCTCGGTTGCCTGCTTGATATCCTGTGAAGCTCCGGTTGTGATATCATCAAAAATCAACTCTTCTGCCACACGTCCACCTAAGGAAACAATTATCTGCTGCAGCATTCTTCCCTTGGTATCAAACATTTCATCACGCTCCGGCAATGGCATCGTATAGCCTGCTGCTCCACCACCGGTTGGGATAATGGATACGGTATATACCGGTCCCACATCAGGCAGTACATGGAATAAAATCGCATGACCCGATTCGTGATATGCGGTAATCTTCTTTTCTTTCTCGGTAATAATCCGGCTCTTCTTCTCCGGACCGACACCTACTTTTAAGAAGGATTCCTTAATATCTTTCTGAATAATATAACTTCTGTTTTCTTTGGCTGCAACAATTGCCGCCTCATTTAAAAGATTCTCCAGGTCTGCTCCGGTAAAACCTGCTGTAGTCTGTGCAATCTGTTTCAAATCCACATCCTCTGCCAGGGGTTTATTCTTTGCATGTACCTTTAAGATTTCTTCTCTTCCACCAATATCCGGACGCCCCACATGTACCTTACGGTCAAATCTGCCCGGACGCATAATTGCAGGGTCTAAGATATCAACACGGTTGGTTGCTGCCATTACGATAATTCCTTCGTTGACACCGAAACCGTCCATCTCTACTAGGAGCTGGTTCAACGTCTGCTCACGTTCATCGTGACCGCCACCCATTCCGGTTCCTCTGCGCCTTGCCACTGCATCAATCTCATCGATGAATACGATACACGGTGCATTTTTCTTGGCTTCTTCAAAAAGATCACGTACACGGGATGCGCCGACTCCGACAAACATCTCTACAAAGTCTGAACCGGAAATACTAAAAAACGGCACTCCTGCTTCTCCTGCAACTGCCTTGGCAAGCAGAGTCTTACCGGTTCCGGGAGGTCCCACCAGAAGAACTCCCTTCGGGATTCTCGCTCCCAGTCTGGTATACTTTCTCGGCTCTTTTAAGAAATCTACGATTTCTTCTAATTCTTCTTTTTCTTCCCGCAGTCCTGCCACATTTTCAAAGGTTACATTGCGGTTCTCATCGGTGGTCATCTTTGCCCGGCTTTTTCCAAAATTCATCATCTTGCTGCCACCACCACCGCCTGCTGCCTGATTGTTCATAACAATCATAAACAGAATAAACATTGCTCCAAACACAAGTAAGAGCGGCAATAAATTCATCAGCCAGTTTTCTGCCGGAATATCATTCACCACATAAGAAGTAAATTTTTCCTTATCCATCAGCGATTGAGCCTCACTGACATCCAGCACATATAAGGTCTCTTCTGACTTATCCGTTTTGACAATATCCAGTCTTCCGGTTGGATAAACTCTGTTTGGCTGCACTTCTACAGATTTAATCTCATCATCAGCCAGTTCCTGTTTAAACTGGGCATAATTATAGTCATCCTGATTCAGATGCTGTCCGTCCAGTAAGAACCAGACCAAAACCACAACTACAATCAGACTGATATAAAAGCCCCATCCTCTATATGATTTCTTCACGCAAACTCCTTCCTATCCCAAATCAAGAATGCCAATGTATGGCAGATTGCGATAGCGCTGGTCATAATCAAGACCATATCCTACTACAAATTCATCCGGAATTTCAAAACCGGTATAATCTACCGCAACGTCTGTTATCCTGCGATCCGGTTTATCTAACATTGCACACAATTTTAAGCTCTTCGGTCCTCTGGCGGATAAATCATCCAGCAGATAACGCAGTGTTCTTCCTGTATCAATAATGTCTTCAATGACAATTACATTTCTACCTTCAATAGATTCTTCCAAATCTTTCTTTATGGTAATTTTTCCACTGGACACGGTTGACGCGCCATAACTGGAAACGCACATAAAATCAATTGTTACCGGCACGGTAATACGCTTTGCCAGTTCACAGGTAAAGAATATACTTCCCTTCAGTATGCAGATTAAATGAACGCTTTCACCTTCATAATCCTTGCTAATTCTTTCTCCTAATTCAGCAATTTTACGATCAAGTTCTTCCTCTGAGAGTAATACACGAATCTGCTCACTCATTGTCTTCTCTTCCTCCATAATATTGTATTTCCAAAATCGTCTTCGTTGTACTGCTTACTTTGTAATATGCACTGATCCGGTATCCCACAATCCACAGGATATGAGCACCGTCTGCCACCAACGGAATAGTGTCCCGCTGCTCTTTTAAAATTTTCTCATTTACAAAATACTGCTTCAGCTTCTGTGTTCTGCCCGTCTCATCCAGCACAAAATAATCGCCCGGCTGTCTGTTCCGAATCAAAAGACTATTTTTATTTTATCATAATCCAGCCATTTCGTATACTTTTTTTTTAGAAATTCCTTCCGGTAACTCTTCCCGTTTATAAATCCGACAGGTAAAATCCGGATGTTCTTCTATTAAAATCCCACAACAACCGGCTGGTTGACCGCTTTGTCGTCCGACCGGCTGACTGGAAGACTGACTAGAAAGCATTCCTACCGGTTCTGTAATTTTATGCTCCGGTTGTTTTTCACACTTTTGTAGACGCACACCGCCATAAGTCCGCTCTGCCACCACCTGATAAGGCAGGTTCACGCTTCTTCCCGTCTGCATGGAAAAAAGTTTCTGTACCAGTTCTACATGGGTTCTTGTAATATCTTTACTGCTTGCGGTACCGTCTCACAGATACACTCCTTTATAATGCTTGTATACAGGATTTCCGGTTCTTTTAAAAGCTCCTCCGATATCAGGAAGACCTGCGTCTTTCGGAAATCTCTTTCTACATATTGTGCCCTTTTTTCTTCTATTACAGCAGACAGATATTCCTGTGTCTTCCGGATGTCATCCCCCAGCTGTTCCATATGGGCATAAACTCCGGCATTCAGTTCCTCCAACACCGGAAGTACCTGATTACGGATCCGGTTTCTGGTATAATCCAAAGATGCATTGGTAGCATCTGTACAGTAGCTTTCACCTTTTTCTTTTAAATAATTTTCGATTTCCACCCTTGCCGTATGAAGAAGCGGACGGATAATGCCTTCTCTCACCGGTGGAATTCCAGCCATGCCACGCATGCCGCTGCCCCGGATCATATTCCAGAGCATGGTCTCTGCCAGATCATTACGGTTATGGGCAACTGCAATTTTCCCTTCCGGCGCACCCAATTCTTCTAACGCTTTGTGAAAACTCTCATATCGTAAATTTCTTCCCGCCTCTTCTTCCGAATATCCATGCTGCTTTGCATATTCCGGCACATCATAATCATAGCGGAATAGCTGCACCTGATACCGCCTGCAAAGTTCCTCTACAAACGCTGCATCCTGAAGGCTTTCTTCGCCCGGATGCCATGCTGCACATGGACTGCTGCCAGCGTAAAGGAAAGTTTTTCTTTCAATTCCAGCAGATGCAGCAGCAGGCATACGGAATCTGCACCACCGGACACTCCGGCAACCACTACATCCGACTGCTCAATCATATGATATTGTTCCAGAAAAGCTTCTACACCAGGAATCATATTATTTTCTCCCAAATTGCGGTGGCAAGCACCGTCATATCGTCTGCCGCCTTTCCTCCGGTAAAAAGTAACACCCGCTCTAAAATGCGCTTTGCAAGAATTGTTGCATTATTAGTCTCAATGCTTTCTATGATTTCCTGCATGGTTTCTTCCGGATTCGGCACATGTAAATATTCTAGCACACCATCTGATACCATGACAAGGAAATCTCCGTTATATAAGTCCTTTTCGCTTTTTTCCATATCCAGTTTATAAGACACGCCCACCGGAAGACTGGTGGAAATAAGACATTCCACTATGCCATTTCTCCGGATAAAGGTTGCCGCCGCTCCGATTTTATAAAAACGGCAGGTTCCGTCATATAAATCCAGTTCACTGATATCCACCGTGGAAAATAAATCCTCCTGCCCTTTCATCACCATGGCAGAATTCATCATGCGGGCTGCCGTTTCCACATCAAAGCCCGCCTCCAGAAATTTTTCCACCAGTTCAATGACCATTTCACTTTCCTTGCAGGCAAGACTTCCAGAACCCATGCCATCCGATAAGCACATGACCATTTTTCCACTTTCCGGCTCCAAAAAGGAAAAGTTATCCCCGGAAACGGCTGCTCCATCCTTTACCATCCGGGCTACGCCATAAATTGCCTGAAACCGCGGCTCTTCTTCATAGGTATAGAGATTGACGCCTTTTCCAATCAGCGTCTTGGTATCCTTTTCCGGAATCATGCGCCGGTTCAGTGCTCCGGCTACTGCCTTTGTCAGTTCTCTCGTAGTGACACAGCCATCTTTTACCATGACTTTCATCACAAGCTGCCAGGGCCGTTTTTTTTTCCCAGAGCTGTTCATCAATCACTTTTATGCCCCGCTCCCTTGCCCGGTAAGCTATGTCCTGTAGATTTGACCGGCACTCTTCTGTAATATTTTTCTGCTTCTTTGCACAATCCTCCATGATATATGCCATGGCATCCAGCTGCTCGGCTATGACCTCACGGTTTTCTACCAGCCGGTTGTACCACGCCATATTTAAAGAAGCTTTTTCAAATATCCGAAGAGCCTCCGCCGTCATTTCCTGCATATAGGGGCAATATTCTTCCATTTTCTTTTCAATATCGCGGTTTGTCTTTCCCGCCTCCCGGATAGATTGCAGCAGTGACGACAAATAGCCGTACATGGGGCTGTCATCCTTTTCCCAGCAAAGAGCACACTGGTCGCAGGAAACACACATTTTCCCGGTTATCTCATTTTGCATCCTGCCCATTTCCTCTGCCGAGAAACTGGTATGTTCCACATTCATCCGCCCGAATATATCCGAAAGGCTTTGAAAGGACTTTGCATAGGTCAGTAGTTTTTCTTCTTCATTACTCTTTATCTCCGGTATTGGCTGATTCACAAATGTAAATTCCAGAAAGCTATGTATGATACGGCTTAACACCATGGTGCCCGCAAATATAAAGACTCCTTCTAAGACCGCCATTTCCGTCCGCATTCCGTCTCTTACGTTTAACATTTCTCCAAATATGGATAATAAGGTTGCCGAACAGCCTGCGCCAAAGGCAGCTATCCAGGTATAACAGCCTTTATTTACCCATTCTGCCAGCTTGATGATTACTATGGTTACCAGTAGTGTCATTACATATTTTGTCATCAGTGTCAGTGGCAGCATAAATGCCATTCCAAGAAACATTCCGATTCCCAGCAGCAGCCGTCCGCCCCGTTCCAGGTAAGCTGCCGCAAAATATGCCGGGATAAAAGGGTAGCAGCCTGCAAATCCTAATTTACACACTGCTACCCCTATAAAACATATTACCGCCTGTTTCGTTCTCAATTTCTTCATTTCCATTGTTCCTCCTTCTCCTGTCATTTGTGACAGCAGAAGCTATTATAGAAATGTTTGTCCGAAATCTTTGTCAAACCGTTGTCTCATTCCAAAAAGTTTTCGGCAAAAAGCGGAATGGTTTGTCTATTTTAAGTTTTTCTATGGTCTTTATGTTTTCGAAGCTGTTCTACTTCTTGTCTTCCTTGAAGATAATCTCATTTTCATGGGTCAGTCCCAGCTTGCTCTTTGCCTGGTCTTCAATATATTCCTGACTCTTGGTATATTCTTCGTAATTATCCAGCTGATTCTGACGTTCTGTTTCATCTTCTAAAGATTCCGTCAGTGCCTTCTCTCTGGCAGTATACTCCTGCTCCTTCTGGTAGAGCTTAACAATTTGAACTGACATAATCACCAAGAACATTATCGCAATCAAAGAGATACAGATTCTTCCGTTTCGTTTCTGTTTTCTTTTTCTTCGACTATTTGTCATACTCATTTCCTCATCTATAGTTTACATAATACCATTTTAATGGTTTTACGGATTTTTTCAACGTTTTTTGTAATTTTCGTAATAATCTTCTGATTTTCCCTTTCAGGAAACGTAAGGGTACTGCCACCATGCGAAATACTGCCCGCAATGGTTTTCCCACAATCTGAAGTATTTTCTTAAGTACCTTTACAATTCCCTTTACCAGCCAGGGACTGATGGCATAGTTGCATAATAGCATTCCAACACTCATGCCCAGCATGCAAAAGCCCCGGATTGCTCCGTCATTTTCCCGGCAGAGCATAATAAATATAAATATGGCACTGCCGATGCAGTACAGCATATCCTCCACTGCAACCACTCCGGTTCTATGGGGTATCAGTCTGCGCAGAATCCGAAACAGGTCAAAGGCTAAGATTAATAATATCCCCGCCAGCATGAACAAGAGGAACCTTAAGGCTTCACCGGAAATTTCCGGGCTGATTTCTATCATTTAAACAACCTGCCTAAGAAGGATTCTCCGCCACCTTTGTGATAGGTTTCCACATCAGAATAGGTTAAGCCATCAATTTTCCCTGTGACATCCACTTCCCCCTGTTCTAAGGACAGGCGGTTTACATGAAGGTCATTTCCCTTTATCAGAAGCATTCCCTGTTCTGTTTCCAGTAAAATCTCATTTACATCAAAAGAAAGCACATCCAGCACTCCGCTGAAGTTTGCACTTTTCCGGTTTGCCAACAATACTTTATGTGCTTTTGCTGTTTTCAATTCTTCCATTCAGTCTCATACTCCTTTGCCCGAAAGTTAGTCCTTTCCAAAATATATGAGACTGTTTTCTTTTATGCGTTTTTACTCTTTTACAGATAGCGGAATAATTCTCCTGCCTCTTCTTTCTTGGTGGTATCTGCGATTGCAACCACTTCTACTTTCACCGTCTTCTGGTACCAAACATGATTTCGATGATGTCACCTGCTTTTACATTGACGGATGCTTTCGCCGGTTTGCCATTTACGGTGACACGTCCGGCATCACAGGCTTCGTTGGCAACAGTTCTTCGTTTAATCAGGCGGGTTACCTTTAAATATTTGTCTAATCTCATTTTTACCTTCTTTCTTTTTTTTTGAAATTCGAAGGAAAACAGATATCTTTTCCTTCTTTCAAGTACAGCATGTACAGGAAACAATCCTGCCAAATCAGAATGTTGTAATTGCAAGGCTGCGTTTTTTCTTTTCTGATAAAACCAGTCTTTCCAATGTTTGACAAAATACGGTGGATTGTTCGTCTGCATGCGGATACATGAACGAGACGGTTAGGGCGGCTTGCATTCTTTGGAGCAACCATTTTTTAAAAGAATGCCTAGCCGCCCTTACTGGCGAGTGTCGTATCCGCAGCAGACGGACAACCGCCGCATTCCGTCAAAGCAACCGGAAAGACAGGTTCTGCCAGAAAAACACAGCCCTGAAATTACCACGCATTCTGATTTCACGCAGCATTCTTTCCTGTACATGCTTTACTTTAAAAAGTGAAAAATAAATCTCTTTCTACTTCGAATTTCAATAAAAAAGGTGTAGCAAAAGCAGTTTTCTACTTTCGTTACACCTCTAATCAGAATCATTTTATCAACTTATTTATTGATTAAATCTTTTAAAGCTTTTCCTGCTTTGAACTTAGGTGCTTTAGAAGCTGGAATAACCATCTCTTTACCGCTCTGTGGGTTTCTTCCTGTTCTCTCTGCTCTCTCAGATACTTCAAATGTACCAAAGCCAACTAACTGGATCTTCTCACCTTTTTTAATTCTTCTGCCACTACATCTGTGAATGCTTTTAAAGCTGCCTCTGCATCTTTTTAGATAATGCTGTTTTGTCAGCCATAGCTGATACTAATTCTGCTTTGTTCATGTTAAAATTCCTCCTCTGGATTTTATAATTCTTCTTGAGGTCTACACTCTCCAAGATTACCTACGAATATATTTATACTTGTTTTTCCTTTATTTGTCAAGGAAAATACGGTAAATTAAGGCATACAATTTGGTCTATAACATTTTGTTGATTTTGTCCAAAACTGCTTTTCCAAGAACTTCATATTTCTGCTCTGCTTCTTCCATGGATGAGCCTTTCACACCGATGTAGAATTTTACCTTCGGCTCGGTACCGGATGGTCTTACACAGAACCACGCAGCATCGTTTAATTCATAGTAAAGTACATTAGAGCTTGGAAGTCCTGTTGCTGTTACTGCTCCGGTTGCAAGGTCTGTAATGGTATCCTTCTTGTAATCACGTACTTTTTCAACTTTGTAGCCACCGATTTCAGTTAAAGTTTCGCTGCGCAGTGTATCCATGATTTCCTGAATCTTAGCCAGACCTTCAATTCCCTTTAATGTAATAGACTCAACATGGTCTTTATAGTATCCATATTTTTCATACATGGCAAGCATTGCATCCCAAAGCGTCATATTCTTGGTCTTGTAATATGCAGCAGCCTCACATAACGCCATAGATGCTACCACTGCATCCTTATCTCTTGCATAAGTTCCGGTCAGGCAGCCGTAGCTTTCTTCCATACCAAAGAGGTAAGTTCCTTTTCCGGTCTTTTTTCGAACTCTAAGATTTTGCCACCGATAAACTTGAATCCGGTTAATACTTCAATTAACTGAATGCCATAGTATTCTGCAATGGCATCTGCCATATTGGTAGATACGATGGATTTGATAAACGCACCATCTGCCGGCAGGGAGCCGTTGATTGCTTTCTTCTGTCCGATGATATAATCACCAATCAGGCAGCCGGACATATTTCCGGTTAAGGAATGATATTCTCCCGGTCTTAGAATCCTTTACATATACACCAAGACGGTCTGCATCCGGGTCTGTTGCAAGCACTAAGTCCGCATCTACTTTCCTGCCCAGTGCAAGTCCCAATGCAAATGCTTCCGCTGCCTCCGGGTTCGGATAACTTACGGTTGGGAAATCTCCATCCGGAAGCTCCTGCTCCGGAACCACATATACATTTTCAAATCCAAGCTCTTTTAACACACGGCGGACCGGGATATTTCCTGTTCCATGTAATGGTGTGTATACAATCTTAAGGTCTTTGCCTACTGCATCAATGGCATCCTGATGTACCACAAGCTTCTTAAGCTCTGCAATATAAGCATCATCGATTGCCGCGCCGATAGTCTCATAAAGACCTGCTGCCCTAGCATCCTCTAAGGACATGGTCTTAACGGTACTGTAATCAGTTACTTTCTTTACTTCATCCATAATTCCGGTATCATGAGGTGGTGTAATCTGTGCACCGTCCTCCCAGTATACCTTGTATCCATTGTATTCTGGCGGGTTGTGGCTTGCTGTAATATTAATTCCGGCAGTGCATCCTAATTTACGGACTGCATAAGATAATTCCGGTGTTGGTCTTAATGACTCAAATACATATGCTTTGATTCCGTTTGCTGCAAGGCAAAGTGCAGATTCATCTGCAAATTCCGGTGACATATGTCTGGAATCGAAGGCAATTGCCACACCCTTATCCTGTGCATTTACTTTTTAAAATATAATTTGCAAGACCCTGTGTTGCTTTGCGGACAGTATAGATGTTCATACGGTTGGTACCGGCACCGATCACCCCACGTAATCCTGCTGTACCAAACTCAAGATCTTTATAGAAACGATCCTCAATTTCCTTGTCATTGTCTTTGATTGCCTGAAGTTCAGCCTTGGTTGCCTCATCAAAATACGCTCCCTCAAGCCATGCTTCGTAAGTTTCCTTGTAACCCATTCCTGATTTCCTCCTGCTTTTCATTTATGTTGTTTACCAAAAGAACCTGCCAGTGGCAGCCTCCTTCGGATGTCTCGCCCTTTCATTTCTCCCACTAATTCGTAAGACTGTTAACTACCTGATTTAATGTACTTGTCGAAGAATTATTGTTACTGGTTAATGTATCAATAATTTCACTCAATGCCTTCCTATATGCATCAGAGTCACCGGATGAACTTCCACTAGAGCTGTTAGTTCCACTGGAATCCGATGTACTGTCGGAATGCTTATGCTCCACGGTTGTATTCTCTTCATTTCCGGCAGTTTCCGTCGATTCTGTCTCTGTACTGCCCGTATCATCACCTGACAACGCAATTTCTATCTGTGCTTCCGGTGAATTTACATATAGCCGCTTCGACCAGGTGTCATATCCATCTGCAGTAATCTGTATGGAATGAATGCCATACTGCAGCTGTAATGGCTGTGTATAATCAACCTGACTACCATCAATATACATCAAAGCGCCTGCAACATCAACCGCAAAGGTTAAAGTACAATATTTCGGATCCTCACCCTTTATGGAATCCACATCCACGGAGGTCTGCTCATTTCTTGTTACAGCTACCTCTGTGGAACCGCCGTAGCCATTGCCGGCAACGGTTAATTCATAGGTTCCTTCCGGCACCTCTAACTGCATATTCTCCGTAATCTTATAATAATTCTTATGGTTCAGGCTTAACCAGCCGCCCTCTAATGCCTGTGTATTTACAAGCTGGATGACTCCATGTCCTGTTGTAACGGACACTGACAGCACTTTCCGGTCAATTCCCTGTATTCTTAAGGTGTCCTGTCCGGTAACTGCGGACAATTCTATGGCTGCATCTCCGGAAAACACTTGTAATTCTTCATCATAAGAATACTTTGTGTCTCCGATGGTAAATATCTTATCTTCTTCATTATAGGAAAATTTTCCGATATCGTCCATCTCCCATGCATCTGCCGACTGCTCCACCTTTTCTAATATCAGGTCTTTGTCCCGTAGTGTTAAAGTAACCACTTTTCCCGGTACCATGGATGCTGCCGAAATCAGACTGCCATGTCTGTCTTTAAAAATTGTCCCGTCTGTATAAGAATACTGTTCATAACGTCCCGTGTCAATATTCAGAAATGTCATTGTTGAAAGTGTTGTATCAACACCACTTACCGTATACAGGCTGCTTTCCTCTGCCTGTGTCTCTTCCTCCGTTGCTGCCTCAACACCTGATGCATAGCCTTTCATGCTGACAGGCCCATCGTCTTTCTTTCCACAGCCGCTCAGGTACCACAAATACTGTGAAAATAACCAAGGTACCAACAGCCAGTGCTTCCCTGATTGCTTCATTTCGCACCTCTTTTTCTCCTGTATGCTCTTTTCCTCCGGCAATTGCCTGTACATGATTATACATGATTATTCCACAAAATAAAATAACATTCTTAAAAACTGCTGGCGGATTTCTTCCTGTTCGATAACCCGGTTCAACTTCTCAATGTCTCTGCCGGACACCCACGCCTTATTGGCATTAAAGTAGTGATTTGCCACTTTCCAGAACTTCTGTGGGTATGCCATCCTTACATAAAGCTGCTCCCATTCCTCTGGTAATAATTTTCGTCTTTTTTCGTAAGCTGCCAGCATATCCGTTGCCAGTCCGATATTAAAATTATGTTTTTCCATCAGTTTCCGTAAGAAATGCGCCAGATCCCCTACCAGCACATCATAATGTGCCTGTTCAAAATTTGTAATTATAATTTTACCATGGGTAAATAATACATTATGCTGGTTAAAGTCTCCATGGCAGATTCCATACATTGCTGCTTCCCGGCTCTGCTTTCCGCTCTGCCCCTGCGTTTCACCCGGATTTGGTTTCATGAGCCGATGTTCCACGTCCAGTGCCTGTTTTAAGAAAATCTCATAATTGCGCATAAATATCATTTCAAACTCATTCTTTTTATGCTTTCCATGAATATAATTGCGCACCTTTTTAAGCTCTCGGTTGTGCCGGAATACCTCCATGGCATAATCCTGTCCGCCAATTTTTAAATTTTCATCCTCCACCTTCTGAAGGACAAGATGCAGCTTTGCCAGTTCTTCTACCGCAGCAAGTACATCATCACGGCTCCTGGTCTCACACTCTCTGCCCTCCATATATTTTCTGGCATAGTACCATGTTTCATCCACCTCCTGGGCTAAAATTTCTCCTTCCCTGGTATGTATGATTTCATCTGCTTCTATTCCATTTTCTTTCAGACGGAGCAAAACATGTTCTATAGCTTCCACTCTGCCTTTTGACCCGCGAAAAGATCCTATTATTATTTTTCCGCCCTCTGATGTCGTGCAGATATAGGTTCCCCTTCCTTTCTGGATGGCGGTTACCTCAAACGGATACTGTTCTAACAACTGGCTCGATAAATTATACACAAAAACCCCTCCATACGACGAATTCGCACAAATCTTTATGCGTCTTTCTATCATATGAAGAGGTTCTTTAAAGTATAACCTGTCAGATATTCTTTTGTATTCTTTTCCGGTTCTTCAATTACCACATCTAAAAGCTTTGCCAAAATGTTCCCTATCTGCGGACCGGGCTTCACACCAAGTTCTATTAAGTCCCGTCCGTTAAGTGCAAGGTCTTTTAGTGTCAGACAGTCTGCATCTTTGATTATTTTATCATAAATCTTATGATATCCGTCCAATGCTTCCAGCTTTTCTTTCCTCTGATAATCACTCTGGGCTAAAATATCTGCTTTCTTCAGTTCAAATATAACCGGATAGCACTCTAATCCCGCTTTCTGTATTGCCTTTCGTACGGACTCCGGTGTCAGTGCCGGGTTAATATCGTGAATTGCCACCAGCCGGCAGACCATATCAATGGTTGCATTGTCGAATTTTAATCTGCGTAAAATTGTCTTCGTCTTCTTTGCTCCCACCTGCGGATGCTCGTAGAAATGGTCAATTCCATCTTCATCTGTACTGCGGCAGTCGGGCTTTGCCACATCATGAAATAATGCTGCAAGCCGTAGCACCTTGTCTGCTTCCACACCTTTTAACACTTCAATGGTATGCTCTCCTACTGTATAACAGTGATGGGGATTATTCTGTGGTGTACGCATCATCACCGAAAATTCCGGCAGTACCACATCAGCAATTCCTGTGGCATATACGGTATGCATCTCCTCCGGATGGACTGAGGTAAGAAGCTTAACCAGTTCTACCTGAATACGCTCTGCACTGACCTTTTTTAACATCGGTGCAAGCTCCTGAATCGCTTCTGCTGTCTCTTCTTCTATATCAAAGCCCAGCTGTGCCGCAAAACGCACTGCCCGAAGCATCCTTAAAGCATCTTCCCCAAATCTCTCCTTTGGTTCTCCTACACAGCGGATGATGCCACGCTTTAAATCTCCTGCTCCGTCAAAAGCATCCACCAGTCCCCGCTGTTCATTATATGCCATGGCATTAATGGTAAAATCCCTGCGTTTTAAATCCTCTAAAAGATTATCTGTATAGGTTACTTCCTTCGGATGTCTGGCATCCTCATATTCGCCATCAATCCGGTAAGTTGTCACCTCATACCCTTTTTTATCCAGCATTACCGTTACCGTTCCATGCTCAATTCCGGTATCGATGGTGCGCCCAAAAATTTCTTTTACGTCTTCCGGATAAGCAGAAGTGGTGATATCCCAGTCCTGAGGCACACGTTGAAGGAGGGTGTCTCTGACACACCCTCCTACTGCATATCCTTCAAAGCCTGCTTCCTGCAGCTTCTCAATTATAAACTTAACATGCTCTGGAAGCTTCATTACCATACGTTTTCCCGTTTCCTTTGCCTTACTTCTGTTCCTGTTCTTCAAAGAACTTATACGTTCCTTTGGATTCTGCTTTTACTGCATACAGAAGATCATCTGCCACTTTAATCATTTCATCAATGTCTTCTGCCTTCTTTACCTGATTGGAAGAAATAATACCAATAGAGCAGGAAAGTAATTTCTTATCATCAATCTCAACCGGCTGTCCGATTTCTTTTGCAATCAGTTCCCTGAACCCATGCTGTTTCTTAATCTCTTTATAGATAGCCTTTGCGGTAGCCTCTAAGGTCTTTTTTTCTCCGGTGTAGAGGAAAATAATAAATTCATCACCACCGAAACGTGTCACAAAGCCCTTGTCCCTGCAGACCCTGCTGAAGATATTTGCCATGGACTTAAGCAGCAAATCTCCCACATCATGTCCAAAGGTATCATTATATCCTTTGAAATTATCCAGATCGATAAACATAATACCAAATTCATGCTTCATGCGGCCCTTTTTAATCTTCCGGATAATTTCCCTGATGTTCTGATAGAATCCCTTCCTGTTGAGAATTCCCGTCAGCTGGTCGGTTACTGCAGATTTATACAATGCAGCATTCATTTCATAGAGCTTCTCATATGCATAGAGACGATTCAGTGCATACTGTACCTCCCGGAACAAAAGCTCATAAATCCGCATATCACTCTCATCTAGCATATACCGGCTGATGGAGGAATGCCAGTTATCCTTCATCAGAATGTATGCTATCATAATGCTTGTTACTTTTCCGTTGTCAAAGAATGGAATGGCAACAAGGGAGCATACATTATCTTCATCAAACAGTTTGATCACATTCAGATGTTCCGAATAGTTACTGCTGATTTTCGATACAACAAACCCTCTCTGTGTCTTTTCGAACACTTCCTTTAAATACTCCTGATCCTTCATAGAAAGGCTGGCTTCTGTATTATCATAAAGTACCTTTGGTTTTCTTCCATGATACTGTATATATAATGCCCGGTCCAAATTAAAGTGATACAGGAATGTCCGCATCACATTCTCTACCATTACTTCTGCCGAAACATCCGTTACATCAATGGTCTTCTGCCATGTCGACAGAAAATCCATCTGACGGCGTTCCTGCTTGTAAGCACGGTTAATGCTTTCCTGCTTCAGCTGCATTTCCATCTCCAGGGTAGATATCACATGAAGAGGTTCTTCTGATAAATACTGTTCCAATGGCTCTAATACCTTAATTTCTTCATCTGTGAGAGAATGGGTATTATCCTCAAGATATTGTTTTAAGATTGCCTCTTCATTACTCTTAAGTTCCATTCGTCCTGTCTGCCCATAAAAGCGGATCCTGTCCTTACGGAACAGCTGATAACAGAAGAACTGGTTCCCCTCAGTCCGCACCAGATGTGTCTCTGCACAATTAAAATCTTCAAATGCAGACGAATCATTACCGGAATCCATTTCAAGTAGTGCCCGTGTGAAATGATAAAGGAACATATCATCATCACAACGTGCATAATCGTGAATGATTCCCAGATCATTCTGAAGCTTTTCTTTTTCAATTATGTAATTTAAGAACTGTTTGCAGTTATTGAGGTACTGTTCACAGTTGAAGCGGTTGCCAAGCTTCTGATTGCACAATGCTAAGAGTCCATACAATTTACTTAAATTACAGACCCTCAGACTATTTAAATGCAGACGTTCAATGGTCTTCATACAGCGCATCAGATATTCATTGGCTTCCTTGAATTCTTCTGCTGCAATACAGTTAATTGCCATATTGTAATATACTTCCGCAATATCCTCCGGCAATTCCAGATTATATAAAATTTCTACTGCTTTCTGAAAATAACGCTTTGCAAGGTCATTCTGTCTTAATGCCGTTAAGGTATAACCGATTCCCGAGAAAATACGTCCACTTTCCACGGAGCATTTATTATCCAGTGCTTCGAAAGTTCTTACCGAATACAGCAGCGCAATCGGATACATACCGTTGCTAGACGCCAGCATAATGTTCTTCTGGTATGCATTGTAAATAAGCTGTGTATTGCCAATTTCTGTTGCCAGTCTGATTCCCTTACTGAAATAAATAAGCTGGGATTCGGAATAATATGCCTTTGCTACAATCTCCGGCTTATTGTCATAGGCATACACATAAATGTACGCCAGATGATTCCGGTAGTCATATTTTATTAATTTTTCAATCATGGCATCGCTGACTTCCACGTTCTGTGCGCAGAAGAAAATATTATTCCAGCCTGCCATCTTCGCCTGTATTTCTACCAGCTCTGCTTCAAACTGACCACGCTCCATGCCGCCTTCTGTTGCAATATTTTTTGCAACACCTGCACATTCAGTGGCTTCCTGCAGTTTTGACTGATACATATAAATTACAGAGCGGATATAATATGCATAAAAGCGCATCCTGCGGTTCTTTTCTTCTCTGCAAGCTGTAAGATACTCTCACTTATTTCCAGCGCTTTTGGCAAATCCCTCATATATACCGATACATATGCATAGAACTGCCAGAGTTCGTATTTCACTTCATCCGATACTGTAAAATTATCAAATCTGATTCTGCGGTCTACTTTTTCCAGATAAAACAATGCCTGTTCAAAATCCATGAAAAAACAAGATTCTGTAATGTTCTGATATCTTCTTCAATACTTTCTGCTGTAATAATCTCATCTCTTTGTTCCTGGGATTCTCCAGCATTTCCAATGCGGAATATTGCAACATTATTGTCCAATTCCTCCGTTACGCTTTCCCAGCCCGGCAGCATATATTCCGGCAGCCGCTGCTGCTCATTCATGCCGAGAACGATTCCGATATTCTCTGTATGCTCTGCCTTTAACAGTTCATAGACTATTTCTATGGTTCCCATTCCGGCAAACTGCACACGGTTAATCCAAAGCATAAACGGCTGTATCTTAGAAACTTCAACAAGCATTGCCACAATAGCATCATGCATCCGCTCCCGCTCATAGTCAACTTCTGTATACAATAAACTCTCTTTCCGGATACATTTTCCGGTCTCCCGGTATGCTGCAATAATCGGACGCTGCAGGGAATAGACATTACACTTGTCCAGAAATTCATCAAATGTCATCTCCTTCTGCTGGTCGAAAAGTTCAAAAATCAAATCCAGAAACGGCTCATATGCTCCCGATAATTTCTCTGCCCGGCATTCGTGGGCTGCAAAATGAACCTTTTTATTATTTGTTATCTGCTCTGATATTTCCAGCTGCTTTAACGAAAAATCATTACTGTATTTTGCCAGAACAATGTTGTGTTCTTTCTTTCCAATCTGTGCAAAAACCTGTTCCAGAATACTGTTATAATATTTTTGAATCATCTGTTTCCCCCTCAGAAATATTCAAAAAGGCTCTGAAAATATATGATAATTTCCTGTTATCATATACCTCCCTTTCTCTTTCTGTAATAACCTGTCTGGTATTTATAATTTATATATTAGTATAGTCCTCAAACCCACGGATTGTCAATGTTTGTTGCGACTTTTTGAAGGGAGTTTGAATGAAGTCCTGAAGCAGGTTTTAATAGAAATCCAGTCCTTTTCCGGTATCATTTATTTTCATAAAAATACAGCTGCTTTATAATGTATGTATTGGTAATTGCAGAAATTTTAATGCAGCTCTTGCTGCAATCTCCGTCGGGTCAACTATATTTTCTCTGATTCCTGCCAAGGAAAAAGCAATTGGTAATTCAGTACATCCCAGAATCACACTTTGCGCACCCTGTTTAATCAAGGATTTTAAAATATCGTCAAGTCCGTACTTTTCTACATCCTTTTTCCCAGCTTTAATACACTGATAGATTACTGCCATAATTTTCTGTTGCTGCTCTGCATTCGGATAAATCGTTTTGATTCCCTGTGCCCGAAGCTCTTTCTCATAAACCCCACTCTTTATCACGCCATCCGTAGCCAATACGGCTGCACATGATATATTCTGCTCTTTTAAAGCTTTTACTGTCTCGCGGGGCATATGCAATATAGGGATATCAGTAAATATTTTTAACCGGTCATAAAAAAAATGTGCTGTGTTACAAGGTATCATCAATAAATCTGCTCCCATATTTTGCAGACTTACTGCACTTTTTACCATCTCTGGTATAGGATCCTCTCCATTTTCAAGAATAGCTTTCGTTCTATCCGGAATATTCGTGTTACAATCAACCCAAACATGCACATAGTTCTGATCGCAGTCTGCATCTGACACTTCAAAAATCTTTTTCATTAAATCGCAGGTAGCCATCGGTCCCATGCCACCAATAATACCTATTGTTTTTTTCAATTCCGTTCCTTCTTCCTCAGGTCATGTGTCAAAGCTCAGAAAGCCCGGAAATCATTATCATTTCCAGGCTTTCCTTGTAATGTACTTCAAATTTTCCATCAAAATCTGACATGCTGTATGTTTATCATTTTTTAAGTTTTTTAATACTCTACCTTCCACATATAGCGTCGTGTTGTCAGTGGATGCTGTCTCTCCTCAGCCAAAGCCTTATTATAAACCGGATATACATTTGTGAATAAGGAATGGTTAAAATAGTCTACGACTGATGCATCAATTGTAGACAGCCCTAAATCCTTTGCATCAATTACTTCAATCCGTTTTGCATAAGTCTTCAAAAACTTCAATGCACGTTCATCCAACGGTCGATTGGTTCCCTCAGAAACCTGAAGCACAAATGGTACTTCTTTATCTGTAATTTCGAAAGGTCCATGGAAAAATTCCCCACTGTGAATACTGGAAGAATGAATCCACTGCATTTCCATAAAAATACATATACTTTGCATATATGCTGCACCATAACCCGCTCCGCTTGCCATAGTATAAATAATTTTATCATCTTTATATTCCTTGGCAAACAGTTCAGCCCGTTTTTCCACATGCTTACATGCATGTTTCACAATACCATCAATACGTCCAACACCATCCATAAATTCTTCATAATGCTCATACCCTTCTGTCTGATTCAACAGTTCCACTGCCACCAGAAGTGCACAGATAATTTTTTCACCAGCAATATCCTTATTATCCCCAAAAGTATAATTGATAATATAATCACCAAATGGGGTAATCTCTGATTCCTCTTTCCATGTCAGAATAATTACAGCTGCACCTTTTTCCTTTGCCAGCTTCGCTGCATTAATTGTTTCCGGTGTATTTCCCTTATGGCATGATAAACACACGATTACATTTTTTCCCCAAATCCTTCGGAGTACTATATACAAATTCATTACTATTAATTAGTGCTGACTTAATATTTGCACATTCTCTTTCCATAAATGTTTTCGCTGGATAAAGTGCTCCATTAGAGCCACCACATCCCACAAAATCTAATGCTTTAATACCGCCTTCTTCTTTTCTGCTTTCTAAAATTTCTGTAATTACATTCTTGATTTCTGTTGGTTTCATTGATAATCCTCCTATAAATATTTTTAATACATTGTTGTTATATTATTCTGCAAGCATTGGTCTTGCTAATTTCTGAATATATGAAATTTCTTCCTGGCTCAGTTTACAATACTCACTATTATCCATACTACATCCGGCATCCTGCACATACATCATTTTGGTATCCTTTTCTACAATAGTAAAAAACCAACGCTCTTTCGGTACATTGTATAAAGTTCCTTTCTCCACCGGAGTTAATTCAATATTAAACTTTCCATCTATTCTGTCCGCTGTAATAATAATACATTTTCCAGAAATCAAAATGAATTGTTCATCTGTCGTATGATGTATCTCTAAATGTTCTAACCCATCAATGTCATTATTCGGTTTCCAATTTTTAATACAAACAACCCATTTTTCATTCCGATATGCACATTCTATTCCTTCTCCATCATATCTGTAACTTGTCGGCTTTATATCCATATACTGTTCCTCCCTAAACCTTTTTAATTATTTCTATTATCAATTATTCTTCCTGCAATTGGCATTCCATACCCAAACGCTCCTTCGACACCGCAAATCTTTGAAGCGAATTCTGCTCCAGCCTGCATGGCTTTCTTTAAAAGTTCTTTAGCATTCCCATCATCTTTACTTTCTTCTTTAAAAAATTCCGGGTCTTTATGCCGTAAAATATATGTCAAAAATGTCGCGAAATAAGAGTCTCCTGCACCCATAGTATCCATAATGCTTTCTGCCTTTACAGCTTTTTTTTCATACATCATTTCACCATGGTATAAAATGTATGAGCCAGCTTCTCCTATTGTTCCCAGAACAAATGGGACTCCAAGCTCTTTTACTTTATTCATTTCCCTTTCGCGTTCTTTATCACTTAAATGTGCACAGGAAAGCATCGCCACTTTAATATGCGGACAAATTTTTTTCAGATATTCGTCTGTCCATCGATTTGAAAAATCAAATGCAACCGGAAGACCCAAAGAAGCAATTTCTTCTATGTCATCATCTATATAGGCATTCAGATTTGTATAAATCAGATCAAACTTTCTTATATATGAAAAATCTTCCTGCGTAAAATCATAAGGATACTCTTTTGCCACACCTCCATGATTGGATCCGATAAATACGCGATCTCCCTGATTCAGTGTCACACATGCAAATCCATTTTCACCTTCATAATTCCTGCTATGTGAAAAGTCTACATTCATATTTTTCAGTGCTGCCTGAATGCATTCTGCTACTTCATCATTTCCAAATTTACCTAAAAATGCACTTTCTGCATTATTCATATGCGCATATGCACATGTGTTAACACACTGACCTCCTGGATACATTTTCCCCTGGAAAGATATTTGTCACAAACTGCATCTCCAATTGCAATTATTCTAGGCTGTCTCATTTTTATTTCTTTCTCCTTTCTTTCAATTTTTCTTTCACCCAGACTCCCTCACCTCTTCTTTTTTGCAACAAGCAATTATTTTTCCAGATTCGCTCTTTCATTTTTCAGATAGCCATTATTAATATTTATGTATATCTGGCAATCCATCATGAGGTGGCAGTTCCCACAGCCTGTCAGAATAACACAGGCTGTGTGCTATTACTGTTTTCTTTATTTTGCCACCACCGGTTTTTATCAGAAAACAAAATATCCGATTCCTGTTGCTACTAATACCGATACAATTGTACATACAAGTCCCGGCCGCATATAGCTGTGATTAAATATGAATTTTCCAATCTTCGTAGTACCTGCCGTGTCAAAAGCAAGACCTGCTATACACTGGCTGGAATCCGGGATAAAGTAGTTGGATGAGCATGCCATCCATCCACCTACGATAATATAAGCCGGCAGTTTCAATGCAATTGCAATCGGAATCATAATCATTGTCGTAGACGCTTGTGAACTCGTCAGTGCACCTACCAGAAATACTGCAATAATATAAATCCAAGGATATTTATTTGTTAATGCTGACAAATTTTCTGTAATGAAGTCTGTCTGTGCTCCAACAAAGGTATTTACCAGCCAGCAAAGTCCCGCTGCAAGAATAACAGCAAAGAATCCAGTCTTTAACAACGGTACTTCTAAAATGTCGTTACTATCAATTTTACTTACAATAACAATAATTGCGGCAGCTACATACATAATAATCTGGATTAAAGATGTCATTGCTAACTGTGTACCATCGCTAAATGTTGGACGGAGTGCCGGGAAAATACCGCATATTGCAATTACTACCATAGAAACCAGGAAGATAGCAACAGAAATCTTTGCTTTTTTGGTTACCTGTTTTTCTCCTTCTACTTTCTTTTTAAAATCTTTTACCAGTCCATCTGCAACCCTCTGCTGATATTCAGGATCATCCTCTAACTCCAGCCTTTCTTGTATACAGACAATGCTGCAATCAACACTCCTATCAGTGCTGCCGGAATTGCTACCAGCATAATTGTTGCCAGATTTACTTTTTCAAAAATAGTCATATAACCCACAATAGCTACTGTTGCAGCTGTTATTGGTGATCCGGTATTTGCCTGCTGGGATGAAATAATACTAACAGAAATCGGGCGCTCAGGTACCGAATTCCATTTTCCAATGCTATTTCATTAATAACCGGAAGTAACGAATATACAATATGTCCGGTTCCACAACAGAATGTAAATAAATATGCTACAAAAGGTGCTACCAAAGTAATGTTTTTCGGATTTTTCCGTAATATTTTTTCTGCAAGCTGTACCATAAAATCCAATCCGCCAGTCGCCTGCATCGTACAGGCTGCGGTAATTACTGCCAACATAATCAGTATAACAGTAATCGGTGGATCTGATGGAGTCACTCTAAAGATATATACGAAAATCAACATTCCGATGCCGCCAGCCATTGCCAGGAAACTTCCACCTTTTCTGGTTCCCCACACAATAATCAGCATTAAAACAATAAATTCAATCCAAAACATGGACATCTACCTCCTCTTTTTTATTTATTCCAAAGCATGTGCACTACTTTAAAACCCAAATGTGTTAATTTATTTTTATTTGTATTGTTTTATTTTGTATCTATTTGTATTATATATATTCCATACATTTGTGTCAATAAAGAAATACATTTTCGACATTATGCACAATTTTTTGTTTCACTTTTTGTACATCAATATCAATTTAATTGTGCATAGTAAAACCCGCCAGGAGCACTGGCGGGCATACAATTAAATACTTTTTATTCTTCTGTTTTCTCTTTCTTTCACTCAGGCAGTTAAATGTATGAAGAAATAACATAATCCGCCTGACTTACATCCTGATTCTCACCAGCTCCTGTATACGCAACTACCTCTATATTTGCAGCCTTTGCTGCCTGTATACCAATAAACGAGTCTTCTATTGCAATACATTCTTCCGGCTTTGCTTCTAAATATTGCATTGCCTTTCTATAACATTCCGGATCCGGTTTTCTATTCCGGCACATGTCTCCGCATACCACCACATCGAACAAACCCAGCATTTTCATCCGGTTCAATGCTACTACAATCAGCCGTGTAGAGGTCGAAGAAACCACTGCCAGCTTTTTTCCCCTGTTTTTCAAGCCGGCAATAAACTCCAGTAATCCCTCCATCGGCTTAATGCAGCCATTTTCGTATGTATTTCCTATTTCTTTTCTTTTTTTGCAAAAGCTGTTCCATTGTTATTTTCTCCGGCGAGCGTTCCAGTAGTCCCAGCAGAATATGGGAATCATGTGAGCCAATTAGTCTATCCCTGTCTTTTTTGTGTCAGTTCCACTCCAAACTCTTTTAATGCCAGCCCAGATAATTACCATTACTCTCTTCTGTATCTGCTATAACTCCATCAAAGTCAAACAATACATATTTTTTTTCACAGAATTTTTTCATTAATATTCTACCTTCCACATATAGCGGCGGGTTGTTAACGGATGTTCACGCTTTACTGCCAGTGCGTGGTTGTAAATCGGATATACATTATTAAACAGTGCATGGTTAAAGTAATCTACTACTGATGCATCAATTGTGGATAAGCCAAGCTCTTTCGCATCAAGAACCTCAATACGTTTTGCATATGTTTTCAGGAATGTAAGTGCTCTCTCATCCAGTTCGCGGGTTGAGCCTTCTGAAATCTGAATCATAAACGGGCGGTTTGCATCTGTAACTTCAAATGGACCATGGAAAAATTCACCGGTATGAATACTGCTTGAATCAAGCCACTGCATCTCCATAAATATACAGATGCTCTCCATATAGGCAGCTCCATATGCTGCACCACTTCCCATTGTATAAATCACCGAATCGTTCTGATACTCTTCTGCAAATGCCTCTGCTCTGGCAGCTACATGTGTACGTGCATTTCTGATGATATTGCTAATCATGCCTAAAGCTTCATAGAATTTATCATAATTAGCATATCCCTCCGTCTGTGCAACTAATTCCACTGCCACAAGCAATGCACACTGTGTCTTTTCTCCTGCATAATCAATATCCCCTGCAAGATGGTCAGGACTTGCATCAAATGTATAATGGATAATGTAATCTCCAAATTCTATAATTTCTGATTCCTCCAGCCATGTCAGAATAATAACCGCCGCTCCTTTTTCTTTTCCTAATCTGGCAGCCTTAATCGTTTCCGGTGTATTTCCCTTGTGACAGGCAAGACAAATAATAGAATTTTCTCCAAAGTCCTTTGGCGTACTATGTACAAACTCATTACTGTTTATCCAGGCTGATCTCAAAACCTGTGATTCTCTTTCCACAAATGTTTTTGCCGGATAAAGTGCACCAAGTGATCCTCCACATCCCACAAAATAAATATTTTTAATTCCACCGATGTCTTTTTTTTCTTCTAAAATTTCTTTCACAATGTTTTTAATGTCTTTACTTCCGTATCCCATTTTTTCTCTCCTTTTTTATAATGTATTTATTTGTTCTATGTATTTACTATAATACAATACAATACATTCTGTCAATATATATAATACAATATATACATTTTTGCAAATTTGTTTTATAATATTTGTGAAAGTTATATTAGGAGAGAGGTATTTATATGAAACTGAACAACACCATTGCCACACCACTGTACAAACAATTGGAGGAAAAAATACGAAAAGAAATTGACGCCGGAGAACGGGCGGTACCGGCAGTCGTCTGCCTACAGAAAATGAATTAAGTGAATCATACCATGTGAGCAGAGTTACCGTCCGAAAAGCATTAGCCGTTTTATCTGAATCCGGATATTTAGAAAGGAAATCAGGAAAAGGGACTTTTGTAGCTGAGAAAAAATTGCAGCGTAACATTACGGAAGTCATAAGTTTTTCTGATATGTGCCGGATGAAAAACGCAACACCTGGAGCTAAGACCATAAAAATTGCATTGGAAGATCCTTCTGAACGGGATTTAACTGAAATGTCACTACACAAAGGGGATAAAATACTTGTAGTGGAAAGAATCCGTTATATGGATAATGTCCCTGTCATCTTAGAGTTCAATAAATTTCCTGAATCCTTTTCTTTTTTATTTGGAGAAGATTTAAACGACTCATCTTTGTATGAAATACTAAGAAAACACAATATCATTCTGGATCATTCACGCAAAACACTTGATATTGTTTTCGCTAATGCCCAAGAGGCTAAGTCTTTAAACATCAGTAAGGGATATCCTCTGCTCCGGATATCAAGCACCATCCACGATGTTGACAACACTATCACGAATCTTTGCAAACAGCTATGTATCGGTGATAAGTTCCAGTTTATTATTTAGTTACAATTTACACCATTTCCAATGCGGCTCATCTAATAGCAAATGCGATAAAGTTCCCTATTACAATTAACTTTATCGCATTTATTATATCCTTAAAGAGGTCATTTCTTAGCAGAAAGAAGTATCTCCAGTTCATCTGCTCCAACCGGTTTGGAATAATAGTATCCCTGAAACCAGGTGGCTCCCACAGTCCGGAGATAATCTTCTAATGCCTTATTTTCCACGCCCTCCAGACAACTCTTGATATTGGCTGCATTGGCAAAATCCACCATGCTCTGGACAATCGCCTTATTCTTTTTATTTACAAGAATCTTCCGGATAAAGCTCATATCAATCTTAATCTCATCAATCAGCATCTCAAGTGCCATGGCAGAAGATGAACTTCCTGTTCCAAAATCATCCATGGCAAATTTGATTCCATAGCCTCTTAATACTGCCATCCGCTCATTGATTACCGATACCGGAAGGCTTCTGCACCGTTCCGTAATCTCAAGGCAGAGATGTCTTACCGGAAATTCCGTCTTATCCAGAAGCTCTAATACCACCCGGCAGAAATCCGGCGCTCCAACTGCTTGGCAGATACATTTACATTAATAAAAAGTCCGGGTTCTGCTGCAGGAAGAGTTTGCTGTCCCACAATGCCTGTTCCAGTACAAAATTTCCCAAATCATACATGGAAGGATCATTTTGCAGCCAGTCGATAAAAAGTCCCGGTGGAATTGCTCCATAAGGTTCCTTCTTCCAGCGCACCAGTGCCTCTGCCCCCATTATCTTTCCATCCTCAGAGGTCACAATCGGCTGATATTCCACATAGAATCCATCACAATGATTCAATACGGACTGATGAATGATTTTCATCAAATCCAGATCCATGCCACCATAAGAAAGCACCAGATCGTTAAAAAATAAAATACCGGTACTGCGGCGTTCCCTTGCTTTCTCCAAGGTGTATTCCAGCTTACTTTGAACCGTGGAAATATCTCCCTTATAATCATCTAAAATCAGCCCGCTGGCATAGATTTTAAATTCAAAAAAATGCCCGTCAATATATGCATTTTCCTTTAAGGTGTCCTTTATCTTTTCCATATATGCTTCCGCTTCTTCCCGGTCTGCATCCCTTAAGATAAAGGCAAAATTGGAACTGTTCATGCGATATACTGCTGTATCAGCATCCATCATATAGATGAAACGCAGTCCGATTTCCCGCTGCATCTGCTCGCTGTAATTCGTTCCATATAAAATATTCATGTCATTCATATGGTCAAATTCGATTTCAAGGACTGCCACTTTCCGTCTGGTCGCAAGATAATCTTTGATATGTTCTTCAAACTTGACCTGACTATATAAATCCGTCTGCGCATCAATCTCCTGAAGCGCATTTTCATTCTTCAGTACAACAATCAGATATTCCCGGTTCTCTTTTCTTAATACATCCACAGAAAAGCCCATCATATAATCCGTTTTCTCTTTTCCCATACGAATATAAAGAGGTTCTGAAAGTGCCTCCTTCTTAAGACGTTTTCCCATTGCTTCTTCATATTCCGGTATATCATATGGATGAACATGTGCCGTCAGTTTCTGATAAAAATTCAGACTGTATCCGGCTTCCATTCCAAGAAATTCTGCTGTTTTCTCCGGTACAAATGTCTGATTTTTCTGCAAATCAGTCACTAAAAGATACAGATTCCTTGACAAATCTGTTATCTTAGCCATCATATCTGAAAAAAATTTCACATCCTCTATCCAGAAGTCTTCCTGTTTCATCTTCAATCATCCTTTTTGCAATAACTGCAGGTGACCATCTATGCCCTTAAAAATACCTTGCCTTCTTTTTTTATTTTACCATGTTACGCTTCGTTTGGCTATCTGATATTGTGCTGATTCCATAGATAAATCTTGTTTTATCATAGAGTTCAAAGTACCGATATGAGGCATCCTTTTCTTCCTGTATGTTATCGGATTTTATCCTCAGTCCGGCTACGTCCAACCCCGTGTAGGAAAGCTGTTCTGCCAGCTCTTTATCCACTGTTTTTTCTTCTTCATTGTCTTTAACAGATGAGGAAGCTTCCTCTGTGGCTGTAACATCCGATAAAATATCTTTTCCTTCTGCCTCCGCCAGCAAAACGGTGCCATCTTCTAACAGAAATACCGCATGCTTCTCTGTGCCATCATATTTTGTAAAAATAAGTTTCCAGTAGTAAGCACTGTAGGTATGAAATGTGGTATCCACCGCTTTCTCCGGAAATGCTTCCCAGGTATACCAGTTGGCATAAGAAGAAGCTAAATCGGAAGGATACTGCCCTTTCTGATAAATGGCTTCCATACTGTCTCTTGCCAGTGCCGCTGCCTCGTAATCCTTTAAAGTCATCTCATAGGAATAGGCTTCCTGTGTCTCACTCTCCCACTGCCCGGTAATCAGCTGGATGCGGTCATTAAGCTTAAGGCTTTCCGATGCCTCCTTTGCCAGCAGGGAGTCGGAAGCTATATACTGTGCCGGAACCGCCTGCACTTCTCCCACTGCTTTACGTTCCTGCCCTTCAATCAGAATTCCCGGCAGAAAAATTCCTGTCAGCACCACCAGAAGTGTTCCTGCTATCATTCCACAGACACTTCCTTTTATCTTTAATTTTGTTCTTTTCTGAAACATATCCGCATCTTCGTCCCCTTCTTTGGCTCACTTTCTACGATAAGCTCCGCCTGATGATGTTCTAATATCAATGCTACTAATGACATTCCGATTCCGGCTCCGCCTTCCTGTCTTGCCGGGATTTATCTGCCATATAGAATTCATCGCAAATCCGCTCTGTCTCTTCCTTGGTCATGCCGATTCCATAATCTTTTACGGAAAGTTCATAATAAAATGGATTTTCCTCTTCCTGTATTCTCTTTCCGCTAAATTCAATGACACCATGCTCTTTGGATGCTTTTCTTGCATTGTCCAGTAAATTCACCAGTGCAGTCACCAGAAGCTCTTTATTTCCGTACAGTACTGCCGGCTCGATATTTTCCTTTAACACAAGCCCTTTTGCCGCAAGGGACGGTGTCACCACCTTAAGTACTTCACTGCTTACATTTTCAACCTGAACTGCTTCCTTTTCCATTTCATGTTCCCTTAAATAAATCAAATCAAAGAGCTTTCCCGACATCCTCTCTAACCGTCTGCCTTCGGAAAAGATGTAACTTAATGCCAGAAGCTGTTCTTCTCTTGGAAGCTCCATGGAACGCATGGTATCTGCATAACCGATAATGGAAGTCATCGGTGTCTTAATCTCATGGGTAAAGTCTGCTACAAACTGATCCCTTTTCCGTACCATTCCCTGAAGCTCTCCTATCTTTTCTGATACTGCTTCTGCCATCCGGTTAAAGTTTTCTGCCAGAAGTCCTACTTCATCCTGACTCTTTACTGCAATCCTCGTCTCATAAGAGCCATCGGTAATCTCCTCTGCCACCCGGTTCAACTGCTCCAATGGTCTGGTCAGATACCGGCTGATAACATAAATAAGCAGGGATTCTATCATAAGGCAAAGGAAAAGAATCAGCCGGAAATAACGGATTTCCCGGTCTCTTAATGCGTAGGCATCGGATACATCACTTCTGCTGATCATGCAGAGGTTCTCATCCTCTACCTTACTGGCTGCCGTCACGTAAATATAATAATGACCATCTTCTTCAAAGATAGCATAGTTCTTATTTCCATCCTCCTGCTGCGCTTCCCAGACTTTCTTTAAATTGGCATTTTCTTCTGTTTCGTTATAAACCAGCTTATCCCCATAGTAGATAAAAAATGTCACATTTTCTGCCCGCATACCGCTGCTGACCTGTGCTCCAATGTCTGGAAGTGTGCCCTTTACTGACTCTTCCCGGTTCAACGCCTGAAGTACTTCATATTCCACCGATGACTGCACCAGATTATTCTGAATGACTGCATTGGAAATCTGTGTTTCCTTCGCCAGTTCAAAATTCTTATGTATCATCAGATAGCCCACCAGTCCCAGACTGACTGAAAGCAGGATTAAATTTGTAATTAATACTTTATATCGAAATTTCATACTTTATCCTCTAACCGGTATCCTGCCTTAAATACTGTTTTAAGTTCCGCTCCAAGATTCAGTTTTTTCCGTAATCTCTGGATATGAAGGTCTAAGGTTCTTGACTCTACAGAATATTCCGTTCCCCAGATTTCTTCATAGATTCTTTCCCGGAACAGTGTAATATTCCGGTTGCGCATCAGAATTTCTAAGAGTTCAAATTCCTTTGGCGTAAGCTCCACTTCTTTTCCTGCCTTTGTCACCACCTGATTTTCACTGTCTAATTCAATATCCATAAAAGTAATCTTCTGCTCCATCTTATGATAGCGGCGCAGCACAATATTAACCCGTGCCAAAAGTTCTACCACTTCAAAAGGCTTTACCATATAATCCTCTGCCCCGGAGGTCAGCCCCTGCATCCGGTCTTTTAAGGAATCCTTTGCAGTCAGAAAAATCACCGGAATTCCCATTGGACGGATGTATTCCATTAATTCAAAGCCATTTAATTCCGGCAGCATAACATCCAATATAATCAAATCAAAATTTTCTGTTTCCAACAGGTCTGCAGCTTTCATTCCATTGTATACACAGACACACTGATAGCCTGCCTTCATCAGATTCAGCCGGATTAAATCCGATATTGCCTTTTCATCCTCTACAATCAATATCCGTATCATGCTGCCCGCTCCTTTTACTACTCTTTGATGTTTATTTTAACATATATTTGTATCTAAAATGTATCTGAACATTAAAAAAGAATGTGCTTGGCACATTCCCGCGCCTGCGGTGGTCGCTTGCGACATCTACCTTATACACCGCAGTGTGCATCCTCGCAGAGCGTTTTTACTTTACAGGAAAGCAATTTCCTGCAAAGCAAAAAAAGTTTCTTCTACTCCTTCTGATTGCTCATCGGAATAAAAGAAACTTTTTTATTCTCATCTTCTCTGGTTTAGAAGAAACAATTATTTTTCATGCTACGCCTGCACCAGTGTCATATTTCCACTGCAATGCATCTTCCGGATGCCCTCCGGTATCGTAAGCCTGTCTCCGGCATCTACCCAGATGCTGCCGATTAAACCGCTGCCGGATGCCACATAAATGACATCTGTGCTGTCAGAAAGCAGCAACTCCATTTCCCGCTCTACCTTAAATCCTGCGCCTGTTACCTCTGCCGCACCACGCTCTATCCGGATTGTTCTATCCGGCTGGTTGCAGGATAATACTGCTCCATTGCTTTCCATGACTTTCTTATACCAGAATGCAGAATCCTTTACATAACGCTGCTGGGTTGCATAGTCCACATAAATAATTCCGAACCGTTCGGAATAGCCCTCATGCCATTCGAAATTGTCCAAGAAAGTCCATAAGAAATAACCGGCAATCTCTGCTCCTTCATCCGCCGCCTTCTGCAGATTGCCAAGGTACTCATCTAAGAACTGGATACGGTTGGCATCATGTACACTGCCATCTGCTTCCACATTGTCATGACAGGACATTCCATTTTCCGTAATATAAATCGGCAGCTGATAACGTTCGTAGAGGAATTTTCCTGCCCAGTAGAGGCATTCCGGTGTCACCGGCCATTCTGCGGCGGTCTTTGGGAATCCTGCCGGGCGGTCTACAAATTCCGGCTCTCCATCTGCTCCTGCACGAACCGGATATCCGTTATAAATATTCTGACCGTAAAAATCAATGGGCTGATGAATCAGTTCCATATCTTCTTTCGTGATTTCCGGCAGATACTCCTTGTATTTCTCAAGACCTTCCTTTGGATAATGCCCCAAAATAACCGGGTCGGAATACCAGGATACATTCCAGGTCCAGTTGTCGACATCATTATAAAAGCCAAAATATACCTTCTTTGCAGCTTCAATATCTTCCGGGGAATTACTTGCCGGATATGCCACCCCACTGGTTGGTGCATAGCCAATCTGTATCGGCTGCTTTGCATATTTCCGGAGCGTAATAACTGCTTTTCCATGTGCCCGCAATGCGTTATGGGCAATCTGGAAGCTTTCCTCTGGTGTGACTTTCTTTCCCGGTGCATGAATGCCGCGGTAATATCCCAGTCCGATAAAGCACTGTGGCTCATTCAAAGTAAAAATCTTGTCACAGATATCAGTAAAATTCTCTGCTACTACTTTTGCATATTCTGCAAACCAGTCTATGATTTCTTCATTGAGCCAGCCGCCTTTATCCTCCAATGCCTGCGGAAGTTCCCAGTGATAAAGGGTCATATATGGCTCAATGCCGTTTTTCTTCATTTCAAGAATCATATCTCGATAAAGTGCCACCGCTTTTTCATTGACTCTTCCGGTTCCATCCGGCATCAGTCTCGCCCAGCTTACGGAAAAACGGTATGCCTTCACACCGAGTTCTTTCATCAGCGCATAGTCCTCTTTATAACGGTGCATGTCATCGGCACTGACATAGGCATTATGATGTTCGAAGGTTCTCCCCTCTTCGGTAAAGGTGTCCCAGATGCAGATTCCTGCGCCATCGTTTTTGTCTCTTCCTTCTACCTGATAGGCACTGCTGGCAACACCCCATACAAAGTCTTTTCGAAACATTTGTTTTCCTCCTGATTCTATTTTTGTGTTATTCTTCTACAATTGTGAAAATTGATTTTTATTTTTTATGCAATATCTGTGTGGTTCGTCGAGTGCGGATGCGACATAAGGGCTGCAGGGGGCACTAAGAATTTTGCGAACCCTTTTCTTTTTCCCGGCAACCGGCACAAATTCACATCCATGTTCATATGTGCCTCGCTGGCACTTCCCTGTGCCAGCGTTGCCAGATGCCGGACAAAATTCCAAGTGCCCCTAGCAGCCCTTAAAATGCATCCGTACTTCGGCAAACCGCCCAGATATATTCCAATCATAAAAATATATCATTTTTCACAATTGCGGAAGGATTTCTCAATCGATTTCGTTATAAAAACACTCTACCACGAAACAACTGTTTCGGGATAGAGTGTTTTACATTAAAAATGGTAGAAATCTATTTTATTAAGAAAAATCAGAATGTACGGATTCCATATGACATAACAGTTTGTTTTAAGTCATTTGACTTTTTTGTTACTTTTGAATAGAATCGTAGTATTTTTTCACGATTTTCTCCGCTGGTTTTGCATATATTTCATAATCTTTTCTCTTTAGGGCAGTATTCTTCGTGTAGAGATGACTGTTCCAGGACCAGAATGCCATGCCCCTCACCCATTCTCTTTTTAAGCAGGCTTCAAACATTGCTTCATACCAGTCTGCCTGTCCCTTAACATCCGCTTCTCCCTGCACCGTCCAGTCATTTGGCACTTTATTGGAATCCACGATAGACATACATCCTGCCTCTGCAAAGAAAAATGGTTTTTGAAATTTCTTTACCACAGCTTCAATCCGGTCAAGCTGGTTCTCCCAGTCCTCCAATGGATAATATCCGCTGGAAGAAATCACATCTACCGCATCCCACCATTTCACATTATGCTCCTGATATTTATCGGTATTATAGGAAACAAATCCGTCAAATTCACTCCGGATGTCGGCAATCAGTTTCCGCCATTCTGCTTCCCTGCGTTCTGCCATAACCATTTCACAGCCTGCAATATGCATTTCCACGCCCATTTCTTTTGCCAGTCTCGCATAATGAAGCTGAAATTCGGTATAAGATTCAAACCAGTTGCACCACTTCGGTTCACAGACTACGTCTTCGTCAAAAAAATTGACATGGGCGCGCCAGGTTCCGTTCTTGCAGTTTACCGTAGGCTTTAATGCCACACACATACCAAGCTCTTTCGCATAATCAATCATGCCCTTTAATTCATCATCTGACACCGTTGCTTCAGAAGTATAACAAATCTCTTCCGACTGTGCCGTGTCCTGCAATCCGTTGGGCGCTAAGATAACAAAATTGCTGTTGGTATTTTCTTTCATTTTCTTTAAGCTGTCAAAAGCTCTCTTCTCCTGATAGCTCCCTTTTCTTGCAAATGGTGCATATGTCATGCCGCAGATATATTCCATGGTAAGTGTTTCCTTTCTCCTCTTTCAATGACTTTTTATGATGGAAACTATAGCATTCGCCCTGGAATCTTGCTATAATGATTTATTATAAAAATAGTAAAAATCTCTTATGGCAGGAATTCATTTATTTCAGATATATTGGGGGACGACTTTATGAATTCACTTTTTGAATACAGCGACCGGCTGAATGCTCCTTTTGAATGCTTCTTATTTGACACGAGAATCCATTCTTTTCCCATCCGGTCCCACTGGCATTATTTTGTTGAAATTCTGTATATGTTAGAGGGCACCGCCATCATCAACTGTGATGATGATACTTATGTACTAGAAGAAGGTGATATGACGTTATTTCTTCCGCAGGCAATCCATTCTATCTATACTGCCACAGAGCAGCCATTGGTTTATTATGTCATGAAATTTGACTTAAACCAGCTTGCACCATCCGGCAATGCATTAAGCACCACTTTTTCCGGGATTAATTTTGTATCACTTTTTAATCTGGCGAAGGGTGATTCCCATGCTCCGAAATATTTTTCCAAAGCGATGTTAACAGACTATCCCATTGCCGGAATCTTTTCCTCCTGTGAACACGAAATGCAGCAGCAGGAATACGGTTACCGGATTCTGGTACAGTCCCAGATTAATTCCCTTTTAACCTTTATCCTGCGTATCTGGCGGGCACAGGGTTTTAATACGGATAAAGCTCTGGCTATTCCGCAAAACACAGAAGAAGCGTCCATACACTCCATTACGGAATATATCGACGCTCATGCCCAGGAGCCATTAAAGGTGGAAGACCTTGCCAGAATGTGTAATATGAGTTATTCCTATTTTGCCAAAAGCTTCCGGGAACTCTATGCCAGTCCTGTAAAAAATATATTGAATTTATCCGCCTTTGTAAGGCTGAGGATCTGCTGCTCTTTACCAATCTTGACTTGAATTATATCAGTCAGGAAACCGGATTTTCCGATTGCAGCCATTTTATTAAGGCTTTCCGAAGCAAGCACAAAATGACACCCAAACAATACCGGAAGGAGCATTCCTCTTAAAGGTACATTCTTAATGCTGCATTCTTAAAGGTGCATGTAGATATCTGCCTGCTGGATTGCCACATCTGCTCCTGCCATCAGCATGGCAAAAAAGGTTAATGTGATGGTAAGGAATACCGCCTTACCATCATAGACAAATTCCACATTCTTCTTCCGGTTGGCAAGAAGAATTTCTATTCCAAGCAGGATAAAGATACATGGCCAGATATGGAAAATGATTTCATAGGTCAATACTGGCACAAACAGATGTACCAGAAACAGGATTCCAAACAAAACCAATGCACTGCCTAAGGTAATGCTGCCCACTCTGTGGGTGCGTACTTCTTTCACATTCTCATCCATTTTCCTTATGCCTCCTTTGTTTCTTCTTCCTCAAGGGATTTTTTCTTACCATGAACCAGATAAATTCCTACTGCTATAATTGCAATTCCTGCCAGCAGTCTTGGAAGCCGGTAACTGATTTCCTGAAGTACCCAGACCGTTTCATCCGGAATTAAATTTGCAATCATCCAATAGAAGCTGTTCCAGATTAACATAATACCAAGCAGAATCAGCACGACTGCAATAATGGTACGATAACGCTTTACAAAGGATTTATCTTTCCCGCCTTCTCCACTTAAATGGAATAAATAATCATCCTCCACGGCATAGAATTCTTCATCGGATAAGCCTGCTAAATTGTGTACATGGAAGAAGCTGTAAAACCATGCAATTACTGCAAGCACTGCCAGCGGTCCAAGTTCAAAAATGGATGCTGCTACAATAATGCCAAAGAACATCGACATCAGGCTTAAGCCCATTTTCATAAATCCCATATACATTTCCCCTGCTCCCGGTAAAAGGGAACAGCAAAATCTTAAAAATCCATTTCTCTTTTTCGTCATGTTATCTTTCCTCCTTTAAAAACCATCCATTTGTCGTCTCAGTAATAAAATTGCAAAATGCACTGGACGCATCATTTACACTTTGTAAGAAATTCTGCTCTTCACTACGCTTTTTCGCTTTCTCTTTCTGTTCCTGTAAGTCCTTATTGACCTGCTCTTTTGCTTCTGCCACATAAGTTTCCATGTTTGGTCTGCTCTGCTGCTCCACCGTAGGAACTACAACCAGAAATGCGATTGCCGCTGCCGCCGCAACCATTACTTTCATGCTATAAGTCAGGAGCTTCCGCTTCGCTGACACTTTTTCTTTGTATACAATAACCTTCTGCTGCTGCTCAATTTTATGTAGAATATTTTCTTCTAAATATTCCGGTGCTTTTATCATCGTTCCTTCTTCTGTTTCCCGGATCAGTGCCTCTAACGCTTCGTCACTTAAATACTCCTGTATATCTTCTTTTCTCATATCAGCTCCGCTCCTTTCCATATAGTTTTCTAAGCATTGCCCGCGCCCGGTATATCTGTGTCTGCACGGTTTTCAAATTCTTCTGCTTTAACTCTGCTATCTCGCCGGCAGGATGTTCTTCACAGACGTACAGCTTTGCGAGTTCATCATAAGGTAGTTTCAACTGTCCGCATTTTTCCTGCAGTTCTTCCCGGACCACCTCTTCGATGCATTGCTCTTCCGGTCCTCCCGCTCTCGCCGGATGGCTTCCTAAGACTTCGTCTTCGGTGGGCACCATCCGCCTTGCCGCCTGTCTACTGTAATCAATACATTTATTCGAAGCAATCCTGCAAAGCCAGGCTTTCTCATTCTTACCGTCGAACTCTTCCTTGTGCCGGTAGGCAGATAAAAATGTTTCCTGCGTCAAATCTTCTGCTGCAAAGTAATCTCCGGTCATCTTAACGCAAATAGAAAATACCAGATTCTGGTATTTATGAACCATCTGCGTAAATGGTTCCTGACACATTTTTATCCACCTCCTTGTCTCTTAAGAACGTTCTCATAATATATAACGAGTATCTTTTTCTATTGTCTTCAATTTTTTCAAAAAATCAATATTTTTTAATTTATTCTATCAGGAATCCATTCTATTGACTTTTCTTTTCCGTGAAACTATAATCATTGTGGTTATCATAAATGATAGAGCAATTGCCAATACATCTAATATACGAGGGATTTAAATGATGGAAAAGAAGAAAAACTCCATTGATATGACACATGGAGCTTTATGGAATAAAATTTTGATTTTTGCGCTGCCGCTGGCTGCCAGCAGTATCTTACAGCAGCTTTTTAACTCTGTCGATACCGCTGTCGTCGGCAACTTTGCCAGCAGCCAGGCTTTAGCTGCCGTGGGAAGCAACAGTTCCCTGATTGCTTTGATGATTAACCTTTTTATCGGTATTTCACTGGGTTCGAATGTTATTATTTCCCGATATATCGGTCAGGGTGTCCATAAGAATATCAAAGCAGCAATTCACACTGCCATTGTGGTGGCTCTGGCTGGCGGCATTTTCCTGCTGGTTTTGGGACAGTTTATTGCAAGACCGGTTCTGGTGCTGATGGGAACACCGGATGATGTCATTGACCTTGCAGTCTTATACCTTCGGATTTACTTCCTTGGTATGCCATTCATTCTGTTATATGACTTCTGTTCCTCGATTCTCCGGAGTACCGGAGACAGCAGACGGCCGCTTTACGCACTGATTGCAGCCGGTGTTATCAATACCGGGCTGAATCTTATTCTGGTCATTGCCTTCCACCTTGGCGTATCCGGTGTTGCTATCGCTACCGTGGTTTCGAATATTGTAAGCTCCGGAATCCTGATTTACATCCTGCTGCATGAGGATGATCCGATTCGTTTAGAGCCAAAGGCACTTGCCATCTCCTGGCATGAATTAAAGAAGATTCTTGTCATCGGCGTTCCTGCCGGATTGCAGGGTATGGTCTTTTCCATTGCCAATGTCTGCATCCAGAGCACCATTAACAGCTTCGGCTCTGTTGCTGTCGCCGGTTCTGCCGCATCGTTAAACTTTGAATATTTTTCCTATTTTGTGGTAAATGCTTTTGCCCAGACAACCGTTACTTTCACCAGCCAGAATTACGGTGCCGGTAAATATGACCGCTGCAAAAAGGTATTCCGTTTAAATATGATATTTTCCCTTATCTTCTGCGGACTCCTTTCCAGTGTCTTCATCTTAGGACGGGGCTTCTTCCTGCACCTCTACAGCAACGACCCGAAGGTACTTACCTTTGCCGTCCAGCGCCTGTTAATTGCAACAGCCTTAGAGCTTTTGACTTCTACCTATGAAATCAGCGGAGGCGCCATGCGTGGACTGGGACATTCCCTGTCGCCTGCACTGATTACCGTTTTCGGTTCCTGTGTCCTGCGGCTCATCTGGGTATCTACCGTCTGCCGGTATTTCCATGAGTTCTGGGTAGTTATGATTATCTATCCGATTTCCTGGGTGCTGACCGGAAGCATGATGCTCTTTGCCTATTACCTGCTGCGCAGGAAGTTATTCGAAAAAGTGCAGTATAGAAAATCTGTCGCATGATTGAAATGTTTGCTAAAATGAAACCCCGGAAGCAGATGATTCCTTCTTCCAAAGAATGAATCTTTCTGTTTCCGGGGTATTTTTATGGAGCCAACTTTAAAGTACTCCTTTTTCTAAATTTTCTTTATAAATGTAATACACGGTCTTTGATTTCCTGAGTTCTTCCCTGATTCCAGAACTGAGTTCCGATATATCCACAGGTTCGTCTTGCCACATTCATCTTATCCTGATCACGGTTACCACATCTTGGGCATTCCCACACCAGCTTGCCGTATTTGTCTGTCACAATTTTAATCTCGCCATTGTAACCACATTCCATACAATAATCACTCTTGGTATTCAGTTCTGCATACATAATATGGTCATAAATATAACGGATGACAGACAGTACCGCTTCAATATTATCCTGCATATCCGGCACTTCCACATAGCTGATTGCGCCGCCCGGGGAAAGCTCCTGGAACTTTGCTTCAAAACCAAGCTTCTTGAATGCGTCAATATGCTCTGTCACATGAACATGATAGCTGTTGGTAATATAACTCTTATCCGTAACGCCCGGAATAATTCCGAAACGCTTCTGTAAACATTTTGCAAATTTATAGGTCGTAGACTCAAGCGGTGTCCCATATACACTGAAAGCAATATTTGTCTCTGTCTTCCACTTATCGCAGGCATCATTTAAATGCTGCATCACTGCCAGTGCAAATGGTGTTGCTTCCGGATTAGTATGGGATTTACCGGTCATATAACGGGTACATTCACACAATCCTGCATAGCCTAAAGAGATAGTGGAATAGCCGCCATATAAAAGCTTGTCTATGGTCTCGCCCTTCTTAAGACGGGCCAGTGCACCATACTGCCACAGAATCGGAGCCACATCTGAAGGTGTTCCCTTCAGGCGGTTATGTCTTGCCATCAATGCCCGATAGCATAATTCCAGACGCTCATCGAAGATTTCCCAGAAACGGGTCATATCTCCGCCAGAGGAACATGCAATATCCACCAGATTCAGTGTTACGACACCCTGATTGAACCGTCCGTAATATTTCGGCTTTCCTTCTTCATCCTTGTATACGCTTAAGAAAGAACGACAGCCCATACATGGATAGCAGTTGCCCTCTTTCAGCTGTTTCATGATTTTTCTGAAATATAATCCGGTACCAGACGCTTTGCGGTACATTTTGCAGCCAGCTCTGTCAGATAATAATACTTGGAATCCGGCTCAACATTATCCTCTTCCAGCACATAAATCAGCTTTGGAAATGCCGGTGTAATGTAGATGCCCTGCTCATTTTTCACACCAAGAATTCTCTGCTTTAAGACTTCTTCAATAATCGCTGCAAGGTCGTCTCTTACCTGTCCTTCCGGTACTTCATCAATATACATAAAGACTGTTACAAACGGAGCCTGTCCATTTGTAGTCATCAGTGTGATAACCTGATACTGAATCATCTGGACACCGCGCTTGATTTCGTCTTTTACACGAATCTCTGCTACTTTATTAATCTGTTCTTCTATTAATTCCAGTCCTGCCGCTTCAAATTCTGCTGCTACCTGACGCCGGAATTTCTGACGGCTCACATTGACAAACGGAGCTAAATGTGCCAGCGAAATACTCTGTCCCCCATACTGGGAACTTGCAATCTGGGCAATACTCTGGGTTGCAATATTGCAGGCAGTCTCAAAGCTCTTTGGCTTCTCAATCATAACGTCGCTGATTACTGTTCCGTTCTGGAGCATATCTTCTAAGTTTACCAGACAGCAGTTATGCATATGCTGTGCAAAGTAATCGGAATCGTGGAAATGTATAATTCCCTGCTCATGAGCCTCTACAATATCCTGTGGCAGGAGGAAGCGCTTGGTAATATCCTTGCTGACTTCTCCTGCCATATAATCACGCTGCACACTGCTTACCGTTGGATTCTTGTTGCTGTTTTCCTGCTTTACTTCCTCATTCTTGCAGGCAAGCAGCGTCAGAATCTGGTCGTCGGTAGAATTGGTCTTTCTTACCAGAGCACGTTTATAGCGGTAAGTAATATAATTTCTGGCTACCGTATACGCACGCTGATTCATAATCAGGTTCTCCACCAGATCCTGAATCTCTTCTACGGTTAATGCACGGTTCATGGTATTACATGCCTTCTCCACATTTTCACCAATGGCATTAATCTGTGCCTCTGTCATACGCTCGCTGTCTACCACACTTTCATTGGCTTTACACACAGCCGATAAAATCTTCTCTTTATCAAATATAACTTCCGTCCCACTTCTCTTTATGATTTTCATATTCGCACCCCTATTCAAAACAATTCATTTTCAACGCGTATACTATATATTGTATCAGATTAAATTATCTTTTCAAGGTATTGTGCCAAATTGTTTATTCTTTTTCTAATACAAGAGCGGAAAGCGGCTCTACATCGGCCTTTTCGGAAATATTTTTTTTGCCGTCTGCACCTGCCGTTTTGTCATCCACCAGAATTTTCCATTTTCCTTCCGGCAAATTATACAAAATCTCTTCATCATTTCCGTTGAATATTACCAAAATGTTTTCTGGTGTATCATCTGCACCTTTTCCCTTTAAAAGATATGCCACAACATTTTCCGGTGTATCTGATAAGAAGCAGAGATTCTGTGTCATTTCCGCTTCACTCTGCATACGGAATACCGGATGGGCTTTCCGCAGTGCCATCAAGCCCTTATAGTATGCTATCATATCCGGATATTCATGTATATTATCCCACTTGATGCCGTTTACCGCATCCGGCATATTATAGCTGTTTTCTGCAAAACCTTTTTTCTCCGGCAGCGGTTTGCTGCGGAGGAATTCTTCACCTGCCTGGATAAAAGGCACCCCCTGGGAAGTAAATACAATGGCTGCGCACAACCGGTTCATGGCTTTCTTCTTTTCTTCTGATGCCTCCGGGCAGGAGACGGATAATTTATCCCACAGGGTATAGTTATCATGACAGGAGACATAATTAATACTCTGTCCCGGCTCTTTCGCCCACGGCTTACTGCCATAAGCATCATAATCTACCTGTGGATGTGCGACTGCTCCTGTAATGCCATAGCGCAATGCATTTTCCAAATGGGTGCCACCATTAACGAAGCCCAGATGATCATCATAGAATACGCTTCCTTTTATGGTATCACGGATATCATCATTGAACATGCCGATTCCCGGCATCTTTTTCGCACTGGCTTTAAATGCACGTTTCTCCTCTGCCAGGGAAGATGGGTACCACCGTTCCAGCCTTCTCCGTAAAGGTAGATATCCGGACGTATTTCTTTTAACCGCTCTGCAATAACATTCATCGTATCAATATCCAGAACGCCCATCAAATCAAAGCGAAATCCATCGATATGATATTCCTTTGCCCAGTAAATGAGGGAATCTACGATTAATTTCTGCACCATCGGACGGTCACTGGCCACTTCATTGCCACAGCCGGAGCCGTTGGTATATCCGGTCTCATCATTTCTATAATAATAACCCGGCACTATCTTCTGAAGGTTGGAATCATCCCTTCGATAGGTATGATTAAAGACCACATCCATAATCACTCCGATTCCTCTGCTGTGCAAAGCCAGCACCATCTGTTTCATTTCCTGAATCCGCACTGCTCCATCATATGGGCTGACTGCATAAGAACCTTCCGGAACATCATAATTATCCGGATCATATCCCCAGTTATACTGTGCTTTCTGATTTTTCTCATCTACAGTCTCAAAATCAAATGCCGGAAGAATCTGTACATGTGTCACACCAAGGCCACTAATATAATCAAGTGCCGTTGCTTCTCCAAAATGATTTGTAGTATTGGCTTCCGTCAGACCTAAGAACTTTCCATTATGAAATACGCCGCTGGATTCATCCATCGTAAAATCCCTGACACTGCCTTCATAGATAATGGCATCTGTGATATGCTCCGGATTCCGGTACCCATCCAGTTCAAAGCCCTGCGGGTTTGTCTTTGCCAGATTGATAACCATACCGCGCTGCCCGTTTACCCCTGCAGCTTTTGTATACGGATCTACTGCCTCCTGCTCTTCCCCGTGATTTACTACTGTATAGGTATAGTAGATTCCATTACAATCTCCCTGTTTTTCAAAAACGTAAGTACCGTTTGCTGACTTCTTCATAATATGCTGTTCTATGAGATTATCTCCTTCGCCCTGTTTATAAAGGTTCAGCTTCACGGATTCTGCCTCTGGTGCCCAGACCTTAAATCTTGTCATTTTCGGTGAGTATACCGCTCCTAAATCATTTCCTGTGTATACTTCATAATCAAACTTCTGCATATTTGTTTCCTTTCCCTCGTTACCTGCGTACGGCTACAGGAAACACACTTTGCGCATTTCCCGCATAACCGAAAAAGGAAGCTTCCGCCAATGCACGGATGCTTCCTTCTTGCAACTGGCTGTCATTTCAAAGACCCTATAGCTTTGCGTCACAGGCTTTCACCTGTTTTGCTGATACATAATCTTTATTATAATGGTGGCACAATTATAAGTCAATGACTCCGGTTACTTATTGCAATTCTTATATTCCAGTATAATTCACATATGTGAATTATAAATTTAACTCTTTTTGATTTCGGCAATGGCTTCTCTTTCATCAAAATGATATTTTACACCTTTAATTTCCTGATAATCTTCATGACCTTTTCCAAGCAGCACTATCATATCACCCTTTTTGGCATTTTCGATACAATATTTGATGGCTGCTTTGCGGTCATCGATTTCGATATATTTTCCGTTGCTCTTTGCAAGGCCAATCTTAATATCGTTGTTGATGTCGCGGATTTCTTCATCTCTTGGATTATCACAGGTCAGCACGCTTAAATCTGCCAGTTCTCCTGTCACTTCCCCCATGTCATAACGGCGCAGCTTGGAACGGTTTCCACCGCCACCATAGACACAGATTAAACGCTTCGGATGATACTCTTTTAATGTGGTAAGCACACTTCTTGTGCTGACTTCATTGTGGGCATAATCAATAATTACCGTAAAATCTTTGGAAACCGGAACTAATTCCACACGGCCTCTGACTTTTACTTTATCCAGTCCACGTAAAATTGCCTCATCGGAAATTCCTGCCAGATGACAGGTCAGCATGGTTACCAGTGAATTGTATACTGAAAAGCTTCCCGGAATATGAACCACTGCATAAACATTCATACAGCCGGTAGTGGTAAAATGCATTCCAATCTGTCCCTCTTCATCCAGATATCCAACAGCTCCCGCCATCAGGTCTGCGTCTTTCTTACAGGAGAAGGTATGAAGCTTACAGGTATGATTTTTGATAATTCCATCTACGTGCTCATCATCTGCATTTACGATTCCCTCTTTGCACTGACGGAATAAGAGACTCTTGCATTCCTGATATTCTTCAAAGCTAGCATGCTCATTTGGTCCGATATGATCCGGTGATAAGTTGGTAAAGATTCCATAATCAAATACAATTCCTGCCACGCGGTGCATCTTAAGTCCCTGGGAGGATACTTCCATTACTACATATTCACAGCCGGCATCTACCATGGCACGGAACATCTTATGTAATTCATAAGATTCCGGTGTGGTATTCTTTGCCGGAAGCTTCTCCTCGCCGATCAGGGCACCGATGGTTCCAATCAGTCCGACTTTCTTACCGGCTTCTTCTAAAACGCTCTTTATCATATAAGTGGTGGTCGTCTTTCCTTTTGTTCCGGTCAGTCCAATGGTAGTAAGCTCTCTGTCCGGGTGTCCAAAGAAAGCAGCCGACATAATTGCCAGGGCATAACGGGCATCTTCTACCTGAAGAACCGTACAGTTCTCCGGAATATCAGTTTCTACTGCATGCTCTACCACAAGGGCAGCAGCACCTTTCTTTACCGCATCTTCAACAAAGTCATGTCCGTCTACAACAGCTCCTACCATACAGACAAATACGGTGTCTTTTTCTACTTTTCTCGAATCATAGATAATATCACTGATTTCTTTCTCCATCTCTCCCTGCAGGCAGGTATAGGTCAATTCTTCACATATTTCTGCTAATTTCATACTTCTCTCCTAATGTATTATTCCGCTGTTCCGATAATGTGGCTTGCATCAATTTCCGATTCAAATACCGTATGGGAAGGTCCGGTCATAAACATATGTCCGCGTTCTTCCTCCCACTCAATATAGAGCGGTACACCAATCTGCTCTACCGTTACTTTCCGGTCTAAGCGTCCGGTTAATACGCCGGCTACCACTGCAGTACAGCATCCGGTTCCGCATCCGATAGTCTCTCCGGTTCCTCTTTCCCATTCCCGGATTTTCACATAATCCCTGCGAACAAATTCCACAAAAGTTACATTGGTCTTATTGGTAAAAAGCTCTGTCATATGTTCAATGGTTTTTCCGTATTTTTCTACATCAAGGTCTGCCACGCTGTCTACATACATGGCACAATGCGGGTTGCCCCATGATACTGCCGTAATATGGAAGGTCTTATCCAGTACCTGTACCGGCTGCTCTACAAATTCATCCAGCTTTGTGTTGACCGGAATCACTTTTGCAGACATTCTCGGTGCTCCGATATCTGCTCTGATATTGCTTACCAGACCGTCCGTTACGGTTAAGTTCAGATGCTGCATGCCGCCCAGAGTCTCGATCACAAGCTCTGTCTTATCGGTCAGTCTGTGGTCGTATACATATTTTCCTACGCTGCGCAATGCATTTCCACACATCTCGCCCTCTGTTCCATCCGGGTTAAACATCCGCATCCGGAAATCCCCTTTTCGGACGGACAAATCAATACCATTCCGTCAGAACCAATGGCAAAATGCCGGTCACTTACGAATCTCGCAAGCTCCGGCAAATTGTCAAGATGCTGATGAATGGCATCGATATATACATAATCGTTTCCAAATGCCTGCATCTTTGTAAATTTCATTTATTTTCTCCTTGCTTTCTCTTTCCTTTATTTTTCTTAAGCATTCATTGCCCGGTCTAAATCTGCAATGATATCATCCACATTTTCAATTCCTACTGACATACGAAGGAAGCAGTCTGTAATACCAAGCTTCTCTTTTACATCAAGCGGTGTATCCTCATGAGTCTGTGTGGTCGGATATGTGATTAAGGTCTCTGTTCCACCAAGACTCTCTGCAAACATAATCATATCTACATTTTTAAGAATCTTTTTAACGGTCTCATAGCTGTCTACGGTAAAGGAAATCATTCCGCCAAATCCTGTTGTCTGGCGGCAGGTTACTTCGTAATCCTTATGGTCTTCAAAACCAACATAATATACTTTCTTTACCTTCGGCTGTGTACGAAGCCACTCTGCAACCTTCCTGGCATTCTCATTGTGACGGTCCATACGGACTGCAAGGGTCTTGATTCCCCTTAATACCAGCCAGCTGTCTAACGGTGCCAGCTGGCTTCCATGGGATTTGATATGGATGTGAATCTTATCTGCGATTTCTTTGTTATCCTTTACCACGACGATTCCGGAAATGGTGTCATTGTGTCCCCCAGATATTTTGTTGAACTGTGGGTTACAATGTCAGCTCCCAACTGCAGCGGTTTCTGGAAATATGGTGTTAAAAATGTATTATCTACAACGGTTAATGCTCCGATGGATTTTGCGATTTCAGAAATGGCATGAATGTCTGCCACCTTCATCATCGGATTGGTCGGTGTCTCAACGAAGAACATTTTTGTATTCGGGCGGATAGCTGCCTTTACTTCGTCTAATTCAGACATATCTACATAAGTATGCTCGATTCCATATTTTCCAAATACATCTCCAATGATACGGAAGGTTCCGCCATAAATATCATCAGAAAGAATTACATGCTCACCCGGATTTAATAAGGAAAATACTGCCATATTCGCAGCCTGTCCGGAGGAAAATGCAAATCCCTGGATACCGCCCTCTAAAATTGCCATGGTACGCTCTAACTCCTGTCTGGTCGGATTCTCCAGACGGCTATAGGCAAATCCTGTTGTCTGTCCTAATTCCGGATGACGGAAGGTTGCTGCCTGAAAGATTGGCATGCTGACTGCGCCGGTTAATGGTTCCGTTCCTAATGCTCCATGTACTGCCTTGGATTCAAAATGTAAATCCTCTTTTGTACTGTAATCGGTATAGTTGCTGAAGTTTTTCATATTGTTACCGCCTTTCTTCGTCTTAATTACCCACCAGATATTTTCATTTCTAACAGGACAACCGTCTATTGATGCACTTGTCCTTTTTCATATATCAATTATTATACCAACATTTTATTGAAATTGATAGTAAAATAATGCTTTCCTTATTGCAAATCGTGCTTTATACTGTTCCTAGATTGACTTTGTATATAGGATGTGATTTTTATGAAAAATATGAGAAAACCGGATATCTTCATCATGATTTCAAGATATTTCACCTGACTGACCACGAAATGTCTGCCTACGACTTTCATTATCATGATTTTCACAAACTGCTCTTTTTTCCTAAGCGGCAATGTCACCTATTGTATTGAAGGAAAATCCTACCAGCTTACCCCGGGGATCTGGTTCTTGTCCGTGCCGGTGAAGTCCACCGTCCGGTCATTCATGATACCACACCCTACGAGCGGATGATTATTTATGTTTCTCCGGATTTTGCAGTTACATCATCCGATAAGACTATTTTCTTAAACCAGTGCTTTCTTCCGGACGCTGCCATGCCGTCCAATGTCCTGCATTTATCCGGCATGAAGGAACGGCGGCTCTTAGATACCATGATGGAGCTTGTCCACTCTTTTTCCGAAGACAGCTTTGCCAATGAGATTTACCAGAATACGCTTTTCTTAGAATTTATGATTCACTTAAACCGGGCTGCCTTATCCGGCACCCTGCAATATGAAGATTCCTTTCAGGCAAATGAAAAGATTCTGTCGGTTCTTACCTATATGAATGAACATCTGACGGAGGATATTACGGTGGATTCTTTAGCCGAGCACTTTTTACCAGCCGCTATTATCTGATGCACTCTTTTAAGGAGCAGACCGGGTATACCATCGGAAATTATCTTTCCACAAAGCGGCTTCTCTTTGCCAGGGATTTAATCAGCTCCGGCACTGCAGTAACCGATGCCTGCTTTGCCTGCGGCTTTCACAATTATTCTACTTTTCTTCGTGCCTATAAGAAGCAGTTTGGAAAATCCCCGCGGGAAATGATTTAGGTGCTGCGAAAGAATAACATTTTAACAGAAATTTCTTTGCTATTTGAAGTAGGTGTGTTTATGTGCGTCAAAATACCAGTAGTTCTTAATATTATGTTTTGCTTGTCTGCAAGCAGTCTTTCCGTTGCTTTGACATAAGATAGTGCCACTGTCCGTCGAATACGGATGCCACATAACGCCTGCAAGGGGCACTAGGAATTTCGGATAATTAAGAAGTTCGTCTGGCAACCGGCGCATATTCACATCCATGTTCAGATGCGCCTCGCTGGCACGTCCTGTGCCAGCGTTGCCGGATGCCAGGCGAAATTCCTAGTGCCCCTAACAGCCTTTATCAGGCATCCGCACTTTGACGAACAGTGGCGCTATCTTTGTTAAACATTGGAATGACTGGTTTTATCGCCAAAAGCAAAACTAATATTTTAGAACTACGGTATTTTGATGCAAAACAAAGATACTTTACATAGCAAAGAAATTATTAGCAAAATGTTATTATCCTTCGCAACTGCCTAAGATATGATTTCATAGAAGGAGACCTGTATGTTTACAAAAGTAAAAGATTTTTTCAAAAAGAAACCGTCTGCTGCATTGCTTTCCTGCTGGCAGTTGTATCCATGTTTTTTATTCCACCATCCGTAAATTACTTTTCTTATATTGATTTCCGGGTACTGGCTCTTTTATTCTCCCTGATGGCTGTGGTACGGGGATTCTCTTCCATTGGCGTTTTTACCCGGCTTGGAACCATGCTCTTAACCCATGTGCATTCCCTTCGGATGCTGTCGGCACTTTTCATTTTCCTGTGCTTCTTCTTCAGCATGCTTATCACTAATGATGTGGCGCTGATTACCTTTGTACCGTTTACCATACTGGTTCTGTCCATGGCGAGCAAAAGAAGTTTCTGATTCCAGTTATCGTTCTTGAAACCATTGCCGCCAATCTCGGCAGCATGCTGACGCCTCTTGGCAACCCGCAGAATCTTTATCTCTATACGATTTCCGGATTATCCATTGGAGCTTTTGTCCGGATTATGCTGCCATACTCTTTTGTATCTGCTATCCTTCTGTTGATTTTTATTCTGTTTCTCCCAAAGGATACGGTTTCCACTGCAACTGCTGCAAACACTGCAAATTCTACAAATACTGTAACTGCTTCCAATACTTCCAATATAATTTGTGAAGCTGTAAAAGCACGTAAAAATCCCCGGATTCTTTTTACCGCCTATCTGATACTATTTCTTCTGTGTCTTCTGACGGTGCTTCATATTCTGCCTTACCAGATTATGTTTCTTCTTGTCCTCACAGGCTTTCTGCTTCTGGATTACCGCGTATTAAAGGATGTGGATTATTTCCTGCTGCTTACCTTTCTTTGCTTCTTCATCTTTATCGGAAATATGAAGCAGATTTCTCTGGTACACGAACTGATTTCAAAGCTTTTGGTCCACCATGAAGTTCTGATGGGTATTGGTGCCAGCCAGATTATCAGCAACGTGCCTGCTGCCATCCTGCTTTCCGGCTTCACCGATGATTATTCTGCCCTGCTGATTGGGGTAAATCTCGGGCCTTGGTACTCTTATTGCTTCCCTGGCAAGCCTTATTTCCTTTAAGTTCTATGCCAATAGTAATGGAAGCGATACAAGACGGTTTCTTGGGATTTTCACCCTCTACAATGTGATTTTTCTTGGAGTCCTCTTTGTTCTTTCACTTATTCTCTGCTGATTTTCACAGGCAGTTGTGAAAAAGATAGAACTTTTACCCGAATCATATTCCGCTGATTCACAGGGGATTTTCTTTCGCTACGAAATACCACAGTTCTAAAATGCATGTTTTTCTTTAGATGATTAAAACAGTCTTTCCAATGTTTGTCAGAATAACTGCACGGTCCGCCGAAGTACAGATGCCTGATAAGGGCTGTTAGGGGCACTTGGAATTTCGTCTGGCAACAGGCAACGCTGGTACAGGGATGTACCAGCGAGGCACATTTGAACATGGACGTGAATTTGTGCCGGTTGCCAGAAGAAAGTATAATTATGCCGAAATTCCAAGTGCCCCTTGCAGGCTTTATGCGGCATCTGTTCTCGACGGACAGTGCAGCTATTCAGTCAATGCAACCGGAAAGACAGTTTATCAGCAAGAAAAACACGCATTCTAAGAACTGTTGGCATTTCATATCGGATAAAGAAAATCCCCTGTGAATCAGTGAAATACGATTGCGGTAATCTATTCCCTTTTCACAACTGCCTGTGATTTTTAAGCAGGAATAAGTTGACGGAACATTTTCCCCTTATATAATAGGATGCAGATGTCTTAAGACAAAACGGAAAATATTTGATACCAGAAAATATTGGAGGAAATGCTATGTGGCTTGCAGATAACTGGAAAGATTATGAAGTAATAGACTGTTCAAAAGGTGAGAAATTAGAGCGCTGGGGTGACTATATCCTGGTTCGTCCGGATCCTCAGGTTATCTGGGATACGCCACGGAAAGAAAAAGGCTGGCATAAAATGAACGCCCACTATCACCGCAGTAAAAAGGGCGGCGGCGAATGGGAATTCTTTGACCTTCCACAGCAGTGGACCATCCATTACGGCAAGCTGACTTTCAACTTAAAGCCTTTCAGTTTTAAGCACACAGGTCTGTTCCCGGAGCAGGCTGCTAACTGGGACTGGTTCTCTGAACTGATTAAGAAAGCTGGAAGACCAGTAAAAGTCTTAAATCTTTTTGCCTATACCGGTGGTGCTACGATTGCTGCCGCAGCAGCAGGTGCATCCGTTACCCATGTAGACGCTTCAAAGGGTATGGTTACCTGGGCCAAGGAAAATGCTGCTTCTTCCGGTCTTGCAGATGCACCAATACGCTGGATTGTAGATGACTGTGTCAAATTCGTGGAACGTGAAATCCGCCGTGGCAACCACTACGATGCTATTATTATGGACCCTCCATCATATGGCAGAGGTCCTAAGGGCGAGATATGGAAAATAGAAGAATCTATCCATCCACTGGTCAAACTCTGTGCACAGCTTCTGGTGGACAGACCTTTGTTCTTCCTGATTAATTCCTATACTACAGGCTTACAGCCGGCGGTTCTCTCTTACCTTATCGGAACAGAACTAAAACGTTTCCCTGGCAAAGTCACAGCCGACGAAATCGGTCTTCCGGTCAGTTCCAACGGACTTACACTTCCTTGTGGGGCTTCTGGACGATTCGAAGGAATTTAACGAAAGTGTAAAAAGAATGTGCCTTGGCACATTCTCGCGCCTGCGGCGGTCGCTTGCGACATCTACCTTATACGCCACAGTGTGCATCCTCACGGAGCGTTTTTTACTTTACAGGAAAGCAATTTCCTGTAATGCAAAAAGCTGCCTCAATTGGCAGCTTTTCTTATATCCTGTTTTCTTATATCAGATTCTCTTAATAATCTTCATGTCCAATAAACTTGCACTTAGCAATATATCCACCACACCAGATGGCTCCCGCCACTGTTACAGACAGCAGACACTTGAATACCGCCAGTGCGATGATTCCAATTGTAAGATTTCCTGCAAAGTATGCAGAAACCACCCCCTGTATTGGTTTACATAACATAAGCCAGCCTCCCACATAAAGGGCTAGTAGCGTTCCGATGACAGAACAGAGTGTTCCGATCATCAGTCTCAGTGTTTTATGGCTAATCTGTGTTTCCTCTGCCTGTTTTGTAACTTCTTTCATCCTAATTCCCCTCTTCTCTAACATATCCCTTAGCATTTCTACTTGTTTAAACTTTTCAGATAAAAATTTACATTTCTATATCAAATATACAATTTTTTTGTCGAAAATTCAAGTGATTTTCTATTACAATCTGTTGTAATCTGTTGTATCTGCGCCTTTCTTACTTTATAATAGTAACACAGTAAACAGAATTTTTCAGGGGTGACTCTATTATATGAATGGTCCGAAAAAACTACAACAGATATTGGCTGTTCTCTTTATTTTTACAATTTTATTATGCAGCTGTAGAAAAGCAGAAAATACTCTATCCACAAAACAGGAACCTTCACTGCCAACTATTGTAATTGGCAGTGACAATTATCCGCCTTTTAATTATAGCGGAACAGACGGCAGACCAACCGGCATTGATGTGGAACTTGCCACGGAAGCCTTCCACAGAATGGGCTATCAGGCTGAATTTGTCACCATCGACTGGGAAAATAAAAAAGAGCTTCTGCAGGATGGCAGTATCGACTGTGCCTGGGGCTGTTTTAGTATGGACGGACGAATGGATGAATACAAATGGGCGGGACCTTATATGATCAGCCAGCAGGTGGTTGCAGTCAGTCCGGACAGCAATATTTACACCCTGCAGGATCTTGCCGGTAAAAACATTGCCGTTCAGGCCACCACGAAACCGGAAGATATTTTTCTCAACCAGACCGACCCCGACATTCCAAACATTAACGGGCTTTTCTCCATGCAGAATCGTGAGCTGATTTACCCAATGTTAAGCAAAGGTTATGTGGATGCAGTTGCTGCCCACGAAACTTCTATTTTACAATATATGTCCGATTATCATGTGGAATACCGCATTCTGGATAAACCGCTTCTTACCGTCGGGCTGGGTGTGGCTTTCTCTCTTGATGATACCAGTGGGCTTAACGAAGAGCTGTCTGATACTTTAGAGGAAATGCAAAAGGATGGAACCTCTGAGAAAATCATCGGAAAATACTTAGCGCATCCAAGTACTTATCTGGAGGTAGAAAATTATGAAGTCAAATAAGAACAAACCCTTTAGACTGCGTTTTTTCTGCCTTTTTCAATATTTCTTGGCATCCTGTTCTTCCTTCTGGTATTTTTTACTTCCGCAAATGATGATATCGAATCCACAGAAGAACACCTTGCAGATACGGTTAATTATTTGAAGAAACAATGCTCCACCTACAGCAATTTAAATTTAGCCTCCGAAACAAAGAGCCTGATGCGTATTATTGAATGCTGTCAGCAGGCTGCCCACAATATTTCTACGGATAACCGTCTGCATGGCACAACATCCATGGAAAAAGCTTCCATGGAAGAATTTACAAAAGACCTTTATATTACCGGCATTATTTTTCTGGATGAAACCGGAACTGTAACCTCTGAATATTGTACTGATTCCATTGGCAGTGCCGGTCTAACCGATACGCTGAAAAAGAAGTTCTTCTGGATGTTGCCATACATCCGGAAAAAACATACTCTTCCAGAATCGACTGTGAAGATGGCTCTTATATCGATCTGGCAGCGGTAGGACGTACCGATACCTCTGGTATTATTGTAACTTATTACCATACACCACTTGATTATATTGAAAGTTACAGCATCTCTTTTCAGAATTTGCTGTCTGGCTACAGTATCAGCCGTAGCAGCACCATTGTCATTACCAGTGGTGATAAAGTGATTGCCTCAAATGAAGAAAAACTCGAAGGAACAGATATTAAGGATATTGAAGTACTACAGAATATAAATAAAAAAGCGGTGAGTGGACAGATGGTTCATGTTCATAATACAGTCTCCTCACCAAAGTATGTCTTTGGTATGTTAGACCAGGGGCAGAATTATTATATCTACGTCTATCTGCCTGAGCATGCAGTTTTTGAAACGACTCCGCGAAAAGTATTTTATTATATGTTTGGTTATATCTGCCTTCTTCTGATTTTCCAGATGCTGCGCTGGAGGACTGACCAGAGCTACCAGGAAGCCCAGTTGAAGAGGGATAAACTCTATCAGGAATCACTAAAGGAGGCTGCCAAAAAAGCAGAAAGTGCTAACCTTGCCAAGACTGAATTTTTGCAGCGGATGAGTCACGATATCCGGACGCCGATTAACGGAATCCGTGGTATGGTGGAAATTGCCGGACATTATAAAGATAACCCTGTCAAGCAGCAGGAATGTCTCGGGAAAATCCGGGAGGCTTCTGGTCTGCTCTTAGAACTTGTAAATGAAGTTCTTGATATGGGAAAACTGGAATCCGGCGAAATTGTCTTAGAATCCCGCCCGTTCCATGTTCTGCACCTGGTCCATGATATCACCACCATCATAGAAAAGCAGGCTGCGGAACGTGGCATCGAAATTATTTCCGGAGTTCCTTCTGTCCAGCATCCCTGTCTCATCGGAAGTCCTATTCATATCAAACGGCTTCTTATGAATATTGTAAGCAATGCAGTAAAATATAATAAGGAAAATGGAAAAGTCATTCTAAGCTGTCATGAAGTACGTTTCACGGAAGATACTGCCTGGATTGAATTTACCTGCTCTGATACCGGAATCGGCATGAGCAAAGAATTTCAGGAGCATTTATTTGAACCTTTTACCCAGGAAAGCCATGATGCCCGTTCTACTTACAACGGTACCGGACTTGGCATGGCAATTGTAAAGAATCTTTTGGATAAAATGGGCGGAACCATTGATTTTTCCAGTGAAAAGGATGTCGGCACCACTTACCGGATTACGATTCCTTTTTGTATCGACCATAACGCCGCTTCCACTTCCGAAGCAGAAACTTCCGATGAAGAAATCTCTCTTTCCGGCTATCATATTCTGCTGGCTGAAGATAATTTGCTAAACCTTGAAATTGCAGAATTTATTCTGACTGATGCCGGTGCAGTGGTTACCAAAGCCTGCAATGGAGAGGAAGCACTACAGCTTTTTATGGAGGCTTCTCCTTATGAATACGATATCATTTTAATGGATATCATGATGCCGGTTATGGATGGTTACCAGACAACCCGTGCCATCCGTTCCTTAGACCGTCCGGATGCAAAAACAATTCCGATTCTTGCCATGACTGCAAACGCCTTTGCAGAAGACCGTCAGAAAACTTATGCTGCCGGTATGGACGAACACCTTACCAAACCACTGGATACGGAACTTCTTTTAAAAACAATTGCTAAATACACACCAGAGAAAAAAGCTCCAATGACACCATAGTACAGCGGGAGCTTTCTCTTCTTTGCCAGACAACCGTAAGAAACTGCCGGCAGCAGGTTCTTACGGTTATTTGATATTATTAGAGTCTCTACCCAATTGATGCCCAACAATTCGATAATAGGTTCTTGAGGTCATCTTGTATACCAGAAGATAAATAACTGTAAATACTGCAATCGTACCAAGGAGACAGTACGCAAACAGTCTTCCATTATTCAGATTCATCACTGCCAGTATCATCCGGATCATTGGAAACGCTGCCAGCACATGTAGCGCAGCGGTAACAATCGGTAGTAAAAATACCATCCGGATCTGTGCACTGATTGTTTTCTTTACCTCTTCATTGCTCATTCCTACTTTTTCCATAATGGCAAAGCGCTCTTTATCCTCATATCCTTCCGAAATCTGCTTATAAAAAATAATAAGTACGGTGATCATTAAAAACAGGATTCCAAGGAAAATACCAAGGAACAGAAAGCCACCATACATCTGCCGGAAGGAATCTTCATTTTCTGCCCTGTTTTCTATCATGATATAATATTTACCGTCGTGCCCTTCTTCCATGCCGGATGCACCAATTGCTGCAGACACTGCATTTCCACAGGCAATTTTTTCTTCCCTGTTTCCATCGATGTCGATATACAGAGAATAATAATAGCTGCTGGCATTTTTCCCATAAATCTCTTTCTGTGCTTCATACAACGGTGCCATATCTTCTACGCTGTTTACTACCATATAATAGACCTGATTATCCATCCAATGTCCATTTTCAGAAGAAAAATGCTGTTTCTGTAAAATAGGATAAGTATAATCTCCAACCGTAATCGTATCTTTATCATAGTCATCACTGGTTGCCAACACCACTTCGTGATCCGAAAGCTCCGGAACCCTTACATTATAAGCTTCCTCATAATCTTCCCTTGTAATCATGCGGAGCATAATAATACCAGAACCATAATCGCCCTCATCATCATGTTTTCGAATTACAAGATTTCCATCTTCTGATATGCAGGAAAATGTCAGCGTCATCATGCCCTGTTCTTCTTTTATACTGCGGTTCTCCTGCCGGATGGTGCGGTTCACTAACTCCCGCAACGCATCACCTTCTGTAATCGGATTTTCACTGGTAATGGATACTCCGATATCTCCCTGATAACGGGCTGCTGGTTCTTCATCCAGTCCGGCATACATACTTACCGTTGAAGAAATTACCACCAGTACCATCGTGGATAAAATACAGATGCTTGCCAGTCCTGCTGCATTCTGTTTCATCCGGTAAATAAGACCAGAGACTGCCACAAAATGTTTCTTTTTATAATAATAACTTTTTCTCTTTCTTAAGAACTTAAGCACGGCAATGCTACCTGCCATAAATATAAAATAGGTTCCGATAATTACAAGTATTACCGCTACAAAGAACAGAAGCACTGCAGTTACCGGATTATCTACTGTAATTGCCATATAGTAGCCTGCTGCAAGTGCTACAATTCCAACTATTGCCATCAGCTTTTTCGTCTTCGGCTCCCGCTCGCCCTGGCTGCTTCCATGCAGCAGTTCCACCGGTTTGGCAAGCTGTATCTGAAACAGATTATATATAAAGGTCAGTATAAAAATACCGGGAAACAAAAGGATGGTACGTACAACGCCACTTTCTGATACATAAAAACAATTTCTGCATGGTATCCAATCATGGCATACAATAACATACACATCAGTTTACTGAAAGCAATTCCTGCAACAAGTCCGCCACCGATAGCAACCACTGCCGAAAAAACGTCTCCAGAAAAATTACTTTTGTCAGATGCCTTTTCTCCATTCCAAGAATGTTATAAATACCAAGCTCCTTTTTTCTCCGTTTCATAATAAAGCTGTTGGTGTAAAACAGGAATATCACAGAGAAAAATCCAATGATAACTGCACCCAGTCCCAACACAAGCTCTACATCCATGGCACCAAATGGCAGTTCATCCAGTCCCGGATTGTGATTGAGGTACAGCATGGTATAAAAGAATGCCACCGTCAGCATCCCGGTCAACAGATACGGCAGGTAAAACTGTCTGTTGTGCTTTATATTATTTACTGCCAGTTTTCCATATAAACCCCTATTCATGTTTCTCACCACCTGTCGTAAGCATCGTCAGTGTATCGGAAATCTTTGCATACAATTCCTCACTGGTTAAATTACCACGGTAAATCTGGTGGAATACTTCCCCATCTTTAATAAACAATACTCTTCTCGCATGGCTTGCAGCCTTAGTGCTATGAGTTACCATAAGTATTGTCTGTCCCCGCTCATTAATCTTATTAAATAATGTCAATAAATCTTCCGTCGCTTTGGAGTCCAGTGCTCCGGTAGGCTCATCTGCCAGTACCAGCTCCGGCTTGATTATCAAGGCTCTTGCTACCGCCGCACGCTGTTTCTGTCCGCCGGATACTTCATAAGGATATTTTCCAAGAATATCAAGAATTCCAAGCTGCGCCGCAATCGGTGTTATGCGCCGCTCCATCTCTTTATAATCCACACCGGATAACACCAGCGGAAGAACGATATTATCTTTTAATGAAAAATTATCCAAAAGATTAAAGTCCTGAAATACAAATCCAAGATTTTCTCTCCGGAATGCGGAAATCTCTTTTTCCCGGATATCCACAATGTTCTTGCCATTTAATATGACCTGTCCACCGGTGGGCTTATCCAGTGCTGCCAAAATGTTTAAAAGCGTAGTCTTTCCGGCACCGGATTCTCCCATGATTGCTACATATTCTCCTTCTTCCACTGAAAAGGAAAGATTCTTTAATGCCTCTACCTGATTTCCACCCAGGCGGGTTGTATAAACTTTTTTCAGATTATTTACTTCTAAGATTGCCATTGTTTTCTCCTCACTTTATTGCTCTGTCATCTTTTCCATTATCATAGCAAAAAAAGGAAAATGTCAGCCATGGATTCTGCTTACATTTTCCCTTTATCTCTTACATTTTTGTAAGATTGAAATTATATTTTCTAGCTTTTTTATTGTACCATAATTATATTCCACATTTTTCAGGTGATAAATTTGCTAATATTTACATTTTTCAGGACATAATTTTGTATATCACTTATCTCTACTTCGCATTTCAAGATGTACCTTCGTTCCCACTCCAATCTCCGACTCAATCGTAATTTCATGGGACAGCTTGCGCATAATTTTCCGGCAGAGATACAGTCCGATTCCTGTGGAGCGCTTATCTGCATGACCGTTATAACCGGTATAGCCTTTTTCAAAAATCCTTGGCAAATCCTCCGGTGCGATACCGATTCCGGTATCTTCGATAACCAGCTCTTTTGTCTCTTGCTCCGGTTCTTCCTTTAAATAAACAGAAATGGTTCCACCGGCAGTATACTTAATGGCATTGGATAAAATCTGTTCGATTACAAATTCCAGCCATTTTTCATCGGTCAGTACCTGCGTGTCAATGGAACTTAATTCCATTTTAATTTTCTTTCGCACAAACAGTCTGGCATACTTGTGGATTGCCTCCCGCACTACTTTATCCAACGAAACTTCACCAATCACAAAATCCGTACTTTTCGCAGACAGTCTGGAAAACTGCAATGCCATTTCCACATACTGCTCAATGGAGAAAAGCTCTTCCCACATTTCCTGACTCCGCTCATCTTCTTCCTCTGCCAGCAGCAGGCGCAGTGCCGCAATCGGCGTCTTAATCTGGTGCACCCACATGGTAAAATATTCTGTCTGCTCCACCTGCCCGTTTTCCAGCTCATTAATCTGCTGCTGCAGTGTGATATATAACGAACGAAGCATTTTCTGGTAATCCATTTCCATCTGTCCCCGCGGCAATGACAGCTTATCCATTGTCACAGCAATTTCAGAAGTCTGCTTTTCTAACTTCTTATGATGCAGATAACGCCTTGTAAAGTCTATGATTACTACCAGTAAATACAGAAAGAAGCACAAAAATGCTGCATATCCCCATTGTGCCAGCGGCACCTGCTCAAATCCGATTACAAAGCACAGGATTCCAAAGCAGGCAAGCACTAACAACAGCCATTTCAGATTTTCCTTCAGATAATTTTTGACAAATCTCATTTCAGCCGATACCCGATTCCCTTCTTCGTAAGAATAAAATCCTCCAGACCTGCATCCGCAAGTTTCCTTCTAAGGCGGTTTACATTTACGGAAAGTGTATTCTCATCCACAAAGCAGTCACTTTCCCAGAGCTTTGTCATCAGCGTATCTCTTGAGACTACCTTTTCCTTATTTTCCATCAGTGTCTTTAGAATCCGCAGTTCATTCCTGGTAAGTTCCACTTTCTTATCCTGATAGGTAAGGACTGCTTCCGCCACCTGAAGCATCACTCCGTGATAGGTCAGCATTTCTCCGGTCTCCGTAAAATCATAGGTGCGCCGCAGCATTGCCTGTACTTTTACCGTAAGGACACTTAAGTCAAAAGGCTTTGCAATAAAATCATCCGCTCCCATGTTTACTGCCATGACAATGTTCATATTATCCGCAGCCGATGATAGAAAGATAATCGGCACCTTAGAAATTTTGCGGATTTCACCGCACCAGTAATAGCCATTGTAGAAAGGCAGACCGATGTCCATCAGCACCAGCTGCGGTGCAAACTCCGCAAATTCTTTTGTAACTGCTGAAAAATCTTTTGTGCACTGCACTTCATATTCCCAGTTTTCTAAATGTTTTTTAATACTTCTGGCTATAATTACATCATCTTCCACAAGATAAATCCGGTACATCTTCCCCTGCCTTTCCGTTTTTCCCATACACTTCACTTTCTCTATGTTTTTCACTCTTTAATCCGGCGTTTCATAATACGGAAAAAGATTTTTATCCTTGTCTTTTTCTTTTTCAAACATGTTGTTGTATTGCAGGATATTATACTGGTTCAGAAGGTCTGCATCTTTTCCCTGTGCCTCGAAATAATGCAGGAATTCGCCCTGACTCTTCGAATAAAATGCTCTGGAATTCATTGCCGGTATCTCTTCCTGTAAGTCTGCTAAGAACTGGTTATATGCCGGCAGTTCAATACCCGCCTGCTGCAGTGTCATTGTAGATAAGTAATTCAGGCTGGTCAGTTCCACATCTTTACTTTCACTGTCATAATTCGTCCATACAAAAAATGGTACTGTAAATAATTCCTGCAGTTCATCCAAGGTAAGACCGGATAATCCTTTACCATTCATGGACTGATAGAAATTATTATTCAGGCTCGGCTGATGGTCTCCAAAAAATACGATTTCGACCTTGTCATCCACATTTTCAAAATAAGTAATCAGATTTTCCAGTGCCTTGTCACTCTCATGAATCAGGCTTAAATACTGGTTCACATCACTGAAATAATGATTCTTAAGATTTATGGTATTCTGGAAATTATCATAATAATCGGTATAGCCACCGTGATTCTGCATGGTAACACCTAAGATAAATAATTTTTCATCGGAAGTCTTTTCCTCATACTGGTCAATGATTTTATTGTATAATTCCTGGTCCGTAATATATTCCCGCATGATATTGGTCTGGTCGAAATCATCGATAAAGAGACTCTCATCGAAGCCCAGCAACGGATAAACCTTGTTTCTGCTCAGCCAGCCGGACGCATAGTAAGGATGCATGGAAATGCAGGAATATCCCCTGCTCCTTTAAGGTGCTCACCAGGGAATACGGTTTCTTTGACATATACTGCTGATAAGGCACAGAGCCGCTTGGCAGGAATGCCATGGAATTTCCCGTCAGAAATTCCCACTCGGAATCCGGTGTCTTTGCACCAAAGACAGAAGACAGTGCATATCCCTTAATAACATTGGTGTCCATGGAATCGAAAAATGGTGTTACCTCTTCCGTTGTCTCAAATCCATAATGGGAAATCACACTCAAATCCGCAAAGGACTCATTCATAATGACAATAATGGTCGGGTCATCTTCCGAGTCTTTATTCTCCGGTGCCGGATATTCTTTGGAGATCTCTTCCACCACATCTTTTGAGTATCCATCCGGCTCCGCCACAAAGGAATCCCGGATGCTGAGTACAAAATTTAAGATATAACCGTTGCGGTAAGTTCCTTTCTGTTCCCAGGATTCCATTACCGTATCTTCTGTGGCAATTCCCACATAAATTCCCATCACCAGTGCTGCCGCAAAGGCACTGATCCGGAGCATCCATTTCTTTTTAAATTCAAAATTCAGCTTTCTTATAAAGGCAACATATATCATGCTAAAAAGTATGACATAGACCGCCCGGTCTTCCAATACAAATTTATAATTTGCCGCCACGGAAAGTCCGGTGGATGCCGCTTTCAAATCTCCGAAAGAAAATTCATTTCCACGGAACTGATAGACAAAGTAATTGATTCCTGCAAGGCTTAAAAGGAAAATATGTCCTATCATGCAGGCAATCTTCGGCTTTGCTGTAATCACTAACAGTGCAAGATAAAAGACCATGCAGCAGAGCACATTCCATCTGGTGTGATTCACACTGATTTTCTCCCGCAGTTCTGCATTCAGCAAAAGATACTGCACCATATGCTCCGTCATGATGGCACTTAGGAAAATTTCAAGTGCAGCCCAGATAGGATTGGCTTTCTCCGGCAATGTAATCTTAAGATTTTTGATTCCAAAATAAATCAGCCCTGCGGCAACTGCCAGTAGTACATTTACCCCACCATAGAGACAAAAGCCCAACATCACTGCAAAAGCAATGAGTCCGGCTCTTATATTTGTTTTCTTATAATCCAGTTTGATAAGTCTAACTGAATATTTTTTATTCTGCTCCTTTTTATCCTGTACGGACTTATTCTGTTCTATTTCATTTCTTTCTGCTTTATTCTCATTCATTCCTTACAATCCTGCCGTTTTCTTCTGTGACAGAACTTCTGTCCATCCGCTACTATAACGCAGGTCTTTTTTGTTTGCAAGTCTCTTCACAAAATCTTAAAGAAATCTAAGCAACTGCAATCGGTCCCATTCCCATTGCCCAGCAGATGATATACAAAATCAGAAGGTGCGCCGGATAGAAAATGTAGAAAAAGTATTTCAGGGAAAGTCCACGTTTTCCATTATAAAATGCAATCGGAATGAATGCCAACGGTGCGGTAAGCTCCCAGGAAAATCCGATACATCCTGCAAGCAGCTGATAGGATTTTTTCTTACGGAATACATAGAGTAATACGATGCAGGCAACGCCAATTCCGGCATAGTCGGTATTTAAAAATTCTGCCGCAAGGATTCCTGCTGCAAGAATTCCCGCATCAAAAATAACTTTCTTAAACTTCGCAAACCGTTCCTGATTCTCCACTGCCTGAAATCCCCACATAACCATCAGTCCGATAAACAGTGTAAAAAATACATTCTGGTAACCGGATTCCAATATTTTTCCATTGAATAATAAGTCAAATGGAATTTCAGATACCAGGCAGAAGGAAAGCAGACGAAGTGCATATTTCTTCACATCATGGGTATGTTCAAAGCCTTCGATTAAAAGAAAACAGAAAATCGGAAATGCCAGTCTTCCGACAAAACGCATCATCTGATATGTAATCACCAGGGTACTGTTGGCATCAATCCATGCATTCAGATCTGCCGCCTCATTCATGCCACGGACTACCAGCAGTCTGCCAAGAACTCCGGCTCCGATATGGTCAATTAACATCGTTATAATCGCAATGATTTTCAGTGTGCTGCCACTGATTCCTTTTCTTTCTTTCATCTTAATTCCTTCTCTTTCCCTTACTGCTGTGCCTTATCTGCCTTGCGTTTTGCAATCCGTCGGTCAATACGCTTATGCAGTAATACCACCACACCACCGATAACAAATGGAAGTACGAATGTTGCAAAACGGTATAACAATGCCGCAGAACCGGCCTCTCCGGTTCCTACCAATACTGTAAACAATGCGGTAAATACAAACTCTGAGGAACCGATTCCTGCCGGAGACGGAATGACTGCTGCCAGCATAAAAGCAAGGGAAGTAACTGCCCAGGACTGTAGCAGTGTCAATCCATATTCCCGATATAAAATCACGAATGGTATGCCATAGCAGAATGCAAATTTCAACAGATTCTTAGCTACAATGGATACGATTAGTTTTCCCTTGGTCAGAAGCATGCCTGCTGCATCCTCTAAGATGCCACACTGTTCCCGTAACATGGCTGCCTGCGCATCGAATTTTCCTTTGCGGTTCAGCTTGTCCACCAGGAAAAGTAAAATTCCATGCAACTTCTTTGAACAGCAGAATAAAAGTAATGCAGTTGCTATCACTGCCGTCAACGCATATCCTGCAATCAGAAGATTAAAATATTTGGAATAATGTTCCTTCATAAATCCGAAATTTAACAGGAAGAAAATAATGGAAAAGATCGCAATCGTTACTTTATGAATCGCATACTCTACCATATACATTCCGGTTCCCTGAAAAACCGGAATTCCTTTTTCATTGAAATAATATACCGCTGCCACACCGGCACCACTGCCTAAGGTTGCCACACGGTAAAATGAGCAATAAAAGGCGCTCTCTATACCCATCCGGTATGTAAACTGTGGATTATACTGCTTTGCGAAGGAATAATTAATCCATCCTTCTACCACATTATACATAACACCGGCACCGCAGATGGTAATGACCACCCAAGGTGCAGTTGTAGAAAGCTCCTTTAAAATTGGTCCGGCTGAATCCCGGAACGTATAAATGATAATTGCTACGATAGCAATTACAAAAACCAGTTTCAATATTTGCTTTGTCCGCTTATTAATAAAACCTCACTCCCAGTTCTCTTTTTCCTCTGCTGCCTGTCTATTTTACCACGTATCTCCATGGATTATTCGTCACACACAGGATTATATCAAATATCCATTTTTTGTCAAACTTCTGTATTATATTTCCTGGCAAAAAGTGCTATACTTTAATTATCTATATATAAGCGATTGCAAAAAGAATAATTTCTAACAGATTGAATTTTGATTATCCAAAGGGCTTCTTTTTTCGCTATAAAATACCGCAGTTCTAAAGTGCATGTTTTTCTTTCTGTGATAAAAACCGTCTTTCCAATGTTTGACAAAAGTACTGAACGGTTCGCCGAAATGCGGATGCATGATAAGGGCTGTTAGGGGTACTTGGAATTTCGTCTGGCATCCGGCAACGCTGGCACAGGACGTGCCAGCGAGGCGCATCTGAACATGGATGTGAATTTGCGCCGGTTGCCAGAACGAACGAAATGTAAATCGAAATTCCCAGTGCCCCTTGCAGGCTTTATGTTACATCCGCATCCGGCGGACAGTGCAGTACTTCCGTCAAAGCAGGCGGAAAGACAGTTTACAATCAAGAAAAACATGCACTAAGAACTGCTGGCATTTCATATCAAAGAAAAAGAATTCCCTTCGGATAATCAAAATTCACCTGCAGACTTATGTCTCCTTTTTGCAATCACTTAAAATATAATTAGTTGAAAGGATTGTTGTTATGCCAGGATTTACCACCCACTATTTATTTGGACTGAATTCTTTTCGTGAATTAGAGGAACCGGATCTTGTTTCCTGCATCCGTAAATTTCCGCATGCATTCTGTATGGGCTTACAGGGACCGGATATTTTCTTTTATTACCTACCGTCCTACCTTCGCTCTTCCGGAAATATCGGGCAGTTGGCACACCACAAAAATACCGGTGTTTTTCTTATCCAGCTTTTAAAAAGTAAGGACATGTTCTTGGAAGAGACGGAGCAGCAGATTGCCATTTCCTATATCTGCGGCTTTCTTGGACATTATGTCTTAGATACTACCTGTCATCCATATATCTTTGCCAAGTCACACTATGGCACTTATGATAAGGGTTATTTTGGTCATCATGTATATCTGGAAACAGATATTGATGCAGAGCTTCTTACCTATTATAAGAACTGTGCGCCATCTGAATTCAACCAGAGTGCCACCCTGCACATCAGCCGGAAGGAACGGCACATCATTGCTTCTTTATTATTAAAGACTTACAGCTCCACATATAAAGAGTACCGCTTTACTTACCGCTCCATGCAGGCTGCCTTAGAAGCTGTGCAGCTTAATACCGCATGGATTCGTGACCCGCAGGGCAAGAAAAAAGTCCTTGCCCGTAAAATCGAGGCAAAGACTTTAGGTTATGCATGTATTTCTCCGTTGATTCCAAGTGACTACTTTACTTTTACGGTAGACCCGCTGAATCTTCGTCATTTCCGTTGGCGGAATCCATGGAACAAAGAAGATGTCTCCCATGAGTCCTTCTTTGACCTTTTGGATACTGCAGGAACCCGGTATCAGTCCATCTTAAATAAAACTGCAAGACTGTTTACGCTTCCAATCGGAACGCCGGTTTACCGGGAACAGTTAGATGCACTTTCCTTAGAGCTAGGAAACAACTCTTATGATTCCGGACTTCCATTATAGAAAAATTCCTGAATCTGACCACAGATAATCTCCATGAGGCGGGTGCGGGCTTCCACACTCGCCCATGCAATATGCGGCGTAATCAGTAATTTCTCACTGTCTTTGATTCTGCGCAGCGGATTTTCCGGACTCATCGGTTCTACCCGGAGGACATCCAGTCCTGCTGCCGCAATCTCGCCCTGTTCCAAGGCTTCTGCCAAATCCTCTTCTACCACAATCGGTCCTCTTCCAAGGTTTAAGAAAATAGCCGTTTTCTTCATCTGATGAAAAGCTTCTTTATTCATCAAATCCAACGTGTTTTCATCCAACGGTGCATGAACGGATACAATATCCGATTCCTTTAACAGTTCTTCGAATCTGACACGCTCATAGCCCGGCTGGCTGTTTCGTCCGGAAGTGGAATAGTAAATGACACGACAGCCAAAGGCTTTTGCAATATCTGCAACTCTTCTTCCGATATTTCCAAGTCCGATAATGCCCCAGGTCATTTTTGCCAGCTCTCCGAAATGTTTATCAAAGTGGGTAAACATTTTATCTCCGATATATTTTTCATCTTTTACATAGCGGTCATAATAAGGCAGTTTTTCCAGTAAATAAAACAGCATGGCAAAGGTATGCTGTGCCACCGATTCCGTGGAATATCCCGCTACGTTGCGCCATGCAATACCACGTTTTTCAAGGTATGCCTTATCGAGATTATTCGTTCCGGTTGCCGTCACACACACAAGCTTTAAGTGGCTTGCATTTCTAATGGTCTTTTCGTTAACTTCTACTTTATTTAGTACCAGCACATCTGCATCCACGCTTCGTACTGCCGCTTCCTCTGCTGTCGAGAAATCATATTTTATAACTTCTCCCAATGCATCATATGCGGATAAATCAATATCCTCTCCAATTGATTTTGCATCTAAAAAAACGATTTTCATTCTATCTCTTCCTCCTGCAATGCTGCCGCAATTTCATTCATTTTCTTCTTGTCCAGCCGGTAAAATTTCAACGCAATCAAAGAACTCACCCAGCCGATAATCGGTGTTCCGCAAAATAGGAATATGGTTGTATAACGCAATACCGGTGTCAAGACATCACCAATCTGCGGAAATGTTTTATTATATCCAATCAGTAACATTACCAGTCCTACAAATGCCGTTCCCAGTGCTGCAAAAATTTTATCTACAAAGGCAAACAGTGCTCCCATCAGTCCCGGTACAAATTTACCGCTGCGGTACTGCTCATAATCGGAGCAGTCTGCAATCATCGGCACCACCATATTATTTGTAATGGACTTACAGCCATTTAACAATACAAAGAATAACATAAACCAGAAGGAAATGGCATTAAAATGTTTGAGATTAAAAGTAACCGTATTGATATTATCCTGCATCAATACCACAATCCATAGTAACTGGAAGAAAATGCCAAGTCCCGTAAATAATACCAGTGCCTTCTTCTGTCCCATCCGTTGTGCTGCCCGGATGCCAACGGTCACTACCAAAAGCGTTGGCAATGCTGCCACCACACCAATCCATCCGGCGATTCCATAATTTTCCATCATGATGCCATAAAGCATAACGCCTACTGTTGTATGGCTGTATACCGTTGCCGCAAACCGGTTGGTGCAGGCTGCCATAATCAGCATACGGATTGGCTTGTTCTGTTTTAAAATCAAGAAAAAATCCCACACCTTAATCTTCTGTGTCTGCTGATGTTCATAGCGTCCCGGCTGGTCTTTCTTCCAGATTCCGATTACCGCCAAAAGTGTTGCCAGTGCCGACAATACCACAACCCAGAATACATACTCCACATACAGCTCTTCGTTGGTAAATCCACCGTATTTCGGCACCAGATAATTGGCTACAAACAAGGCACTGCCGCCGTATGCCGCCATGATGAAAATGGAATCGAAATAAGTGGACAGCGGGCGTTTCTTCGGATTATTGGTAATAATCGTCTGCCCCGATTTGGCAACCACAGTCTGAAAGGTATATCCGATAATAAAAATTGCATAGATAATAATAAAATACGGAATCCGTACCCACTTTGGAATCAGATGTGTTGTCGCAAACAGGAGAACAGCACTGACTGCCATCAGTATATTTCCAGCCACCATAAAAGGACGGAATTTTCCAAACCGTCCTTTACTCTTATCCAACAGAAAACCAACCACAGGGTCAGTTACACCATCAAAAATATTCATTGCTGTTACCAGTGAAGAAATCAACACAACAGAAAAGCCAGCCATGGAATTGGCATAGTATGAGATATAGCCCATCAAAGCCAGATACAGATTTGCTGCTGTATTATTCATGGAAAAAAATGCAATCTGCCAGATCTTTGCATCATTATAATGAATTGTCTTTTCCTGCTCTATCTGTTCACTCATCATTCCTGCTTCTTACTTCTTCAAATAATTCTTTAATGCTACCGTCTGTTCTTTTCCCTCAAGATAACCTTCTTCGTATAATTCTTCTAACCGCTTCGGGTCACTTTCGGTTCTGCCTACCCCATGGGTCGTATCCGGTGCAATTACAAAAACGCGTCCTTCTTTTTCCAACCGGAATAATTTTTGCATGGACTCATTATATTTTGCCGGACGCTCCTTCAAATCCTTTACGATATTTGGATAACGCCGATATAATGCAGAAGAAATCTTCGTTCCTCCATCCGTATGCTTCTCATAGCCACGCTCTCTTGTCAGTACGACAATTACCTTATCGCAGCCCTGCTCTAATGCCCTCTCAAATGGAACGGAATCTGCCACGCCGCCATCCAGATAATAGCGTCTGCCTACCTGCACCGGCTTGAAAAATACCGGAAGTGCACAGCTTGCTTCGATAACTGACATGCTGGAGCTGTCTCTTGGCACTTCAAGATACTCTGCTTTACCGGAATGAATGTTGGTCACTGCTGCTTCCACCTGTCCCGGAAATGCTGCAAATGCATCATAATCAAAGGGCAGTAATTTATTTGGCACTTCATCAAAGACGTAATCCAGATTATAAAAGGTCTTGCGGTTCTTATCAAATAAGAACTTAAATCCCTGATAATTTCCATCAGACATATATTTTCTTGCAAGTTCTAAGTTTCTGCCGTGCTGCTTTGACAAATAGGATAAGCCAAAGGCTATTCCTGCCGATACGCCGATAAAATAATCAGGCATTATATTTTCTTCAAGAAATGCGTCCACTCCACAGGAAAAAATTGTCCTGCTGGCTCCGCCTTCAAATACCATTCCAAGTTTCATATGCAATCGCCTGCCTTATCTTTTCTTACTCTACTGTGGTTTTACAATCAGTTTGACACCACTTATTGCCACAACTTCTGCAGTAGTATCTGCTTCTATGGTAACTGCATCGTCATTGCTTCTTGCCGTCCATTCCTGTCCGTTTAATACAGCTGTTCCTGTCTCTTCGATATTGTCAATCTTCATTGTTACACGTACGGTCTTTCCGATGGCATCCTCGTAATTCGTCCGGGTCTTATGCGGGTTTAAATATTTTACTGCCCATGGTCTTGTAAAGAATAACAATACAAAAGATACCACAAGGAATAAAATTACCTGCAGCCAGACTGGACCTCCTACTGCTGCCACAATCAGGGCTGCCATGCTTCCGCCTGCAAACCAGATGGTTGTCAGTCCTACCGTAATAATCTCTATAATCAGTAATATTACAAAAAGTGCTAACCAGAAAATAATCATCTCCTGCTCCTCCCTTTTCTTCGTTTGCATCTATTATAGCAAAAAGTCATATATATAGGAAGTAGAACCTTCTCTTTTCCTTATGTCTTTTCCTAAGCTTTACAGATTCTTCTCAAGATTATGGCGCACCCGCTTTAAAAGAGAGGATAGCTCATCTGCTTCCTCTTTTGTCATTCCATCCACCAGGAGCTTCTCCACTCCAGAAAAGAAGTTCATCATTTTCAAATGCTGCTGTTCCCCTTTTTTCGTCAGAAGAATCTGCTTTAATCGTGCGTCCTCTTTTAGTTCTTTTCTGGTAATCAGCTCCTTTTTCTCCATGGACTGTAACATTTTGCTTGCCGTTGCCCTGGAAATTAAGAATTCCTGCTCGATGTCCTTCTGGCAGATGACCTTATCTTTATTACAATATAAAAAGCCCAGTGTCCCCCCCTGCATCGGTGCCACACCATCTCGGTGATCCGCACCATACCGGTCGCAGTACATCCCTATCATATTGTGTATGACCCGGATATCGTTTCCAAGTTTTCTCTCTTTGCACATTTCGTAATCCTTCTTTTCTTTCCCGAAAAATTCATTGACATATAAAAATATTGTTATATAACAATATCTGTTAGTATGCTAACATTTATGTTATAGCATACAATTTAGAAAAAAGGAAGTGAAATTTATGTTAAAGACTTTAGCTGCCCAGATTAAAGAATTTAAACGTGATTCCATCTTAACTCCTGTCTTTATGATTCTTGAGGTTCTGATGGAAACTTTAATTCCTTTTCTGATGGCTTCCATCATTGATAATGGTGTCAACAAGGGTGACATCCATCACATCTACGTAGTCGGTGCCTGGATGGTCGTTGCTGCATGCTTCTCCCTGTTTGCCGGAATTATGGGTGGAAAATATGGTGCCCGGGCATCCACCGGATTTGCCCGCAACTTAAGGAAATCCATGTTTGAAAATATTCAGACCTTTTCCTTTGCTAACATTGATAAATACAGCACTGCAGGTCTTGTTACCCGTATGACTACCGACGTCACCAACCTGCAGAATGCTTACCAGATGATCCTCCGCATGTGTACGAGAGCACCCGGCCAGTCTGATTTGTGCCATGGCAATGTCCTTCTTTATCAGTCCGAAGCTTGCCAGCGTTTATCTGATTGCCGTTATCCTCTTAGGTGGTGTGCTTGCTATCATCATCCGGTTTGCTACCAAATATTTTAATGAAGCTTTTCCAAAATATGATGACTTAAATGAAAGAGTGCAGGAAAATGTTTCCGCTATCCGTGTCGTAAAAGCTTATGTCCGTGAAGACCATGAAGCTTCTACTTTTAAGAAAGCCAGCGGAAATATTTACAAGCTCCTGGTAAAGGCTGAAAATGTTGTTGTTTTCAACGCTCCTGCCATGCAGTTTACGGTATATACCTGTATTCTTTTAATCAGCTGGCTTGGTGCAAAGATGATTGTAAACAGCAGCCTCACTACCGGTGAGCTGATGAGTCTCTTAACCTACTGTATGAATATTCTGATGAGCCTGATGATGCTCTCCATGGTATTTGTCATGATTACCATGAGTGTTGCCAGTGCCCGCCGGGTTTCTGAAGTATTAAACGAAAAGAGTAACTTAAATAACCCAAAGCATCCGGTTATGGAAGTAAAAGACGGAAGTATTACCTTCGACCATGTTACCTTCAGCTATAAAGAAGATGCGGCTGAGCCGGTTCTTTCCGATATCAATCTGTCTATTCATTCTGGTGAAACCATCGGTATCTTAGGCGGAACCGGAAGTTCCAAGTCCAGTCTGGTGAACTTAATCAGCCGTCTGTATGATGTAAATGAAGGCTCTGTCTCCGTTGGCGGCATTGATGTAAGAAAGTATGACCTTGATACCCTGCGTAACCAGGTTGCCGTTGTACTGCAGAAAAACGTACTTTTCTCCGGTACAATTCTTGATAACCTGCGCTGGGGCAATAAAAATGCTACGGAAGAAGAATGTATCCGTGCCTGCAAATTAGCATGTGCCGATGATTTTATCAACACTTTTCCGGATAAATACAATACATACATCGAACAGGGGGGAACCAACGTATCCGGTGGTCAGAAGCAGCGTCTTTGTATTGCCCGTGCCCTCTTAAAGAAACCGAAAATTCTGATTCTAGATGACAGTACCAGTGCCGTAGATACCGCAACCGATGCAAAAATCCGCAAAGCCTTTGCCGAAGAGATTCCGGGTACAACCAAGCTGATTATTGCCCAGCGAATCTCCAGTGTCCAGAGTGCTGACCGCATTATTGTCTTAGATGAAGGTAAGATTAACGGCTTTGGAACCCATGAAGAATTATTAGCAAATAATGCCATCTACCGTGATGTCTATGAATCCCAGACCGGCGGCGGTGGTGACTTTGATGAGAATGGAGGTGCTCAGTAATGGCTGAAAAAGGAAAGTAAAGAATCCGGGCAAATTATTCTGCCGTCTGATGGCTTACATTTTCCGGAAATACGGAATTGCCTGCTTCCTGGTACTTGTCTTTATTGTACTAAGTGTTCTTGCCAACACCCAGGGAACCATGTTTATGAAAACCCTGATTGACAGCTATATTATCCCGATTCTGAATTCACCGGATAAGAACTTTGCACCGCTGGCTGCTGCCATCCTTCGTGTTGCATGCTTTTACGGTGTGGGAGTTTTAAGTACCTTTGCTTATTCTAAGATTATGATATATGTTACGCAGGGTACTTTAAATGATTTGCGAATCGATTTGTTTACCCATATGGAAACACTGCCCATTAAATACTTTGACACGCATGCCCACGGCGATATCATGTCTGTTTACACCAATGATATTGATACCCTCCGTCAGATGATCAGCCAGAGTATTCCGCAGTTAATCAACAGTGTCATTACCATTGTCAGTGTACTGATTTACATGATTATCCTGAATATCCCACTGACTGTTCTTACTCTTGTAATGGTTGGTGTCATGCTCCTTGTCACGAAAAATCTTGCCGGGAAAAGTGGTAAATACTTTATTGCTCAGCAGCGTGACCTTGGTGCAACCAATGGTTTTATCGAAGAAATGATGGATGGTCAGAAGGTAATTAAAGTCTTCTGCCACGAAGAAGAAAGTATCGAAGCTTTTAACAAATTAAATGACCAGCTTTTCCGCAGTGCTGACAATGCCAACAAATTTGCCAATATCTTAATGCCGGCAAATGCCCAGATTGGTAACATCAGTTATGTACTCTGTGCCATGGTTGGTGGTGTCCTCGCCTTAAATGGCATCGGCGGATTTACACTGGGCGGACTGGCAAGTTTCTTAACCTTTAACAAAAGCTTTAATATGCCAATCAACCAGGTCAGCCAGCAGTTAAACAGTATTGTTATGGCTATGGCAGGTTCCGAGCGAATCTTCACCCTTTTGGATGAAACACCGGAAACAGATGAAGGTTATGTTACTCTTGTCAATGTAGAAAAAGACGGAGAAAAGCTTGTAGAGACCTCCAATACCCGAAGCGGACGCTGGGCCTGGAAACACCAGCATCAGGCAGACGGCTCCATTGACTATGTAGAGTTAAAGGGAGATGTGGTCTTCGATGATGTAGACTTTGGATATAATGATGATAAGATTGTCTTACACAATGTAAAATTATTTGCTACTCCCGGTCAGAAAATTGCTTTTGTCGGTTCTACCGGTGCTGGTAAGACCACCATTACGAACCTGATTAACCGTTTCTATGATATCCAGGATGGTAAAATCCGTTATGACGGCATCAATATCAACAAGATTAAGAAAGCTGACTTAAGACACTCTCTTGGCATCGTATTACAGGATACCCACCTCTTTACCGCCAGCGTAATGGAAAATATCCGCTACGGTAAACTGGATGCTACCGACGATGAAGTTATCGCTGCTGCAAAGCTTGCCAATGCTGATTCCTTCATCCGCCATCTTCCGGATGGTTACAATACCATGCTGACCGGTGATGGTGCCAACTTAAGCCAGGGACAACGTCAGTTACTTGCCATCGCCCGTGCAGCTGTTGCCAATCCTCCGGTACTGATTCTTGACGAAGCAACCAGCTCCATCGATACCAGAACCGAGCGTATCGTTCAGGATGGTATGGATAAACTGATGGCAGGCAGAACAACCTTTGTCATCGCACACCGTCTCTCCACTGTCCGCAACAGTGACTGCATCATGGTCTTAGAGCAGGGGCGCATCATTGAACGGGGCAGCCACGACGAACTCATCGCCCAGAAGGGCAGATATTATCAGTTGTATACCGGACTGCACGGATAAACTTTCTACATGCAGGTTCTGTCATAGACAGTGCTTTATAGCTTTATAGCTTCTTAGCAATGTAAAAGACACGAAGTATGTTTCAACCAACTGTTGTTTGTCTGAACATACCTCGTGTCTTCTTTCGTATTCTATGCAATGTCTGCTATGCAAATGGTTTTGCCACAAATTTTCCTTTACAATATCTGGCAAGAATATTCCGATCATTGCCATCATAGATATACTGCTTATTTTCGAATGAATTTATCATCCTGCGTGGTTTCATCGTCCGATACGTAACGTTCTACTCTCATGTGAAGGTCGTATTTATCCCTCAATGCCGCAATGGTCTGCATCATCGGAGAAGCATGATGCACATCTAATGCCTGCTGGTTCTCCCAACTGTCTATTAAAAGCACCGTTTCCTCATCCTGCATCGGTATAAAATATTCATACCTTAAATTGCCCTCTTCCCGGCGGATTGCATCTGCCGTTCCGCTGCTTTCCATCTCCCGGGCAAACTTTAATGCATTTCCATTTTCACCGGTGTAATAGAGATTTACTGTTATACTCATATGCGTCTCCCTCCTGATAATATTTTTATTTTATAAATGTAATATTGCAGTTATCAAAATTCTAGTTATAAAGTCTCTAAGAAATGAATCATCAGTTTCTTTAATCCCTGTTGCTCTGTTGCAAGTATTACATTCATCAGATTTGCTTCTAACATTCGTTTCATTTTCTTCTTTAATTTCATATGCGTCACTCCTTTTTTAACGGAGCCCGGAATTTATTTTCCGGGCTCCAACATGCTATAAATGCAAGGGACATATGGCGATGTCTTCCTTACAGTCCAAGGATAACATGTTTTCTGTTCTCTGCAACAAGTGTGACGGATTTTGAATGATCGTTTCAAAAGAATCGGCTCTTATGAATGAAATCTTGAAATTTTGTTTCATTTTATTGCTATGATTTTTCTGTATCACACAGGTTCTTTGCACCAATCTCATAATATTGCTTGCTCAGTTTTATATTTTCATCATAACCGGCAGAAAATTCCATTGCAAACATAACATCCAGAAGGTATTTTGTTGCTGCGGAAAATGCCACTGTCCACAGTCCTTCCATCCGGATACTTCCACACTCTGTCAGTGTTCTTGGTGTCAGCAGAACCTCATCCACATATGCTTTCATCCTGCTTTTGCCCTGGGATGTAATCAGAATGGTTTTTGCTTTTGCCCGATGTAAATCCCTTACCAGTTCCACCAGCTTCTTATTATTTCCGGTATGACTAATCATGATGGACAGATGATTTTCATTATTCTGCAATGCCATCATCCTTTGTATATTATCTTCCGCATAAGTATTTGCCACCTTATCGCAATGGAAGAACTGACTGCAGCCATAGCGAGCCAGATGTATATTCATATCAAAGGCATAGAAATCAATGTACTTGGCCTCATGCACCATTTTTCCCACCCGCGCCAGCTGATCAATCGTAAGAAGACGCTTTGTCTTTTCAACGGCAAGCGTGTCAATGTCCGCAATCTTATTCATAATGGTCATGGCATTTTCCTGCTGCTGTATTACAAAATGCTCTGTGGTCGTCTCCTGTCCACCCTCCGTACTCTGCAATTCACTTAGGAAACGCAGCCGGAATTCTCCATAATCCTGACAGCCGATTTTCCGGCAAAAGCGGCTTACAGCTGCAGTACTGCTATAAGAAACTTCCCCTAACTGCTTTGCTGTCATGGAAATGACAGCCTCCGGATGTTCCATCAGATAATCACGAATATTTCTTTCCCGTTCAGTCAAGTCCTTCCGCTCCTGCATCTGTCGGATAATTTCCATTTGCCATTCTCCTTTTTACGCATTGAATTCATCTAAAATTGCATACAATTCTTCAGCACTAGCTGCCAGATGTGTTGCTCCATGCTCCTTTAAAATGGAACATCCCGGAATCCCCAGGTCACACTGATACATGGCATACCGGAATTTGCTGCTGTTGCAATGTCCACATCAGAATCGCCTACATAGACCGCTTCTTCCCTGCTGCTTCCAAGCTCCTTTAACGCCTGCATAACAGTGTCAGGTGCGGGTTTCTTACGAATGCCATCTTTTTCTCCAATGGCAACTTCAATCTTTCCTTTAAAATAAATCTGCTGTAATTCCTTTACTGCAAAATCCGCTTTATTTGAAACAATTGCAAGGCGATAGCCCTGTCCCTTTAAGGAAGTAATTATTTCTTCCACGCCCGGATAAAGACAGGTAGTATCATTACAATGCTCACCATAATATTCTTTAAAAGCTGCAAATACATGCTCAAATTCCGGATTTTTCTCTCCGCCCTCTAACGCACGCTCAATCAGCTTGCGGATGCCATTTCCGACAAATTTCCGGACATCCTCTATACTGTGCTGTGGCTGTCCATATTTTTCCAATGCATAATTGGTTGCATCAGTCAAATCCTTTAATGTGTTTAATAAGGTTCCATCCAAGTCAAAGATAACAGTGTTATATTTTTTCATCCTTCTTCTACCTTTCTGTCACTTCCCCCGCCCCATAATTAGCAGACAGCAAATGTAAATCATGCGCTGACATTGCTCATGAGAAGCTGTCCTCTTGTAGCCATATAATTTCTGCCACATTTTCTTTCTCAGACTCCGTGCACACGCAGATGTGGTAATCCGGTATCTCATCTTGCTCTGCGAAGCTTACCGGCTGCTGGATGCCTTCCCGGTAAAATGCGATGCCATCTTTCTTCGGATAAGATGCGATGCCATTCTCCCTCCGGTGAACTGCAATGCTCTTTAAGGGAAAGGTAATTCCTTCGCCACTCCATTTTACATAGCTTTCCTTGGCTGTCCAGAGGCGTACAAATGCCATTTCTTTATCCGGCTGGCTTTGTATCCATGCCTGCTCGTCCTTTGTGAAGCACTTGTCCAAAAGCGTCTGCTTTAATGCTCTCCGGTGTTCGATGTCAATTCCAACTGGTGCATCAGAAAATACCGCCACTGCATAGTTTCCTGTGTGAGACAGATTAAAATGCAGTCCCTCACAGCCTGCCACCTGCGGCTTGCCATGGGTTCCCATTATAAGCTGACAGGCATCTAAATCTATGCCATTTTCCCGTAACCCATAGGAAAGCAGGATGCCTGCAGCAATACTCCGCAGCCTGTCCTCTTCTTTTTTTATTTTATTTACCTTCTCCCAACGTGTGGGAAGCAATTTTATTTGTTCTTTATATTCCGGATGCTCTTTTAACAGCCGGATATCCATTCCATATATGCTCCACATATTCACATCATAGCACAAATACAAAAAGTTCTCCACATTCTGTTATAAAAAAGAATGTGCCTTGGCACATTCTCGCGGAGCGTTTTTTACTTTGCAGGAAAGCAATTTCCTGTAAAGTAAAAATCCCCGGGCAAAATACTTCTCTTCCCATAAGAAGCATTTTGCCCGGGGTTCCACTTTTAAACTATGTAATTAGTCCTGATTGATAGTCTCATTTAAGATTCCAGTAATCTCTTTCATGGACTTTTCAAACTCTTCATCATTGTTGTTATTAAAAATCAGTAAATCATCTTTTACATTCGGATCATGCAGATCTTCCGGAATCTCAAAGTTACAGGATGCAATATATTCATCCCAGTGCTCTAACTTCCAATCATCACGGTCAGATGCTCTGGTAATCATTCTCTCATGAACGATTTCTGGATCTGTCTGTACCCAGATTGTTACTAATGTAGCATCTTTCTTTGCCAGCTGGGCTTTCAGACCTTTGATATATTCCATATCACGGATTTCTCTTGTAAATGGTGCATTGATAAGAACCAGATCTTCATACTCCAATGCCTCCAGTGCCAGATTTACGACACATTCATATTCATAATCACGAATGTTCTTCTCAAAGAAATCACTGCTTCTATTATATGGCTGTCCAGCCACTACAAAAATCTGTTTAGATAATGTAATTAAAGTATCCTTATCCAGATATACAATATGATTTAATCTCTTTGCCAGTTCTTTTGAAATATATGTTTTCCCGCAAGCTGGCGGTGATGTTACGATAATCAGTTTCTTGCTCATTTCTACTTCTTCCTCCGTATTGCCTGTTCATTTTTCCCTCTATTATAAAACAGGTTTTCCGATAGAACAAGGGGTTTTTTTACTTTTTTCCTGTTTTTTCATAAATATGCAATATTTTTTAAGATAATAACAGCCGTTTATCTTAGAATTTCTCCGTTACTTTCGATTACTTTTTTGTACCAGTCAAAGGATTTCTTTTTGGTTCTCTTCAAGGTGCATTATATCCGATTGGTGGCCTCCCACTGCCGGTTTTCCGCTGGCACTGATGGCATCTCCTAATACGATGGTCAGTACCTTCTTATATTTATCCTTAGAAAGTGGCAGAAGATTCTGCTCATCCTTTACCAGTGTAATTTCTTTATCGGATACCTGATATGCCATGTCAATATGCTTCTTACAACGCAAAATATCAAGGGCGGACTCATCCGGAATCAGAGTATGCGATTTCTGTTTCTCATGCAGCTTCAAAGATGCTTTTGTTGCCAAAATATAAGTAACCGCCTCATTCAGACGTTCTTCTGAAATTATGCCACTCTTAACTGCCTCTAAAACAGTCTCGTAATCCTCTTTCAGATTCTTCGTAAATAAAAGCATGTCACAGCCTGCATTGATGGATTTCGGAAGCAGCTCTTTACGTCTTCCGGCACAGCCAAAGCCTACCATATTGGTGACATCTGTAGTAATCATTCCGTTGAAACCAAGCTTTCCTCTTAACAATCCCTGTAGCAGTTCTTTCGATAATGATGCTATATGCAAAAAAATGCCCTTTTTCCACACAAATTTGATTTGCACATTTATTTTATCCGGTGTATATTTTTACTGAACTGACAAAAGAAAGAAGGTCGAAAAAAATGGAACACATTGCAAGAAATGATGCTTTGGCATTACTGAAAAAATATAACAAAGACCCTTTTCATATTCAGCATGCGCTTACGGTTGAAGCTGTTATGAAATGGTATGCCAATGAATTTGGCTATGGCGAAGATGCAGAATACTGGGGTATCGTGGGACTGCTTCACGATATCGACTTCGAATTATATCCTGCCGAGCATTGTCTTAAGGCTCCGGAATTGTTAAAGGATGGCGGCGTTTCGGATGACATTATTCATGCGGTCTGTTCCCACGGCTACGGCATTACCGTAGAATGTGGCACAACCATTGATGTGGAACCGCTTCACGAAATGGAAAAGGTCTTATTTGCTGCAGACGAATTAACCGGTCTTATCTGGGCAGCCGCACTGATGCGTCCGTCCAAAAGCACGAAAGATATGGAATTAAAATCCCTAAAGAAGAAATATAAAAGCAAAGGCTTTGCTGCCGGATGTTCCCGCGAGGTCATCGAGCGCGGTGCCGCTCAGCTTGGCTGGGATTTAGAGAAACTGCTTACCATGACTTTACAGGCAATGGCGGCAACCGAAGATGAAATTAAGGCGGAAATGGACGCGGAATAATTTTTCCGTCTTGCTCCTGCCTTCTTCCTATGTTAAAATGTGAAAAAGCATATATTATACAATCTATATGGCACTTTCTATAGTTCAAATCCGGTTCTGCATAGAACCCAGCATTTCTGTATCTATCTATGCTTTTGATTCACTATTTAACTAAAAAGCAGGAGCGATACAGTATGGAAATACCTGCCATTATTCGATAGCAGGTAATCTTTTGCCACTGGATATAATATTTATTTTCTATCACTGCTTATTCTCCTGCCACACACAAGGAGGACTTGCCTATGACAGGAAAAACACATGAAGCAAATGAAACAACGAAACGCACACCGGTGGTGAACCGCAAATTTAAGGACACTGTTTTCCGGATGCTGTTTTCGGATAAGGAAGCACTATTATCCCTTTACAATGCAATTAATAACAGTCATTACACGGATTCCGGTGCCCTCGAAATTGTAACCCTGGAAAATGCCATTTACATGGGAATGAAGAACGATCTGGCTTTTATTCTGGACATGAATCTCTATCTATACGAGCATCAGTCCACAATGAATCCAAATATTCCGCTTCGGGATTTATTCTACATCGCAGCGGAATACCAGAAGCTTGTGGATAAGAAATCCCTGTATTCTTCTGCACTACAAAAAATTCCAAATCCCCATTTTATTGTATTTTATAATGGAAGCACACCGATAGATGACTGCTATACCAGCCGTTTGTCAGATGCTTTTTATCATGTAACTGACAATCCATCGTTAGAACTTATTGTTACTACATTCAATGTAAACGCAGGACACAACACCAAGTTAATGTCCCATTGCCAGATATTAAAGGAATATTCCATTTATGTTGCAAAGGTTCGTTCCCTTGCAGAACAGATGCCTTTGGATGATGCCGTGCAAAAGGCTGTCACCGAATGCATTCAGGAAAATATTCTGGCAGATTTTCTTAGGAAGAATCAGGCGGAGGTAATTGCTATGAGTATTTTTGAATATGATAAAGTTGAAGAAGAGAAAAAACTGAGAAAAGCTGAATTTGACGCCGGTATTGAACAGGGATTAAAGCAGGGTGTTGCCCAGGGGATTGAGCAAGGATTAAAGCAGGCTTCTACCGATACCGCCCTTCGTCTATTGAATACCGGAAAATTTGATGTAAAGGAAATCGCAGAACTGTAATCTTCCTTTGGAGGATGTTACTGCACTCATGAAATAACTTTTATATTACATAAATATTTGATATCTATAGAACCTGCCACCGGCAGCTCAAAAAAACCCGCAGACCACCTGTTTTCAAACAGATAATCTGCGGGTTTCCTGCTATAATCTTATTTCTAGTTCTAATTCTATTTCCGGTTCTATCTATATTATATCTTCATTTATAACACTATCACAGCATACCACAACTTTCCTGTTGCTTACTGGTACTTGCTGGTTGCCTTCAGCCGGGTCAGGGCACGGGATAAGGATGCTCTGGAATGATAGTATTCCTGGATGCTCTGCTTCTGCCGCATCTGCTCCTCGGCACGTTCTTTTGCTTCTCTGGCACGGGCAACATCAATCTCTTCCGGACGCTCTGCAGTTTCTACGAGAAGTGTCACACGGTTATTGACGATCTCGACAAATCCCATTCCGACAACTGCATATTCCCAGTTATCCGTGCCTTCCGGCTGAAACCTCATCTCGCCCTCATCAATGGCAATGACCATATCCTCATGATGAGCCAGAATTTCTTTCTGCCCATCATATTCCGGAACGATCAGAGAACGGCATCTTCCGGAAAAGAACACACGGTTTGCAGATATAATTTTTAAATAGAATGTATTTCCTGCCATACCTGTACCTCTATTCTAAAGATGATAGCTCCTATGCATTCTGGTGTTCCATCTCTTCTGCTTTACGGATAACGTCTTCTACTGTTCCTACGTTGAAGAATGCATTTTCCGGATACTCATCCATCTCACCATCAATGATTGCCTTGAATCCACGGATGGTTTCTTTTAACGGTACGTAAACACCCTTTACGCCGGTGAAGTTCTCTGCTACATGGAACGGCTGGGACAAGAACTTCTGGATCTTTCTTGCACGGTATACCAAAACTTTATCTTCGTCTGCCAGTTCTTCCATACCAAGAATTGCGATGATGTCCTGCAGCTCTTTGTATTTCTGCAGAACCTCTGTTACACTTTCCGGGCTACTTCATAATGTTCTTCTCCAACGATGTCTGCCTCTAAGATACGGGAGGTAGATTCCAGCGGATCAACGGCCGGATAAATACCCTGCTCTACGATCTTTCTGGAAAGAACGGTGGTTGCATCCAGATGAGCAAAGTAGTTGCAGGAGCCGGGTCAGTCAAATCATCGGCCGGTACATAGACTGCCTGTACAGATGTAACAGAACCGTTCTTTGTAGAAGCGATTCGCTCCTGTAATTCACCCATCTCTGTAGCTAATGTTGGCTGATAACCAACGGCGGAAGGCATACGTCCTAAGTAAGGCGGATACCTCGGAACCTGCCTGTGCAAAACGGAAAATGTTATCAATGAAAAGGAGCACATTCTGGTGCTCCTCATCACGGAAGTACTCTGCCATGGTCAGTCCTGTCTCTGCCACACGCATACGAGCTCCTGGCGGCTCGTTCATCTGTCCGAACACTAAGGCCGTCTTTTCAAGAACACCGGATTCCTTCATCTCTGTCCAAAGGTCATTACCCTCACGGGAACGCTCCCCGACACCGGTGAAAATAGAATATCCACCGTGCTCTGTTGCAATATTACTGATCAGCTCCTGGATCAATACGGTTTTACCTACACCGGCTCCACCGAACAGACCAATCTTACCACCCTTTGCATATGGCGCAAAAGGTCGATAACTTTAATTCCGGTCTCTAAGATTTCTTCTGCCGGATTCTGGTCTTCAAATGCCGGCGGTTCACGATGAATGACCCATTCCGGTGCATCCTTCAGTGGTTCGCCACCATCGATTGCCTCTCCTAATACGTTAAACAGTCTTCCCAGTGTCTGCTCTCCGACCGGGTTTTTATTCCGCTTCCTGTAGCGGTTACTTCCATATCACGGCAAAGTCCCTCACTGGAAGCTAACATAATACAGCGTACCGTATTATTACCGATATGCTGTGCAACCTCCATGATGCACTTCTTATCGCCGTTTTTCACTTCAAGGGCGTCTTTGATTGCCGGCAATTCTTCGTCTTCAAATGAGACATCCACTACCGGTCCTAACACCTGTATGATTTTTCCTGTCTTCATGAAAAAGCCTCCTTATCACTGCCTTTCTTTTTCCGTTTCTGAGCTTTCGCTCCTGCAATGACCTCGGTTATTTCCTGGGTAATTGCCGCCTGTCTTGCACGATTATATAAAATATCCAGCTCATGGAGCATATCTTTGGCACTTTTGGTTGCTGCCTCCATTGCCATCATTCTTGCGTTCTGCTCGCAGGAATAAGACTCAACTAACGCTCCATAGATGAAACCAACTACATAATCCGGTACAATTCGATCCATCACCGCCTCCGGAGATGGTTTCAATGCCAGTTCCTCCATCGGAATATCTGCAGGCAGTTTCACGTTAAAGCTTGCTTTCTTCAGTGGGAGCAGCTGTCTGATCTGTGTCTCCTCCTGAATCGCATTGACCATGCTGGTATAGATGATATAGACTTCGTCTAACTCTTCTTTCCGGTACAGTTCCAGAAGTTCCTCTGCAATATTTCTTGCACGATTCAGTGTCGGATTCTGTACGGTATAGTGGAACTGCTTATCAATCTCAATTCCACGCTGTTCAAAATAGTGACGGCCTAACTCACCTAATACAAACAGTTTGTTATTTTTATGTGCTTTCAAATGCTCCTCTGCAAGCTTTAATACATTATGGTTATAGGAGCCTGCCAGACCCTTATCTGCCGTAATAACAATATAACCTACCATCCGTTCTTCCGGCTTTTTCTCTTCGTTGGTCTTAAAATAAATGTCCTCAATATCCGGAAGATGTCTTAAGATTCGGCTCATTTCTGACTGCAGAGTAAAGAAATATGGTTCCGTGTCTGTCAGCATTTTTTTAGATTTCTTAAGTTTGGAAGAAGAAATCATATACATGGCATTAGTAATCTTTAATGTATCATTGATACTTTTTATTCGATCCTGAATTTCCTTTGTGTTTGCCATAACAACACCTGCTCATTCCTATTGATTTCTACTGTCTTCGAATTCTTTTGCAGCCGCAACAATCTTATCGGTCAGTTCATCGGAAAGCACTCTGGTTTCTTCGATTTCCCTGCCGATTTCCGGATGCTTCAAATCCATATATTCAAGAATCTCATTCTGATACTGTTTTACATTCTTTGTTTCTACTTTATCAAATACACCATGGTTTGCCATACACAGTGTCTCTACCTGCTCATGCATTGAAAGCGGATGGCAGAGTGGCTGTTTTAAAAGCTCCATCAATGCTTTTCCATGCTGTAACTGTGCCTTGGTCATATCATCAAGGTCTGATGCAAACTGGGTAAATACTTCCATCTCACGATACTGTGCCAGGTCGATACGTACACTTCCGGATGCTTTCTTCATTGCCTTGGTCTGTGCAGCACCACCAACACGGGATACGGAAAAACCAACATTGACTGCCGGACGCATACCTTCGAAGAAAAGATTACTCTCTAAGAATATCTGTCCGTCTGTAATGGAAATGACATTGGTAGGAATGTATGCGGATACGTCACCGGCCTGTGTCTCAATGATTGGCAGTGCGGTAATGGAACCTCCGCCCAATTCATCACTTAAACGGCTGGACCGCTCTAATAATCTGGAATGTAAGTAGAATACATCTCCAGGATAAGCCTCACGTCCAGGAGAACGCTCTAACAGCAGGGAAATCGCACGGTATGCTACCGCATGTTTGGATAAGTCATCATATACGATTAACACATCTTTTCCCTGATGCATGAAATATTCTGCTAACGCTGTACCTGCATATGGTGCAATATACTGCAGGGATGCAGGTTCACTTGCAGTTGAGGAAACCACAATGGAATAATCCATTGCATCATGCTTGGTCAGTGTAGATACGATTTTTGCTACACTGGATGCCTTCTGACCAATCGCAACGTAAATACAGATAACATCTTTTCCTCTCTGGTTAATAATGGTATCTGTTGCAATGGAGGTCTTTCCGGTCTGGCGGTCTCCGATAATTAACTCTCGCTGTCCTCGGCCAATTGGGAACATTGAATCAATTGAAAGTATTCCTGTTTCCATTGGTGTATTTACTGATTTACGTTCTACAATGCCCGGTGCTTCCTCTTCGATTGGACGATAATCATCTTCCTTAATCTCGCCCTTTCCATCAATCGGCTCACCTAATGCATTGATAATTCTTCCAACAAAGCCTTCCCCTACCGGGATTCCGGCTTTTTCCTGGTACGAACCACTTTGGTTCCTTCTTTGATTCCGGTATCACGGTCCGAATAAAATAACACCGATTTCATTCTGTCTGATATCCTGTACCATTCCTTTGACACCGTTATCAAATACAACAATTTCACCATACATTGCATGGTCAATACCGTAAATGGTTGCAATTCCATCACCGACCCATATTACGGAACCGGTCTCACGACTGGATTCATCCCAGTCAAATTCTTCTATCTCGCTCTGGATAATCGAGATTATATCTTCTGCACTAATTGCGCCCACAGGCTTCACCTCCCTGTTAATTTTCTTTCCAACTGACGTAAGCGGCCTTCATAGCTTCTGTCATATTCTTTATGATGAACCTTAATGATGTATCCGCCTAAGAGATTCTCATCTTCCTTTTCTGTCAGAACAATCTCACAGTCGGGATATTTCTCTGCAAGAATCTTTCTTGCCTCTGCTTCTTCTTCCGGCTGTGGTGTGCCTGCACAGGTCAGTTCTGCACGCAGGATATGATTCTGTCTGTCCCAATAGAGATAAAATGCATCCAGGATATCCTCTATTTCTCCGATATAACCCAGTCTGCACATCATCTTGGTATAGTTCACAAGCACCTTGGATAATCCGGCATCCTGATAAATTTTCTCTATCACGGCATCCTTCTTATGTATGGAAATCACCGGACTTGTGAGAACCTTAAGCAGTTCCGGTGTAAGCTCATAAAGCTCCCGGAGTTCATCTGCCTCCTGTCTTGTGGCACCCAGCCGATACAATACCTTTGCGTTATTTATTGCTTCCTGTGTCATGAGCATCACCTGTTTTCATAATTTTCCGTGCAGCGATGACTGCCAGTTTGGCAATCTCAGCCTGAGCTGCCTGCTGTGCCTTTTCCTGCTCGTTTGCAATATCTTCCTTGGCTTTTTCTAACATATGCTCAGTCTCTTCCCGGGTCTTCTCTACCGAGCGTGCATGCTCTTCTTCTGCTCTTGCTCTGGCATCAATAATAATCTGGTCTGCCTCCGTTCTTGCATCCGATAAGCGTTCTTCATAATCTGCCTTTAATTTTCTGGCATCTTCTTCGCTTTTCTTTGCATCGTCGAACTGCTTCTTTACCATTTCTTCTCTTGCCTCAATCACATTCATGACTCTCTGATAAAGAAATTTACGAAAGACTACATATAATACCAGCAGATTTACAACGGTCCATAAAATATTCCAAAAATTAATGCTAAGCATTTCCCGTACCTGCCTTTCTATAATCTTTCTTTATTATTTTAAGAAGAGGATAATTAACAATGCGATAACGAATCCGTAAATAGCGGTTGCCTCTGCCAATGCACATCCAAGAAGAAGTGATTTGCTGATTTTGCTCTCTGCTTCCGGCTGTCTTGCAATTGCATCTACTGCGGATGATGTTGCTTTTCCAATTCCAAGTCCTGCTCCAATACCTGTTAATACTGCGATACCTGCTCCGATTGCTACAAATAATGCTGATGACATAATATGCACTCCTTTTCTTTTCTACTTTTTGTTTCTCTTTTTGTTTTTTCTTCCCTATTCGGTTGCTTCTTTGACGAACAATGCGGTCAGGAATACAAATACATATGCCTGAATCAATCCATCAAAAATATCAAAATAACAGCTAAATACTGCTGGCAGAATTGCCGGTACTACCATTTTCAGCAATTCCATAATGACAAATGAACCTAATACATTTCCAAAAAGTCGCATACACAGCGACAATGGTTTGATAAAGACCTCCAGAATATTGATTGGAAGTACTACCGGCATCGGCTCTGCAAAACTCTTAAGCCAGCCCTTCGTTCCTTTCCTGCGGATACCCGCCATCTCAATCAATATGATACTCATCAGGGACAATGCCACAGTAACATTCATATCCTTGGTCGGTGGTTTAAATCCCAGCAGACCGATTAAGTTGGCAATTCAATATAGATTGCCACCGTCATAAGATAAGGAATATACTGCTTTCCATTTTCGCCTATGGTATCCCGGAAGAAGTTATTCAACCCGTTTACAGCCGTTTCCAGAATAATCTGTCTGCGTCCCGGATGTTCCACACTTAAGTTCCTGGTCAGGAGTATGCACAGCACAATAACTACTGCCATGATAATCCAGGTTACTACTACGGATTCATAAATGGGAATGCCTCCGAAAATCGGAATTGTAAATACCGTTTCACAGTTCAATTCTTCCATCAGGCTATTTACCAGAGCATCCATCTGTCTCACTTCCTTCTGCTGCTCTAAGGCATTTTAAATCGTTAAAATTCTAACAAGAAAAAATGCAAACGCAACCGTTTTCTTCCTGTGAAAATAGGTCTGACCATTTGCCGTTTTTTCGTGTAAATATTCCATATTCTTCTGCAATTTTTGCCAGTTTTTTGGTTGTTTTTTATGCAATTTGTACACTTGCGTCAATTTGTATATTTTGGCATTAAAAAAATGCAGAAATTTCCTGTTTTTTCACAAACATTTTCTGCATTTTTCTTATTCTTTATAGACTTTATACAATTTTAATCATTAAGCTTACTTCACCAGAATTCCGTGGTGTTCCTCCATATAACCGCCGAAAATGGCATTCTTATAGCCTAATTTCTTAAATGCTTTTACCGCCTTTTCGGACCGGTAGCTGTAACTTCCTATAATATAAAAAGATTTTTCCTTATCCGGGAATCTCCGCAAAATACGGTCTTCCGTTATCTTGTCCAGCGGAATATTCTTTGTTCCTGCCACATGTCCTTTCTGGTAATCTTCCTTTGCCCGGCAGTCAATTATAATTGCATTTTCCGAAGTATGCGCTGCATTGATTGCTTCATTTACAGTCAGACGTTTCTTAAAAATACCCATTCTTCTGTTCCCTTCTTCTTTTGTTATGCTTTTGCCTGCATATAAATCCGGATGTTTTCTTCTAATAAATCCAGATCCACCGGTTTGGCAATGTGTGCATCCATCCCTGCTTCCATACAGGTCCGGATATCTTCCGCAAAGGCATTGGCAGTCATGGCAAAAATCGGTATTTTCGCTGCTTCTTTCTTCTTAAGTCTCCGGATTTCTTTCGTTGCATCATAGCCATTCATAACAGGCATCTTAATGTCCATTAAAATAATATTATATCGTCCTTCCTCCGCTCTTGCAAACATTTCTACTGCTTCCTTGCCATTTACTGCCCGGTCACAGTCTGCACCTTCCATTTTTAACAGTTCTTCCAATATTTCTGCATTTAAATCATTATCATCTGCTATCAGAAAACGCATTCCTTTTAATGTCATTTTTTCTTTTTCTGTTGCTTGTCCTTTTCCCTGCAATTGCTGCTCTTTTCTTGCCTGTTCGATGCACCGTTTAAAATTTGTCACAAAAAACGGCTTGCTTAAAATACTTTGAATTCCAGCATAACCCGCTGCTTCTTCTATCTCCTTACAATCATAGGCAAAAAGCAGTAATACTGTTTTCTCTCCCAGAATCTGATGCAATTTTTCTGCTGTAGTAACACCATCCATTCCCGGCATCTTCCAGTCTATAATTACAACATCCCAAATCTTTGTTTTTCCAGTTTCTACCATCTGTTCTGCCATATGAACCGCCATTTCGCCGGAATCTGCTGTCTGCACATCAATCCCAAACGGATGCAGCGTATCCATAATATATCTTCCTGATTCACTCTCATCATCAACCACCAGTACCTGGCTTATCTTCTGCAGTTTCCACCAGTTAACCTTCTCCTGGTACTTTATTTTCCGGAAATTCAAAATCACCTCAAAAGTAGTTCCTTTTCCAAGTTTACTCTCCACATGAATGCTTCCACCCATTAACTCCACCAGACTCTTGGCAATTGGCATTCCAAGACCCGTTCCGGAAACCGGATTAACAGTGCTTTGCACTTCCCGGCTAAATGGATCAAAAAGATTCTTAAGATACTCTTCACCCATCCCCTGTCCATTATCACTGATCCGGAACTGATACTGTGCAAAGTTTCCCTTTTTTCTTTGGTACTTCGGTAATATCAAATACTATCTTACCGCCCTTTGGGGTATATTTTACTGCATTGGATAAAATGTTCAGCAGTATCTGCTTCAGACGTAATTTATCTGCTTCCACTTCTTCTGTTTCTATCCGATGTACATGAATCATGAATTCCTGCCTCTTCTCTCTGGTCTGTGAACGGATGATCATATCCAGTTCTTCCACCAGTTCAGCAATATTCGTGTTCGTAATATTAAGGACCGTTTTACCGGCCTCAATCTTCGACATATCAAGGACATCATTAATGAGTCCAAGCAGATGTTCCCCTGAATAAGTCAGTTTTCTTGCATATTCCCGGACACAATCCGAATTTTCAGCATCTCTTGAAATCAGTGTAGCCAGTCCCATAACCGCATTTAAAGGAGTCCGCATATCATGGCTCATATTGGATAAAAATACACTTTTCGCTTCATTGGCACGCTCTGCCTCTGCTTTTGCCGTATTTGCAAACTGCACCGTCTCTTCCAATGCAGTATTGACTTCTTCCAGCTTCTCTGCTGCTTCTGCCTGCTGCATTGCATTTCGTCTCGCGTAAGCTACCTTATTCTTTTCATTATAAATCCATAGAATACTGATACCCAGTGCTGCTAACATTGCAATGATAATGCAGGTCACTGTCAGCCAGATATGCAGCATCATAATCTGATAATCTGCCAGTACATTCTGCACAATCGTACTGTCCACTTCACAGGCTATCATATACTGTGTTCCTTTTAATGCACGATACGAAAAATAGTCGGACTCATTTTCACGTTCCAGGGTTATACACCCGGAGCTGCGTTCTGCATAGTCCGACTTCACTTTTTCATAATCTTTCTTATTCATAATCTTTTGTTCATGGTAACTATCAAACAGATTATAATTTATGGTTACTTCACCCGGCTCATTATTAATGCTTGCGTATGCCACTTCTCCGTTTTCATCCATGACATAGATATTAGCCTGTCCGTTATAAGCAGACGTTACAAAAAGATCGTTAATAATCTGTGGCCGGAAGAGAAATGCAATTGCTTCATATTCTTCCCCATTGACCAAAAAAGAATCTACTGATTTTGCAATTATAAAGATTTCCTCTCCATCCTTCCAGGTGCAGTACTGGGCAATTCCTTTATTCTCACCAAATAATTCCGACAATCCATCCTGCATCTGTATCCTGCCATTCAGTCCACGCATGCACAGATATTCACCTTCATCATTAACAAAGACAATATCCCGCACCATATTACTTTCCATAGAGTCAAAATAGTTCTGGTAATCTTTCAGTTCTGCTTCCCTTTCCCCATCCCCGAACATATATTTTTCAATAGAATCTATCTGTTCATAAGTAATCTCCAGACGGTTCCGGTAAGCACGCTCCATCTGTTCCATCAGTTCAGATAAACTCTGTTTGCTGTTCTTATCAATGTATTGGTTTGAACCCCAAGGTCTTTTGACATCCATCCAAATATCAAAGCCATAACCACAATACATACAATTAATACCGTAAAAACCTTTTTTTCCTGCTTTTCCTTTTTCATCCCACATAATACCTTCCAATCTGTTTCAGCTTATCAGACTGGTTCCTGCAAATTTTGTCGAAAAAGCAAGATGTCTCTGCCTAATTAAATCTTTCCTGAAGTCCGTTTTTCCCTTAAGTCCTCTACCAGCGCATAAACCTCCGGTCTCCGTTCCTTCAGATGTTCGTCTAACGCATGCCGGCGTTCTTTAAAGCGCTCTGCCAGTTCCGGATGTTCCTTTGCAATACGCTCATGTACTTCCCGTCGATGTTCCTCTAACCGCATAGCCAGCGTTCTTTCATCTTTCCCGGAAATATTAACAATTTCCTTCAAATGTTCCTCTAAATGCTCCAGCCATTCATCCTCATCCAGTTCTTCCATATGGGACCAGCTTCCATGTAACAGCTTTTCCACATCTCCTGTCTTTTTCAGCTGTTCTATCTGTGCCACAATCTGCCGCTCTATAGCATCTTCAGTTTCCGAACCAAATGCCCAGACAAATTCCTGCACCCGGTTATCCGCCCGCTTTCTTGAAGCACTGCGGTGGTTATTGTCCACACCGCCCTCCAGCGGATAAGGACGTTCATAACCCATATCCTTTAAAGCAATATGTATTGTTCTTCTTGCGCTGCCCTCTTCTATGATGTGTCCCAGACCAAGCTTTCGCATCTGCTCATTTAAATCTGCTATATGCTCTGTAATATAAAAACAGATACCACGTTTCTTAAGGCCCTGATACAGCATTTCCAACTGATCCGCCGCTGTAATGTCCATGGAGCCGATAGCACTGGCATCTAAAATGACTGCCTTCGTATCCTCTTTTATATTGTCTTCAATGTCCCGCTTTAACATCTGCACATTAGCAAAAAAGAGATTACTGCTGAACCGGTATATCAGAACGCCTTCTATCGCATGTATCTGATGACTTTCTTTTAAATCCCGGAAATGGCGATGTCCCGGCTGGATTCCAAGAAAACATCTTGATGGCTTGGCAGTACGGATAATCATCTCGGTAAAGGAAAGTATAATGCCAATCAAAACGCCATTGATGGTTCCAAGCAGCAGCACTCCAAAAAATGCTCCTAAGAAAATGAAGAATTCTGTACGGCTGACCTTCAACAATCTTGCAGCAAGCTCAAATTCCGTTGCCCCAAGTAATGCAGAAATTACAATTGCCGTCAGCATCGGAATCGGAAGATAGCCGATAAATCCGGTTCCGCAAAGCAGCAATACCAGCATGGATAAACCGGCTATGATTCCGGTCAGCTGTGTCTTACTCTGATACTGTTCTCCCATTGCAGTTCTTGAAACAGAGCCATTAATAGGACAGCAGCCTGTAAATGCTGCCAGGAAATTTCCCATAGAGAATGCAAAAATTTCCTGATTATCATTCATTCGATATCCATTCTTCTGTGCGAAATTATTTTCTGCCAGAAGAGTCTCTGCCATAATCACTACTGCCACCGAAAGGCTGATAGTTACTACCTCTTTCATCGGAAGCATGCGGATATCCGGAATCACAAACTGTGGAAGTCCCGGTTCTACTGCAGACAGCGTCTGGATTCCCCATTCCCTCACCGGAAAAAATTTTGTCATTACTGCTCCTGCTGCCATTAAAAGCACTGCCATTGGAAATTTCGGCATTACTTTCTTTGATACAAGAAGTATCAGAAGGGAAATGCCGCCTAAAATCAGTGATGGCAGATTCACCTTCGTCTGCCCGATATGCTCCACCAGTTCAATGAGTTCTCCAACACCGGCGGTACCGCCCATTAACTTTGGTACCTGCATCAGAATAATCGTGGTGCAGATTCCGGTAATAAATCCACCCATAACCGGTGCCGAAATATAGCTCACCAGTTTTCCTGCTTTCATAAAATAAAACGCCAATAACCAGACTGCCACAAAGAAAGTAAGTACCGGCACTGCTGCAATTGCTTCACTGCTTCCACTCTCAATACCAAGTCCCACCAGTGCCGAACCGATTAAGGCTGCCGGTGCCGCATCTACGCCAAAAATAAACTGTGGTGAAGTCGAACACAGTGCAAATATCAGAATTGGGAAAATGGAACCATACAGACCATAGACTGCCGGAAGTCCTGCAATCTGTGCATAGCCCATAGCTATCGGAATGGAAACTGCCATAATAATAATACCGGCCAGAATATCCTTTGGAAAATTTTTCTTATCATATTTACGAATGGTAGCTGCAAGTTGTATGCGCATATTATCGCTTCTTTCTACTATATTATTTTTTATTATACGGCAAATAAGATGATTGTACAATTCTTTTGGCAGCAGAAAGGACAGGCTCTTTATCCGTGCCTGTCCTTTCTGTTCTGGTTGTTCTAATTATTCTGTTCTGTTTATTCCATTCTGATTATTCTTTTTTATTTCTGATTATTCATTTTCAGTTGCTTTCTTTCTTCTGAAAACAAACATTCCTCCACAACCTGCTGCAATCAATGTCATACAAACTGCAATTGCAGAATTATCACCTGTCTTTGGTTTACCAGATGTCTTTACGGTTGGCTGGCTATTTGCTGTTGTTGATGCATTTGCTGCTGTTCCAGCCGCACCACCGGAAGCTGTACTGTCACTTCCGGAAGTTGTACCGCCATTTCCGGATGTTGTACCACCATTTCCGGATGTTGTACCACCATTTCCGGATGTTGTACCACCATTTCCTGTGGCAGCCGTATCTGCCAGCTTTTCTGTGGTAATAAGATAAGTAGAGCAATGATTCTGTTTTACGGTCAGATATCCTTCTGAATCTACTACTCCCGCATCAATATTTAAAATCGTTCCATTGTCAAATAACCGGCTGTAATATAATGTCTTTCCGGCATACCGGGTTCCCACAAAAATACGAATCTGTGCTTCTGCCGGAAGCTGACCGGAATAATTATACTTAATCTGTTCAATGAAAATATTCTTATTTACTGCACTTGGAAGTGTGCCCAGCTCACTGTAATCTTTTACAATATTTACTCCAAAATCATAGCTGGAAACATTATCAACGGCTGACATGGTTCCTTTTCCAAAGGTAAAGGAAAGCTCATCATTGGATTTGATAACAATGTCCTTTGTCTGATTCTCTGCCAATATCTGCCGGAATCCATTGTCGGAAATAGCGGTATCTCCATCTGTTACATCCACTACGCCATTCACTACAACCTGCTTCGGTGTAAAGGAAATCACATCCGCCCCGGAATATACATTGTAAACATTCTCTACTTCTTTTCCTTCAAATTCATAACCAGCCGGTAAGGTATCTTCCGCAAGCGCCATGTTTTCTACAAGCTCTTTCATAACCGGATGTGCTGCGTCCATAAGATATCTGGTTTCCTGTGTATTATAATCCGTATAACTCATAAGAATCGGGCAAAGAATCCGGTAAGAATTACCAGCCTCATAATAGGTTCTTCTATAAATAAAGGTGTCTCCCGTATCCTGTTTCTTTACCAGACAGGCATCACTTCCTCCACTTGCCATCGTAGTGGAATAATAAGCTGCTATCTCTCCATTTGCTGTATATGCCGAAATATCCGTAAGCTTATCTTCTACAGTTATTGCTACCTCTGCACCCAGCGTAGTGCATTCCTGCAATTTTTCAATCCGGTAGGTCTTATTTCCGGACATATCGGTTACTTCTGTTATAACAAACCGGCCTTCTTCTCCGGTTTTTGTATACACATCACTCTGAACCGGACTGATATCAGTTCCAAAATAACCACCATATACCTGAATCATTTCAAATGGATGCTCTGCCTGAATCTTCATGTCATTAACCTGTCCCTTTGCCACAATCGGTGATGACGTATAATTCCAGGATGAACCAAACGGACATCCGTCAGTTCCGCGATATACCGTTACTGTACTGTCCCCGGAAACCGTCAGCAGCGACTTGCCGCCTTCTGCAAATAATTCAATACCATCCGGGTTCTTTCTGTTTTCATTGACGGTAAGGCTTCCGGAACCGCAGATTGTCAGGGAGCCGCCCCAGCCGCCATGCCAGATTCCAAGATTCTGCAGCTTATTACTGCCTACCAGATTCAATTTAAAATCGTCTCCCATCATGTTGGTATAAAGTGCAACATCCGGATGGTCATAATTGGTTAAGGTCAGCGTATTGCTTGCCTGGTCATAAGACGCTCCGTCCACTGTATTTTTCTCATTGGTGGAAAATACAACCGTATTATTCAATTGAATATTGGCAAATGCAAACTCTCCTTCCATGCATGGTCCATTTGATGCCTGCACCGGAATCATGGACGGAACCATCATCAGGGATGCTGCCAGTGCCACTGCACCAATACATTTTAAAGCACGTTTCATTTTCATAAATCTATCCTTCCTTTCTTCGTATTATAAAAACACTATAAGGAAAACGATAGATTCTGTGCAGTCTACATCTGTTTCAAAATATGAGAAATTTATCTCACCCAGCTTTTTTGCAGCATTTCAAGCTACTAATCCTGCTTGCCTAATGAAGTCTTTCTCAATGCTGCCGCAATAATAAATGCATACACGCCGCCAATCAATGCGGTAACTACCTGAGTCAGTGAGAACTGAAGCTGCAATACCTTTAACATTGGTGCCATTTTCTCCGGAAGCATTTTTGGTAAAATAATCAGGGAAATTACAACTCCCATAAATAATCCTTTTAAGATAGAGCCGATTACAATAGAAACCGGGAATCCTGCTTTGGTACCAAACTTACCTTTCAGCAATGCTACACAAAGCACCAGAATGGCATTTCCTGCCATAATGCATGGAAACATTGCCGGAATGGCTGCCATTACCGGGCTTCCGGTAATAAAGAATGCAGTAACCGGTGTAATAATACTTAAAATAATTCCGCATGCCAGTCCCGCATACAATACAGTTAAGATTAATGCTGCATTGATAACTGGTCCTGTTATGTATACACTTAAATTTTTAAAGAACTGACTTGCAATACAGATTGCAAGCATAATTGCAGTAACTGTAATTTGTCTGGTTTTCATTTTCATGATGTCTTTCTCCTCCTGTGCATCTATATTCGTAGGAACTGACCTGTTCCATACCAACGCAATCATACTCCAATGAAAGCTAGAATGCAACCGGATGATTTCTCATCTGCGATTCTGTAAACCATTTTTATAATTGTTCCAGTGTGCTCTTTACACTATTTGCGGCACTTAAAATCACATTGGACGATGCTGCAATCTCCTCCGTTGCTGCAGCAAGATTCTGAATCCGGTTGCCGGTATCATTTACAACATTTGCCAGCTCATCCGCATCTTTGATAATCTCCGCAATGGATTCTTTTACCTTTGCCTGGCTCTCTGTACTCCGGGATGCCGTATCCTTGGAATTCATGGCCAGTTTATTTATCTCATCTGCAACTACTGCAAAACCTCTTCCCGCCTCTCCTGCACGGGCTGCTTCGATATTGGCATTCAATGCCAGAAGATTAGTCTGTGCAGCAATGGAGACTACTTCCTGATTATTCTCTGCCATAGATTCCAACAGCATATCAATCTCCTGCATTCTGCCAGTCAGCTTCTCACAGAATTCAGACACATTACCAATTTCCTCTGATACTGCACTGCATTCCGTCGCATTACTTTCGTTTCCATTCACCATATCATCCACAGAATCATAGAGTGATACAAACAAGTCATTGACTGTCTCCACCGTTGTTTTAATATTCTCCTGCTGTTTCTCCACTGCATCTTTTTCTGCCTTGATTTCATCAGCAAGTTCTAATGCTCTCTTCTTCTCTTCCTCTACGGTATCCTTTACAAAATGAATACAATTTTCCTTCTTATTGAAGCCATTATAAATAGCAAATGCCATCTTTTCACAGCTTTCATAGCCACAACATTCGCAGTCAATGCATCTTGCTTCCTTCGTCTTCTTGCCCATCTCATCATAAATCTGATTCAGTTCCTCTGTAGACGGAAGTTTATAATTGCACTCTTCGGAGCGGTCTGTATATTTTCTAAGATAATTCTCCAGGTTTAATTTTGAGAACTGCTTATTTAATTTTGCAAGCCGCTGTGCCGGAGTCAGTTTTCTTGACCAGGCACTGTTCTTCGTATTCTTCTTACAGTTCTCCTGTATCTGATGGATATTATATAAAGCTGTATCTGTTCTTGCAATTTCCTCTTCGACACCGGTTCCATAAATACAACCCATGCCACAGTTTAATGCATCAATGAATAATTCCTTATTCATGCCCTTTGCAATTTCTTCCTTATGCTCCTCTAAATAACGATATGTATGCTTCTCTCCTTCTATCTGGCGTATATATACATCGTCCCCTAAGAACCAGTATACATTTTCCTTTAAGCCACCCGGCATCGGATAGATGGAACCAAGTCCATATTCAATTTCATCACTGGCAAATGTGCCTGATATATTATGTTCTCTTACATATTTCATCAAATGATCAAATGTCACATTATACGATACATAGCCTTCTGTATCCGGGTCATGAATCTCTGACCATTTTGCAACACATGGACTGATAAATGCCAGTTTATCCGTAATTTCCATCTCCTGTTTTGCATAAATTGCGCTGCACATCATCGGACTGTGTACCGGGAATAACTTTGGAAGAAGTTCCGGTAAGTAGTGTTCAATATATCCCACAATTGCCGGACATGGCTGGGAAATTCCACCGGTAAAGTTGTATTTCTTTACATAATTAAGATATCCCCAGGTTGTAATGTCTGCACCGAAAGATACACTGATTATACGGTTCACTCCAAGATTCTTTAATCCTCCCAATACCCTCTCATAATCTTCAGGATAGTTTGCCTTGAACGCCGGAGCTAATAGTATGGATATTTTCTCACCTTTTGCAAGGTCTGCAAAGAATTGCTCCGTATCATCTTCAAACTCTCTTGCACCATGCTTGCAGGCATCCATACATGCACCACAACCAATACACTTTGCCGGATCTACCTGAATCCGCTCTGTTCCATCTTCTTCTGTTACTGCCACACATGCCCCCGGACAAGGACACACACGAATACATTTGTTACACCCAATACAGTTGTCATTGGTAAAAACCAGACTCATTTCAAGCACCACCCTTTACTTATACTCATACATTACCTTTTTCAATTTCAACAAATAATATCCCATATTTGTCTATTCGTTAATGATATTATTTCTCAACAAAATTGTCAAACATTCACACTTTTCATTTGATTTATTCTCACGATTTTTGTCAATTTTCTGACAATAGCTGCAAAAATACTCTTTGCAGCTATTGTCCGATAGAAGTCCGCAGCTATTTCATCAGGAAATGCTCCCGCTCAGGGTATTGCTGCCGGAATGCTTCCAACGCAGCTTTCTGCAAAACTGCAAATTCCCTGTCCATATGAAATTTATGTGGCATTGTAAATGCAATTGCACTTATCTGCTCTGCAATTTTTTAGCAATTCCTTCCTCCGACAGCTGTCCCATTCCAAATACTAAAGAGGTGAACCCTCTCCCCTTTTTACTCACATCCATAAATGTAAGAAACGTATTCTTTAATTCTGCCTGAAGTATCTCCTGTTCCACCCGGCTTCGATTCTCTACATCCAGAAGATATAACCCATTTATGATTTCAACTGCCTGTTTCTTCCGCTGTCCCGAAAAATCTACTCCGGTACTTTCCGAAAGATATTTCATCTGCATCAGATAACCAATAAAGGTATCCTCTTTCTTTTTCTTCTTTCCATATCGTGCATATAAAAGCTGCTCCCGGAAAGTGTCTCCTTCTGTCTGTTCCGTACACCCATGCTTCTGCCATAGTTCCATTCTTTTTCCAGCATTAACTTCCTGATAAAAAAAATCATTCAGCCACTTTGAATCTTCCTGCATAATATTTCCTCTTCGTCACTATTTTATAAAATCTTCAACATTACTGATGTCAACTTTACGATACTGGGATACATAATATTTTTCTTCCTGCAGGCTTTGTATTTCCTGATTTTTTCCATCATAAATGTCCACTGCAAGCCTTGCCATTTCTTCAGCCTGGTCTTCCTTGTCATTATATACGGTTCCCTGCATGGTTCCATTCTGTATTGCCTCTAATGCATCTTCCAATCCGTCAATGCCAAATATAATCGGCACTCCTGCTGATTATAACCGGCATCTTTATAAGCTTCAATTGCCCCTAATGCCATTTCATCATTATTGGAAATAACCATCTCCACTTCGGTCCCATACTGACTGATAATCTGATTCATTCTATTTTCCGCCTGTCCCCTGTTCCAGTCTGCAAACAGGTAGCTCAGTTTTTCCAGATTGATTCCCTGTTCTATCAGTGTCTTTACCGAACTGTCTGTACGACTGATGGCATCCTGATGTCCAGCCTCTCCCTCCAGTAAAATATACTGAATTCTCCCATCCTGATTCCTGTCAACCTCAGGGTGATTGTTTATATAATCTGCTGCAATTTCTCCCTGCATCTCGCCGGACTGTTTTGCCTCACATCCCACATAGTATAGTTGATTCCACTGCGACAAATCCTCCGGAACCGGTTCTCTGTTAAAGAAAATGACAGGGATATCATGCTGTCTTGCCAGTCTGATAACGGTTGTCGGTTCCGTTCGGTCAACCAGATTTACACATAAAATATCACACCCGGCATCTATCATTTCTTCTACAATTTCATTCTGGGCTTTCTGATCATTATCTGCACTTCTGACAGATGTTATAATCTTCCGTTCTTCTGTTTCCCGCTTCTTTAACTCTTCCTTTAGGTCATCCACCATAGCATTGATAAACGGGTCATCATGCGTATAGGTAACTACACTCACCCTCAGTGTATTTTCTATCCGCTTTGTCTTCTGATTGCATCCGGGCAGCACCAGTATCAGTATTATCAGTGTTACCGTAACCGCCATTGTCCTTCTTCTTGTTCTACTCATATGAATACAAAAACCTTTCCAGATCTTTTGAATACAAATCTTCTTTATTGATTATTCTGACTTCTGTTTCACAACTGTTCATTTTGTAAAAGGAATGTCTTAGCTTTTTTGCAATCTCATTCATACTCTTATACCCCGTCTCATAATCATCCGGTACGACAAGACATTCTATATTCTGATTATCTAATAACACAATTGCTTTTTCACTGCTTCCAACTCCATAAATCTTTGCACCGTGATACTTATTTTCTTCTGCAGCCTCACCCACTTCTTCTAATGCCCAATTGTCCAGAATTACCAGATAATCCACCTGTTTCTTAGATGCAATAATCTCACTGGTGTTCTGGTTTCCCCTGGCATAATTGTACTCCCAGAAAATTTCACAACCACTTCCCTCCAGTCCATCTTTTAACCCTGCAATTCTGTCCACACTTTCCTCTGTCTCTGCCTTTCCAAGAATGACACCGATTTTTTTATTCTCCAGTTGTTCTTCATCATCCTGTATTAACCGCTCCGCAAGCATCTGACCAATCTTATAATTATCCGGTTTTACCGATGCATAACCAGATGGCTCTTCTGCGTAGGTATCCTCATTAATCAGTATAAACGGTCTCTCTCCCTGCAGCCAGTTTAGCATAGTCTTTGTTTCTTTTCCCGGAGCCGGACAGATTACAAATGCATCTACATTATTCTGCAGTTGTTCATTAATCAGTTCTTCTTCATCCTCTATGCTTTCAATTAAATCTGTATTACAGATGATCAGATGCAGATTATTGGTTTTCGCAGACTGCTTTAATCCATTCAGCAATGCATCCCATCTCTTATCTCCGGAATCTTCCACAATAACCGCAACTCTTTTCATAGACTCATTATCTGAAAAAATCCTGATTATAAAAAATGCAGCCAGTACAATAAGCATCAGTTCTGTGAGGATAAAGGTAATCTTATTTTTTTCATCTTCTACCCTCTCTCTTTTTCTGTTCTGATTTTCAAGTTCTCCACGTTTTTCCTCTGAATAAGGAATTGCCGGGATATGTATTACAGCCTTTGTTCCTTCATCCGGCTCACTGTAAATTTTTAATCCATATTCTTTGCCAAACATCAGTTGTATTCTGGTATGCACATTGATAAGTCCAACTCCCGAACCATGCTTTGGAACTTTTTCACTATTTGTCAGAAGATTATCAACCACTTCCTGGCTCATGCCCATTCCATTGTCCTCTACCGACAGGAAAATATCATTCCCTTTCTGCTCACCGCGGACAATAATTTTGCCGTCCTCATCCTCATCCATATTTCCAACACCATAATAAATGGCATTTTCAAGCAATGGCTGTACTACCAGTTTTACAGTACAGCATTCCTCTACGTTTTTATCAATCAGAAATTCCACCTGAAAACGGTCTTTATAACGAATCTGCTGTATATTCATATAACTTTTGCTATGTTGTAATTCTTCCGAAATCCTTATCACTGTTTTTCCTTTTGAAAGACTGATGCGAAGCAGTTTTGCCAGTTCCGAAATCATAAAAACAGCTTCTTCATTCTTATTTGCCTCTACCATCCAGGTGATGGATTCCAGTGTATTATAAAGAAAATGTGGATTAATCTGGCTTTGCAGTGCATCCATTTCACTTTTTCTCCGCTTATTCTGCTGCCGGATAATTTCTTCCATCAATTGTTCTATCTGCTTATATGAATTCTGGACAGAATATGCCAGATGCCTTATCTCCGAAGCACCCCCTATATATATTTCAGTCTTTTCTCCTGTTTCATAAGACTTTACGGATTCATCCAATTTCAAAATCGGTTTTGAAATCTTTTTTTTGCCATAATTTTATTCACAACAAAAGCATCATCAGAAGAATAATTGCCGTGGCAATTATATAATACCGGAACTTATTAATGCTTGCCGTCTGCACACCCTCCGGTACAACTCCTACCAGTTTCCATCCGGTATAAGATAGACTGTTCACTACTATATTACTTTTTACCCCATTCACAGAAATCTCATATGTACCATCTGCATAACCAGCAGCTGTACTGCTATCTTCTGTAAAAAATCCCCTGTCTATTTCTGCTTTTCTTGGGTGATAAAGAATTTCTCCATCATCTGTACATAAATAATAATACGTCTCTCCCGCTGCTTCATTCAGGTTATCTAAAACCTCTTCTATCATGGAATACTTCATATCAACCAGCAATACTCCACTGTCCGGAGTGTCACCATGATTCATATCCACCAGGCTGCTTAAAGACACCACCCAGTTATATTGATATGTCTCATTACCAAACAAATCCTGAATATGGGGTGTTGATATATGTATATTTTCTATCTCATCTGTAGCACTTTTATACCAGTCCTGCTCTGTTACTTTCTGATTCTTTTCTCTGGTAGCTACGGGTTCTGCTGCAATAATTTTCCCATCACTGTCATAAAAGGGCCATACTCTGCAGCTTATCATTATTTACTTCATACAACAGACTGAACTGCCTGCTGAATTCCTGATCAGAAATATCATATTCCTGCACAATATTATAATTAACAGCATTACAAATCTGTCTCATATTCCGCAGTTCATTATTTACCTGATCCACTGTACTCTCTATCCGGCTTTCTGCATTGGAAATTGCGGTTTCTTTTACTGACATTTTAAAACGGCTATAAATCAGTAATCCCATAACTATTGTTGTAACAATGGTCAGGGCAGAAAGAACTGTCATAAGCAGTGACTGTATATCCATCCAGGCTGAAATATTCTGCATCATATTTTGAATTATATTCCTTTTTTCGTGCTTTTTCTTTCTGTTTTTTTCTGATTCATACCTATCCATATTCCTATTCTGGTGATTTTCTGTATTTTGACGGAGATACTCCAAATTTCTTTTTAAACACATAACTGAGGTAATTTGCGTCCAGATACCCTACTTTTTCTCCAATTTCATAACTTTTATCATTGGTTTCTACAATAAGCCTGACTGCGACATCCATCCGGTAATCCGTCAGATACGTAATAAAGGATTTCCCGGTTTCTTTTTTAAATATCGTTGAAAAATACGAATTGGATACACCAAGCACTGAGCATACCGTATCCAGGGAAAAATCAGGTTCCATATAACGCTCTGCCACAACATTCTTTGCATCTGTAATCAGCCGCCTTGAAGTATTATTTCTTGCACTTTTCAACTTTTCACTAATTGCCACTGCTGCTTTTTTTCATCCACTTCATCAGAGTTGCTTTATCCAGTTCCGGCACCTTTTCATAGAGATTTTCTTTTTCTTCAAAGAAATCATTAAAGTCCATAAAATTATTGGCGCAGAACCGGTAAAAAGCACCTACCATCTCCATAACTGATAAATGATACTGATTTACTGTGGCAGCACTTTTATGAAGTTTTTCCACTTCCCTCTCTACTGCTGACTCAATGTCTTTTACATTTCCAAGATAAATCGTTTTAAACAACTCATGCATTTTTGTATCTTCTGACTGTACGGCTACCGTCTGCTCCCGTGGAACTACTTCCGCAATATTTCTAGCCCTTGCAGTTCCATAAAGAACCCGGTAGGATACTGCTTTTCTTGCACCTTCATAAGAATTACTGATATTCAAAAGACTATCGCAATATCTTCCAACACCAGCCGTTACAACTGCACCAATCACACGGTTCGCCCATCTGCAGAATCTATCGCAAAAATCTGTCAGTTCTGTTGCCTTATCTTCTGAATCAAGCGATACTATCAAAACTGTATTCCCAAGATACATAAATTCCTGACAGTTGAGTTCTGATGCAATCCTTTCCTTTATTTCATGCTCGCAGACATGGATAACAACAATGGATTCATTCCTTCCGGCACATGGTGCTCTGAAGTATGAAATACCACGCTGCAATAATAGGGTCCCTCCAGTGGAATCTGATAAGCAGATAAAAATTTCTCATATTCTGTCTCATTTACCCTGCCTTCAATTAACGAAACAAAAAAATTCGTCCTTAGCACCGGAAGTGCATCCTGGAAATAATTTTGCAGTTTTTTAACATTTAATTTTTCTTCTCTTTCCCGGTTTAAAGTCTCTTTCAGTCTTTCCATGCAGTCAGATAATTCAACTGCATTTACCGGCTTTAACATATATTCTTCAATTTCCAGATGTACTGCCTCTTTGGCATATTCAAATTCATCAAATCCTGTAAAAATAATAATATGTATATTTGGATAATCATTATTTAACTTCTGCGCCAGTTCCAGGCCATTCATATAAGGCATTTTTATATCGGTTATCACAACATCCGGCTGTATATTTTCTACCAGTTCCAGGGCTTTCACTCCATTGGTTGCACTGCCTGACACCTCAAAGCCCAGTCCATCCCAGTCCATCTTATGTTCCATTGCCTGGATTGCTTCTATTTCATCATCAACTAAAATCACTTTATACTTTTCCATATGACGTTCCTCTTTCAGCATGTTCAGCTCTTTTTCTTCTCCTGCTCTTATTATATCAGACAAATGTCTTTTTCTGAATACCTGATATTGTTTTAGGCCGTCCATTCATCTCTGACGATGAGCGGGCGGCCTATGGTGATTATATGTGAATGATTCTGATTACGAATTACTTATTTTTTCTGTACATATTTCAGACAGTCAAGGGTTACAGCTGCCAGAATAATGATACCTTCAAAGATGAACTGAAGGTTTGTATCAATACCAAGAATCGTCAGAGAGTAGGTCAGTGCGGTAAAGATCAATACACCCGTAACTACGCCTGATATCTTACCGATACCACCAGTAAAGGAAACACCACCAACTACGCAGGCTGCAATGGCATCCATATCCCATCCCTGTCCATAAGCGGCACTGCCGGAACCAACCATACGGTTACATTCCAGCCAGGAGCCGAAGCCATACAGGATACCTGCCAGGATAAATGCTCCATCGTTACTTTGAATACAGAAATACCAGATACTGCTGCTGCTTCCGGGTTTCCGCCTACCGCATACAGGTTTTTACCAAATGTTGTTTTATTCCAGATAAACCATACAACGATAATTGCAACAACAGCCCAAAGGATAATTGTCGGGAATTTTCCAATCTGCGGAATAAACATAGCCGGGATTGCAGAATCAATAGCTCCAAACGAAACACCCTTTGTCGCATATGTTACAAGTCCGAAAATAATCAGCATGTTTGCCATGGTTGAAATAAACGGATGCATCTTGAACTTCGCCATAAAGAAGCCTGCCAGCATAGAAAATGCTGTTGTAACAATACAGACTGCCAATGCAAGAGTTGCTCTTGCAGCAACCGGGATACCGGTAAAGTCAAAGATATGGCCAAATACACCACCTGTATTGATTCCATTATGCATGATGATGGTTGCTGTAACCATACCCAGACCAACCATACGTCCTACCGAAAGGTCCGTACCTGTTAACAGGATCAGTCCTGCAACACCTAAAGTGCAAGAACATTCTAGGTGAAGCCTGCTGGAGAATATTTTAAGATGTTTGTCGTTGTCAGTAACTGTGTATTCTTTACAACCGGTGTAATAATACATAAAGCAATAGAAGATTAAAATAATGACAATATACAACCATTTTTATAAAGGAACTGTGTGGTATTGAAGGTATACTTGTAGTTCTCAAAACTCTGTGCCTTCTTCTGTGCGAATGTATATTTTGACATACGGAGTAAGTCGATCAGGTGATATTTATGAGCAAATGCATCATGTCTTTCTGTCCTTAATCTCCTGAAGTCTTGACTCATGTGTCATCTGTGCATCAAATAATTTATTCTTATAAACATACTTCTCGTCTTTTTATCTCATCTGCATCGCTGAGTCTGCTCATATTCTGCTCATGCTCTGTCTTTGATGGAAGCACATATATTTTTGTATTCTGCATTTTCAGCTTCTTTTCTCAGCCTTTGCAGCTATCAGCAACTTTCTGATAGTAATCATTTTTATAATGTTTTGCAAGATAACCTTCTGCATCTGCGATAAGCTTTGATACTTTGTCTTTATTCGAAGACTCCACCGCTTTTGCCTTTTCTAAGGCTTCCTTGTCCTTTGCAATCATTCTGCTCTTTTCTTCTTTTGTTAAATTCTTATTTTCCTTTACGATTGCAATGTGATTTTTTAAGCTGCGCGAACCTTATCTGAACCTTCCTTACGAAGTTCATCAATCTGTGCCTGTATCTTTCCAACATATTCTTCAATCGGCTTCAAAAAGCTGCTGCCTCTGCTTCTGCCGAAAGGATCATACTTTTATCTGCCATATCCAAAACTCCTCTCTATTACAAATATTTAGCACTGAGTCTCAATAACTCTTCCTGGTTTGTTTTCTTTGGTATTTACAATTCCGGCCAGACGTCCGTTAGACATAACACCAATTCGGTTGGTAATACCAAGAATTTCCGGCATTTCGGAAGAAACAACGATGATCGTCTTTCCCTGTTTTGCCATATTGATAATCAGCTCGTAGATCTCATATTTTGCTCCAACATCAATACCTCTTGTCGGATCGTCCATCATAAAGATGTTCGGAGACCGCTCCAACCATTTACCGAAGATTACCTTCTGCTGATTACCACCAGACAGATTTGCAATCATATCATCCGGTCCCATACATTTCGTATGCATGACCTTGATTTCCTCTGCGGTTGCCCGCACCATGTCATCATGTGAGAGTGCAAGTCCACTCTTATAATGATTCATATTTGCAATGGTTGTGTTAAATGTTATATCTGCTTTTAAGAACAGACCATTTGCCTTACGTTCCTCTGTAATGAGGGCAAATCCATGATTCATCGCATCCTTCGGAGATGCAAAATTCATCATCTTACCATCATAGATAACGTTTCCGGCTGCTCTTGTACGCATACCAAATATCGTCTCAAGAAGCTCTGTACGACCTGCACCGACCAATCCATACAAACCAAATATCTCGCCTTTTTTCACATCGAAGGAGATATTCTGGAGCTTCGGTGCATATTTTGTTGAAAGGTTCTGCACGGAGAGAATCGTCTCTCCCGGTGTATTATCAACCGGCGGGAATCTGTTATCCAGAGAACGGCCTACCATGGCTGATATGAGTTCATTCATGTTTGTATCTTTGCTGTCCTTCGTCATTACGAGACTGCCATCCCGCAATACGGAAATCTGGTCGCAGATCTCGAAGATCTCGTCCATCTTATGGGAGATATAAATCAGGGAGATTCCCTGATCCTTAAGCTGACGCATCATCTTGAAGAGCTTTGCTACTTCCGGTGCTGTCAGGGATGAAGTCGGCTCATCAAGTACAATTACTTTGGAATTATAGGAAATCGCTTTCGCAATCTCACACATCTGACGCTTTGATACAGACATTTTCTTCATCGGCTGCGTAAGGTTCACTGTGATTCCAAGCTTTCTGAACAGATCAGATGCTTCTTTTTTCATTCTGCCCTCATCGACCACACCAAGCGAATTCTTTGGGTATCGACCGAGGAACAAATTATCAATTACATTTCTTTCCAGACACTGATTTAATTCCTGATGTACCATTGCAACTCCGTTTTCGAGTGCATCCTTTGGTCCAGAGAAATTAACTTCCTTGCCATCTAATACGATTGTTCCTTCGTCCTTCTGATAGGTTCCGAAGAGACATTTCATCATTGTCGATTTTCCGGCACCATTCTCACCCATAAGTCCCATGATGGATCCTGGCTTCACATTCAAATCAATGTGGTTAAGAACCTTGTTTCTTCCGAATGATTTACTCATGCCATGAATCGATAAGATGTATTTATTCTTATCATCTGCCATATCTCTACTTCCCTTTCTTAAAAAGAAGGGTATCAATTCTAGGTGACACCCTTCTTTGGTTAAATCATTTACCGTTCGTTCAATCAGTTCTCTTACTTGTTAAGAATTGATGTGTAAGATGCTGCGTTGTCTGTCTTAACCATGTTGATTGCAAATGCATCGTACTCACCAGGGTTACCAAGACGGTTTGTGATGTTAGACTCTGTCTGTCCATCACCACCGATGTAATCTACATTCAGGTTAAGAAGGTCATCGTAGTTCTGAAGAAGTGGCTGGTATGTTGAGCTCAGGAAGTTATCTGAAGCGTTGTAGATATCAAGCCATACCTTCTTGCTTGGGCTCTTGCTAGAGTCGAGCTGCTTAGAAACCTTGTCATAAACCTTTGTTGAGTCTGTGAAATCCTGATAGTTGTCAGCTGTTACTGCCACATTCAATGCGTAGTATGATCTCTCGTCTGCTGAGTATCTGTAATCAACACCTTCGTCAAGCTTGTTGCCAGCTTCATCTGCTGTACCGATACCTGTGTCTACATCTACACCGTCAAGTGCGTTACGAAGAACACGGAGTGTAAGGTAAGCCTGAACATCTGCATGCTGTGAAATTGTTCCGCCGTAACCTTCTGCGATAGCTGCTACCGCATCACTGTTTGCATCGTATCCAAATGTAGGAACTTTGTTGTCTTTTGACCATGCGTTAAACATTGACATTCCCATTCCATCGTTATTTGAAACAACTACATCGATCTGATCACCAAAAGAAGCTGTCCATGTTCCGATTGCATTACCTGCTGTAGCTGCATCCCATGTAGCACCTGCAGAGTTCTTCATCTCCTGTGAAGCAAGCTCACGGATTGTGTATTTCTTTCCATCTACTTCCAGTGTTGCATCCTGAACAACCTTTGCAGATCCATCTACGTTTGTACCGGCTGGTGTTGAATCAACTGCTCCATTTGCATCAACGCCTGTTCCAAGTGCTGAACGAACACCTCTTGTACGTGCGATTGAATCGTTATGTCCGATATCACCGATTGCAAGTACATATCCGATGACTCCATCACCGTTACGGTCGATCGTTGCTGCATTCTCCTTGATGTAGTCAAGTACCATCTCACCCTGAAGCTCAGCACCCTGATTCGCATCGAAACCTACATAGTAAGTATCTTTGTTAAAGTTAAGGGCTGTTTTGTCAAGCTCTCCTGTTGATGAGTTGGAAGGCTGACGGTTGTACCATACAAGCGGCTTATCCTTATTTGCAACTCCGCTTGATGAAGAACCACCACCTGATGATCCACATCCTACCATTGACAGTGCCATTGTTGCTGCTGCGATTACAGCTAAAATTTTTTTCTTCTTCATACTCTTTCCTCCTATGAATGAAATACTTGTTGAAATGTTCCTTCGTATATATTTAGATACTCCATAGTCTTCAACAATACTGGTTATTCTAGCGCCTGCATCTTTTGATGAAGCACCACATAAGAAAACCCTTTCATCAGCAGTTCCATAATCCAATACGATAAATCGATCATGAAATATACCGCCTGTCTTTTTCATTGATATTTTTACTGATGGATACTCCTTGCAGAAATCCGTAAATTCTATGTTGTGAAGTTTATTATTTCCAACATTATCACTGAATAAAATAATATTTACTCCTGTAGGAGAATTTTTAAGATGTACCAGCGTTCTTAATCCAATATAATTGTCAACGACATATATTGACGACTTTGCCTGCTTGTAAATGGACTCATATACCTCATCTGCACTACTGAATTTTGCATTAAACATGAGCCACTTGTCATCATCATCTGAAACAAAGCTGTTCATCATATCAGCCAACTCAGATTTTGTAACAACATCCTTCAAGCCTTCTGCAACATCTGAAATCTGCTTTTCAAGAGATATCATATCTGAGTTGATTTTGTTAATTTCTATTCTGTTGTTAGCAGTCTCCATGCTTAACTGAAGTATTTCCCGCTGACCGATTAAATCACGATTTTCTAATATGTAATCTTTCATTTTCTTGAAAGTCTTCACAAGTGCACGGCTTTGTTTAATTGCAAGCTCGCCGTGCAAAACTGTCATAAGCATATATACTCCCTGCTCTGTAAACACATAAGGTTTGTATTTTATATTTGAACCTCTTCCCATATTCAAGGTGAAATTTTTGCACCTTGAAAGATTTTCCACTTCTTCATCATTCAATTCAAACATAAAATCATCGCCTTCAAATTGGCAATGTTATTCTTAACCTGCCTTTTAAAATTTTTGGTTTCATACCCATAAATTTCTGCCAAGTCTGAATCAAGCATAACTTTTTTCCCTCTGAATTCATAAAGCCGATCCTTCATGTATTCTTCTGTAATTTCAATTACTGCAATTTCTTTCTTTTATCTTCTGCCATATATTTTCTTCCTTGTTTTGCGGTCACAAACTGTGACCACAAATATTTTCTGTTTCATGTTTGCGGTACAAAAAATCCACCGCAAAATTCATTCAACCATTTTCATAGCACCTCAAAAATGGTCTACTCATTATTCTTTTCTTCCCTCATTTTGTCATAATACGCTTTATACCTATAAATCGTCCGCTCACTGACATTGTTCCTCTTCGCAATTTCTACCATTGTCATGCCGCTCTCATATCCAACAACAAAATCATTATAAATTGCCATCCACTTGGCGTTATGTTTCTGACGACCGCTTAACTTACGATTTCTGTAATACTCCAATTCCTCCCGAAGTTCTGCATTCTCTTTTTCCAGCTCCTCAATTCTTTTTAATGCCTCTTCGAGTGTTACAGTTTTCTCCATTACCCTGTCCTCCGTTCATGTCATTTTCGTTTTGTCTATATTATAAATATCTATGTTGTTTTAGTCAATCCGATTATGTCATGTTGCATCATTTTTTACAATAGCTTTCATACAATCGAAATACCGCTGATATCGTTTACAGGCTAAACTTCTCCAAAAGCAGTCAGCCTGTATGTTTTTTATCCAATCACGTAAAATCCATTTTCTTTTTATTGCCGGTCCATATTTTAAGATCAGTGCTGTCACAACATCCACACATCTCTCAAATGCTGCATTCTCTTTTGCATCTTCATAATACTTCTTTCTCATTTGTCCGCCCCTTTCTATGCTTAAATTGCTTTGGCAGCCAATTATCGTTATCTGCTTTCAACAAGTCATACACATATATCCTATTCGGCTTTCCTAATCCCTGATGGCTTCGATAAACCAGATTATGTGCCTCCAGTTCCTTCAGCATCTTGTTAACCTTCTTATTTCCCAGATTCATCAGATTCATAATTTCTTCGATTGTGAAAATGATAAATGTAGCTCCATATTCATCTCGCCACGCATCACCATTACACTCTGATAAGCAGCGCCGATCCAACAAAATCATATAAAGCGCCTTTGCCTCATTCGGCATACTTCCAAATTGTGCCTCTTTAAATAATCGTTTCGGTAATCTGTAAAACTTATCATCATATTTTGTATTTTCCATTTTTCCTGATTCTCCATATACTTTGAATTTCTTTCGTCATTAACAGCCTTTTGTGCACAATTCTTGCATAAGATTCAACTCTCGCAACATAAATATCGCTAATTGGCAAGCAGTGCATTTGTACGTACAAAATGCCTTTTTAGCTTGTTGGGGAAATGCCCCAATCCCCTCAAACCATGAAAATAATTTTTCATGGAGCTGCGCCTTCCGGCTTTTTTGATATTGAAACATTTACAACATTCCATAATTTTTGTACTCCTTTCCGATTCATTGTATGAAACTATTTTCTCAAAATTTTTATACGAATCCGGTATATCCAAGATGCTAGAAAAATATCCTCTTTATGATTTTTTCCAATATTCTGGATAAGACATGAATTAGAATTCACTTTATTCTTTACCAATATCATGGTAATCTATCTGTATCTTTAAAAACGAGGAACATACTATGCATACAAAACTTACCATACCAGAAAGACTTAAAGATTTAAGAGTCTCAGAAAAAAGAATGTCGTTGCAGGAGTTATCCGATGCTACCGGTATCCCTAGCTCCACGCTTGGCAATTATGAAAAAGATGAAAATATAGATATGTCACTTGGCAATCTACTGACGCTTGCAGACTTTTATCAAGTAAGCACCGATTATCTTCTTTGCCGAACCGAACTGCGTGAACATACAAATAAGTCAGTATCTGATCTGCACCTAAATGACGATGCAGTCCAAATACTGACTGATGAAAAATATAATCCACGGTTATTATCAGAATTACTGTCTCATAAAAGCTTCCATAAATTCATGACTGACCTGGAAATCTATATTGATGGATTTAATGATAAAGGCATTCAGATAGCAAACGCTTTTCTTGATGTGATATAAACTGAACGAACTCGGTGCCGACTTCACCGATGCTTTTACAAAAATATTTGATACTTCTCACATTGAGATAAAACAGTATTACATAAACATCCTGTTGGAAGATTTAAAACCAATCGTCTCTGACCTAAGAAATACCCATATGAAAGACAGCAACACTGCCAGTGATATTGACTATCAAAGCATGGTCAAAAATATCATTGATGATTTTACTTCTCAAACTCAGATTGCTACAGAGGATACTTCCGAAGCCTCTAACGATGCTTATATTAACGGACTACTCCTTTTATTCTGCAAAAATTTGGAAATGAAAATCACCCAGCTTTCTGTCAAAGAAAAACAGACCTTAAAAGAAATTTTTTCTCGTTCCAAGCCGGCAAAGGAACATAGAAAACTAAGGAGACGAAATCCGAAGTTATAAGATTTAAATTATCCATTTTCAAAGCAAGCCACAAAGGACTATTTCCTTTGTGGCTTGTTGTAACTGACTATTTCCCGTATAATATTTAGGAATTCTGTTCCTTAAATAACATAATATTGACCACGTTTTTTTGTTGCTTATCTTGCTTTATGAACCTATTTCGACTTGATTACTCTCTATTTTATTTTCCTCAACCACATTTAATAACCAATCCAAATAACGATAGGCCACTCCTCTCGAAAGAACATCATGAAAAAACTGATTTCCATAGTTTCTCAAGCACCCATAGCATGAAGTTTCCTCTGTGCATCCGCAATTACCGTTAACCTTTTCCTTTGCCTTGGCAATTACCATTTCAAGGTTTTCGTAGACATGTTTTACAAATCCAGATCCCCCTGGAGTATCATCATATAATACAATCTGACATTTTCCAGTAACGCATCCGCTTATATCACTTCTATTAATATCTAAAGCCGCACTGGCACCTTCAAGTAATGCATATAAAACAGATAAATATTGATCCTTGTTTTCCAATGAACCTGACATCGGCTGTTCGATCAAATGGTCTGGTAAATTGATTTTCAAAATATCTGTTGAAAACTGATGTCCCAATGATACTCTCTGTAACATTTTATTCGGACAATTTCTGCCATATTTATTGTTATGCCCTTTCTTTGGGATCTTATCGACCTCAGTCGTGAATCCACACTCAGGGCAAACATATAATCCTGCTCCATTGGTTCCCTGATTTAGCACAAATAACTTTCCACCTGGAGAATACTTTGCAGAAACTTCTTTTCCATAAAAATTCAATATCCTGCTTTTAACCTCGCGCTGCTGACTTTCCGTAAGATCCGTATCACTCCAAAACTGTGTCTGTGTAGCATAATAAGCTTTTGGTCTCGTTTCCCCACTTGCTTAGGAGATTCTTTATAAGAAGTGGAAAATCCAAATAGCGGAATAATAAACTTACGTGCTTTCATTTTAGCCTGACAAGTTGGACAAAGTTCAATATCGTCACTAATATCAATAGTAACTTCTGTCATTTTTGTCTTTGGAGGATAAATACGCTTACAATTCTGGCATTCATAATACACATATGTTGGCCAACTTTTATCAGGTATAGTATTAACAGCATAACTCTTCCACTGTTTTCCATTAGCCACAATCTGTGCCGGTGGAGCAAATTCACTGATTGCCATTCTTAAATCTCTGGATAGATCAAGCTTTTCGGCTTCTCTGTTTTTATTGTTAATAATATTCAGTGAAACAGTATCAATAGGAAATCCATACTTTGGTAATACCCCCTTTGCACTCAGAAAATTGATAGAACCTTCGTCATTTAACGTCGATATTAGTTTTGTTACTGTTCTAGCTTTTCCAAGTTCGTAATCTGTGCTATTAGCATTTATGCCTTTCTTCATTTCAAGCAAACCCGCTATATCATTTTCTCTTTCTTTTATTGCTATATTCAGTTTACTATCTTCTCCAATTAATTCATCGACAAATCCCCAATTGTCTACATTAAGCTGTTTCAAAATCTGAGGAGTAAAAACCTTATATATGGTATCCAACAATGATTGCGGTTTAGATTCTAAATACTTTTTCAGTTCTACACTCATATTATCCTTTTATCAAAATCAACAATTCTTTTTGCTTTTCCTGTAAAGAATTCTGGATATTCTTTAAAGAACCCTGCTACCACAATGGAATTCAAATGACGTAATGCAATTTTTTCGTTGTTTACCTCCAGAACTGGCGCATTTATCTTTCCTGCTATTATTTCTGGTGGATCTTGATAAAATGTCATATCATGACTATTCCTGCGCGCAAAAGTTACAGAAAATGCGGCTGATGATGTTCGTCGCCCTGCGCGACCCGCTCGCTGAATATAATTAGATGTTTCTGGTGGCACATTTCTCTGGAATGTAGCCTCAAGTTCACCTACATCAACCCCCATTTCAAATGTTGTCGAACAACTAAGAACATTAATTGCTCCCTGTTCAAATTTTTCTTGATACTGCCGAGCTGTTTCCGAAGATAATTGTGCAGTGTGTTCCCTGGCTACCATCGGTATAAATTGCTTTCCAGTATACAGACTTTCATAATAACTTCCTGAACGAATTTTTCCCGCTTCAATTTGCTCTAACTCTCCATCACATTTCAATTCTGGACAGATATCATACAAAGAATATGCAAATATCTTTCCGCATTTTTTACATCTATACAACCTTTCTTCTGATTTTATATACTTAAATATCCACTTTTTATAATTCAATGCATATATTTGACCACTAGCATTTTTCCGGTCCGATGCTGATATAACCCCGCTTTTTCATTTGCAGAATTAAATCATCATAGCACTGCTGTAAATTTGCAATAGCTTTGGCTTCATTGGTTTCATCTTGTCGAAAATGATTTAATATTTTCAACAACATTGCAGAACGTTTATTTTTGTGTCCTTCACTTGGCATAAAACCATAGACATAACCTTTTTTGTGAATTCTTTCATTTCCTGTATTTCTAAAGAAGCCTGCATGATTTCTTGGAGAAAAAAGTCGTCTTCCGGACTCACCATTTCTGGAAATGTTATTGTGCCTTTCTGACGCAACGTGTCAAACACAAATCTGTACACATTCCAAATATTTTCTCCGCCTTCAACACCATATCGACTTACGCCATCTTGGAATTGTATCTTTTCTGGCATGATCTGGATGTATCCAAGCCCCTCCAACCCTGTTCCAATGTCTGGCGACATAAATTCTTGCATGATATAATGCGCTGCCATTTCGATCTTTTGCTCATTGCTCATTATATTGACTTCAAGTTCATTATTACGTTCAACTAAATCAAGAGTATAAAGACCTTCCTTTTCAGCCATCTGTTTTGATTTCGAAATAAGATCATCAACAGATAATCCAACTTCGCCAGCTTCTATCAAACAATTCAGAATAACCTTTCTCCACATCGCCTGTTTATAACGCTTTTCAAAATACCCAGCATAAAAAGCAGCCTCTTGGCGATTATCTGAAAACACCAATAGTTTTCGTCCGCTTTCATCAATTACATGATCATCAATCTCTGTCGCTGTATCATCCAAACTTCCAAACAAATCATCTGAAAACAGGTCATCTGATGTGTCAGGATTTTCTTGGTGTCTTATAGGTCTAGGCGGAATTGCATCATACAGACTTTTTCCAACTGCAAATGTTGCTGGCTGATTTGCTGTTAAAAATCTTTTTATCAGTCCCTCTCTTGTAGCACCACATGCTGGACAACAGTTTGATTCTTTTCCCTTTCCCGCATATTTTAAATTATAAACAGTTACAATCTTCTTATTATCATTTGCTTTGCAACAGGTATAATCTGTTTTCTCTGAAAACTCAGAAATTCGACCACACGCTAAACATAGTTTGAATTTACCAAGCGAAGAAAAATTAGACTGTTCATCAAGATCATCATCTTCATCAAAGTCTTCATCTATGTCGTTATCAGACAAAAAATAGAATTCTGGCTTTTCCAAACCGCTTGTCTGTACCAAATATTTTTTATTATCTTTTGTTATTGTTTTTCCAAGAATATACTCCTGTCCACATTTTTGACAATTAGCCATCTCAAATACAGAATACTCTCCAGATCCATCTTTGAATTTTTCTTTACGATCAAAAAAAACTCTCTTTATTGGATAATATTCAACAAACATGCCTTCCAAGGATTTGACAAACAAGTGATACCTGGCAGGCAGAAGTGCAGACTCATATTCACTCTTCTTCGCAGCAGCTGCTAATTCAATCAAATCAATTAAAGATTGTTCTCTCAACGTATTATCCGCAATATCAGAAAAAACAAAGTTTGCGACTTCATTAATATTCTTTGGTTTTTCCGCCAAAATATCATATAACTTAAACAAACGACCATCATTAACTAGTTTATCGTACAGAAACTGTCCTCTCTCACTTTCCTTTAATTTCAAGGACTCTTCTTTTATTCGTTTGTAATCTTGATATGAAAAATCCCTTACACTATCATCCGGAATTCGTCTCTGTCTTTCAGTTGTAATAATGTCCGTTTCATCAAATGGTTCACCAAACAACTGCTCGGCAAATTTTGCTAATGATGCTTTTCCACTTTCACTTCCTAAAGTTGCACTTGTTGCAATGCATCTAAAAGGTTCACTTCTATGATGCTGAATCCGTTCTTTCAACCTACGAAGAAGAAAAGCAATTTCGGTACCGACAGCCCCCTTGTATGTATGCGCCTCATCAATTACAATAAATTTCCAATTTTTAGCCTTCGCCGTATCAAAAAAAGGAGCCGTATCTGGCCTTAGCAGCATATATTCGAGCATAGCATAGTTTGTTAAAAGAATATGCGGCGGCTTTTTCGCCATATATTCTCTGCACATAAACTCATTAAGTATTGATTTTTTTTGAATCAGTATCATAATCACCTTGATGTTGAATATCATATTCCTGATGCAGCCTTTTTTTCTGCATCCTCTGGTTTCTCGTTTGCTTTCGCGTGTTTAGTCTCACCAGTATATCTTCCAAATGTAATATCCGGATAATCTGCAAGTAATTTTCTCAATTTCTTCTGTTGATCATTAGCCAACGCATTCATAGGAAAAATCAATAATGCTCTTACACCATCATCTAGTGTTCCAGATTCTTTTTCACGCATGATTTCGTTAAAAATCGGGTATAAATAACACTCAGTTTTACCAGAACCTGTCCCCGTCGAAACAACCATATTTCGGTCATTTTTTATGATATGCTTCAAAGCATTTTCCTGATGAATTCGAAGTTTCCAATCATTATAATGAACATTTTTTCCCATTTTAGAAAACTCATTACTGATGATTCCTTCATCCGCAAGTTGCTTGAGCGTTTTTCCATCTTTAAACGGAAGCGTTGTTTCTAAAAAAGGTCCTTTCACAAAATTAGTTTTCTCCACTTCTTCTTTTGCAAGTCGACTTATTTCTCTATCTCTAACCGTCAAAATAGATGCCACATAACTTCTGTAATCTGCTTTGATTTTTTCCGTCGTACTCCTCGGATTCATTGACATAATTATCGTCTCTCCTTCCTTCTCAAGTATATATAGGACATAGCCATCAATACATCGCGTTCTGACATAAAAGGTGCCACTTGAAAAGATCCTACCATAAACTTAACAGCCTCCTTTTTTCATCTCTGGGAATTCATTAAATTCATCTAATTGTGCAATAAGTGCAGCTATCCCTTCGAAATAGAAATAAGCAGGGAATGTAAAATGTACTGACGTCATATTTGATATATCACTTTTATTCGCAACACGTTCCATAAGAACACTATTAAACTCTTTAAAAAAACTGTCTGCTTTGCTATTTCTAACTGATGAAATTTTATTCCACACCTTACTTTCAAATGATTCAAACTGTAGTTGCATTCTCTTTCTCAAATCTGAATCATTATTTGTATCCCCCATGTGATTTCTAATGTACCAGTTAACAAATAAATCGATGTATCTTGTTCCTGCAAAGTATGTACCGATTTCTGGAATCTTATTTTTATCCAGATATACTCTTCCTGTTCGGAGTTTCTTCTCATCTGCCATCTCAAAAAAATTATTGATTCCGGAAATATTACTATTTAGAGCTATATGAACACAACTCACACCGTCTTCCAAAAGAAAATGTTTTCTATCTTCTGTCTTTTTTCCCTCTCTCTCATTTGTAGTCATCATTTCTATAATAGCATCCTGACCTATTACATCCCTGTATGCTGCAATGCCAAATGTTTCTCTAATGGGAACATTACCCTTTAACAGTACCTGCAATGCAAGTATTACTGAAACTTGCTTTAATGCAGATGCTAATTCTTTTATATAACTACCCGTTACAGTATCCGGAATTTCTAAAAGCACCAGACAGTAATTTTCTTTGCACAAATTAAATACTATATCACTAGCCTTCATTTCCACCAATCTTTCAATAATTCTAAACCTATCTTCATTCGTAAGAATTAATTCAGATACCATCGCCATAGTTTCTGTAACAATGGTCTTATGTGCTTTTGTAATTTTGCACTCGAGAATATTGCCAAGTAAAACAAGATTTATTATATCATTATCAGATAGCCCAAATTTTGCAAACTGCCCCATGCTATTCCTGCACCTATAGCTTTCTGACATCCGCAATTCATCAATCTTCTTTATCCCCCTGAATCTAATCAGATCGTATAAGAACTGCTCCAACCACTCACCAAATGAATTGATGGGATCTTTGGGATTACGCAATGTCACAAAGAATTGATCTGACTGCAATGTAACTTCAAAATCATCATCAACCGAAAATAACTCATCCACATTATTTTCTCGTATGATTCGATAATATCCTGAAGTAAGTGTGACATTCTCTGGTATTGAAAATATTCTAGCTCCTTTATCATTTACTTGTGATTCTCCATAAATCAAGGGTAGCTTAAAATTATCGCCATACTTCTCTAATGTAGCATTTTTGTTTATATCTTCATCCTTCACAGCAATGCCTTTTTTGCATCTAACATACTTCGGTCTATATCTAAACTTAATAACCTCATCAATCAAAATTACATCAAAAGATGCTTCTCTATCTACATTTACAACTCGGTATTTTTGCAGGAAGCGGAACTGCCTGCAGAGTGTCTCTAAAAACATTCAAATCGAAATTAGCAGATCCATTACTGGTTAACTTTATTTCTTCCCTCTGCTCTATCCCATTTGCTGAAACCAATTCAACTACATAGGTATTCTTTTTGTAATCACCATAAAAAGATACAGAAAGCCACTGATTCCCTTGCAAAAAATCTGCCATGTCACATTTTTCGCTGATTTTATTATTTGAAATCAACTCATACCTATAGGCACAAATTGGCAATTCAAATTCAACAGCCAAACGCAGATTATCCTGTTGTGAAATGATGGTTCCATTTAATGTGCCTTCTCGATAAGGAGCACGTACTTCATATTTTTCTAGTGAATCCTGAACGTTTGCATTTGCAAAGTCTATCTGCCAACCATCAACTTTTCTGACAGTCAGCTTCGCTGATTCTGACTTCAAATTAGCTTTATCTTCTAACCACTTCAAATTATCAAAGTAATCCGATTTAAATTCCGGTAACAGGCAAAATCTCACCTGCTTAATAAATCGGTTAAACTGATATATTCTAACTGAATGAATACCATATGATTTTTCATCAAAACACTCATTAATATCTACGATATTTTCTTCATCCATAGCCAAATCACTTGCTATGATTGACGTTCGTCCTACTCTTAGTTCTACACCTTCCACAGAATTAAAACCTTCAAAATTTATATGCACTCTCGGAATCTCAAGAAAAAGTGGTATTTCTGAATCAACAAATTCTGTATCAAACAATTTTCTTCCACTTAAAGAAGTCATAATCTGTGGTTTCATTTGCAAGGTTATCTCTTCTTTATTGGTATAAATTATAAATTGAGCATCTGTTGTCAGTGGAGTTATTTGTTCTATACAGTAGTCATCACTAGACAATGGATATGCTTGAACATCTCGCTCAATACCATTACATGTAATGTTATCAATCGTGGAATATATAACAATTCCATATGGTGACCGTAAATACCTTTGGTTGATCCTTCTGCCATTTGAATCAAAATAGAAACAACCATCCATTTCTATTCCTTTTATCTCATATTGTGTCAAATGATTCTCAAACCCATCATTATATTCAAAGTTGAGAATATATGATTTGCATGGTCTAACTGAAATCACCATCTGATCTATGAAACGTTTTCCTTCCACTCCCTGAACACAACATTCTTTTTCAATGCGGAATCCATTATCTCCAGCGATCGTCCATTTTCCACTGTCCACCCATTCCTCTGTCATATTTTGGCGTGGCAAAACAATGCATAACCCCCTTTTTCCATTTTCAAAGAAAAAATATGGTTTTACTTCTACATGTTCTTCAGCAGATTTTCCATGATAAGCAGATTTAACCTTATCCTGTTCTAACCACTCTGAAAGGGTTTCTGAATACTTACTTGAAAAATCCCCCGTTTGAGTAGCTGCTAAATATGTATCCTGAACATCTAACACAAAATTAATGGCACGTTCTTCAGGTGCATCAGCAAAAAAAATGTAATAACGGCTTATGTACACCATACTCTTTAGATGTAATTTCATCTATAAGGAACTGCGGATCAACATTACTCATTAATCCATATTTAAAGATATAGAATAAATCACCAAAATTACTCTCAGGCGGAATTCCCACTTCGTATAAAATAGAATCAACATATTTCCTGTTAGACTCTTTCGTAACACTATAATCTAATTCGCATAAATCAAATATTTTCAATATCATCTTGCCAATCTGAGTCTGATCTGGTGCATTGGGTTTATCAATTCCTATTTCCTCTAATCATCATCCCCAAAAATCGCCCTTATACTTATACCTTGTCAAAAACACTACATACGAAACCATCGCATATGGATATTGTTCAAAAGACTTTTAAATACCATACCTCTTTCCAACAGTATAATTATTCTATTCTTTAATATATCCAAAGAAACCCTTGATAGATTCAAATCTCCCCAAAACTTTAGATCTTTCATATTTTCTTTAACAGCTGTATCCATATTTTTCAACGACTCATCACTTGTAAAATTCAATAACATATAGTCCTCCACCACTATTAACAATAATTTTCATCCAGCAACTACCATTATTTATAGTCCATCATATTTACAATTATCGCGTATTAGGTGTCCTATAATCCGAACTCACTCATTGCTTCATCTTCATGTTCCAAGTTTTTCTAATTATCCGATATCATTTTTATCTATCTCAAAATTCCTTACTATAATCTGAAATTATGCCACACATATATAATTAAATTCTAACACTTAAATCATTGTTTGACTATTACTATATTGAAATCATCGACATTCATCCGCAGATCAGATAAGATAGATATCATTCATATCAGTCTTAATACCTCAGTATCATTACATTGTCCTTTAAACACTTCCATATCAGCAAAAAGGACATCCCCTGACCTGTAATAACTACAGTTCCGAAATGTCCTTTTTCCCATACTTTACTATATTTTTAACACATGATGCTGCTTATCCACAATCTATATGATTCCAAAATGTCTAAACGCCTGCATAATTGCATCTTCCTTCACATATGCCTTTATCTGCTCATAAGTTGCTTTTCCCTTAAATTCAGATAAATCCATATCCTCCAGGGAGAAGTCAACCTTCACTTTTCTGCTGTCGACCAGTCTCCGTTCCACTTCGGTCCGCGCTGAGCAAAGGTCCACCGGACCTTTAGCGCCCTTGGAAAGTAAGACAACCGTCTCATTTTGTGTATCATTGTCCAAACTAAGTGTAAACTCTTTTTCTATAATCGGCAACTTAAATTCTATAGATTTCAGCCACTGACCATTCTCTTTGCGTTCTTCGTAAATCTGCACATTATCCACTAACTGCGACAGGAACTCCCGTTTCTCTGCTTCGTTCATTTGAACATACAATTTATCAAAGAACACGAGTGCCTTGTAAATGTTATCCCCTGTAATCTTATCTGCCAGCAGAGAGCGTTTCTTAGCCTTTGCAGATACCAGCAATTCCTCTGCTTCATCTATTTTATCATAAGTCTTGTACAAATGGTTCTCTAAATCTGTTTTTCTTCGCTGATAATGCTTATCCTCATAATCAAGAGAATCCATATCTGATAAAATAGTATCCTTATTATGATATAGCTTTCTTAATTGTATTTTATAATTTTCTATTTCCTGATCTAATGCACTAGTATCTACTTCCATATTTATTTTGTTGCGGATTAAATCCGAAAATTTAGGATTACTAACCAATTTACTAATCACCTCTGCAACAGAAGCATCCAGCATTTCTTCATGCACCTGTTTTTTGTAATCACACTTATGACCTCTAGTCATATTTCTGTGTTTGCAGCCATAATAATAAAAATCCTTATAGTTACTTCCATCCTTGCGTTTCTTAATAGACTTGTTGCCATACATTCCTGCACCGCAGAACAAGTCTTTCTGATTGAGATTTCCCCTGCTCAATTAAAATAGCATTATAACTCTCCATATTTGCCAACACCAATAACTGATTTAAATTTGCATCATCACGCACATTCCCCTTTTTACCCGGATTATTATTTTTCCATTGCTTTGCAGTCTGACCAAATAAAGCAACATTTAAAAGATCTGCTTCACTGGCATATGTATAAGCAATCTGTTCCGGTGTTAGCTCTGGTGGAATCAAATTTTCCTTCACCGCATCCGTGTGAATACGGTAGTTCACCTTTGATAAAGCCCTGTTCAAGTTCCAGTCCAATGAAAATCGACTATTTTCATCTTGTTTTAACCTGCGGTAATCTTTCATAATATACAGTTGAAATTCCGGAGAAATCCATGTAGCAAATGCCATTGCAATATCGCTATGTGCATAAGTTCCTCCACCATATCTGCCTGCTTTTGACACTATTCCAATAGCATTTGTCTGTTCAATCCATTTGGTCGGTGTCATAACACACCTATTTAATCCTGCCTCACTTCTAACCGCCTCGAATTGCACACGGTTAAAATCTGGATTATGAAGTTCTTCCCAAACAGCCAAAAACTCAACTGTATTTCTGTTTCGCATCCAGTTCTGAATAAAAAAGTAAAGTTATAATACATCTTGTCTTTACATCAATTTCCTGATTATTCCAGTTTTCTCCAAACAAAACATCATCATTAAAATGTGCAAACTGTGGTGCAAATTCATTCAGTGCGTTTCTTCCTGCTGTCTGTACAATTTTTTCACTTTAATCACCTGTCCTTATTTTAACTTTGCTCCATCCTTAAAAGCATTTCCCACACGTTCTCCAAGTCTATAATATCCGTGATGTACCGGGTCATATGTAATCGGTGTAAACTTACTAAGATCAATTTCTCCGTCATCACCGAGATATTTCTCATCTGCACTTACATTTTTAATTTCTGCAAGATATTTACTGCCATCAATGACTTTTACAAGCTCACATTCAAGAGTCAGTGGAAGTTCGTTGATAATTGGTGCATTTACAAATTCACTCTTTGTTGTTGTAAAACCTGCTTTTTTCACTTTGTTCGGTTCTTTATTTGCAGAAACAATTCCCACATAATCGCAGGCAACCAGATGTTCAAGATCTGCCACACCTACTGTAAAGGCTTTATTTATTATAATATTATCGGTTGTCTTATGGGCAGACAAGTCTACAATAATCTCATTTGCACCTACAATTCCGCCCCATGCGGCGTTCATTGCATTTGCCTTTCCATTTTCATCATAGGTTCCCAGAATCATAACCGGTTGTGGATAAAAAAATGGTTTTGCTCCAAAATTCTTTCTCATTGTTTTATCTCTCCTTATGGTTATTTGTTTATATCAGTATTTATCTGCCCAATCCATTCTGTAATCACCTCTTCTGAAGTTTCCAGATGATCTTTTCCTTTGGAATCAAACTGAATCTGTATTTCATGTGCAAAGGCAGCTCCTTTGCAATTTTCCTTCATATCTTTTATAACATGCCCCGGTACCATCCACCATTTGTCATAAATGGAATCACTGTCTTTCCTGTAAAATCATTTGTTGTCAAAAATGTAAGCACTGCAGGTGCCATCGTATACCACCACGTTGGAGTTCCGATAGCAATCACATCATAATCAGCAAGATTTACAGATATCGGATTGATCTGAGGCATAAAGCCTGCCTGCCTCTACCTCTCTTTTTCCCTGTTCAACCACATCTTCATGACTGCCGCTGTATGGCTCTGTTGTTTCGATTCTCGCAATATCTGCACCTGTCCCATTAGTCAGCTGCTCTGCAATTCTTTTCGTGTTTCCATTTGACCAGGAATAATATACAACTAACATTTTCTTCATTATCTCTATTCTCCTTTACTTATTTTAGCCCCTGTAAACAGATAGATATAACCCACCATGACTACCGCTAAGAAAGCCACTATTCCCCCGATGGTTATCTTTTTCCTTGTTTTCATTGCTCACCTCTTTTATTTCTTCTGTATTTTTGAGCCTCCAAACACCTGCGACATCGGCATATGGGCAAGCATCTCATCAATAGATTTTACTTCATCCTGAGTCAGCTTTATATCTGCTGATTCCATATTTTCTTCCAGTCTATTTACTTTTCTTGTTCCCGGAATTGGTACGATATATGGTTTCTTTGCAAGCATCCAGGCAAGAGAAATCTGTGCAGGCGTGGCATTTTTTTCTTCTGCAATCACTTTTATCCAGGACATAAATTCATTATTTTCCTTTAATCCTTCTTCTGTAAACTGTGGCATTGCTCTTCGATAATCTCCCGGCTTTTCAAATTCCCCATGGGAATGATATGCTGCTGTCAGTAATCCATTTGCAAGCGGCGAAAATGCAACAAATCCTATTTTCAATTCTTCAAGCACCGGGAATAATTTTTCATAATCCCTGTACATCATGGAATATCTGTTCTGAATCACTGTAACCGGGCATACTTTATGTGCACGTCGAATAATCTCTTCACTGGCTTCTGATAACCCCCAGTGTGTGATTTTTCCCTGCTCCATTAACTCCTTCATAGCTCCTGCCGTCTCTTCAATCGGTACAGTCATGTCAATACGATGAATATAATATAAATCAAGATGGTCTGTGTTAAGTCTCATTAAAGATCCCTCAATCGATGCTTTAATCGTCTCCGGTCGTCCATCAGGAATCAAAGGTTTATTTACAGTTGTTGCAGTTTCATCAAAACGTATCCCACACTTTGATGCAAGGACAATTTTGTTTTCTATATGGCCTTAACACTTTCCCAAGCAGTTTTTCATTGTGATGAGGGTCTTCTGTTGTTCCGTATATCTCTGCCGTATCAAAAAATGTGCAGCCTTCATTGATCGCTTTTTCAATCAATTCTTCTGCTTCTTTCTGTGTTGAAACAGTTCCATATGCATGACTCATTCCCATACATACAAATCCGATTTCTGATACTTCTAAGTCTCTTCCTAAAATTCTTATCTCCATCTTTATCTTCCTTTTCTATATTTCAAACTTTACTGTAAGTATAAGAAAAAGAGACCCCAGACAGAAGTCTCTCTTTGTTACGATTCCTCCAAATATTTTTATATTCTTTTATAATCCAAGACTGTCTATCCATGAACTGATATCTGATTCAGACGCTCCACCATGGAATCGTTCCCCTTCTTTCCAGTCACCTGTTCCTGTCATCTCTTCCAGAAGATTACCGCTGTCACCGATTCCCGAGGTCGCTGCTGTACAGAATGGGATGACTGTTTTTCCTGTAAAGTCATTCTCTTTTACAAAGTTATCTACTGGCCATGCTGCAATTCCCCACCAGATAGGATAGCCAATGTATACCGTATCATATGATTCCCAGTTATCAACTGTTGTAGACACCAGTTCCACATCTCTTAAGCTCTCATCATCATGTTCTCTTGACACCCGGCTGTCATCATCTGTCCAGTCAAGGTCATCATCTGTATATGGCTCCACAGGCTCTATTTCAAACAGATCTGCCTCTGTAATTTTTGCTATCTTTTCAGCAACATCTTTTGTATTTCCTGAAGCTGAATAATATACAACCAATGTTTTTCCATTTCCTGTTGATGTATTTTCTGTTGTATCTGTAGTGTTTTCGGAATTTGTATCCGCTTCTTCATTTCCAGACTGGTTTGTACTTGTAGACTGGCTGTCATTATTAGAAGCAGACTTGTTTGTATTGCTTGCTCCACATCCTGCCATCAAACCGATTGCCACGATGCATGTTAAGAGTACTGCTGCTATTTTCTTTGTTTTCATTCTAAGATCACCTCCTGTCGTATAAAATGTTTGTCACGCTAATTTCTATCGGATGAAATTGGTAAATACAAAATCCGGTGCCTTGGGCATTTCAATTCCCATTTTTGTCGCAACATTTTTACAGTTAATGAAATATGCCATATTGTTTCCAAGGATCTGCATAACCTGCATTCCTTCGAGATCCTGTTTTACTTCATCCGGATTCGTCCCATGTACCATATTCCAATATCTCGATGTAATGATCGGCATCTGCATCAGACCAAAATATTTATTTACCTGGTCCCATGTGGCCGTTGTTCCGGCCCTTCTTGCTGAAATTACCACAGCGGCAGGTTTCAGGCGGAATCTGTCGCCGCCACCGTTTAAATCGGCATAAAAGACTCTGTCCATAAAGGATGTGATTGCACCGCCTGCACCACCCCAGTGTACCGGAGTTCCAAATACGAATCCGTCATAATCCCCTGCTATTTCCAGAAATTCATTCACGATATCATCCAGGATGCATTTATTTTTTTTCCTGACATTTTCTGCAGGCAATACATCCTGAAATCGGCTTGTTTCCAATCCAGAAAATATCTGTACTTATACCATTTTCATTTAATGCACTGGATACTTCACAAAGAGCTGTATAAGTACAGCCATTTTTGTGTGGACTGCCATTGACAAGTAATACTTTCATTGATTTTTCCTCTTATGCTTACCAGTTCTTTTTTTCTTTTGAACTGTCATTATTCTTTTTTCTTTCCTCAACCATCTTCACGAACCATTCCACCATATTCGGATCCTGATGCGAGAAGAAGGAGCTTATCTTCTTGTCCAGTTCTGCAATAGTCTTCATATCTTCATCAGAAAGTGTGAAATCAAAAACATTAAAGTTTTCTTCCATTCTCTCAATGTGTGTTGATTTCGGAATAACCACTACCCCTCTCTGAATATGCCAGCGAAGCATAACCTGTGCCGGAGTCTTCTGATATTTTTCTGCAATCTCTGCGATGACAGGATTCTCAAATGTGCCTCCTCTGCCCTCACCGAATGGTGCCCATGCTTCTAACCGGATATCATATTTGTCAGCCCACTCCTTCATCTCTTTCTGCTGATTGAAGATGTGTGTCTCCACCTGATTGATCATCGGCTTAATACGGTTAAATGATGCGAAGTCAATCATTCTGTCTACATAAAAGTTGGAAATTCCGATTGCTCTGATTTTTCCCTCATCGTACAGATCTTCCAATGCACGGTAAGCACCGTAAGCATCTGAAAATGGCTGGTGAAGCAATACCAGATCCAGATAATCTGTCTTTAACTTTTTCATGGATTCAAGAACTGATTTCTTTGCTTCTTCATATCCATAATGTTCAATCCACACCTTTGTTGTAAGGAAGATTTCTTCTCTTGGAATGCCTGACTTTTGGATTGCATTCCCAACCTCTTCCTCATTAAAATAACTCTGTGCTGTATCAATCGCCCGGTATCCAACTTTTAAAGCATCAAGCACACATCTTTCACATTCCTCTTTTGTTACCTGATATACGCCATATCCCAGTATTGGCATTTTTACACCATTATTTAATGAAATATATTCCATTGTCGTATCCTCCTTGTTTTCTTTCATTCATCTTATATTCATACTATAATACTGATAGATTCCTTTGAGAAGTTTCGATAAGTTTTTCAGTCTTAACCTTTCGGTTTATTCTGGTTCTTACTGATCGAACAGCCATCCCATAATTTCTTTGTCACGACAAAACAGATAGCCACCGCCATGCTGATAAGTGACCGGTGTTCCTTCAAAGTAATCTTTATCTTTTACATCCAGTACCACCAGTTTATCAATCTCTGATTCCGATAATCCCTGATATCCAGGTAATGTTACATATAGTGCATATTCCTTTGTCCCGTCATATGCATCCGGAATATATACATTGTAATGAATGTCCCCTTCATTTGGAGAATGAAGAACATTATCCAGGAGGAAGCCCCGGTATTCTTCGCTTCCCGGTGTAACATTTTCCAATTCATCTCCGGATGTATTTTTTTCTGTATTTTCTTTTTTTTCTCATCTATCTTCTGCTGTACGGTCTGTACCTGGTTTATTGTTTGTTGATTCTTCTTTTCATCCCTGCCGGGTTTTAAAAAGTAGATATATACCATGATTACCATTGCTAAAATAACAACTCCAATAATTGTAAGTACTAATTTCCGCTTTTCCATAAATACACCACCTTCTTTCAGTATGAACCTTTTCGTTTTCTCTTACCTGTTTTCTTTAGAAACACTCCACTATAATATCCAATAAATGCTATCAATATCATTACTGCCAGATAATCCAGCAGAAAAGGAAAGATCCCCTTTTCATAATCATAAAATACAAAATGCATCCTCATAATCAGATAATCTCCTATCTGTCTCCTGTAAAATGCATATAAACCATAACCTGCAATTGTGGTTGCGACAGATCTTGCTGCCCATGTTCTGATGACGGATGGATGTTCCCATAATCGTCCTGCCATTGCTACCGCTATATTCCAATGAAATCCGAGATGTAATGACATCACCACCAGTCCCCAGTATGCGCAAAACATATGTATCTGTCTGGCTGTCATATATGTTCCGGAAATCTTTATCCATTTAAATATGTGATTTGACAATAATATTCCACTTATCATGGAACCCATTATAAGAATAAGCATGATGATAACCAGTACTGTCTGTATCACTCTGAACACATTATATTTTCCTTTCCTTACAGAGGTCACCCATTTATGATTCAGTATGTGATGTGAAATAAAAAGCACAAGCATCGCTATACCAATCCACTCATGTGCAGTCTCGCTGAGCAGACTATATGGCATAAGAAGAAGCAAACATATCGTCATTCCTATATCTATCAATATTTTTGCTGTAAATCGTTTATTTTTCATATCCTACCTCTTATCTAAAGCATTCATATTGTCTTCCCAGAAAGATATTGCACGATCAATCCATCCTTCTGCTACAGTCCCCTCTCCCAATCCAAATCCATGAGAAAGGCCTTTAAATACTTCTATTTTTGTATTTGAGCCATTTTGTTGTATCTGGGAAATATAATTTTCCATACTTCTGTATGATGCAATTCCGTCATTTGTTCCGACACAGGCATAGGTTGGCGGCTCCATTCCTGTCACCTGTGAAAGTCCTGTATACTGCATAATCACCGCAGCCGGTGCAGGATATTCTTTTTCTCCAAAGTAAGCCGTTCCATAAGAACCAAGCCAGACCGCCATCCTTGCTCCTGCTGAGCCACCCCAGAGAGAATAATCCGTCATATCAATCTGTAGTTTCTCTGCATTTTCATGTAAAAACGCAATTGCTCTGGCAAGATCCTCACAGGCAGTCTGTGCTCCCGGACGATAAATAAGAGCAAATGCATTATAGCCTTTATTAGACAATTCTAAGGCATGAGGAAAGCTATCATGTATTCCGGCTACATATACAAAGCCTCCTCCTGCATTGATAATCGTTGTTTTTGCTCCTACATTTCCCCGAAAGAAAAATAAACCTGTATCCTTTTTATCTGCATCTGCCTGCATTTCTTCTTCACTGTATATTGGATAAAAAATCTGCTCACCATTCATTGCCTGATTTTTCATATAATTTACGATCTCTACTGTTTTATCGGTGTTGACTTCGCTATACCACGGCAAAATAGAGCTGACGTCTTTTAATTTCAGATTGTCCTCTATTTCCATATCTACCGGAAATATGAGTCTGCCATAATTATCGAAAGCTGAATCATGGATAACATCATTTATATTACTCTCTGCATTAAAACTTTCTTTTTCATTCATATTGATATCCTTCTCTGTCACGCTCTCTTGCTCTGTTTTTCCTGTTTCCAGCGTTTTTTCTTCCCCGATTGCCAGGTTCTGGACTGTTGTGCTACACCCACTGAACATGATAACAGTCATGATGATTCCTCCAAGAGCTATCCTCTTTATCTGCATATAGTATCCTCCATTTTCACTTCAGCTAAAGTATAACAAAACGAGACTCCATTAGAAGTCTCGTTTTGTTATGCAGTATAAACCTTTAGGTTTCTACTCGCATGTATTCAATTTTTATTTTACCTTGTTAATAGCATTTATCAGCCGCTTAACCTTAATGGACGGTTTTTTCGAATGAAGAATTCCAAACGGCATAGTATAATCCCACTCTACTGGAATGATTCTGATCAGTGGATGAACACTTTCCCAGCTCTTGAATGCCAGTAATACCTCATTATTGTTTTCGCATCGGTTAAATGCTTCTACATTATACAGATCAAAATCTACGATGTTGATTTCCGGATGATTTTTCATCATATCTGCTTCATAGACCTGATCGAATGCCAGCAACAGGCGGTAGATATTATCACCCGAAATTTTCTCCTGCCGGATGCTCCGTATCTGGCTTTGCACATCGTCAATCTGAACTTCGACCTCATCTATTTTACCATATTGCTCGTCATAGCGACGCTGCAAATCAGAAATTTTCCGGTCATAATACGGGTCATTCACATCCAAACCGTCCATCTGCCGTTCCAGGCGGGCTTTTGTGCCTAACGTCTGCCGAAGCTGCGCTTGCAACGCTTCCAGCTGTTTCTCTAAGTCGTTCGTATCGACAGCGGAGCCGATTTTCGCCTTGATTGCATCCGCAAACCGTGGGTCACTGACCATAGCAGAGATAATTGACGCTACCATGCGGTTCATTTCCATCTGCTCAATATTCAGCCGGAAGGTACACTCGTGGCCTGTTGGCGTTACCGTATTCTTGCAGTAATAGTAATAGCGGGTCTTTTTGTCCTTGCTGTGGGCTTTTGCAATATTCCCGTACAGGCTTTTGCCGCAGCAGGGGCATTTCAGAATACCGGACAGAATATGCGCATGGGTAGGATCGTTGACCTTCTCACGCCGATAAGCATTGACTTTCCGTTTCTCCTGCGCGAGGTTCCAATCTTCTTCTGAAATGATAGCCTCATGTTTTCCTTCGTACACCAGGGAACTCCGATTGTTCAACCACGTGCATCTCATTCCGGGTGCCCAGCTTCTTTTCTGTCCGGCGTCTGCCATAGGCGATTTTTCCCATATATACCGGATTGTCAATGATACTCTTCACAAAGCTGGCAGAAAAACCGGGAATGGTGCCGTTCTGCCTTAACTTCTTCACAAAGCCCTGCCGGTTCAGATATTTTGCCACGCCGCTGACACCATCGTTGGTGTGAATATAGCGGTCAAAGATAGTTCGGATCACGTCCACTTCATCCTCAGCAATCAGCAGTTCGCCTTTTTCAAGACGGTATCCATAAGGGGCAAAGCCGCCGTTCCATTTTCCTTCACGGGCTTTCTGCTCCCGTCCAGCCATCGTCTGTGTCCGGATATTCTCACGCTCTATCTCTGCCACCGCAGAAAGGACAGAAATCATCAGTTTGCCGGAATCTTTGGAACTGTCAATGCCATCTTCCACACAAATCAGATTGACACCGAAATCCTGCATCAGCTGCAAGGAATTCAGCACATCAGCGGCATTCCTGCCGAACCGGGACAGCTTGAATACCAGCACATATTCCACGCCGTCTTTGCAGTCCTGAATGTCTTGCAGCATCCGCTGGAATTCATGTCTGCCCTGAATATTCTTGCCGGAAAAGCCTTCATCAGAATATTCACCGGCCACTACCATATCTTCGTATTCAGCGTATTTCCGCAGTTTGTCTCGCTGAGCATCCAGACTGTATCCGTCCACCTGCATGGATGTAGATACCCGTGTGTAGAGATAACATTTTGTTTTAGTTTTCTTCATGCAGGCCGCCCCTTTCTTCCAGCTCTAAACATTCATCCGTTACTTTCTTCTTCGCCAGACCTTCATTCTGAATGTAGTACTCCAACAAACGGAGCACATATTCCGGCGCATGGCGGTTATCCAGTTCCCATTCTGTCACAGTCCGATAGGGAATCTGAAAATATTTACAAAATTCCTTGCGATTCATGCCAGTGCTTTCCCGCAATTCTTTTATTTTGGTTTTGCAGTCCATTTCATTTACCCCATAAAGCAAAAATACACGTTGCGTATTTATTATAGCATACGCCAAACAAATACGCAACGTGTAAATTTAATTTATATCAAGCGGCTTTGTCAAATTCCTGATACACAGGAACGGGTTGCTTTCCTGATACCGCAGACTGTGTACAGCTATCCTTCGCAGTCTCCTGCATCTGCCTCAACAGCTGCGGCCCGTACTTCTGCAACAGCCGCGCCATTACATCAACACAGCGGTCAAACGCCGCATTATATTTCGGATCATCATAAACTTTGCTCAATAGGCCGCTCCTTTCCTCTATGGCTGCTCTGCGCATAGATGTTCAAAACTTCTGCCGGTATCTGTTCCAAAATCGCCACAGCACTGTCATAGTCGCGCCCTAGCTTGAGGTCTTCGATCTGCTTTAATGTGCTGACCTTCTGCGCCGATGCAAGAGATTCTTCCAGTTCGGCATTTTTCGTTTTCAGCTTTTTGTTTTCGGATGCTGTTTTCGTGAAGACTACGCCATATTTCCGCAGCAGCGTGTCCATCTTCTCTACGCTGGGAATATAGGTATCCAGAATCTTGCAGATTTCCTCCGCCCGGCTTTTGGCGTTAAAGGGATTGATTCCAGTGAGCAGATCCTCCAGTTTGCTTTTCTGTTTGGTCAGTCTGGTCATCTCCTTAAATACGCGGGGCGGGATGTGGTCGCGCCCGGTCAGGCTGGCGCTTTCGCCTCGTTCCAAATCCGGGAACTTCTTGACCATGTGTTTCCAAAATTCATCCTGCCACCAGGTCAGCTTCTTTTTGTTGCCCATAATGTCTTTGGCGCTGAGCCTGCCATCCTCCGTCAAAGGTACAAAACAAAGGTGCATATGGGGCGTTTTCTCGTCCATATGCACCACGGCGGATATAATTGTCTCTTTGGACTGATGCTGTTCCAGAAAGAGCAGAGCTTCCTCGAAAAACACCCGAATTTCCGCCCGTTTCTTTCCCTTAAAGAACTCCGGGCTGGCTGTGAACAGCGTCTCGATCATACGAATACTGTCTTTCCGGGTACGGCATCCGGCAGCGGCAATTTGCCTCTCTGACTCCGCCCGGTACTTGCTGGGCGGTTTGACCAGATGGAAGTTGTACTTGCTTCGGCTGGTATCCACATCGGGATTACTGGCGTACTTTTCCTTTGTGCGCTCGTTATGGGCCTCGATATTGCCGATTTCAGGACCCTTGTATTTTGCAAATCGCATAATCGCGTACTGTGCTTTTTCCATGCTCAATCCCTCCGTTTCTGCCAGACAATGTCATATCCCAGCACGTCAGCCAGTTCTACGGCCTCCCGATACCGCAGTGATTCCCGCTGCAATTTTCCGGAAAGATTGGATACGCTGTCGCTCCACCCATACTCATCGTGCAGCTGGTCAACGACTTCCTGCATGGTGTAACCGGCGCGGATGATCTGCGCCTTGATTTCGTTTCGGATACTTGACTTCATAAAATATATTCCTCCATTTTCGCAAGTGAAGCCCTTTGTCACTTGATAGATAAAACATGATTTTCGGTTGCGTCATAAAAAGAACCGGCTACGCTGGGGAGCGCACCGGCTTTGGTCAATGGTGAAATTTGTGCAAATGCTGTTTTGCGATAGAAATGATTCCCTGCGTATCGTTGGTCAACGGCGGAATATTCGACTTCACAGAAATGCGGGACTTTTCACTGTTCGGGCTGTATTGTCACAAAATGCTGCAATCTGTACGTCGTTCCGTGAGCCGCCATCCGGCGAACTGTATACGGATAAAAGAGAAACATTTCGCTGTTTTGAGATTGCTCTAAAATATGCCTGCAAAATCACCGCTTTTACTGACCGCTTCAGGTGTGGTCAAAATGACCACACCTACTTCACAGCACAAAAGCGCGAAGAATTTCACGGTTCTGGTGGTGGACAAAATATCCATAACCACTTTTACACATCAAAATAGGTGTACCCAAAATGGGCACGACCACTTTATCCAAATGAAGCTCCTCTACAATATATGAGGTAACAGGGTCAATCGCTGCGTACATACGTACCGGCGACCAGAGCGGAAATCAATCCCGCCAGTCTTCCGGTACGTACGTACACTGTGAAGCGTCCGTAAACTCGTTTATATGCGGCCTTGCCACTGCCTCAATGCCCATAAAGCCCCATACCCGGCGTCCTGCCGAATTGGTGATCGTGTTGCAGTGTTCCAGATTGTACTTGCCGCAGGCTGCCACCAGCGCATCGCTGAAGCTGCGGCGTTTGAGTGCAGTCAGGCTATTTTCCTCGCACCACATCCGGTAAATGTCGTAGCAATCCTTTGAACTGATGGACGCATCCGCTTTCAGCCGGATATAGCCCTCGGATTCCAGAAAATCAAACACATTATTGTTGTCCCGCTTGACGGCCTCCCGGTTCTCTCTGGTGCGCTGGCTCTCGGTGAACTTGAAGTTGTTCGCTACCAACTGCTGCAATCCCGCAAAAGCCCACAGCAGAATGCCCTCCACCTCGGCCTTCATCTTCTCTGCCAGGTCGGGATCATCCACACGGTCGGCAGGTTTCTCTTTGGTGGTCAGCACCAGCTGCCGCCGGTAAAAGCCGTCACTGCGGTCAAAGAGAGCCTGCAAGTCGCCATTGCTGAATGCCAGCAGCCGGGCGCACATCCAGCCCTGATAGCTCTGCTTGCCTTTACGCTCCAAATCCATTTTACCCTGTGCGGTGACGATGGATTTGACATAGTTGGTCTGCCGCAGGGCCTCCATCCGCATATCGTCATCGACACACAGCAGAATGTGTTCCAGATCAGCGCGGGCGAACCGGTTCTCGGAAATTTTGCCGATGCTTCCGTCTTTCATGTTGCTGCCGAACAGGGCGGACAGCACCGCGCCGATCTGGCTCTTACCCTCGCCGCCATTTCCCTTAATGACCATCATCCGCTGGCCCTTGTTGCTGGGGATCAGGCAGTAGCCGATATATTCCTGCAAAGTGGGAATGTCCTCCGGGTAAAGAAGCCCATCCAGAAAAGCCAGCCAGCGGGTCGGCGTGGGCGCATCGGGATTATAGGCCACCGGCAGGCGGCAACGCACGATGTCCGGTTTTCCCTCCGTAAAGGAGCCATCCAGAAACAACGTGCCGTTTGCCAGATGAATGCGGTCAGCCTCCGGCGGGAAATCCTCTACCAGCGCCGCCAGCTTCATCAGCTCCACGATATTGCTGATTTTGCGGGGGATATTGCTGACCGCACAGCATTTCAGTTCCTCAAAAATTTCTCCACGCAGTGGCAGCTCATCGGTCACGCGGCCATCAGGCGTGAAAAAAGCCCCGTTTGTGTAGATGATTTTGTGTCTGTCGAGAAAATCATCACAAAACAGGGCTTCATTGATACTCTTGCCGTCAAACCAGATGGGCTGGTTGGCCTCACGCGATTGCTCGTTCTTCGCCACGGTGCTGCACCTCCTTTTCCAGACGTCTGAGCCGCTGCTCCAGCGCGGTGATAGTGCCGTCCTTCAGCAGCATATCCACCGCCTTCACGCGCTGCTCCAGTTCCGCAAACATGAGAATGTCCAACAAATCATTTACATACTCGATCATATGACAGGCTTCCACAAAGCGGTCATCCAGTTCATCCTCCGGCGATTGCGGGGCATATTCGACCTTCCAGCGTTCCAGCAGATGCAGATAATCGCAGAGCACCCGCTGGCAGTGTATCTCATCGTTGCGGAAAGCCCGCGCCAGCGGATAGGGCTTTTTCAGGGCCATCGCTGCCGGGGGCTTGTCCGGGTCGATGCCGAAGTCATAGGCCAGCTTCTTTGCGGCCTCGTAGCTACTCAGGCCGAACAGTCGCGCCACAAAATCGATCACATCCCCGGTAGCCCCGCAGCCAAAGCAATAGAAATAATCCCTGTTCAGCTTCATGCTGGGATGCCGGTCATCGTGGAAGGGGCAGCAGATCATATCGCCCCGGTTGACCTTACAGCCGTAGTATTCGGCGGCCTGCTTCACGGTGACAGCGGATTTTACAGTTTCAAATAAATTCATAGGCTTTGTCCTCCATTATTTATTGACGGTATCTGCCCGTCTGCCTGAATATACGGGGAAAAAGCCTATAAACCGAAAAATCCGCTAAAAGTGCAAGAAATGAAAAAACGCCGCCCTGAAATCTTGCAAAAATGCAAGACCTCAGAGCGGCGAAGCCAGCGGAAAGCATTTGCCCGCGCTGGTTTTATCAGGTATAATGGATAAAGAGAGTTTTCAGAAGAGAGGTGCGTCACATGGAGGGAGCCTATCTGCCCGGCAATATCCGGCAGCGGATGCAGGAGCTTATGAAGGAACATAAAATTACCCAGGCACAGCTGGCGACCCGCATCGGCAGCACCGAGAGCGCCATCAGCCGGTTTGTCAGCGGTAAGACCGATAAAATCAGCACAGAACATTTGCTCCGCATTGCGAAAGTGTTTGAAGTCTCCACAGATTTCCTGCTGGGGGAAGTCAACACGCCCGACCGGACAAATTTTGATATTGAAGAACTGGGCCTGTCGGTGCAGGCGGCGCGGAATCTGTACACCGGAAAAGCCAATGCAGAGATTGTCAACCGCCTGTTAGAAAGCCCTCGCTTTGCAGAGGTCACCTACATGATCGAGCAGTATTTTGACGATACGCTGGCCGCCGGTTTCGCCGGACAGAACCAGATGCTTACCACTCTCAGCGCCATGCTGCGCCGGAATGTGAAAACGGATGCTGCGGTGCAGGCGGCCAGAACTGTCAACCGGCAGAAAGTTCCCGTATATCAGGCAGACCTGACGATGATACAGAACACATTTATGGCGGCGCTGCGGGAAGTGAAGAAAGAAATTGGCAATGATTTCACGGCGGCACAAACCTTGACCAAGGGCATCACCCAGCAGATGTTCTCCGAGTTCACAAAAGGCGAGGATGTCCATGCTCCGACCATCACGCCCGAAATGATTTCCGCCGCCGTTACCCAGAGCGCAGCGGGGATGGACGGTGTGCAAAAGGAAGCATTGGACAAGTTCGGTCAGGCGCTGACGGAATTTCTCCAATCCACCTTAGACCACGCGCAGGAGAAGCAAAATGCCGACCCGAAGCAATGAGCAGCTGTGCAAACTGGCACAGCAGGGGATACGGCTGCCCGTGACATTTTGTTGGAAAAGAATCTGGGATTCATCCGAAAAATAGCACTGGAACAATATCGAAGCATGGGATTGGATGAAAATGATATTGGAATTGATTTAGATGATTTGATGCAGGAGGGAAGTATCGGCCTGCTGAACACGATCCCTTTGTTTGACACTGGACGCGGCATGAAATTTCTGACCTATGCAGCACCGGCGCTCCGCAACGCCATGACAGACTGCATCCGTGCCGCTCTGGTTTATTTGAACAACGGATGGTGGATAAGAAAGACGGCCCCGGCTTCCAGAGAGTATATCTGGATGACGTTCTCTCAGAGGATGAACGGATGCTGCGAATCGAGGCCATAGCTGACCCTCACATCCCAAACGCCGGAGCAAATCTATATCCAAAAAGAGCAGCTGACAGAATTGTATGCGGCGCTGGACAAGCTGACAGCCAGAGAGCAGACCTATCTGCTGTACCGCTATGGCTTTACCGATGGAATCGAGCACCCGCTGATCGGTACGGCGCTCCATTTCCACCTCAGCGAGAGCCGGACAAAGAAGGTGGAGGGCGAGGACAAGCAGACGCGACAACAAATATACAGATTGAGGGCGCGTTTGCCTTTGATATTTCGCAAATCCTTTTGGCTATTGGGTTTGCAGCAACAGCTATTGCTCTTTTGTTAATTATCCGAACCATACACAAAAACAGGAGGTAACCAATGAAGAAAGTATATTTCTGTATTCACAATCATGATTATGATTTTTTTGGCTGCGTGTTCTAATCAAAATACCTCATCTACACCGACAAGCAATGAGAACAATACGCAATCTAATAGTGTTACAAAATTGGACGAGGGTGTTTGGCCTGAGAATGAGTACACAGAGGGGCTTCCTGTTGCGCCTGGTACGGTTGCTGAAAATATTTCAACGCATCCCTGATCGCCGCTTCCTTCTCCGGCGGACATTTTGGCACTTTGGCATCTTCCTTCTTTGACAGGTTATAATTCTGTCCCACATCCAGCCCGCACTTGCGCTTTATCTGTGAGATGTACAGGGAAGATACCTTCAAACCGGTATGCTCCAGCACATACGCCTTAATCTGCTCATAGGTCGCGCCCTTCTGGAACCCTGACATATCCATGTCCTCCAACGAGAACTCCACCCGTACTTTTTTCGAGTCGATCTCGCCCTTGGAAAGCAAGACAACCGTCTCCACATGCACCGTATGGCCGAACTGGTCTACCGGCTGCACCTCCACGAGGTCATATCCATGGCTGCAAAGATATTTCAAATCCCGGGCCAGGGTTGCGGAATCACAGCTTACATAGACGATACGCTGTGGTGCCATCTCACACATCATGGCAAGGAGGGATTCCTCGCAGCCTTTGCGTGGCGGGTCCACTACGATAACTTCTGCACGGGCTTCTTCGCCATGGGCGGCACAGTATGCCGGATAGACTTCCTCTGCTTTCCCAACGAAAAATTCTGCATTGGAGATGTGGTTTCGAAGAGCATTCTCTTTGGCATCTGCGATTGCCTGCGGTACAATTTCCACACCGTAAACCTTCTTCGCTTTCTGTGCCAGAAATAAGGAAATGGTTCCGATACCGCAATATAAATCCCAGACCGTCTCTTCGCCGGTGAGATTGGCATATTCCAAAGCTTTGTTATAAAGCACCTCTGTCTGCGCCGGATTTACCTGATAGAAAGACTGCGGAGAAATCTGAAAAGAAATCGTTCCGATATAATCTGTAATGTAACCCTTTCCATAGAGGGTATAAGTTTCTTCTCCTAAAATCACGTTGCCCCGGGATTCATTGATATTTACAGTAATACTTGTCATTCCCGGCAAATCTTTTAATACTTCAATAAAACTTTCTGCATGCGGCAGCTTCTTTCCGTTGATGACAAAGCAAACCATCCACTCTCCGGTTTTCTCGCCATAACGGATTAAGATGTGGCGGACGCAGCCTTTTCCGGTTTTTTCTCATCATAGGCACTGACGCCATAGGATTTCATGGTGTCTAAAATAAGGGACAGGATTCTTCCGTTGCCTTCCTTTCCCAAAAGGCAGTCCTGCACCGGAATAATGTTGTGGGTTCTGGACGCAAAAAAGCCTGCCACCAGGTTGCCTTCTTTATCATAACCCACCGGAAACTGTGCTTTGTTCCGGTAGCGGTAAGGCTCCTGCATGCCAAGTGTTGGTAAGACCTTTGGATTTTCAAATCCGCCGATATGCTTTAAGTTGTTGCGTACTTTATTTTCCTTAAACTTAAGCTGGCTCCCATAAGAAAGTGCCTGGATCTGACAGCCACCACACCGCTTATGCTCCGGGCATGGCGGGGTTGTCCGCATGGTGGATTCCTTAAGAATTTCCATCAGGCGGGCATAGCCATAAGTTTTTTTTTTCATCTTCATGATTTTGGCACGAACCATGTCTCCCGGCAGAGTATCCTTGATAAAAAGTGTGATGCCTTCCGTTCTTCCGATACCTTCGCCGTTAGTTCCAATATCATCAATGGTCAGTGTAACAATGTCATCTTTTTTCATATTTCTTATATACTCGATCTGCGGATGTTCGATTCAAACAGACGGTTGAATCCCTGCCACTGAGTATCTCCTTCCGGTACGTTTGCCAAAAGCTCACGCATGGTCTCCATCTTTGCATCAATATTATCTGCATAGCTTAATGCTACAGCTTCCGGTAATGCCGGCTTCTTCGGAGAACCATACTCTAACTCTCCATGATGTGCCAGAATACAGTGTTCCATCTCATGTGCCAGTTTCACCGGGAAACCATCGATGGTCTTGATGCGCTCTGCAATTTCCATGGCTCCAATCATGATATGTCCTAAAAGCTGTCCCTCGTCGGTGTAATCATTTTCCGGGAAAGTAGAAAGCTCTTCTAACTTTCCGATATCGTGAAACATGGCGGCACAAACCAGTAAATCTTTATTGAGAATCTTATAGTTGTCAGCAAAATAAGCAGAAAGCTTCGTTACGCTTAAAGTATGCTCTAAAAGTCCGCCCACAAAACCGTGATGTACGCTTTTTGCTGCAGAATGGAATTTAAAACGTTTTGCAAAATCTGCATCCTCGATAAAAAAACTGCCTGCCAGTTTCTTAAGATATGGATTCTTCATCTGCTTAATATATCCAAGTAACTGCTCATACATTTCATCTACATTATATTCGCTGACCGGAAGATATTCCTTTGGTTCATACTCTCCCTCGGCTGCTTTCCGGACCCTCTTTACATTTAACTGTAATGCGCCCTGAAAACTTGTGATATCTCCCACTACATTGATGTAATCAAAGCGGTCAAAATCATCAATTCCCACAGAGCCCGGCTCCCAGATTTTTGCATCCAGTGTGCCTGTTTTATCCTGTAAAATCAATGCTTCATAAGGCTTACCTGCCTTCGTCAGCGCTGACTGCTTATTTTTACAAAGATAGATTTCATTTACCCTTTCGCCTTCGCGTAATGTTTCAATATAATGCATAATTTTCCTCTTTCTATTTTAGTACACCAACGGTTGCAGAACATTCGATTTCTACATAGCCTGCTGCCCCTGGCGTTTTATGGTAATCTTTACAACATCTCCCGGAGTCTGCCCGGATAACACATTCTTATATGCCTGCGCTGTCTCTACATTTTCTCCGGCAATCTTTACGATGACATCACCGCTTTGCAAGCCTGCCGCCATCGCCGGGGAATCAATTCCCACTGATTTAATATATACGCCCTTTGGTATGTCATATTCCTTTTCAATGTCAGATGTTACAGAAGTCAGTTTCAGTCCAAGATACGGAATATCCTGTCCATTGGAAAGCTTCTCGATAATGTCTTTCAACTGGGAAACGGAAATTGCGGTCAGCGTATTCTCATCGCCGCTGCTGTAATTCTGCATAACAATTCCAACCACTTCACCAGAGAGATTGACCAGTACACCACTTCCCTGACTACTGCCCACAATATCTGTTGTCAGTACATTGTAGTTTGCATCAAAGGTGGAAATGCTGTTAGAAGTCGATGTAATATTTCCTGTCAATATGGAGAAAGTCGTTCCCAGCGGACTGCCCAGTGCCAGCACAATGCTGCCCCGTGTGGTCTGAAGTGAATTTCCAAGCACTGCCACTTTAATTCTGCCCAGAGTGCTTTCTTCGATGTCGGAACGTTTTACATTTAAAATCGCAATTCCGGTATTTCCGTCATAGTTTTTAAGCTCCGCTTCTACGGTGCTGTTATCAAGGAAGGTCACATGAATGGATTTTGCTCCGCTTATGACCTTGCGCTCTGTCATAATCAGAAGCTCCTGACCGGTATCCGCAATAATGACTCCACTTGCCTGTCCCTGTCTCTCATAAGGCGTGTTAAACCAGTCCACATCACTGGTCACACCTGTCACCGTAACAATGGACTTATTTGCTTCGCTTCCAATCGCATAAAGCTTACTCTGTAATTTCTGATATTCCTCCGGTGTAAGCTCTTTTAAGCCTTCTTCTGCATCCGGCTCGTCTACACCTGTCTCCGTGGAATTTGTCTCTTCTTCCGTATCCGGCTGTACCTCTTCATCTTTCGGGATGCTCACCCTGGTATCCTCCGGCTTATTCAGCCACTCTTCCATCACCGGGCGCATCCATGTAAATACAAAACAGGATACAAGTCCAAAGACAACCGCAAGCACAACCGTAAATGCCGTTTTTAAAATAATACGTCTCTTATTTAACGGCTTGTTCTTGATTTTCTCTTTGATAAATGCAAATTCCTTTTTCATTTTCTGACATAGGGAATCCTCTTTTCTACTGTAAATACAACCATTTTTAATTATACTTTCTATCTGCCTATGTTGCAACATTTTTTAAAAAAGATGCCGGAATGTAAAAAACGTGCCAATTTCGTCATTTATCCGGAAACTTATTTTCAACCGCCCTTTTCACCACAATCGGTTTGGGGTATAATAGAAGCAGTGATTTTTAGTACATTTTATGGAGAATATTTATGAATCAAAAGGTTTTAAGAACATTAGAATATAATAAAATTGTAGAGCGGCTCGCGGAGTATGCTTTCGGTGCGGATACCAAGGAACGCTGTCTTTCCCTGCTTCCTTCCACCAGCCTCTCAGAGATTACCAATGCACAGCAGCAGACTAAGGATGCCATGAACCGCAGCCTGAAAAAGGGACGGCTTGACTGCTCCGGTATCAAACCGCTTTCTTCCGCCATCCGGCGTGTGGAAATCGGTGGAACCATGAATATCGAAGAGCTTCTCCTCTGTAAATTATTAGAGACTGCCCGCCGGGTCAAAGCCTATGGCAGAAAGGAACGGGAAGATATTCCGTCTGATTCCCTGAGCGAACTTTTTGATGGTTTAGAACCTCTTAGTCCTCTTTGTGATGAGATCCGCCGCTGCATCATTTCTGTGGATGAAATCAGTGATGATGCCAGCAGTAATTTAAAATCCATCCGCCGTTCTATCCGCTCAACCGGCGACCGCATCCATGCGCAGTTAAACCAGATGTTAAATAACCAGAATGTCAGAAACTGCCTGCAGGATTTTGTCATTACCATGCGTAACGGCCGCTACTGTCTTCCGGTAAAAGCCGAAGCCAAATCCCAGATTACCGGTATGGTGCATGACCAGTCCTCCAGCGGTTCTACTCTTTTCATTGAGCCAATGGCTGTGGTAAATCTGAACAACGAATTAAAGAATTATCCATCAAAGAGCAGGACGAAATTGCCGTTATTCTTGCCACTTTATCGGCAAAAGCAGGGGAATATATTCCTGCCATTGAAACCGATTATCAGATTTTAACAGAGCTTGATTTTATATTTGCAAAAGCAGCTTATGCCTTGGAATACAATGGAATTACACCGCATTTTAATACAGAACGGAAAATTCGTATTTTAAAGGGCAGACACCCTCTGCTGGATGCAAAAAAGTAGTTCCTATCGACATTTCCTTAGGCAGCGATTTTGACCAGCTTGTCATTACCGGACCGAATACCGGTGGTAAAACCGTTTCCTTAAAAACTGTGGGACTTCTCACTCTGATGGGACAGGCGGGACTTCCGATTCCTTCCGGAGACCGCAGTGAGCTTGCTGTTTTTGACGATATTTTTGCAGATATTGGAGATGAACAAAGCATTGAGCAGAACTTAAGCACATTTTCTTCCCATATGACCAACATTATCCACATTTTAAAAAAGAAGCCAATGAACATTCCCTAGTTCTCTTTGATGAGTTATGTGCCGGAACTGACCCTACGGAGGGCGCTGCCCTGGCGGTTTCTATCTTATCTTATTTTCACAGTCGAGGCATCCGTACCATGGCGACCACCCACTACAGTGAGATTAAGATTTATGCCTTAACTACCAGTGGAATTGAAAATGCCTGCTGCGAATTTGATGTAGAGACCTTAAGTCCGACTTACCGTCTTCTCATCGGTATTCCGGGAAAAAGTAATGCCTTTGCAATTTCCAAAAAACTCGGTCTTTCCGATACTTTAATTGAGGATGCCAGAACCCGTATCAGCAGTAATGAACAGAATTTTGAAGATTTACTTTCTGACCTGGAAGCAAGCCGCATTACCATTGAGAAAGAACAGGCCGAAATCAACCGTTACAAATCAGAAATTGCTGCATTAAAACAGCAGTTAAAGAACAAGCAGGAAAAATTAGATGAAAGCCGGGATGCCATTCTTCGTAAAGCAAAAGAAGAAGCAAACCAGATTCTGCAGGAAGCCAAAGATACTGCAGATGAGGCAATCCGTAATTTCAATAAATATGGCACTACCAGACCTTCCATTCAGGAAATGGAAAAACAGCGTACCAATATCCGGGAGAAAATGGCTGCCAATGAGAAAAAGAGCTCAAAGGAAAAAGATACTGCCATCTACAATCCAAAGGTTCCAAAGAAGCTTCGTATCGGTGACAGCGTAAAAGTATTAAGTATGAATTTAACCGGAACGGTACACTCCCTGCCGAATGCAAAGGGTGACCTCTTTGTGCAGATGGGAATTCTCCGCTCCCAGGTAAACATCAAGGATTTAGTACTAATTGAAGATGCTGCTCCGGGCAGCAAGAAATATGCCAAGACCGGTGCTGGAAAGCTTAAGATGAGTAAATCCGCTTCTGTTTCCACAGAAATCAATCTGATTGGAAAAACAGTAGATGAAGCTATTGCTCTTTTGGATAAATACTTGGATGATGCTTATCTTGCACATCTTCCTTCCGTGCGCATCGTACACGGAAAAGGCACCGGTGCCCTGCGCAGTGCCGTACAGAGTCATTTGAAACGACAGTCTTATATCAAGTCCTTCCACTTAGGAGAATTTGGTGAAGGAGATGCCGGTGTTACCATTGCAGAATTTAAATAAATCAAGTATATGAACTACGTAAAACAGAAAGGAAGTTTCCTATGGCTGCAAAACAGAAAATTTTAATTGTAGATGATGATGTTAATATCGCAGAACTGATTTCCCTGTATCTCACGAAGGAATGCTTTGATACAAAGATGGTTCATGATGGGGAATCTGCTTTGAAAGAATTTGAAATCTATACACCAAATCTGATTCTTCTTGATTTGATGCTTCCGGGCATTGATGGTTATCAGGTATGCCGTGAAATCCGGGCAAAAGCAAATGTTCCGATTATCATGTTATCTGCCAAAGGCGAAACCTTTGACAAGGTTCTCGGACTTGAACTGGGTGCAGATGACTATATGATCAAACCCTTTGATTCCAAGGAACTGGTTGCCAGAGTCAAGGCGGTGCTCCGCCGCTACCAGCCGGTGAAGCAGGAGCCTGTACAGCCGGATTTAAAATGTGTTACTTATCCGGATCTGGTGGTCAATCTTTCCAACTATTCCGTAGAATATTACGGCAAAACAATTGATATGCCGCCAAAGGAGTTAGAGCTTCTTTATTTTCTTGCATCCTCACCGAATCAGGTATTTACCAGAGAACAGCTTTTTAGACCATATCTGGGGCTATGAATACGCAGGCGATACCAGAACTGTTGACGTTCATGTAAAAAGACTTCGTGAGAAAATTAACGATCATACCGCCTGGAGCATTTCTACGGTCTGGGGCATCGGATACAAATTCGAGGTTAAAGAATGAAGAAACGACTTTATCTGAAGCTGCTGATTGGATATGTGATTTTTGGCATTCTCGGCTTTATTCTCGTATCCACCTTCAGCTCCCACTATACTTATGAATATATTGAAGATACCGAAGTTGACCGGCTTTACAAGGAAGCCAATATGATTGCATCTACCTATGCTTCAAACTATTTCAATGAAGATATTACGGTAGATGACTTGCATGACAGTCTTACCACCCTTAGCACTTATCTTTCTTCAGAAATATGGGTCATGAATACAGATGGTGATATTCTGATTAACTCCAATGCATCTGTGGACATGGACCACCTGACACACATTGACGGATTTAATGTGGCAGATTTTGGCAGCAAATATTACACCACCGGTTCTTTTTATAATTATTATGACGATACGCATCTTACGGTATTTTCGCCGATTACGATTAATTACAAGGTGCGTGGATATGTGCTGATTCACCAGCCGCTTTCCGTAATCACGCACCATCATGCACATTTACTGAATATTATGTACCTGACTCTGCTTCTGATTTTTTATCTGTGCAACCCTGTTACTGATTATCATTGGCTTCGAGGTCTACATCCCAATCCGCAAAATGATTAAGGGTGCTGATGCTTTTGCCGAGGGCAATTTCAGTTATAAAATTCCGGTACATAAAAATGATGAAATCGGCTATCTTGCCGCTTCTCTAAATTATATGGCAAATGAGCTGAATACCCTGGAGGATGACCAGCGTAAATTTATTTCCAATGTCTCCCATGATTTTCGTTCTCCGCTTACTTCCATCAAAGGTTATGTGGAAGCCATGTTAGACGGAACGATTCCACCGGAGATGCAGGAAAAATATTTAAATATCATTGTTTTCGAGACAGACCGTTTGTCCAAGCTCACCCAGAGCCTCTTAGAGTTAAATAAATACGGCAGCCACGGCACAATGTTAGACGTCAGCGAATTTGACATTAACCAGTTAATTAAAATGACCTGTCTTACCTTTGAGGGAACCTGCAAAGCCAAACGGATTTCCTTCCACCTGATTCTTGCCGGTAAGACACTTTATGTAAAAGCGGATATGAGCAAGATTCAGCAGGTGGTTTATAATCTGATGGACAATGCCATCAAGTTCAGCCACCATGATTCTGAAATCACCATTGAGACCACCAAGAAAAGCGAAAAAGTATTTGTTTCTGTCAAGGATACCGGCATCGGAATTCCAAAAGACAGCCAGAACAAAATTTTTGAGCGTTTCTACAAAACCGACCTGTCCCGTGGAAAGGACAAAAAAGGTTCCGGTCTTGGACTTTCCATCGTAAAAGAAATTATTCAGGCACATGATGAAAATATCAACGTCATCAGTACCGAAGGAGTCGGCACAGAATTTATCTTCACCCTGCCGGCAGCCCAGCGGGAAGAGTTGTAAGGCAGTTTTATAAACCATCTATATAGGCTTTCCTGCTGCTTATTTGAATTATTTTACAAAGCTTTTAATCTTTGCATAAATGTTGTCTGCATCCAGCCCATATTTTTTAAGCAGTTCCACTGCCGGTCCGGACTCGCCGAACGTATCGTTGATTCCGATTTTTAAAACCTGAGTCGGAGCCTTCACCGCAAGTGCATCACATACCGCGCTTCCAAGTCCGCCAATCACGGAATGCTCCTCTACCGTGACAATTTTGCCGGTCTCTTTTGCTGCTTTAACAATCAGGCCCTCATCGAGTGGCTTGATTGTATGAATGTTAATCACCTTTGCCTCGATACCGTCTTCTTTCAGTTTTTTGGCAGCCTCAAGGCTGTTGCTCACCATTGCACCGGTTGCAACAATTGTCAGATCCTTTCCCTCGCGAAGAATTTCGCCTTTTCCAATCTCAAATGTATAATCTGACTCATTGTGGATGACTGGAAGTGCCAGTCTGCCAAATCGTAAGTAAACCGGTCCTTCATACTTATAGGCCGCCTTCACGGCTACACGTGCTTCCACATCGTCCGCCGGGCTAATCACAACCATACCTGGAATCGTCCGCATCAATGCAATATCCTCGTTGCACTGATGGGTTGCGCCGTCTTCTCCTACGGAGATTCCGGCATGGGTCGCACCGATCTTTACATTCAGATGCGGATATCCGATGGAGTTGCGCACCTGCTCAAAAGCACGTCCTGCTGCAAACATTGCAAAAGAGCTCATAAACGGTACTTTTCCACAGGTAGAAAGTCCTGCTGCAACACCAGTCATATTTGCTTCTGCAATCCCACAGTCGATAAAACGTTCCGGATATGCTTTTTTAAATACAACAGTCTTGGTGGCAGCTGCCAGGTCTGCATCTAAAACAACAAGATTTTCATGCTCCCTACCCAATTCGACCAATGCATTGCCGTAACTGTCACGTGTCGCAATCTTCTTTACTTCTGACATAATGCTTCACCTGCTTTCTCTAGTTCTTCCATTGCTGTCTCATATTCCTCTTTGTTCGGTGCCTTGCCATGCCAGCCTACTTTGTTCTCCATGAAGGAAACACCTTTTCCTTTGATCGTCCTGGCAATAATCGCAGTAGGCTGTCCCTTGTGCTCACGGGCTTTCTTGAAAGCTGCTGCAATCTCGTCAAAGTCGTTTCCGTTGATGCTGATCACATGGAATTTGAATGCTTTAAATTTCTCGTCGATTGGATATGGGGAATTGACCTCTTCTACCGTTCCGTCAATCTGTAAGTTATTGTTGTCCACAATTACAACCAGATTGTCAAGCTTGTGGTTGGCAGCCAGCATGGAAGCCTCCCAAGCCTGACCTTCCTGAATCTCTCCGTCACCGAGCAATGTGTACACACGGTAATCCGCATGATCCATCTTACCCGCCAGAGCCATACCTACTGCTGCGGAAATGCCCTGTCCAAGTGAACCGGATGACATATCCACGCCCGGTATATGCTTCATATCCGGATGTCCCTGCAGGAAACAGCCTACATGACGAACCTTTTAATTCTTCTTTATCAATATAGCCACGCTCCGCAAGGGCAGAATATAATCCCGGCGCTGCGTGTCCCTTGGATAATACAAAACGATCTCGATCCGCTTTCCGAGGATCCTTCGGTTCAACATTCATCTCCTCAAAATAGAGATAAGTCAATATATCCGCTGCGGATAATGATCCACCTGGATGACCGGAATGTGCATGATACACAGCGGTCACAATATTTTTACGCACCTCATTTGCTGTCTTTTTTAATTCGAGTTCTGTCATGCTGACTCCTTTCTACCTTCTACTTTTCACCCGTTGCCAGACAATCTGCAATCAGTCCGGCAAAACGCTTTGCATCCCATGCAACCCTTCCTACATATAAGCCATCTATATCCGGCTGTACAAAAAGCCTAGTCGCATTCTCAAGATTCACACTTCCGCCATACAGTGCCGGAACAACATCTGCGGCTTCGCCGTACAGTTCTCTTAATGTCTCTCGGATCACATGATGCTTTTCCTGTGCATACTCCACTGGTGCTGGTATACCATTGACACCAATCGCCCATACCGGCTCATATGCGATCCATACTTTATCCAGATCCTCTGCCGCAATTCCATGCAGACCAACCTTGATCTGTGTACGCAGTACCTCATCTGCGATACCGTACCCTTTCTCTTCTTTCGTCTCGCCGATGCATAGAAGACCGGTAAAGCCGTGCTTCATCGCGGCGAGCATCTTCTTGTTTTCCTCAATGTTGCTCTCTCCAAAGACATGTCGGCGCTCGGAATGACCTACCATTACAAGGTGAAGGTCAAGTTCCTCTAACATAACCGGAGAAATCTCACCGGTAAACTGACCTTCATCCTCCCAGCACATATTCTGTGCACCAAGATGGATTTCGGACTGATCCGTACTTTTTGACGCTGTTTCCAAAGACGTGTAAGACGGCAGAATGAACAATTCCATATCCGGATTCTGCATGCAAAGCTCTCTCGTTCTGTCTGCCAGCTCCTTCAGATAGCTTTCCGTCTGTGCGACATTCTTATACATTTTTAAATTACTGCCAAAATATTTCTTTCGTTTCATATGCTTTACCTGCTTATCTATTCTGATCGTACTCCACAAACGCATCAACTTTCGGCTGTGAAGCACATCCCTTTACAAATTCGTTCTCGAAAAATGCCTCAACTAACAGTTCTCTTACTTTGCTTCCAGTTGTAAAAGCTCCCATGCAGATGATGTTTGCATCATTACTCAAACGCGCTCTTTGTGCGGAATAAACATCCGAAACCAGTGCTGCGTATGCACCTTTTACTTTATTTGCGGAGATGGACATTCCGATTCCGGTTCCGCAGATTAAAATTCCTCTGTCGTACCCACCGGAAGCGACTGCTTCGCTGACCTTAATGCCACGTTTGCATAGATTGAATCTTCACTTCCGAAATCCTCTACAGTTCCGTATCCCTTCTTCTCAATAAATGCTATAACCTCTTCTTTTTCCTTCTGTGCGTTTGGGTCGCATCCGATTGCTATCTTCATATTACTTATTCTCCTTTCACAAATTCTCTCATGCTCTGGAAGATCAACCATGTTGAGGTTGCACCTGCATCCTGGAATCCCAATGCTCTCTCGCCGAGTGATTTTGCTCTGCCAAATCTGGCGATACAATCCTTCGTATTTTCCACTCCGCGCAATGCGCCTGCCTCTGCCTCTTCGAGCATTTTCTCCAAACCTTCGGTGTAATGCTGCTGCATTGCTTCTACCGCTGGTGCCAGCGCATCAACCATTGTTTTGTCTCCGACGCTTGCCTTGCCACGCTCCTGGATGGCTTTCAGACTCTTCTCTTCCATTGCCTTTAAGTCCTCAGCAGTAAGGTAGTCTTTGCTCTCCGTACCAAGAGCACCTTCCAGATAAAGGCTTCCGAAGATAACACCGGAAGCACCGCCCATGCTAAGAAGCATTGCTTTACCGGCTTCCTCAAAGATACTGTATACATTTTTCTCGCCTTCCATATCAAGAAGCACTTCCTTCACATTTTTCATGCCAGTCGCCATACCGATTCCATGATCGCCATCTCCAATTGCACTGTCCACCTCGGTCAGATACGGCTCATTCGCCAGAATCTTATCCGCGATATACAAAAGCATCTGTCTGCAGTCCTCTGCATTTAACTTCTCGTAATGCTTTCCTCTCACATAAGTGCTTTCTATCCGCTGCTTCTTTTCTTTCTTCTCTTTCTTTGGTGCTGTATCTTCAATCTCATCCGCCACTTCTCCAACAGGCTCAACCGCTCCCTTTGCGTAGAATGGACAATAGCATGGCATATCGTAATATTTCCTGAGTTCATCGTCCAGTTTCATCAATGTGATAGAAAATCCACCCATTTCCTGACTGGTACAGTAGTTATTTAAATCCGTGTCATAAATCCGATTCCATCTTCTTTTAACAGTTCGTTTAACTTACGGAACACGATTGATAGTTCTAAAATTGTTGTGGAACCTAAGCCGTTGACCAAAACACATACTTTGTCACCACGTTTCAAGTCTGAATCTTCCATAATCTGACGGTACATTTTCTCTACCAGAACATCTGCCGGTTCCCATTTGGTTCTCTCTACACCTTTTTCACCGTGAAGTCCCATTCCGTATTCAATCTCGTCCTCACCTAATTCAAAGATGGGCTTGTCCGCTCCCGGAAGCTGAGCCGGTGCTGTGGCTACTCCGATTGTACGGGTATTGTCTCTTGCCTTCTCCGTAATTCTTGTTACTTCTTCAAGTTCTAATCCTGCATCACATGCGGCTCCGGCAATCTTAATCACAAAGACATCACCTGCGATGCCTCTTCGGTCTCCCCTTCGCTCCTTTGGTGCACTCGCCACATCGTCCTGTACACGCACATGTGCGGTCTTGATTCCTTTAGCATTCAGGAACTCTTCACCCATATCAAAATTCAGATTATCGCCTGCATAACAGCCATATACAAACAAAATTCCTTTGCCTTCATCAATGCTTTTTCCAGTTTCGTAAATATTCTTCGGATCCGGTGAAGCAAAAATGTTTCCACAGCATGCAGCATCGGCAAGTCCTGCTCCTACAAAACCGGAAAACATCGGTTCATGTCCACTTCCACCGCCGATAATCAACGACACTTTGTTTTTTCTTCTGCATCGGCTGATCACACTGTTTACTTCAGGATGTTTGTAATACATATGATGATACGCCGCAATAAAGCCTTCCATCATCTCCTCTACAATGTTATCAGGATCGTTTATAATCTTTCTCATTTCTACCTCCATACCAGATTTTAATAGCTGGGGGAGTATCCCGGATACTCCCCCAGTTTTTTAGAACCACCAGTTTGTACAGTGCAATGTCATTGTGTTTGCGCAACCAATCACTGTAAACAGGATTGTATTCATGAGTGCTCCAATATAAACCTTTCCAGTCTTCTTATAGAATCTTCTGGAAATGATGGTGCACACAGTCAGGTTAATGAATAATGGCCATGTAAGCATTACGCGTGCACTATCGAGTCTTACAACTCCTTTTGAGATCAGTCCTGAGTACTGGTAGACCCAGATGCATACAAGACCAATAATGTTTGCAAGGCACATCAGTAATGTATTTAACCACTCTTTTCTTCCTGCCACCATATTGCAAAGGTTCTGACACAGTGCATTTGCAAAGTAGAATACTGCAACTAATGGGATAAATCTTAATGCAATCAGGAGCGATCCACTTGAAGCCACTTGATCACATAGCTGATAAAACGGAAATCTACTCCGAAGAAGTACTTCGCAAAGCCTGCAACACCATATCCAAATCCAATTGATGCAAGTACGATTAAAATAGTCTTACCTACATTGGACCTGCTCATCTTTAAGTTCCAGTCAGCAGGTTTTACACCATTCTTCTTACTAACCAGGAAATAACCGATTGCGAAGAATGCTAATCCAAGGAGTCCTGCCGCACCTGTCCACATACCCTGTTCTAATGTTAATCCCTGTGGCCAGATCTTCGTTCCGAAGAGTGATCGTGTCGCGAAATCTGCTCCCTTGTGGGCACCAATCCACTGCTCTAATGGAATCATGAATGTTGCCGGAAGTAATCCGCCTAATGCTAAGAATACCCAGTAAATTACATTTCCTTTGACACCCTTTGGTGCTGTCGGAACGTAGATGTCGCTTTCCTTCTTGGCAAGTAATGTACCAAAGAAACCGGTTGTTAATAAAATACTTGCAAATGCATATACCGAGAGGAAGAATCCGATTACACCAATGGTATTAAAGAACCACTTGTACTGAATTGTAAGGCTTCCTGCATCAATGTAATTCGGTGCTTCAAAAGCATTCTGGAAGAAGTCAACCAGATTTGATGTTGTTGCCAATGAGTAATGGTTTAAAATATGTGTCTCATAAGGCTGATATAAAGCACGGATATATTTCTCCTCAGAACCCTGTACGGTTCCTTCGTAGATCTTACCAACTTCAACATCATCGCCTTCCTGCAAATCATAATTATCAAGCTCGTTAATGAGAACTCTTGCATTGGCTGACTTATAGAAGTTTTGCGGTCCACCGGCTTCTGTCTGATAGTTGTTCTCATCTAACTGTCCGGCATCAATACCATAATCGACATCGTAGTATAACGGAATCTCGTCGCCGCTGTCCGGTGTGTCATCCGGATCATAATTTAAATGATCCTGCCATACACCATCAATGTTTAGCTGCTGATTTCCCATAAGGAATACTGCTGCTATCTGATTTACACCACCGTTTGCTTCCTGAATCTTGTTGTAAGCAAGGCAGGCATTCGCCATCTTACCGCCAAGAGAATGTCCTGTGATACCGATCTGATCCTTATCTACAAATGAAAGGCTGTTGTAAGCGTAATTTACAACATCACACATTCCTGATCCAGGAGATGTAGAAATATCCTCAAATGCAGAACCCGGGTTCGCGGTTACTGTAAAGAAAGCATCCATTGGGTTGTCTTTGTAGTTATCGGAATCTCCATGTCCGTCACAGTCCATGGACAATACAACAAAGCCTCTCTTTGCAAGTTCCAGACAGGTGTAATCCTGTGTCTCTTTTGCATCGAAACTACCATGTAATGTTACAACACACGGTGCAGGCGTCTCAGCCGTTGCATTTTCCGGTTTGTACATTACGAGTGCTATCTTGTGTCCGTTTGCATCCTCAATACTAAAGTTCTGTACTTTGATGTGTCCAAAGTTCGTATTGACGAGACTTGCGCCGATCATACTGATCAAACAGATGATAAGTGCTACGACAAGCAGTCTCACATACTTTTTTCTGCTTAAATTTACCATATTGTTCTCCTTTACTTTTGTATATTGTAGTGCACTTCATACGTTGTAATTATTTTTTACCACGAATTTTTATGTACATCAAATCCAAATTTGTTAGTTTTTGAACAATTTCTAACATTTTTATATTTTTGTTACTTCGCACATTTTCTCAATATTTCTTTATTTTCCAATATTTTCTTAATATTTTCATTTTATCAGTATAACTATTTTCCACAATCCAAATATTGTTTTTTTGTATATTTTTCATGAATCAAACATTTTTGAACATTTTCTAACATTTTTAAGTTGTATTATGTTATACTTTATACAAATAACTTGTGATTTTTTTTAATGAGAGGTGAACATATTGAAGAAAAAGGAGCAACGAATCAATGAAATCTATTCCTTTTTGCAGGAATCACCTTCCCTATCGGTCAAAGATCTCTCGGAAATGTTAAATGTATCCGAGATGACGATACGGCGGGATCTGAAATATTTAAAAGAGAATAACCTGTTTGTGCGCAGTCACGGAATCCAGTTGCCGGTCAACGACAAGTCTATGATTACAAATATTGAAAGCGAATACACGCTTCACTCGGAACAGACGAAGTTTGCGAAGGAAAAGCAGATGATAGGACAGTTTGCCGCGTCACTGATTCAACCGAACGACACCATCATCCTCGATTCCGGTACAACGATTGCAGCTATGGCATATTTTATTCCGGAACATATTAATCTGAATATTACATGTTATAACTACTATACATTAACGCAGCTTTTCCCAAAGGAAGGCATCCAGCTCACGTTAGCAGGCGGTCTGCTGCACAAGGCAGATCAGATGTTTGAATCTTCCTATGCCAATGAACTGATCAGAAGCCGCCGTGCCAGCAAGTTCTTCCTTGCTGCATCCGGTATTCACGAAGCACTCGGCATCACCTGTGCGCACAACTATGAAGTTCTGACGAAAAAGGCGGCAATGAGCTCTTCTCTTTCCACAATTCTCGTAGCAGACTCCAGCAAGTTTGGACTAGTACGTTCTGCTTTTGTTGCACCACTCAATTCCGTCGATGCAATTGTCACAGACAGCGGCATTACGGATGAATGGAAAAACATTATTCAGGATATGGGTATCAAACTTTATATCGTATAGGAGGAGGATTTTTACCATGACACAGCATATAAATTTACCTAATTGCATCGTTGCGCAATCCGGCGGTCCGACCGTTGCAATCAATGCCAGTCTTGTGGGCGTCATCTGCGCATCTATTGGACATTATGGAACAGTCTACGGTTCGATCAATGGTATTCTCGGTATTCTGAACCAGCATTACTTAAATCTTACGGAGCTGGCGGTTTCCGGCAAAGACACATTACAGCGGCTTGCAACTACACCGTGCCATGTATCTGGGCTCGTGCCGCTACAAATTAAAGGATTACCATGAAGATGCATCCGATTATAAGAAGATTTTTGCACAATTTAAGGCTTTAAACATTAAGGCATTTTTCTATATCGGTGGAAATGATTCAATGGATACCGTGTTAAAACTTTCCTCTTATGCCGACTCAATCGGCAGCAATATTCAGATTATAGGCATCCCAAAGACCATCGACAACGATCTGATCATGACCGATCACACTCCAGGCTTTGGCTCTGCTGCCAAATACATCGCATCTACACTCCTTGAGATTGCGCATGACACGATTATTTATCCAGTTAAAAGCGTTACGATTATCGAGATTATGGGACGCGACGCCGGCTGGCTGACGGCTGCATCCGCACTTGCTCGCAATTCATATTGCAGCGCGCCGCACCTGATCTATCTTCCGGAGAGTGATTTTAACACCGAAAGTTTTGTTGAAGATGTGCGTGATCTTCTCACCGTGCAAAACAATGTGATTGTCGCAGTCTCAGAGGGAATTCATGACAGTAACGGCAACTACATCAGCTCTGGAGAAAACTCTTCCGACACATTCGGTCACAGCCAGTTGAGTGGCGCCGGAAAAGCTTTGGAACTTCTGATCAGGGCAAGCCTTCCTGTCAAGGTCCGCTCCGTTGAAATTAACATCCTGCAGCGCTGCGCAGTGCATCTCTCCTCTGCCACCGATTTAAAGGAGGCATTCTTATCCGGAGAGAAAGCCGTATCGTTGGCTCTGCAGGGTGTCACCGCTTCGATGGTCATTATGAAACGAACCTCTGATGCACCCTATACCATTGCATACGACTACGCAGAGATCAAAAATATAGCAAACGAAGCGAAATCCGTTCCGCGCGAATGGATTAATGCCAGAGGCAACAATGTCACGTATGAGATGCTTACTTATCTCACCCCGCTGATACAGGGCGAAGTTCCGATTGCATATCACAACGGACTTCCAAACTATATGGATGTATCACATCTTTCGTCTCAAGCATAAATTTCCCAGTCAATAAAGTATATTTAAAGGGCATCGCACTAAATCATATTATGTTAGTGCAATGCCCTTTTCTTTTCTAAAATTCAGTACTTTTATTTTTTCAGTAGAGCTGTCGCTGCTCTATCTGCTATTACAGTCACATGCGGATGAAACTGTAATATGCTTCCCGGAACATGTGGTGTGACCCTTCCCTCTACAACAGACTTTACTGCTTTTGCTTTTTTTTCTCCACACGCCACAAGAAGTATTTTTTCAGCGTTCATTATTGTGCCGATTCCAATAGAAATAGCTGTTTTAGGCACATCCTCTCTTCTTTCAAAAAATCTCTGATTGGCTTCTATGGTGCTGTCTGCCAAGACAATTTCTCCTGTTTGTACAGAAAAAGAATCCGCCGGTTCGTTAAATCCAATATGTCCATTTTCCCCAAGTCCCAAAAGTTGTAATTGAATCTTCCCTGTCTTTTGTATTTCCTGTTCATACCGCAATGCTTCCTCTGAAATATCTGCGGCATCCCCTCGTGGAATATGTATATTTTCTTCCTTCATATTTATATGTTCAAACAAATTTTTCTTCATAAAATAATGGTAACTCTGCTCGTGTTCTGCTGCAAGTCCCACATATTCATCCAGATTAAATGTTTTTACATCTGAAAAATCCAACTTTCCATTCTGATACATTGTGATTAATTCTTTATAAAGTCCCACAGGAGTGGAACCAGTTGCCAGACCTAAAATTGTGTGCGGATTTTCTATAACCTCAGCCGCAAGAAGTATTGCTGCAAGCCTGCTCATTTCTTGATAATTTTCGACAATTTTTACTTCCATATTGTATCTCCATAGCTTACTGTATTTTGTTTAGGAAACTTGTTCCATTCTGCGGTGCTTTTACCCCAAAATATTCACAGACGGAAGCTCCCACATCTGATAGTGTTTTGCGGATACCCAAGTGTCGCCCCTGTATTCCTTTTTTATACACCAACAATGGTACACATTCCCGTGTATGTTTACTATGTCCGATATCCGGATCATTTCCATGGTCTGCCATTACCACCAGAATATCTTCTTCCGTTAGAAATGGTAATAATTCCCCAAGTCCTCTGTCTGCCTTTTCCAAAATCTTTCGATACTGCATAGAAGATTGTGAATGTCCGGCAAGATCTGTTTCCTGCACATTTGTACATATAAATCCCTGTTCATTTTCTTTTACTGCCTTTATCGTAAGTTGCATGCACTCATCTGTCGGTACACAGGATATGCTGACTCCCATTTTATTTGTGACAATATCTGCCACTTTTCCAATCAATGTGACTGGAATTCCTGCTTTCCCTAATATTGTAGGTGCCTGAACATTTTCGTCTACGCCATAGCCCAGATGAAGGCACTGATAACCATGTTCGTAGGATTTTGACTTTGCAGATGCAATTCCAATAAACTTTCCCTCTTTTATCTCCTCTGCACGGTACAAATCCTCCATTGTGTTTCCTGTTCCACCAAATACAATAACCCTTCCAACAGTAACAACTTCTCTGACCAGCTTTGCTATCTCATATTCCTTTTCAAAAGAAATATAATCTAATGGTGCCGTAACATTGTAGCACATTCCAAGATCTGCCTCGAGATTATCCGCTACGGTAACATAGTCATCGCACACAATATACCTTAGATTTCCTCTTACCACAAATTCTACCTTGTGTCCATTTTCCTTTAAATGCTGATAAACCTCATCAACCTTTTCCTGAAATGGATGCATGGTTGGTCTCTTTGGCAATGTTCCCATAATTTCCTGATGTCCCATAAAAGTATCTGCTCCAAAATGCATCAACTCTGACTTTCCAAAGTTTGCCGACTCGCAATACTTCATATCATTGCTTTCTGCCCCAAATGCATTCATAAGCCCCAGTTGTTCCAGATTAGCCAATTTCATGTCCGGATAATCCGAAAGTATACTTCTTAACGTATTAGCTTTTTCATCCCCTGGTCTTTCCCTTGCTGCATCATTCATTGCACCTATTCCAAATCCATCCAATACAATCACGACAAACCTTTTACTCATTTTTTTCTCCTTCCTAAACTATCATAGACACCCACGATTTCAGGTTTTCCCTTATGGATTCCCTCCATGATTACAACATCACTCCTGGTTACAAAAATCTGAAAACGAAATGCCATTACCGCAGCTACTCCAATTTCACACTCTTTTTCCAGTTCAAAATGATAATCTATACTTTCCAAAGACGGTGGTAATACCTCCATCTTTTGTGCATTCTTTAAATTTCTGCCTACTAATGCATATTTCATATGTGACCGTCTATAATGCCCACCACCATAGCAATAGGCTTTTCCTTCAAAATTATGTGAAATCTCACTTACATATACAATACACGGAGTCTCTTCCATGTCGCACACTGCATGCATAGGAGTAGTTCCGGTCAATCCATGCCCAGGTTCTCCGCAATTTCCACCAAACTCCACCATCTTCTGTACAGTTCTAGTACATGTTGCAGATGGTGTATTGACAATTTTTACCTCAACACCTACTTCTTTTAATATGTCAACTGCTTCTTTTACTGTTAAAAGATTATAGGTTGGTTCTATATCGCCTTTTTTCTCATCATATAAATAGCATGGAAATGACGTAACTCCTGCAATCTGTATATTAGGATAATTTTCCAATATATCGGCTGTAATTTTTTTCAGTTCATTTAACAAAAAGCCGGCTGTCTGTCCTGGATAAATAATGTCTCCATTATCATATACACGAAGAAGCACTTTCTGTGTAATATTCTGTTCTTTCGCAGCCTGCTGTATGCATTCTAATTTTTCCATGGAATAGACCGTAATTACCTTTGGATGATATGCTACCAGTTCCGGAATCATTGCATTTGGAATCTGTACCAGATGTCCCACATTTCCAATCGGGATTCCTGCATCCATCATTATCCGGGCTTCTTTAAAGTCAACAACAACTGCCCCTTCATATCCTATATCCATCAGTTTCCGGGCTATATATGGATTTCTCCCCACCTGTTTCAGCATGAAGAAAAGTTCTACTCCGTTTTTCTTCGCTTCTTTCAAAATTTTTGCTGCATTATCCAGCAAAATGTCCATATCTATCACATAAGAATCTGGTAAAATCTGCCCATTTTGCTGAAACGCAAATGCAACATCCAGCAGTTCCTGATTTGTTTTCTGTATTTTATCTATAAACATCTCTTTCCTCTTTCTATAGATTCTTTTATGATTCTGATTACTGTATCACTTCCGGCTCTCAATGGGTTGATACGAATCATTCGCTCTTCCAACAGCGGATCTGTTTTTCGAAAAGTTCCAGAAATTCTATAGAACAATGGTACCATTTCATACTTTGACTCACAGCCAACCGGATATGGCGCTGCTCCAAGATTTTCTGCTTCTTTTAAAATTGTTTTTGCTATTTTTCTTTAAATTCCACCAAAATCACTTTTGACTGTGCATTTGCAACAAATGCCTGCTTTACCTCTGGAATTTCTCCTGCATTTAATCTCTGTACACATTCTTCACTTACTCCGGCTTCCAGTGCAAGTGCGACTGGCGCATACACCAATCCATGTAATACATCCAATGCTTCATGCCCCTGAACCTGCATCCCCCCTGAATAATTTTCACTAATTAATGAATCAATAAGTTTCTTTTTACCGACAATGATGCCGACCCCTTCCAAAATTTAATAATTTAAAAAAAGAAGAAAAACAGGACAAATCAGCACCACACTGAACTCCAATTTTTGAAACCTTTAATGCAGCATAGTTATCATCTGTCAAAACAGTCAGTTCATGCTCGGATTTTATTGCTTTAATTACCTCTTCCATATCATAATGATCCTGCGGACTCTGTCTTGTATATTGCACCAATGCGGCTTTAATTTGTGGATTCTCTTTTATTACGTTTATTATTTCATCCTGATTGTGGTAATCTGCTTCCACAATTCTAATCCCCATCATATCTAATGATGTTTTTGTCGTATTATATATAGGAGCCTTATGAACAAGTATTGAATCTCCCGGATGAAGTATTGCATCCAACCCCATGCGGATTGATCCGCTTCCTGCTCCACGCACCAACATACATGCCTCAGTGTCAAAAACTTCTGCTATTACACGCTCCGCTTTTTCTGTTATAATCGGTTTATTTTTTCCACTTACAACTCCAAGATCTCCTCTTGAAAGCATTTCCCTTCCACTCATATTTCTTGTAATACAATCTACAATATAAAATTGAAGTTCTGTTGCTTCTTCTACTGTAAGGCTTTTTAAAGGATATGTTTTCGTAATAATCACCTCAATCTGCTTTATCAAAAATTCTTGCCGGATTCTCAATCAAAAATCTATTTAAGGTCTCCTGTTTGATTCCTCTTGCTCTAAGAAGCGGCACAAAGTCTTTCATAACCGTCATATATCCAGAATATTTCCCCCCCCTTGACAAATAACTCTTGCGTGAAATATCCTGTGACAGTACAATCTGTTTTTCCCAGCCACGTTCTATCAGCCACAAAAGATTATCTGCGCGCTGCTCATCACTCAGATAAGCAGTCTTTCCAATTGTATCAAAACCGATATTGACTCCTGTTTTTAAAATTTTCTCATAATAATCTCTGTCATTTGCAAGATCCAAATGCCCAAGAACTACCTTTGTAAGATCCATTCCCTGCTGTTCAAATATCTCTATCTGCTCCTGTGCCAATTTTCCAAGCTGGCAATGTGTCGTTACCGCTACTCCGGTCTTTTTTCCTGCCATTGCTGCAGCTGTAAGCACATTTTTCTCGCTCGGTCTCATCTGTGGTTCGCCAGATGCCACCTCGCCAATTACTCCTGCTTTTACTCCGGTATCATCAATTCCTTCTAAAATATCCTTACAAAAATATCGCATAACTCTTCAGCATTAGACTCTCTTACTTTCTGTGTATGATATTCTGCCAAATAAAATCCTGTTGCCGCAATAATATGAATTCCACACGCTTTGCTGTACATCTGAAGTTTCTTCACATCTCTCCCCATATCATTACAAGATACTTCTACTACAGATTTTACCCCGTATTGTTTCATTTTGTTTAATTCATCTATGATTAATGAGGAATCATCAAAATCCGAATCTTTATCTCCTCTTACCGGAGACAAATCTACTGCCAGATGCTCATGGCACATTGTAATGCCTAATTCTTCCGGCAAAATTTCTCCGTTTACAGTCAAAATCATATTTTTTCCTCCATTTTTATCAGCAGAGGAAAATTTCCTCTGCTGAAACTCTTTATACTAACGGTGTCAACCCAATCAGATAAGTTAAATTTAAAATTACACCTGTTGCAATTGCTGCGATTGGTCCAATCGCCATACGCATAATTTTTCTACCAGTCATTTCATTAATAAGGTAAATGCATGCGCCAAGTGCAAATCCACCTGCTGCTCCTGCTGATGTTGAAGCTCCCATTGTACAACATGCTGCCGTCGAGCCAATTAAAAGTGCAAATTCAACACAGGTATTCATTGCACTACGGATGTTATCTGATGCATCACGCATAGATGGAAAATGACCTAAAAACTTTCCAACAAATCCAAGTAACATAACTTCCACAAATATAATTACCGCACCTGCAACAGCTGCTACAATTGGATTTGGGCAAATATATCCTGCCACATAGATAAATGTAAAACCAGCCACTCCATAAACGCCTGTAGTAACTGCTGTTGTTGCAATTAATGGGATAAAGCTTAATGCTCTCATAAACTCATTTGTTGCAACTGTTTTAATCAGTGATTGTGCTGCTACAGAATCTGTCATTGCATAAGCTTTTGAAAGGTCAAACATGGATACATCTGATCCTGCAAGAATATGTACATTGCAGGCAACCGCAATTAAGGCTCCCGCAATCATTAAAAACGGAAGGTTTTTTCTGATTCTTGCCGTTCTCTCAGAGAAAATATTCATATCCTCATCTTCTCTTTTTTCCTTTTTTTCTCACATCCTTCAAAATACAAAGTACTACCAGTGCAATTACACCAACCATCATTGTCCATGCATCTGCACTAATCGTAGAAAATTTAGGACCGGAAAAACGAAAAACTAAAACAATAAGAGCTGTTATAACTCCTGTTTTCATTCCAAACTGCATAATAATTGCTACAATAGGAAACAGCGCAAAACCTGTAACAACATATGTACCTACATCGCCCATAGCTGAAATTAAATCTACTGGCATTCCAGTTAATACTGCATTAATTCCACCAATTCCGGTCAGACAAATCAATCCCCAAAGTGCACCGAAAATCGGTGCAAGCCATTTCTTTGGTGCTGCAATACCAATGATATCCGTCGCCAGAAATAATAACCATGGATTCAAAAGATTTGTTACCAATGCATTTCCAATTCCCACCGATGCAATAAAACCAACACTTAGTCCAAATGCAATTGAAGCCATTTCACCTCGATGCATACGACCTTCAATATATTCCGGAATTACCGGACGAATTCCATCATGAAAAACTGCCATACCCATATGGGACATAAATGCTGTCATTGCACAGACCAGCATAACAATAATTACATTTAATACACTCAGTTCCATTTTACATTCCTCTCCTTTATTTTTTACTTAGCACTATCATGTTCCATTAAAACTTTCATAAGTACCGGTACCGTAATATCAAGCTGTGATACAGCCATTCCAAAACAAACCTTTCCATCATTTACAAACTTCTCAATTTCTTCTTTCTTTGGAGTTCCACCATTCTTACAGACTGTACAACACTTATTATAACCAACAAGTCCAATCAAAATAGAAATTGCGGAACCTCCACCGCTTTCACATGCTCCGATGTAATAATCTACCTCTCCTTTCTTAATCATGGATGCAGCCTTCATATCATTAGTAATAATAGTCTCTGCATCTGGGCAGCATTTTAAAATTTCCTGCTCCATTTCATTTTTTTGCATTCCTCCAATTGCAATCCTCATTTTTCTTTCCTCCTTTATTTTTTTATGAAAAAAGATTACATAAGTGAACTACAAGATACTCTTTCTCTGTCTCTGGAAATTCAACTTCGATAATATCATAAATCTTTTCAGCAACTTCATCTGCTTTCTCATATGCCTCTTCCTTCCGCAATTCTTCCAGCACTGCTTCCTCCAAAGGATTTTCCACATCACCATTCAGTATTCTCTGAATTGCCATTGCAATATGCGTTGTAAACATCGCCATCTTTTCTTCATCCATAGGACTACCGCATTCTGTAATCAACTCAACAATCTTTTTTGCCTGCTCAGAAACAAAGGGTGTAATCAACCCAGCCTGCTCAAGGATATCAAGTCTCTCATACAAATTCTCCATTCTTTTCATCTCCTTCTAATGTTCATTTTTTGTACATTCATTTAAAATATATAGAAACAGATTTTTCAATCTATTTCAGTTTTTATAATATACATTTTTTGTATATTGGGCGTAAAAATATAATTCCTAGTAATATGGATGTTTTTTTCCTTTGCATACATCTGATAAAATTTCTAATGTTTTACTAACACTGATATTTTTTCAAGTATTTTTTTTAGATACTTATTGTTTTTACGTATAACCATAACTGCTGTTGAAAATTTTTCATTATACTCAGATTCTGTTAAAAAAACAACTTTCAAGTCATCTAAACAATGATTCTCTAATACATCGTCATAATTCCATACGCCAGCATCAATATTACCGTCTAAAAGGGCAGTGATTGTCTGTTGTGTACGCATATTTACCAGCTCTACTTTTTTTCCTTTTACTATATTGGTTGTCAGACAGCTTTGGTCTAGTGATTCACTGTCATATGCCACACGCATGCCCTCTGTAATTCCGTTCTTACCGTGATCCCGTAAGAGTAAAACATGTTTTGACAGATAACTGCCCACCCCAAAATTAAACACAGCCTCTATTTCCCTGGCCACACTGAATTTCATGTTCCACTGCAAACTGCGAACCAATTGCAAAGTGATAAGCTCCTGATTCTACCAATTCAATTCTTCCAATTGCACCTCTTACATATGCCATATTAAACCTTAAATCTTTAAGCTGTTCATACATAGCAGTTGCCATTCCTTCATAAATCAACGAATACGGCAATGGCATGATTCCCATAAGTCCCTGTGTCAGACAGCATTCCTGCAGTTTTTCATAATCAATCTTTTCTATAAAAGTTCCCAGATGTCCACATGATACCAGTTCCACTGCCCTAACTTCTTTCAGATAACAAATTGCATTCTGAATAGTTCCTCTGGAAACCTGAAATTCTTCCTGATAGCGAGAAATCGATTGGATGCGTTCACCCACATTTTTTGAAAGCAGACTCAGTGCTAATTCGCGAATTGTAACACCTATTTTCTGATAAAGAACCTTTTCCCCATCTACCTTCATAAATATCTCCCGCATCGTTCAAAATTTTATATATTCAAATACTACACTTTCTACTACATTTTGTCAAGTTTTTTATGCAAATATAATAAAGCGGTTGTAGTTAATCTGAAACACTCCCCGTCAAATAGACAATAGAACTGCATAAAAATATCCAGCTATTCTTTCATTTTCTGGCTCATTGATGGTGTCTTTCAATGAACCCACCTAAAATAAGCGACTCGCGATATATTGGCTAATCTACATAATTCTAATATTGAATAATTATGTGGTTCGTTTACTTCCTTTATTGCCTGGTATATATATTTATGAAGTAATCGGCTCAGCCCCCCCTCTTTTATTTTGTTGAATTTTTTATGATGTCTCCATTTCAGCCCTTTTTCTTTTTGCTTTTTATCATGATAATTTTTTCTCCTGTTCCAGAATCTTTTAGTTCTTCAAGACTATTCTTAAATTTAGATATAGAAAATGCTCCCTCCTAAGTGTAAGTGATTTTATTATTTCACTTATCTAGCCAGAAGGGAGCATATCTATCTACTGTTAATTTAAATTCATCTCTTATTTTCCGCTCGGAAGATATGGGCGCAGGCATCCTGCCATCTGTGAGATTGGCATGGACTGTAAGAATACACGACCCGGTCCGGTTACTACGGTATTGAATACTCCCTCTCCACCAAACATGATATTTTTAAGGCCAGGTACGGTCTGTATGTCGATAGAACAGGAAGAATCCATTGCTGCAAGATATCCTGTGTCTACGATAATTGACTTACCAGGCTGAAGCATATACTCTTTGATATAGCCGTCAAATTCAACAAATGCCATTCCCTGTCCAGAAAGTCGCTGCATAATAAATCCTTCTCCGCCAAAGAAACCGGCTCCTACTCTCTTCTGGAAAAATACGGACAATTCTACTCCTGAAGTAGATGCTAAAAATGCTGACTTCTGACATACAATATCTGACCCTGGCTGAATCTCAAATGCCCGGATACATCCTGGAAAACTGGATGCAAATGCAATGGTTCCCTGACCATTCATTGCAGTGTATGTATTTACAAACATGCTCTCTCCACTAACCATTCTTCCAAATATTTTTCCAATTCCGCCGCCAACCGTATTCATCTGCATATTCGGAGACATCCAGGACATTGCTCCCTTTTCGGTAATCATCATTTCGCCTGACTCTAATTCACAGACTACAACCGGCATTGGTTCGCCTTCAATATTAAATCTCATTTCTAAACCCTCCTGCTGATTTGCATAACATTTTCATGAACCTTTTTCATTATAACAATATAGGAGTGGTCTGCCAATATATTCTTTCAATCTTTTATCCGTTTTCTGCATCTAAAATAAATAGCTCCTATGCCACTGCACAATGCCAGTAAAAACCAGATGCCAACCGGAGTCATGTCTCCTGTTTTCACGGTTGCGGTCTGTGATGTGTTTCCTGCGGTGGTATTTCCTGTTGTACTACTTCCTGCAGTACCGCTTCCTGCTGTGCCGTTGCCATTTCCTGTTGTTCCGCTTCCCGGCGTTGTTGTACCTGATGAAGTTCCGGCTTCAAATACCAGTGCATATGCCGAAAATTTATCAGTTGCAAAGGTTATGGTTCCACTTGCTGCATCATACGTTGCAGAAAGTTTTTCATAGGCACCATCATGCTCTCGAATCACATAATAAGTTCCCTGCTGGTTCTTCATCTCATCTTTTACCTGAAGGGTTACATTTAATTTCGCATTTAAATCGGTCAACTGCGTTTCCCATGCATCGTTGGAATTTCCTTTGTTTACGACCTGGAATAAATCCATGGAAAGATAGCTTTGAATCTCTCCATTTCCTGTCTGTGCCTGCATGCCACTCTGTATCTGATTCAGTTCTGTTCCACTGATATCTGCAATATTTAACTGAAGATTTCCGGAACCAATAATGTTTTCTGCATTTCCAAGGGTTGCACCGTCTACTTTTGTGCTTGCCGTATTTACTTTATCCTCTGACTTTGTAAATAATGCACTCAGATGTAAATCTGTTGCAGGCATATCCAATACAAAGGTACTTACCTGTGAATCTACTGCTGTCAGCTTTCCACCATTTAAAGATGCGCTTAATAACTGATAACCATAATCCGGTGTAAACTTAATGGTTACTTTGGTGCCTGCTTTAAATTCGGCATAGCCAAAGTCTCCATCCAGTCTTGTGGATGCATCTGCTATATTTCCACCTGCCAGTTCTGCTGCATTTACCACAGTTCCATCCTCTAACTGTGCACTGATTATTTCCACGCTTCCATGTTCAATAACGCAGTCATTTCCAAATCCATGCTGTTCTGCTACTGTAAGGGATGGTGTCCATACGATATTATAATTACGGCTGCTGTTCGTAGTCAGTGCCACTTCAATCTGATAAGAATCTGCCGGAGCCACTTCAAATTCCAGATTGTCTGTCGTTCCACCTAATGGAATTGCTGTTCCATTTACCATAATGGATGCAAATGCATAACCAAAATCTGCTGCAATTGCCACTCTGTGTTGCTGCGTCTTATCTCCAGCAAAGCTGCCTGATATATTCGTTCCCATTCCGGAACCAATCCTCATGCCATCTATCTGTAAGTCTCCAATTGCTCCTCCCACTGCAGTTGCTGTAACTGCAATTGTTTCTCCAGATGCCGGACCCGTTGTGGAACCACTGCCTCCGGATGCTGCAGTACGAAATTCCGGAATCAGTTCCACCTGCTCTGAGGTGCTTACAGAAAATGCCTGTCCGCTCTCTGATGTAAGTATATTCTTGTCAAGGCTTGCATCCTGTGCACCATTTTTATTCACCTGACAGTGATTGATTATTGTACCCGTTCCACATACTACTTTAAAATGTACCGTATGGTCAAGACTGTCATCCGGTCTGTTTATTTCTATTGGTGTATCATTATATGCAGTCTGGTTTACTTCTGTCCATTCAGCCGCCGTATCCCATTTATAATACACGGTTCCGGTCGCTGTGCTGTCCTGTCTTGCAATTCTGACCACTGCTTTCTGTCCATCAGCTTTTACAATCATGCCGGCACTTCCCATAAATAATGAAAATACCATAAAAAAGCTTAACAACCAGGAAATTTTCTTTCGCATCTTCATATATTTTTTCTCCTTTACTTTCTTCTATAAACTGCCACTTCCACCGCACACGTTGCAGGCTCCGCAGCCTCCCAGTACCACCAGCATAAGCAGACAAAGCAATCCTCTAATGGATTTTTTTCTCACGTTTTTCCTCCTTCCTTTTCTGCCCTTTTACTATATGAATATACGCTTTTCCCACCTGTTTTGATAAGTTTACATTTGTCTCATTTTAGGGATTTTCCACAATTTATGCCGGTTCCAGCTATAATAGAACTGAAGAAGCCCAATTCTCGACTTCGTCTCTGTCTTTTCATTTAAAGATGCCATATAACGGTACAATGCTGCTCTTGAAATATATAGCTGCTCTGCTATTACCTGCACACTTTCATCAGAAGAAAGCAATAACCTTAACACATCCTGCTCCCTGTTTGTAAGTGCATAATTCTTTACAAACGCCTGAAATTTATCCTCCCCAAATTTTTCACGTTCTTTTTCCAACATTTTCGTCATATTTTCTTCCTGTATATCCATACGAAACTGTACCATATACAAATATACCAGCATACTGATAACTGCAAATAAAATCAATGCTATGATGCTGATGCGCATACCATCCCCGGTCTCTATCAGCATCAGGGAAATAGTTCCTGTAATCCCGGCACAGATATTATTTGTTGCCCTTCCAAGTCCAGCCCATAACTCCGGTACTTTCATATAATAGGAAAGGTCCATAAAACTGGTGGTAAAATATACCACAAAGAAGCCTGCAGACAAATAGAACACAATAAGACCTGCCATAAATGGTCCGCCCCAGACTATTATCACTACACACATTGTTGAAAGCAGTGTCACACAGTACATCATAATCTGCATAAATCTATGCTCTTTTATATCAAAAAGCACTCCTGCCAACAGTCCGCTTACCGCAAGCAATAATCTCTTGGCCACTGACCAATATCTACACTTCCACCTGCATGTACTAAAGTTACTGCATTGTCCAGACTGGAAAAAATGCATGTCATCAGAACCACTATTGAAATCAAAAGCAGTGCCGCAAGCATCGGATGTCTGAGGCTTCGCCTGTTATTCTTTCGGATATCAATATCTGAATCTGTCCCTGAAGCCTCTGCTCCAACTACCCCCGGCTACATTCCAGACTCAGTCTGCGAACCAGCAATACCATTGCTGCCAGAAAAACGGAAAGTGCAACAGACTCTATAGTGCTGTTATGTATCAGATTATTGCTGATAAACTGAAGCAATAATCCAAAGGCATATCCAAATCCAACGGTTTGTGCAAGTCCTTTTTTCTGTCGAAAGGCTTACCGCAGCATAATAATGTACAGCACTTCCAATCATGCCATATATAATATAAAGCAGGAATCCGGATAAAAGCATACTTCGATAGGACAAATGCTCCTGAATTACGAAAATGCAGATGATTCCTGCTATCGGCAATAAATATAAACCTATCTCCCGCATCTTCTGGTTAAAATAACGGTTAATGCATGGGAATAACAGGAATCCTATTACGCTGATTCCCAGCACATAGTTCTGTGCCCTTACTACTCCTGCGGAATCTGTTGCATAGCGTATCATATTGTCAAACAGATACTCCGAGCCTAAAAATATATAATTGAAAATAGCCAGCACTGCTATGATTCGAATTCTTTCTGGTTTCATAAATTGTCTCATCGTCTATTCCCTGCTCCATTCTTTTGTCTTAATTTCATTATATACAATTGTCTCTTTCCATCAAGTTGACAAATGTCTCATTTCCTGTAAACAAAAAAAAAGAGCCAGGACACGAATGTCCTGACTCTTAATTGATTCATATAAAACGATGTTAATTATACTAACTCGATAAGAACTTCTAAAGCTCCGTCACCTTTACGCTGACCAATCTTTACGATTCTTGTGTAACCACCGTTACGGTCTGCATACTTAGGTGCGATTTCGTCGAATAATTTTGCAACTAAATCAACTTTCTTTGTATTTTTCTTCTTTCCTGCTGCTTCTGTTGGAACTTCTTTTACAGGGTAAAGAACTTTTAACATCTGTCTTCTTGCATGTAAGCCGGGAAGGCATATCTTTCTTGATGGTTTTTTCTACTTCATCATATACAGTAACTTTTTTACCATCTACAACTTCTTTTACTCTCTTGCCGTCTTTGTCTTTTCTTGCAACTTTAGCTTTTACAGTAACTTCTTCGAAGTTATCGTTCTCGCGAACTGCCATTGCAATAAGGCCTTCTGCAATTTTACGGATTTCTTTCGCTTTTGCTTCTGTGGTAACAATTTTTCCATTGTATAATAATGCTGTTACCTGGTTTCTGATTAATGCTTTTCTCTGGGAAGATGTTCTTCCTAATTTTCTGTACTTTGCCATTTTTATTCCTCCATTTGTGGTACATCCGGCCATGCTCATCGGACTTACTTACCGAATGCTTGTTTTGTGCCACTCATGAACCAACATCACCACGCTCATCGGACTTACTGATGCTGCTGCACTGAGTTATCTTAAACCTCGTCGCCCTGATTGAACTGAAGACCTAATTCTTTTAATTTAGCTAACACTTCTTCTAAAGACTTACGTCCAAGGTTACGAACCTTCATCATATCTTCAGGTGTCCTGTTTGTAAGTTCTTCAACAGTATTGATACCTGCTCTCTTTAAGCAGTTGTAGGAACGAACGGATAACTCTAATTCGTCAATGTTCATCTCAAGAACTTTTTCCTTCGCATTGTCTTCTTTCTCAATCATGACTTCTGCTGTCTTAGCATTTTCTGAAAGGTCAATGAAAAGACTCAAGTGCTCGCTTAATACCTTTGCAGCTAAGCTGACTGCTTCATCTGGAGCAAGTGTTCCATTGGTATATACGTCAAGTGTCAGTTTATCGTAATCGGTAATCTGACCCACACGGGTATTCTGAATGGATAAGTTCACACGCTCTACCGGTGTATAGATAGAATCTACTGCGATGACACCAATTGGTACATCTGCATCTTTGTTCTTATCGGCACTGACATAACCTCTACCCTTTGTAATGGTTAATTCCATGTATAATTTGGAATCAGCACCGCCGTTTAAGTGTGCAATTACTAAATCCGGATTCATGATCTGAATATCCTGATCTACCTGAATATCTGCTGCTGTAACAACGCCTTCACCACTGAACTCAATGTAAGCTACCTTAGGCTCATCATCAGCGCTGTTATTACGGATTGCAAGCTCTTTGATGTTCATAATGATTTCAGTAACATCTTCCTTTACGCCAGGAATCGAGCTGAACTCATGAAGTACACCATCGATTTTAACCTGACTTACTGCTGCACCTGGCAGGGATGACAACATGATTCTTCTTAAAGAATTACCAAGTGTTGTACCATAGCCTCTTTCCAAAGGTTCGCATACGAATCTTCCATATCTTTTGTCTTCAGAAATTTCAGCAATTTCAATTGTTGGTTTTGAAAATCGAACACTACAAAGCCCCTCCTTCTTTTCGGGTAATTTGTTTCTTCTTTCAGCCCGCTAGTTTATGATTATTTAGAATACAACTCGACGATAAGCATCTCGTCTACTGGTACATCAATCATTTCTCTGGAAGGTAACTCTTTTACGGTTCCCTGCATTTTCTCTGCATCAACATCAAGCCATTCCGGAACTAATCTGCCGCCAGCTACTTCTACGACATCTTTCATTCTCTGGGAATTTTTACGGCTCTCTTTGATTTCGATAACATCGCCAGCTTTTACAAGGTAAGAAGGAATGTTAACTAACTTTCCGTTAACTGTAACGAATTTGTGGTCAACAATCTGTCTTGCTTCTCTTCTTGTTCTTGCAAATCCAAGACGGAAGATAACATTATCAAGACGGCTCTCTAAGATAGTCATCAGGTTTGTACCTGTCATACCTTTCATCTGGTCTGCTTTATCATAATAGTTACGGAATGGTTTCTCTAATACTCCGTAAATGAATTTTGCTTTCTGTTTTTCGCGAAGCTGAAGCCATACTCAGATACCTTCTTGTTCGCTCTCTTTAACTCTCTGTTGGATTTCTTATCATATCCTAAGTAGCTTGGCTCTAAACCAAGGGATCTACATCTTTTCAGAACAGGAACTTTATTTACTGCCATTTTCGTCTCTCCCTCCTAATTAAACTCTTCTGCGTTTTGGTGGACGACATCCGTTGTGAGGTACCGGAGTTACGTCACGAATAGAAAGAACTTCAAGTCCGGCTGCCTGAAGCGCACGAATTGCTGCTTCTCTTCCTGATCCTGGTCCTTTAACCATAACGTCAACTGTCTTTAATCCGTGTACTAAAGCTGCCTTTGTTGCAGTCTCAGCCGCCATCTGAGCAGCATAAGGAGTAGATTTCCTTGAACCTCTAAATCCAAGACCACCGGCACTTGCCCATGATAAAGCATTTCCTTCAGCATCTGTAATTGTTACGATCGTGTTGTTGAAAGATGACTGAATATGTGCCTGTCCGCGTTCAACGTTTTTTCTTTACACGCTTTTTTGTCACTTTTTTTGTAACTTTTTTAGCCATATCTAAACTAACCTACTTTCTTAAATTTAAAATTATAAAGTTGCCAAGAATTATTTCTTCTTGTTTGCAACTGTTCTCTTAGGACCTTTTCTTGTTCTTGCGTTTGTCTTTGTCTTCTGACCACGAACAGGAAGTCCTTTTCTATGACGGATACCACGATAGCATCCGATTTCCTGTAATCTCTTGATATCAAGAGCTGTCTGACGTCTTAAGTCACCTTCTACAACCTGAGTCTCATCGATTACTGCACTAATTCTTTTTACCTCGTCGTCAGTTAAGTCTCTGCAACGGGTATCAGGATTAACGTTTGCCTCAGCAAGGATACGGTCAGCACTAACTCTTCCGATTCCATAAATATAAGTTAAACCAATCTCAACACGTTTTTCTCTTGGTAAATCTACACCTGCAATACGAGCCATGTGTGTTTACACCTCCATATAGATTTCTTTGTTAATAGTAAGGAATTCCAAAGACCCATGCAGCTGCGGTTTCCCGCCCTGAAATGTGTGCATACACCTTTTTCTTCCTATAGTAATGATTGCTTAGCAATCCCAGCCACAATCTGCTGCATCCTCTCGGTATGTAAGGACTGCGCAACAGACCACGCGCGTTCGCGTTATATTATGAACAGCACATTCTCATGCGCTGCAGCCGCACATAATTTTTTCAAACAAAGTGGAAATTAACCCTGTCTCTGTTTGTGCTTAGGGTTTTCACAGATGATTCTGATGCTTCCCTTTCTTTTGATAACTTTGCACTTCTCGCAAATAGGTTTAACTGATGATCTTACCTTCACAGCATAATCCTCCTTTCTACTTGCCTGCGCCCCGGAAAACATGTTTCCATGGGTATTTCTCTTTTCTTTCTGCTAAACAGCATAATATGCCCTTGTTTTCACAAAAGCGTCCATTTAGCATTTTAGCATAGAGAATCCGAAAAATCAACTACTTTTCTCGAATTTTCTCCTTATTTATCTCTCCAGATAATTCTGCCCTTTGTCAGGTCATACGGAGACATCTCAATGGTTACTTTATCACCCGGAAGAATACGAATGAAATTCATTCTTAATTTGCCGCTGATATGCGCCAGTACCTGATGGCCATTCTCAAGCTGCACCTGAAACATTGCGTTTGGAAGCTTTTCCAAAATTGTTCCTTCTACTTCAATTACATCTGCCTTTGACATTTTCTTTCCTCCTGCTAAATCAATCTTTTCTGGTTAATATATATTGCTCATAAGCCTTAATCAGCTTTGCTGCTTTTGCATTTTCTGTAAGCCCAGGTTTATTTACTGCTTCTAAGACTTCCTGCGGAAGCTTTTTTTTACAAGCTGTACATGTTTGTAGCTTTTCTTTCTGCCGGTCACAGGTTCTTGTGGTTCCATTTACAAGATAGACGAATTTTTCATCCTGTGACTGCACTACATAGTACTGATTCCGGTCGTGACCTGCCTTTACTCTTGCCAGATACATTCTCTTTCCTCCTCTGTCAATGTAAGGATTTCCGGTCTTCCTTCTGTAATCAGAATGGTGTTTTCATAATGTGCAGATAAGGAACCATCGTAGGTTACTACTGTCCATTCATCATCCATCCATTCCACATCCGGGCTTCCGGCATTTATCATCGGCTCAACTGCCAATGTCATTCCTGCCTTCAGCTTCAGACCTCTTCTCCACTGACGGAAATTCGGAATCTCCGGTTCCTCATGAAGATGGGTTCCAATGCCATGCCCTACCAGATCATATACAACTCCGTAGCCGTAGCTTTCTGCATAATCTCCGATTGCTCCTGAGATTTCATAAAGCCTTCTTCCGGCTCTTGCATACTGCATTCCCTGGAAAAAGCTTTCCCGGGTTCTTTCTATTAAAAGAGCAGCCTCTTTACTGATTTCACCAACTCCATGGGTTCTTGCCGCATCGGAATGATATCCCTTATAGATAAGACCGGTATCAAGGCTTACGATATCGCCTTCCTTAATAATATGGTCTTTTCTTGGAATTCCATGAACAACTTCGTCGTTGACCGATACACAGACGGATGGCGGATAGCCCTGATAATTCAGGAAATTCGGTTCGCAGCCAAGGCTGCGGATGGTCTCTTCTCCGATTTTATCAATCTCCCATGTGCTGATTCCAGGTTTGATTGCAAGTTCCAGTTCCTGATGTACTTTAGCAAGATACTTTCCTGCCTGACGCATCAGCTCTATTTCTTCTGCTGATTTAATCGTAACCGACATTATTTACGCTCCTAAGATTGTAACGATGGCTTTGAATACTTCATCCATCGGCTGTGTTCCGTCTACAGATTTTAAAATGCCCTGATTCTTATAATAATCAATCAATGGCTGTGTCTGCTCATGATATACTTTTAATCTCTTCTGAACTGTCTCTGGCTTATCATCTTCACGCAATACGATTTCGCTGCCACAACGGTCACAGATTCCTTCTACCTTTGGTGGAATGGAAATAAGATGATAGGTTGCTCCACAATTTAAGCAGGCTCTTCTGCCGCTCATACGATTTACGATATTCTCGTCCGGAACATCTACATCAATTGCATAGTCCATCTTCTCGTTTATTTTACCAAGTGCTGCATCCAATGCTTCTGCCTGAGGAATGGTTCTGGGAAATCCGTCCAGTACGAAGCCGTTCTTGCAATCATCCTGCTGTATTCTGTCCATTACCAGATCACAGGTTAATTCATCCGGAACTAAAGCTCCCTGGTCCATATACTGTTTTGCTTTCTTGCCTAGTTCTGTTCCGTTTTTGATGTTGGCACGGAAAATATCTCCTGTGGAGATATGCGGTACGCCATATTTATCTGCAATCTGCTTTGCCTGTGTTCCCTTACCGGCTCCCGGAGCCCCTAACATAATAATTTTCATATAAAGAAAACCTCCTGTTTACCTTCTTCTTTGCAAACTAATCTGCTTTTTCTTCTATAAACAACTTTAGTGCACCACAGGAGACGCTGCATTTGCAGCACCCCTTCTGGTACACATTAGTCATTTAAAAATCCTTTATAATAACGAACACGCATCTGCGATTCGATCTGTTTAAATGTCTCGATAACAACACCTACGATAATGATGATAGATGTTCCACCGAAAGATACGTTTGCTTTAAATACTCCATTGAAGAAGATTGGAATAACTGCAACAATGGATAAGCCTGCCGCACCGATAAAGACAATGTAATTTAAAATCCGATTCAGATAATCGCTGGTTGGTTTTCCAGGTCTGATACCCGGGATAAATCCACCCTGTCTCTTCATGTTGTTCGCAATCTCCAACGGATTAAACGTAATCGATGTATAGAAATATGCAAACGCAATGATCAATACAAGATATACAGCCAAACCAATGCTGTAGATTGGCTCCTGTGGGTTACACCAGTTAGACTGGGATAATCCCTTTAAAATCTTACTGCCAATTCCTGTTCCATTGCCCTTTCCTAAGAGAGAAGCAATAACAACCGGGAACTGCATTAAAGACTGTGCGAAGATAACCGGGATAACTCCACCGGTATTTACTTTCAGAGGAATATGTGTAGACTGACCGCCTACCTGCTTTCTTCCCTGAATTTTCTTCGAATACTGTACCGGAATCTTTCTCTGAGCTGCCTGAAGGACAACGACAAAGACAACGGTTACTAAAATGATTGCTGCGATAATTACTACTGCAAGAACTGCTTTTGCAGGAATCTTTCCTTTTACAAACTGCTCATACAGTGTTCCAAAATCGCTAGGAATTCGTGAAATAATGTTGATTACAAGTACGATAGAAATACCGTTTCCAACACCCTTTTCCGTAATTCTCTCACCAATCCACATAAGTACTGCAGAACCTGCTGTTAAGGTTACAATTACCTGAAGAACCGTAAGCCATCCTTTATCGGTCAGATAACCGCTTCTGGAGAATCCGATTGCCATTGCAATTGCTTCGATTAAAGCCAGAGCAACAGTCACATAACGTGTAATCTCTGCAATTTTCTTTCTTCCTTCTTCTCCGTCACGCTGCATTTCTTCCAACTTAGGAATTGCAATCGTCAACAGCTGCATAATGATTGAAGATGTGATATATGGTGTGATATTCAATGCAAAGACGGACATCTGTAAAATGAACCGCCTGTTACTGCATCGAAAAAGTTAAACGCATCACTACTCTGATTAGCAAACCAGTCTGCAAACACATTCCGGTCAACACCCGGAATCGGTAACTGTGAACCGATTCGGATGATAATCAGCATAAAAAAGGTAAATAAAATTCTATTTCTAATATCTTTTACTTTAAATGCGTTACGAACTGTATCAAACATTAGATCACTCCTCTGCTTTTCCACCAAGAGCCTCAATTTTTTCTTTTGCGCTTGCGCTGAATGCATTAGCCTGAACTGTGAGCTTCTTAGTAAGTTCGCCGTTTCCAAGGATCTTAACGCCATCTCTTGGATTCTTTACGATACCTTTTTCCAGTAAAGTTTCAACAGATACTACTGCATCGTTGTCGAATACTTCAAGAGCAGATACATTGATTCCAACGATAGTCTTGGAATTAATACACTTGAAACCTCTCTTAGGCAATCTTCTGTATAATGGCATCTGGCCACCTTCGAAACCTGGTCTTGGTGCTCCGGAACGAGCCTTCTGTCCCCTTATGTCCCTTACCAGCAGTCTTACCATTTCCTGATCCGTGTCCGCGTCCTCTTCTGAAATTATCACTATGCTTAGAACCTAATGCCGGCTGTAAATTGGATAAATCCATTTCTGGCACCTCCTTATCTCTATAATTAGATTTGGTGCGACACGTTGACGCACAAACATCGCTCTATGAGGGTAAAAACTTCATAGACTTATGGCCATGCGATGCTAAAATCGTCGGGCTTACTTCCATACGAGGTAAGCAACAACTGATAATTCGAAAGGTAGAATGATGGGGTAACGCCCTGAAATGCCTTCTCTGATACTTCGACCGGCTCTGACTGTAATGGTTGGGGTCTGGAGCTCGATAAAGTCGGCGGAAGTCTGCCGAAACAGTGTAGAAATACAGCTGTCGAAAGTGCGGTAGAGGTACCGTATGCAGATGACACGTCGGGAGTCTATAAAATATCTATGGTGAGAATGTCCACGACGGACTGACGAAAACCGCGAATGTACGGGTCTAGATGTTTACCATATAGAAATGTATGGACACTTAATTGTGGGTCAGTGCGGTGGGTAAGAATCGAAAATATGAAACTCCGTATTGTGTTATAGGCACAATCAAGCTGACAGGACTATAGCGGACACCTAAGGATATATGCACAGATAGAATTATCGGAACGTGGAAAGGTACAGAGTTGCTCATAAGCAATCTGCGGACGAATCATATAAGCCGCTTAATCTGTGCTGAAAAAGCGAAGCTCGAACCTATGACAGCCCTACGAAAAAGGCGAGGCTCGAGGAATGGGCTTTAGTCGGTTAGAAACAATTATTGTCATTCAATCTTATAAGGATTACGAGTATGACAAAAGGGACACTTTCCCAAGAAAGGAGAGTGATGCCTTATGACCATGAAAAGAAAAAGCAACTGCTATGTGAAGATAATCTACGTCACAACGAGTATCGGAATGCAGAATACGATTGATAATCTATACAGAACAAGTTTGAACGGAGAAGTTTTCAAGATTTAATGTCTGTCATCCTTCAAAGGGAAAAACATTCTTCTAGCGTACAGAAATATCAAGAAAAATACAGGAAGTAAAACAAATGGCACAGACAATCTCACAATCGAGGACATCGGAAGATGCTCCCCCGATGAAGTTGTTGAAAAAGTTAGATTTATTATTAATGGAAGTGAACATGGGTATCGCCCAAAACCTGTAAGGCGTAAGGAGATACCAAAACCATACGACCCAAGTAAGACAAGACCCCTAGGGATCCCATGTATTTGGGACAGGCTTGTTCAACAATGTATCAAACAGGTAATGGAACCCGTTTGTGAAGCTAAGTTCAGCAAGAACAGCTATGGATTCAGACCGAACCATTCGGTAGAAATGCCATAGCAAGAAGTTATCAGCTGCTTCAACATGCCAATCTTCACTATGTCATTGAATTCGATATAAAAGGATTCTTTGATAATGTGAATCACGCCAAGCTGATACGACAGATATGGGCTATGGTATTCATGACAAGAAGTTGATTTTTGTCATAAGACGAATTCTCAAAGCACCTATCAAAACTGGAGGACAGGACTTTTATCACGCCCGACAAAGGAAACCCCACAGGGAGGTATCATATCGCCACTCCTTGCTAATATCGTGCTTAACGAATTAGACCACTGGGTGGAAAGTCAATGGCAATGGTGTCCGATTTGCAAACGGAATACCAGACCCGACAATGGCTATCGACAGGCTAAGAAATCTAACCTGAAGGAAATGTTCATTGTCCGCTATGCAGATGATTTTCGAATCTTTTGCAGGACTAAGGACTCTGCTGAACGCACCAAATGTGCAGTCACTCTGTGGCTGAAAGAAAGGCTCAAACTGGAAATTTCTGAAAAGAAAACGAGGATTGTAAATGTAGAAATCATTATTCTGATTTTCTCGGTTCAAAAATGAAAGTGCACAGGAAGGGCAACAAACTCGTGGTTATATCTCATATCGCAGATAAAAATCTGGAGCACAAAAGGGAGAAGCTAAAAGAACAGGCAAAAGAGAATTGCTCACCCTCGCAAAAATATATGGCGAACAGGGGTGAAATCAGACTCTATAACAGTATGGTCACTGGCATGCAGAATTACTACTGTATTGCCACACATGTTAATCATGATTGTGCTTCCCTTAACCGCACAGTCATGACCTTGCTGACAAACAGGCTTAGCACTCGCACAGGCAACCGCCTTGTGAAAACAGGGCGAGAGCTTACGGAGTTTGAAAAAGCCCGTTTTGGTAAATCCAAAATGATGCGATATGTCGCTGGTACGAATGAGCCCGTGTATCCAATAGGATACACACAGCACAAAAATCCGCTTTTCCGTAAGAAGAGCTGGAATTATTACACTCGAAGGACGTGAAGGTATTCACAACTGTCTGAGAATCAACATCCCTATGATGTTGGCTCTCATGCGTCAACCAGTCTATTCCAATAGTGCGGAATACGCAGACAATCGAATATCTCTTTTCAGCCCAATGGGGAAAATGTGCTATAACCGGTGTTGAATTCTCCTCTGTTGGGGAAATTCATTGCCATCATAAGTTACCTCGACATTTAGGCGGTACGGATGCCTATGAGAATCTTATTCTCATAAAGAATTCCGTCCATAAACTCATTCATGCTTCAAAAGCGGAAACTATTTACAAATATATGGATTTACTACAGCTAGATAACAAACAGCTTATAAAGGTTAACCACCTTCGTGAGTTGGCTTCCATGCAACCTATTTAATCTTATTTCAACTACTACAGTTTTTTTATTCTATTCAAAGGTTGATTGTTTAGACAATGAAAAATACTAACCGATGGAACGCCGTGTGCGGTGAAAGTCGCATGCACGGTGTGGAGTGGGGAAAAAGCCCGAGATGATATCAGAGGCTTACCTATCACTATA